>Ga0163152_10002881_pt1 | contig 23357 bp, 13 predicted proteins | sample OliLakLV19MP8IB2_FD_148635 | JGI IMG/M metagenome (GOLD analysis project Ga0163152, IMG submission 148635) | Freshwater microbial mat bacterial communities from Lake Vanda, McMurdo Dry Valleys, Antarctica - Oligotrophic Lake LV.19.MP8.IB-2 | ecosystem: Environmental > Aquatic > Freshwater >...
GGTAAGAAGGCACAGCTGCTTTCGGAGTTTCAGTTCGCTGTGCGGTGGGTGAGTCGGCGAACACTATCCCAAAGAGTTCAAGGCCGACGCGACTCTGCGAAACGAAGGATGCCATGCTTGAGCTTTTCGCCGCCATCTTCAGATTGTCTTCGCGGAACCGCGTTGGCTGGGAACCCTCCTTGAAATAGCCTTGTGGAATGCCGACGACGATGTCGGATTCTTCCAACGTCAGAGGTCCACCGTCATTGCCATCCGTTACGGTGCAGTTGTGCTTGAATTGTCCGTTTTCGACTCGGACGGTTTCCGCCAGGCGCTCTTTCCACTCTTCTGGAGGGTTTGTAACGTCGATTCCACTTTTTTTTGCTTCGGCAAGTGTCTCAAGTTTCTTTGAGAGAAGGTCGCTCTCCATGACCCAGCAGCCTTTGGTGACCGTCGCGGCTGCCTTTCGTGCTGAGTCCTTGGGATAGCCGAACATCTTGAGGCGTGCGTTTTTTGTGGGTGCGAAGGTGGCCAGCCTCAAGGGCCTTACAGGGAATAGCACTCCAGCCGGAGTGAGCTCAACTTGAAACAGAAAAATATTGGCTTCATAGCTCTCGACTGCAATATGACTGCATGTGCCAAACGGGACGCCCGCTGATGAGTAAATAGAGCCTTTGGAACGGCACCATCCGCTGGCATCTCGGTTCACGCAGTGTAGAGCGGAACCGTAGATATTTTTGCCTTGAGTATTGGCCACAGGAAAAGCGGTACAACCACGGGACTGTCCTGGTTTGCCAATCCGCAGGAACATTCCTTGTTCTTCAGGAGAGGGCGCAGTGCGCTCCCCATTTGTAAAAAAACTTTCCGTTTGCGACGAACTTGCGTTTTCTTTCTGACAGCCCGAGTTCAGCACCAGGAATGGGACGAGAGAGCAGACCAGGAACCCGGACCGCGACAGAGTGGCTCGCAGCAATGAACTCATGAATTTCTCCGATTCTGGTTTTGACTGGATGGAATGTGACTCTTCAATTGTCTGCCTCAGAGAGTCTTGAGGTACTCAAGCAAAGCCGCCAACGCACTTTCGTCGGTGCTCCAATCCACTCCACCTAAAAATTCCGCTGAATCGTGCCCGGTGTTTTTCTGCGCCACGAGTGTTGTGTCGTACGGGACAGTTCCTTCCGTGGCATCCTTCCAGGCAAAGCCGACTTCTTTTGTGTCGTAGTCGAGGCTTCCGCGATTGAATTTCGTGGCCCGGCTGCTGGGCACAAGGAGTTGCTTCAACGTCGGTACGGAGCCGTTGTGCAGGTAAGGCGCTCGGGCCCAAATGCCGTCCAGCGGCGTGGCGGCGTATCCGGAATCAGGAGCGGTGCGGATGACAATAGGCCCCTCGCAGTCCTTTTTGGGCACGGTCTTCAAGCATCCTTCGCGCACGGCGTCATCAAACTTTTTGCCTGCGAATGGCGTGAGCAAACGCGCGCGCGCAGGGTCAGTTCCCGTGGATGCGGCCGGGAAGACACGCGTCTCACGTGGCTTGTGGCACGAAGCGCAGTTGTGCTCGAAAAGGTTCTCCCCACGTGCCGCAAGTGCGCTGTCGACCTCGAATGGATAAGGCGGCGACGGAAGGTCCTGAATAAACGCATTGGATGCATTCACGCTTTCACGGCCCAGGGTGTCGGTGTTTCCGGCAATGCCAAAGGCCGCGCCCACGGCAGAGTTGATGGAGGCCGAAGTGTCGCCGCCCCAGTGGTTTATCGCACGATCTTTCTGCTTCCAGACGCTCATGATGTCGACGATCGTTGGTTGGGCGGGACCTTGTGTGGCCGACGCTTCATCGAGCACATGAATGAGCACGAGACCAAAGGCATCGTTGCGGCCAGGTGAAGCGTCGTAAAAATTCATGGCGCCATTTCGTTCGCCATACGTTCTGTTGGTGAGCAGCATGTCACGGTGCGCGCGGCTCTTGCCAATGCCTTCACGCGCGGCTTTGACAATCTTTCCAAGCAAAATCTTGTAGAGCTGGCGTTCTGCTGTCTCAAGCACAGGGTTTGCATAGAACCATCCGGCTGGCTTCGCGTCGAGAACCGCACGGACGTTCTCTTCTGTGAATTTGGGCGACAGGATCGACTGACCCACGGCGTCCGTGAACCGGTTGAGGTCGGCCCTCGTGTTGGGTGCACCCACCAGCAGTTTTTCTTTGGGTCCTTCGCCATTGCCCTGGTCCACGCGAACGCGTCCGACGTGGCACGCGCCGCAGGTTAACGTGACAACCTGGATAAACGGAGCCTTGGAGACGCTGTAACCAAAGCCTAAAGGAACGCGCGCGTCCGTTGCATAGGGATTCGGGCCCATGCCGATGTTCTTGAAATCCGGCCCGAACGAGCCGAAGTATTCGGGAAACATCTCCGGCAGGATGCGGAAGATCATGTAAGGAATTCCGATGTGAGCCATCGGAATGCTCGTGAAGGCGCGCAGCTCTTTTGCATTTTTCGCAAGGTATGTGTCGAGTTCGTGCTGACGCCTTGCACGCTCGACGGGCCAACTGTCGCGCGCCTTGTCGGACGCGGCATCCGATTTCGGGTTCTGCGAGTTGAACAGCCTGGACTTGCACGCCACGGCTCCCGCGAGGATGCCAGCGACAGAAATGAAAGCCGCCGTCGGGCCGATGACTTTCTTGAACCCTGCGAACTTTCCGACGTTCATCTTGATTCCCTTGACGCTCATTTTCGCCATTCGTTACTTTAGAATGTCTTCAGGTATTCGAGGAGGTCAAGCGTCTGCTGGCCCTCCGGGGTGCCGGCGTCCGAAGACCAGCGGCCTTCATCCGATCGGAGATAGGTGCCGGTGTGTCCGCTGTTGAGATTGCCGGGCGCTTGTGTGTCGAACTTCGCCGCTGCGAGAAAAGCACCTTCCGGCGTCAGCATCTCCGGCGCGGGAAAACCGTTTGGTGCTTTGTCGGTGCGCCATTCGAAGCCCACCCAGGCCGTATCGTACGAGATGTTTCCGCGCCAAAAATTCGTGGCTTCGGGCGTGGTGCGGAGCTCGGGAACGAGCAGGTGCATGAGTGTTGGCAATGAGCCGTTGTGAAGATACGGAGCGCGGGCCCAGATGCCGTCGAGCGGATGAGCAAGGTAACCTGCGGCCGGAGGCGGGGGCACGACAATGTCGTTGGCCGCAATGTCTCGGCACGCCTTTTCAGACGGTTTGCAGGCTCGAATAAGAGTGTCGCGCAGTGTTTTCCGGCCGAGCGGTGTGAGTGTTCCCGCGCGGTTTGGATCTGTTCCCACTTGAGCGAGCGGGAAAATATCGGCTCTGCCTGGCGCATGGCACGAAGCGCAGTGCACCGCGAAGAGGTCCTCACCACGCACGCGACGAGTCTCGGACACGGAGAAAGGATACGGCGGCGGCGGAAGTTCCGCCAAGAACGTTGCGCTGCGCCGCGCATTTTGAAGATCGAGTTCCTCAGGGTCCCCGACAATCCCAAGCTCTGCCGCCAAATTGCGATGGACGGGAGAAACGATGGCGCCATCCCACTGAGCCCGCGGTCTGTCGACTTGCCGCCACACACTCATAATGTCGACCATCGAGGGCGCATTTCCCACCAGATCGTGCCCTACCTTGTCGGGATCCGAGAGGAGTGCGAGGCCGGTGGAAAAAGGGTCCAGTCTTCCTGGATTTCCGCCGTCTATGTTTTGCCCTGGCGATTGCGCGTAGGGGCCGTCTTTCAGATAAAAATTCAGCCTCTTCGATCTTTCGCCGAGTTTGGCCTTGAGCGCTTTTACAATCTCTGGCGCTTTGGTCCGCACTGTCGCTGTTTCGATAGCCTGCGAAAAAAACATTTTCTTTTGCGAGGGCCCATAGAGCCAGAAAGGGTTTTTGGCGGAATCGTCGAGAGCCTTGCGCAGATTGTCGGCATTGAAGTCGTCGTGCTCAACGGTCTTCACGACCGCGCCAGCAAACCCGTGCGCATCGAATTGTGTGTTGGGAGCGCCGTGGAGGAAACGGATGGTGTTGTCCGGGCCCACCACTCGGCCGATATGGCAGGCGCCGCAAGTGAGCACGGACACGTTCACCGGAGAGCTTCGCGCCATGGTCCAGCCGATGCCCATGGGGAACGGGTAATTTTTTTGATAGGGGTGCGGTCCCAGTCCGAATTTTGCCATGCGAGAGGCGCCTTCTCCCCACAGTCGAGAAAGCTCGGGAGACATGCCCTGGAAAAGCCGAAAAACAACCGCAGGCACGCCCGTGCGTCCCAATGGAAAGTCACGAAACCAGGTGGCATCCTCGCGACGTGTCTCAAAGATGTAGGCATCCAGCTTGCGCTGGCGGGAGGCGCGGATGGCCTCCCAGTAGGCCTCATCGAGGCGCGGATCCTGAGAGGAGACCGCCGACGATTTTTTTGCGGCGTTAAAGGAGCGTGTGTTGCACGACACCAACGCGGCGCAAACGCCCAAGGAAGTCAGGCCCGCAAGGCGCAGCACAATGGAGGCGTGCCGCCTGAACGAGTGAGGCGCGCCGGCGCTCGAGTCCATGTCGCGTTCTCCTGTGCTTTGGTGCGGGATGAATCGACTGAGACGCGCGCACCCCGCTCTCGGAGACAGGGTCTCATGATTGCCGGTACGGCTGCGCGAGGCGTCAAGCTCGTGGCGGGTTCTGTCTCAGGATTAGGCCAACTTGCGCGGCGCAATCGCTACAATTGGAATTTCATCCGCCTTCGCTTCCGGCACCCCTTCTGGCGTCGCATTGAGGGCCGCGCCGACCACCGGCGACCGGCGGGTCAACCAGTCATCGAGCGTCGCTAGAAATTGCGTGCGATCAATCGGCTTTGAGATGTAGCCATCCATTCCCGACGCAATACACTTCTCTCGCTCACCGTTGAGGACATTGGCGGTCATGGCGATAATCGGGACGTCCGGGGCAGCGCCGTTTTCGCCTTTCCGGATGGCGCGTGTCGCGTCGTATCCGTCCATCACTGGCATCTGGCAGTCCATCAGCACCAGGTCAAATGAGCCCGCAGCGAGAGCCGCGAGGGCCTCGCGCCCGTTGCTGACAACGGTCACTGTCAGTCCGAGCATCTCGATCACGCGGGCGGCGATCCTCTGGTTGACGGCATTGTCCTCTGCAAGCAACACATGCCCGCGCCGCAAAGGCTCATTGGCCACGCCGGGGAGTCGCCCGGGGCCATTGGCTACGACAGTTGCCATGGCAACGCGCGTCAGCGGCAGGGAGACGACGAAAGTGGTGCCGCGGCCCACCTTGCTCTCAACCTCGATCGCTCCCCCCATCAGGTCGATGAGCCTCTTGACGATCGAAAGACCCAGTCCGGTGCCGCCGTACTTGCGGGTCGTTGAAACGTCGGCCTGTGTGAACGCGTTAAACAGTGAGGCGCACGTTGCCTCGCTCATTCCAATGCCGGAGTCGCGAATGGTCAGGCGGAGCGTTGCGGCTCCGCCCGCGGCACCGTCGAGCTCGGACAGGATGACAATCGCGCCGCGCTCGGTGAATTTGAGTGCGTTGTTCATCAGGTTCATGACGATTTGTTTTATCCGCATCGGGTCGCCGCGCAGCGTCGCGACACCGTTCCCCAAGCCCTCGACGCGAAGGTCAAGTCCCTTGCGAGTGGCGTGAGGCGCCATGGGTTTTACGACCTCTTGGATGAGTGCGGCAGGATCGAAGTCTATGGTCTCGAGCAAGAGTTTGCCGGCCTCGACTTTAGAAAAATCCAGGACGTCGTTCACGATGTTCAAAAGCAGGCGGGCCGAGCTCGCGATCGTCTCGGCAAAGTCGCGCTGTTCAGCGGAGAGATTGGTGTCGAGCATCAGATCGGTCATTCCGAGGACGCCGTTGAGAGGCGTTCGGATCTCGTGGCTCATGTTGGCCACGAATTCGGACTTCATGCGCGAAGCCTCAACAGCCGCCTGCTCTCGTGCACGGATCTCCGTGCGCTCGGCCTCTTGTCGATGTTTTTCAGTGACGTCGTGCGCCAGAGCAACGACTCCGCGGACTCGGCCCTCGTACAAATCAGGAACGAGGGTGAGCGCGATTTCACGGGTATCGCCATTTGCAAAGTCCACGCTCATTTCCACTTCGACCGTGCGACCGGTGAAGGCAGTTGCCACGTGCGGCGCGAACGCCAGGGCCGCTGCCTCTCCAAAAACCTTGGAGGGCTCTTTGCCGAGGATGGCGTCGCCCGAGAGGCCAAACCATCGCTCGAATGAGGAGTTCGCGAAGCTGAAGCGAGCATCGGCATCGAGGTGATAAACGAGTGCAGGCAGGGCGTCCGTGATAAGACGCATCTGCTGCTCGCGTTGATTGACGCGTGCAAAGAGAGCGGCGTTCTCGAATGAAATCGCGACCTGTGCAAGGAGCGGCTCGAGTACGGAAAGGCGCTGCTCGGAAAATGCAGCAGAAGTGAATTCGTTCACAAGTATCAGCGTGCCAACGTTGCGCTGCTGTTTGATGATCGGCAGGCAGAGCAGCGATCGCGGGCGACGACCGACGAAGTACGGGTCATTGGCGAAGATATGGCCGGCGGCTGCGTCGTCGAGAAGCACATGCTTACGGGTGCGTCGCACGTAGTTGACGATGGAAGTAGGAATGAGGGTCGCGGCAGCGGTCAGCGGAACTGCTCGCGTCACTTCCTGCAGATTTCCGGCGCGCCCGCCCGATTTTGCAAGGACCTCGAGCCGGCCGTCGACTTCATCGAACATCACGAGACCACCACTCTCGGCGCCCGCAATGGCAAGAAAGACTTCCATCAACTTGAGCAGCAAGCTGTCGAGTTCGATCTCGGAAGAAATGGTTTGTGATGCTTTCAGCACCGCGAGCAGATCGAGGCTTGCCGTCGTGGTTGCCGACGTCCCACCATTCGTTGCGCTCGAGTGCACAGGGACATTTTCACCTGCACTCGCAGCTGCGCTCGCGGCGGCAGCACGGTCGGATTGGTTGCCAGCAACTTTGACCACAGCGCCCCACGATTCATAGCGCATCGCGGCTCCGTCAAAAGCGCGCGCCGCTGCACTGTGGTTGCCCAGGGCTCGAGAATGGCGGCTGCGCAGTTCGAATGCGAGCGCTTCAATCGGCCGCAGCCCATGGGTCATCGCCAGCGTCGCGGCTCTGTTGTATTCGCGATCAACGGCATCCGGTGTTTCTTTGAGAATGCGGCCGCGCTCGGCTGCGATCAGTGCGGCACGCGCCGCGAAGTTCTCGGGACAGTGGTGCTCCCAGCCGCGAAAGAGCGCGAGGATCTCATCAATACCTTTGATTGCCGCCTCGCGTTCCTCGTGGCCCAGCTGCTCGTAACGGGCCGCCAGCGCGAGTGCCCGATAAAAGTAATACGTCGGCTGGATTGGCATCGACAGCGCGGCGCTCAGTGATTTTTCGGCACGTTCAGCAGCGAGGAGCGATGCGTCCGGTTGATCGTCCAGGTACAAGAGCACCTGTTTCATGATGTGAAAATAGACGATGCCAACCGCGTACCCCGCGCCCTCGATGGTGCGCAGCGCGGCGTCTTCGTCAAAGCCGTCGTCGCTCATGCTTGCAGGGCCGTGGGTCTTGCCCTGGAGGGCATGCGCGAAACGACGCTCGAGTTCAATTGTCAGCGCATTGGCTTCGTGTTTGCTCTGCCGCGCAAACTCCGAAAACTGCCCCGCCAGGCGCGCCATCTCTGGCAGTGTCTCGCCACGCTCGTAAGCCTGCCAGACACCTTGCGAGGCAATGTAGTTTGAGTAGATGAGGTCGCCGGCCTCAATGCAGGCTGCAAACCCGCGTTCCAGGGCCGGCAGATTTGTCGACATCGGCTTGGCCCAGAAGTTCACATGATCGCCGAGCATGTGCAGTAGCGCGCCGCGAAGCTTGGTGTCACCAAGCCGTTCGTTGAGAGCCAGTGCCATGTCCATAAAAGCGCAGCCGGCCTGAACCTCGCCGAACACGGCGGAAAGCAGGATGGCGTAAACCGAATAACCATACGCCGAGGATTCACAATTTCCGTGCGCAAGTGAGTTCTCGACGATCTTCATAACGACGACCGGAAAGTACGCGGGCCGCGCCATGTAAAGCGGTGGTGCAGAGGCCTCGAGCAGGCCCATCAATGCCAGCAGGCGAGCGTCCCGCAAGGGCGGCAGATCGACGAGCGAGGCAATTTCGCGCCCGGAGGTGGCCGCTTTGACCTTCTCAACGTCAGCAAGAAAAGTCGCGGTCGCACTGGCGTCGTCGCCTGGCAGGTCGAGTCCGAGTGAACGGAAAGATGCGAGCGAGAGATCGGCGGCGTCCGCGTAGCGCCCGGCGACTTGATAGAGTTTGATCTGCAGGTAGGCAACGCGCGCTTGGTCAAGTGTGTCGCGAGCACGGGCCAGGACTTCCTGAAACATCGTTCCGGAGCGCTCGAGGTCACCCGCCAGGAACAGGCACTCAGCGCTGTCGAGGCCAAGTTCAAAGGTCCGTGTGTATTCGCTCGACCAAGCGTCTGTTGGCAGGAGCGCGCGCGCCGCGTCAAAGTAACGCAACGCGGACCCATACGCCGTGGCCGCCTTCGCCCGGCGGCCGGCGCGGGCATTCAGCGAGCCGAGTTCGCGCAGCTCGTTGGTTGACGTCAACAGCGGCAGAGCCGCGTTCAGGTGATTGACGATGTCGAAGAGGGGCAGTTCGCGCCCCTCGCTAGCGTTCGCGAGCAGCAGACGCCCAATGCGGGCATGGAGTGGCGCCCGCTCGTCGTGTGGAATGAGCTCACTCGCGCTTTGCTGGATCCGGTCGTGACAGAAGCGAATCGTCAGATCGGTCTTGTCATAAGGGTCCGCAGTGATGCTCACGAGCCCTTCGTCGACTGCGGTGGACAGATCCCCGAGCGTTGCCTCGACGGGCGTCCCGGCAAGCGTCGCGAGGATCTTCAGGCCAAACGAACCGCCGACCGCCGAGCCGAGTTCAAGCATGCGTCGACAGGCGGTCGGTAGCCTTTTCAGGCGCCCGACCATCAAATCCACGACGTTGCCGGTGTGGGTCGTCGCCTCGATCCGGAGGTTGTCCCAGAGCCATCGGCCTTTGCTACGGTCGAATGCCAAGGCTTGGGTCTCGAACAGCATCTTCAGGAACTCGTTTGCGAAAAACGGGTTCCCGAGGGTCTTCGCATGGACGAGATTCGCAAGTGGCAAGACATCTTCGACACCACAGCCCAGGGTCTTCGCAATCATGGCGCCGATGGTCGGCACATCCAGCGGACCAAGCGTGATGGATTTCGTGGAAACGCCAGATTTTGGCAAAGCGTCGAGCATCAACCGGAACGGATGAGCGGCACCGACTTCGTTGTCGCGGTAGGCGAAAAGAAACAACGTGAAGCCGATGTCTCGGCGCGACGCGATGGTGTTGATCAAGGACAGCGTGCCTGCATCGGCCCATTGCATGTCGTCGAGGAAAATGACGAGCGGATGCTCTTGCCGGGCGAACACTTTGAGGAACGCAAGAAAGGTGTGATTGAACCTGTTTTGACTTTCGGCCGGTCCGAGCTCCGGCAGAGGTGGCTGCTCGCCGATGACCAGAGCGACCTCGGGAATAAGGTCGGTGATGACGCGCCCGGTGTTTCCGAGTGCGAGTTTGAGGGCTTTTCGCCAGTTTGCGAGACGAGTTTCGCTCGCGGCGAGGATCTGTTGAACGAGCCCGCGCAGCGCCTCGACAATCGTCGCAAGCGGCACGTCCCTCTTGAACTGGTCGAATTTTCCGGCAAGGAAGAAACCTCCCTTCTCGACGATCGGCCGCTGCAGTTCGTTGATCAACGCCGATTTGCCAATTCCCGAGTAACCCGCAACCGTAACGACTCCGAGGTTTTCGGATGCGGCCGATCGCAGAAAAGCGGCATTGAGCGTCTCAAGGTCAGCGTCACGTCCGTAGAGCGTCTGAGAGAGCTGAAAATGGCCCGACACGTCGTGTGACCCGAGGCTCACCTGTGCCTCGGGGCCACAGGCCCGAATAGCGGCGAGGTCGTGTTTCAGACCAGCGACGGTCTGGTAACGCTCGTCGGGGACCTTGGCCATCAGTCGGAAGATGACCTCCGCGAGTGACCGAGGAACGCCCGGATGCACGTCGCGGGCGTTGGGAACGGGACAGGCAATGTGACAATGAACCCAGCCGAGTGGATCATCGGCCATGAAAGGAAGCTGGCCAGTCACGAGTTGAAAAAGAATGATGCCGAGCGAGTACAGGTCTGCACGCGCGTCGAGCCCACGGTTCATCCGGCCCGTTTGCTCTGGTGCCATGTAGGCGAACGTGCCTTCGATTGTGCCGGTCGCATCGGTGGCCTGAACGCCGTAGGGCAGATGCGCCGCCAATCCCAGGTCAGTGACTTTGAGGGTGTGGGTCGCTGCGTTGTAGATAAAATTCGAAGGCTTGAGATCCTTGTGCACGAAATTCTTGTCGTGCAGAGCGGCGACGGCGTCACACATCGCTATCCCGATGTCGATCGCTCGCTCCCACTCCCATGGGCCAGAGGAGACATCGTCGAGAGAGGTGCCGTCAAAGTCTTCGCACACGAGAGCCAGCGCACTGGTCGTCTCGACCAATTCGTACGCTGCGACGACAAATGGGGACGCAAGAGTCCGCATGATGTCGAAGCTGCGCCGCAGCTGGCGGGTGTCGCGGGGATCGCGCTCGTCAAAGTGTTCCAGCTTGATGACGACAGCGAGGCCATCCCGAGTTCGATTTGCGCGATAGACAACACCGTTGAGGCGCTCGTCAATGAGTTCACGAAGGTCGTAACCTGGCACCTGCCAATTCATTTTGCGCTCCGTGCAGACAATCGATCCGTCTCAGACAGTTGCGGCAGAGCAGGCATGTGACTTTAGGGCGTCTGCTGCACCGTTGGCATCCGACGCCCCCAAGAGCGGCAGTTTCTGCCCACTCGCATATTGTCCTGTCGGATCCACGAGGCAGAGCTCAAAACCCCGAAAGGTACATGAGGCGCGACGTGCCCGGATAAGCAATATCGCGGTTCGCGAGGTTGAACGTCTCGTTGAGTTCGTACAAGTCCAGTGTGCGCACTTCGCCACTGTTCGCAGGTTCGAACCAGATGGGATCATCGCTGTATGCAAGATTCTCCCACGGGTCGTTGAGTGTGAACGTCGCCTCGCCGGTCTCGTCGTCATAGGTGCCGCCAGTCAGAACGACCGCATGCGAAGGGTCACCTTCAATCGCTATCCACATGGGGCCATAGCTTTCAAGCCAGCCCATCCATGTCTCCGCGTCGAACGCCTGACTTGTTTCCGGCACCACAATGGGCAGGAACCCATAGGAGGCGGCCACCGTGTTTGCGCCGTCGATGGAGGCAAGCTCATCATAGGATGCGTTGATGTCGAGTCCCATGTCAGAAAACACCTGAGCGTCGCTGTAGCTCACGCCATCAAGTCCCGAAAGTAACATGGCCATGGAAGCGGCCCAGCAAGTGGCTTTCGTGGTCTGCGGAATGAGCGGCACGTCGTAGGCAACGGTTCTTGGCACAGCAAGCGCCAGTGAAGCGGACGCAAGCAGAGCCGCCAGAGGCGAGAGAATAAGAATGCGCTGGGTGAAGAGAGGTGTTTTCATGAGAGTCCTCGGTCGAGTTTTAAACGGACTGTCCGTTCGAGTTTCCGCTCTGGGTGACAAGGGGGCCGAGGTCCACGCACTCTGCTTTGATGGACAGGTCGGTTGGGTTGAGGCCTTGACCCATTCCGAGCGGCAGATAGCTCGACTCACCGGGCATGACCGTAATGGTGGACGAAGGTTTGGAAAGTTGTGGGGAGGAGCGCGCTCAGCCTCTGAAATATTACGAGCCGATTTGGTCCGCTTACACTCAAATCAAACCCGCCGCCTCGACGCAGAGTCTCTGGAAGCTCGCTATGGCGCTTTCGATCTCTCCTGCGCTGGCGCCTCGTTTGGCCAACCTTTCGACCTTCGCCGCCGCCTCGCCCAGATGTGGCAATCCGTACATCCCGGCGGCTCCGCGCATCTGATGCCCGCATCGCGCGACAGCGTCGAGATCCCCATTGGCCTGGGCTTGTTTCAGCGCCGCAACCCGGACGGGCAGCCTTTCGATAAACCTGGATTGAAGAGGAACCATGAAGGGTGCTGGCACAGCGTTTCTATCGCGCGGTTCATTCATTTGGGCTTGTTCCTTATCGCCCGGACGCAGGCGTCAATAAGAGAGGTCGGGAGAATCGGCTTGCGAAGGTACGCGTCGCAACCAGCCGCAAGGCAACGCTCTTCATCGCCACGCATCGCATGCGCGGACAGGGCGACGATAGGCAAGGCGTATCCACCGGCACGCAGCATCGCCGTTGCCGCGTATCCGTCGAGATGAGGCATCTGAAGATCCATCAACACGAGATCGTAAATTCCGGCGCGCGCCTTTTCGACGCCCTCATTCCCATCGGCGGCCAGATCCACGCTCGCGCCGCTCGCAGTGAGGTAATGAGAAAAAATCTCCTGATTGTCCGGACCGTCCTCCACCAGCAGCACGGCCTTACCCGCAAGAAGTTGGTTGCTCCGGAACCAGTCCTGGACCGTTTGTTTCTCCTCCTCAAGGTCCGAGAATTTCAGCCCGTGCCGCATCTTCACTCCGTGCAGAGGGCCGGGGTCGAGAGTCGCTTCGAACGTGCTTCCGCAATTGGGACTGCTTTGCAATAGAACGACATCGCCCCCCAGCGCTTCCGCCAGACGCCGGGCGAGCGCGAGTCCAAGGCCCGTGCCGCCGAAACGGCGCGTGACGGAGCTGTCAGCCTGCGAAAACGGAACAAACAGACGCTCCTGCTGTCCGGGCGTGAGCCCGCATCCCGTGTCGCGGACGCGGAAGCGCAAGAGGGAGTGCGCTCTCGGCCTGCCCGAAGGCGCGCGGTCTATGGTGATCCACACGCCCCCGTCCTTGGTGAATTTGAGCGCGTTCCCAATGAGATTGAACAGGATCTGCCGCAGCCTTCTTGGACACGAGACGATGGTCTCGGGAAGAGCACCGTCGAAATTGACTTCAAACGAGAGCCGCGAATCCTTTGCGCGTTGCAGCAACGGTGAGAATGCCTCGGCGAGTTCGGGAAGGAGCAAAAAAGGGACACGCTCGACTTCGAACTTGCCTGCCTCTTTTTTTCCGATGTCGAGGATCTCGTCGATGAGGTTCGTGAGGTAGTCGACGTTTCTGCGGATGCCCGTTACGGACGAGAGAGTGTCGTCGGCCGTTTTTGCGGAGTCGACCATCCTTTCCGAATACCCGAGGATGGCCCCAAGAGGGGTGCGGATTTCATGGCTGACGTTTGCAAGAAAATCGCTCTTGGATCGGTTGGCCGCATCAGCAGCCTCAAGCGCGGTGGTCATGGCAACCGCGGCGCGTTTCTCTTTGGTGAGGTCCTCGATGGCCAGGAGGATCTTTGCCGTCCGTTCGCTTTTCTGCACGAGGCGACGCGCACTGAGTCGCAGGATGAGGCGTCCGAGGTTTGGGAAATCATGCTCGACGACGAAATTTTCCATGGCGGCGTCGCTCGGCAGGATGTCCTCGAGCAGCTCGCGCAGCCGCGGAACGTTCCACTGTCCACCCGCGAGGTCATAGATCCGCACACCCTGCGCCTCCCGTTCCTTTATTTTGAAGTGCCTGCAAAAAACGTCGTTGACCGTCAGGATGCTCAGGTCGGCATCCAACACGAGAAGCGGCACTGGCGTCGTCTGCACGATGGCCTCGGCGAAGGCGTGCGCTTCCGTGAGTCGGTCGATGCCGAGCTTGAGGGTGTCGATGTCAACAAGAACAACGATCGCGCCCTCGATCCTGTTTTCGAGCGACCGGTAGGGACGCACCCGAAGGGAGTACCACCGGCCGTCGCCATCTTGAATTTCTGTTTCCTTTGTCTCAAGCGACGAAAGCACCTCCGACACAAGCGCGGGAACTCCTTGCGCTCGGAATTGAGGAACGACATCTGCGAAGGGGCGGCCAAGGTCTGCCGCGGTCAGACGGAAAACTTTTTCGGCCGCCTGCGTGAATCTTCGAACGAGCATCTGTTCCGACAAGATAAAAATCGGTATCTGCACTCCGCCGAGGACGTTGGAAAGATCGGAGTTCACCACGCCGAGCTCCTGATTGCGAAGCTGGAGCTCGGCGTTGACCGTGGCCAGTTCCTCGTTGGTGGCTTGGGTCTCTTCCTTGGAGGTCGCGAGCTCCTCATTCGTGCTCTGGAGCTCCTCGTTCGCCGATAGCATCTCTTCGGTGAGCGACTTGAGTTCGATGTTTGTGGACTGTTCTTTTTCGATGATGGCGCTCAGGTAGTCCTTCGTCTCGGAGGGCTCGCGTTCGACGCGTTCGACGTCCCGCGCAGGCGCTTCGGTTCGAGTCTTTGGATCCTTGCGGCCGTGAGCGATGGCAAAGAGGACGACGAAATAGCGCTTCTGCGTGGAATGTTCCGTGAAGGGAACAACGTTCACCTCGACGGACACCCTCGTTCCATCGGAGGACTTGATCCAGGCTTCCCTGCGCACGGCCACATCTTTTTTTTCTGCTGCATGGAACGCCTGCCGGAGTTCAACAAGAAGTCCCGGGCGGCACATTTTGGCGAGGCTCGCAGTCAGCTCGCCCGGCGGGAACAAGAGGAACGGCGTGGGATCGCCACGCACCTCGAGAACCTCCATCCGTTCGTTCACCACGACGCCCGGAGGAACGAAGCATCCAAGGATCGCTTCGTCGGCCAACGCCTTCATGTCGAGTTTTTTTGTGGGTTGAGCTGCGGCGTCAGGAGTCTCCGCGCCACTTGATCGCTTTCTCAGGGAGTTGATGACGAAGTCCGACAGGACGCCTCGGGGGGCGCCGGCCTTCCTGAAAAAAACTTTTCCGGGGCCATCCGCGACCCCGAACAGGTCCGTGCAGGATGTGATGGACTCCGAGCCTCCCAGACAGAGGAACCCGTCGGGTACCAGCGCAAAATAGAAGACAGACAAAACCCGTGTCTGCACTTCGGGCGTGAGATAGATCATGAGGTTCCGGCAGCTCACGAGATCGATGCGAGAAAAAGGGGGGTCGAATGCGACGTTCTGTTTTGCGAAAATGCACATCTCGCGAAGATCTGCGGAGACGCGATGCCCAGTGCCATCCTTTACGAAGAAGCGCTCGAGGCGAGCGGCGGAAACGGATTCTAGACTTGCGCTGTCGTACAATCCGGCACGGGCCTTTTCTATGGCGGAGAGGCTGATGTCCGTGGCGAAGATTTCGATACGCGGACGATCGCTTCGTCCATCCATGAATTCCAACAGGCACATCGCGATGGAATAGGCTTCCTGTCCCGAAGAGCATCCTGGAACCCAGATGCGAATGGGTGTCGTCCGAGGGATGCCGTCGAGCAGCGCGGGAAAAACCACGCGCGTGAGGGCAGTAAAACTTTCCGCTCCGCGGAAGAACGAGGTGACCTTGATGAACACCTCTTCAAAGAGGCTGTCGATTTCAGAGGGGTTCGAGCCGAGCGCATCGCCATAGGCGCGGACGGACGCCAACCCCAGATCCCGCACCCGCCGCTCCACACGCCGCTGGATGGTGGGAAGTTTGTAATGCGAAAAATGGACATTTTTTGCGGCGCTGAGAATGCCGAGTACGCGCTGGAGGTCCTCGGCGTCGGAACCGACGGCCAGACGCTCGTCAGGAGCCGGACGTTCATCGGAAGGGGCGCGTTCGTCGGGAGCCGGACGTTCGTCCGAAGCTGGGTGCAACCTTCCCAGCTCTCGCCCGATCGCGGCCGGACTGAGGTTGAATTTCGCACCTGCTTCTCGAGCTGCGGTGGGCATATCGGCCGATTCTGCGGAGGGGTCTGACTGAGCGAACGTTGTGCCGCCCGCGGCAACGATGGCCTCGACTCCTTTCTTGCCATCTTCGCCCGTTCCGGAAAGGATGACGCCGATCGCTTTCGAGCCGAGCGCTTGCGCGAGCGAAACAAGGAACACGTCGATGGGAAAGTGAAGGGAGCTGGACGAAGGCTCACGAGGCTTCAGAGCGAGGGCGCCATTGGTGTACCTCATCTCCACATTCTCTGGCATCACATAAACGTGGTCGGCTCGGATCATCATTTCATCCGCCACTTCAATCACGGGCATGCGGCATTTTTGAGTGAGCAGTTCCGTGAGTTGGCTGATATGGGAGGGAGAGAGATGTTGAATCAGTACGAATGCCATACCCGTGTTGGGTTCCAGAGCGCTCAGAAGTTGCGTGAAGGCGCCGAGGCCCCCCATCGAAGCGCCGATGCCGACGACACAGATGGCGGAACGGGGGAGCCGTTCGATAGATTCGCGAACGGGTTCGACAGTTGGATTTTTCATGGCGGATTCTTTCGGCGTCAGGAAGTGCGAGCGTCACGAAGTGCTCGCAGTCCAGCGACACTCTTAGTCCTAGCCCCCCCGCAGTGTTTTGCAAGGACAACCTAGGCTCGAGGCTCGGCCTATTTTATTTTCATGCCTGCGCACTGCAAACTCGCGCCAAAACGAGCCGAGAACACGAAATTAAATTCGTGAAGTTATCAGCCTGTCCTTCGCTCAAGGTGCCTTTGGCAGGCGAACGACCGAAAACCAGAAATCTTCGATCTTGTGCACGACCTCAGAAAAATTCTTCAAACCCACGGGCTTGGTGATAAAGCAGTTCGCGTTGAGGTTGTAGGCCTTCAGGACATCTTCGTCGTCGGTTGATGTGGTGAGGACCACAACGGGAAGCGACCGCAGGTGCTCGTCGGCACGGATCTGCGCCAGCACTTCGCGCCCATCCAGGCGAGGAAGATTCAAGTCGAGCAAAATAAGATCGGGCAGCAATTTGTCCGCGTAAGGCGGTTGCCTGTGAAGATACCGCATGGCGTCTTCGCCGTCGCCGACAACGTCGAGGTTCAAAATCAACTTGTGTTCCATCAAGGCGCGGCGCGTGAGTTCCACGTCGTCCGGATCGTCCTCGACAAGCAGGATCCGCGCAGTACTGCCCGCATTTGCATTTCCAACAGTCATCATCAAATCCTTTTTGTGGAATCGTTTCCGGGAACAAGTGCGGTGGGAAGTGTGAACTTAAAAACGGATCCTGTTTCGTTATCGGAATCTACCCAGATGCGACCGCCCAATTTTTCGACTGTCCTTCTGCACATCGACAGCCCGATGCCGGTGCCCTCGTATTTCACCCGTCCGTGGAGCCTCGCGAACAGGAGGAAAATCTTCTCGCGGTACTTGGCGTCGATCCCGATGCCATTGTCCTCGATCCAGATCTCCCAATTCTCGCCTTTCTTTCGGCAGGAGACTTCGATGCGAGGAGGCACGCCTTCGCGCCGAAATTTGAGAGCGTTGCCGATGAGGTTTTGAAAAAGCAGGGTGAGGTGGGTCTTGTCGCCCGTCACCACGGGAAGTTCTCCCACGGTCACCTCTGCAAGGCTCTCTGCCGTGCGTGTCTCGAGCGTGTCGAGTATCAAGGCAACGATTGCATTGAGGTCCACTGGTGTGGTCTGCCAGTCCTTCCTTCCCACGCGCGAATATTTCAGCAGGTCTTCGATCAGGATCTTCATGCGGGCGGCCGACTTCGTAATGACGGCAAGGATTCGCTCGGGTTCTCCTCCGGCTTTCGCATCGAGGAGACCTTCGAGGATCTCCGCAAAGGAGATAATTTTGCGCAAAGGCTCCTGCAGGTCGTGCGAAGCAGCAAAAGCGAAGTGTTCGAGATCGGTGTTCGACGCTTCCAGCGCTTTTGACTTTTCTGCCAGCACACGGGCCAGGCTGTTTCGTTCCGTGACGTCGGTGTTGACACCGGTCATGCGGATAGTGGTGCCGTGTTCGTCCTGTGAAACATCAGCAAGAGAGCGGATCTCACGGATCTGCCCGTTGGGCCAGACGATGCGAAACTCCGCCTCGAATTTTTCGCCTCCGAGCCGCGCCACTTGTATGGCCTCATGGACTCGCTTCGCGTCGTCGGGATGGATGGCACTTTTCCAGATTTCAAAAGTGTTTTTGGAATCGAGATCGTGGATCCCGTAAAGGGCAAACATCTCTTTTTCCCAAACCAGAACGTCCCGTGCGACATCCCAGTCCCAGATCCCGATGTTTGCTGCGTTCAGGGCGAGCGTGTGCCTTCGATTGAGGGTCTTGAGCTTTTCCTCTATGCGCTGTGTGCAGGTGAGATTGCGGATTGCGCCGACAATACAACTGTCATCGAGCGATCGAATAAAGCCAAAGGCGATCTCAATGGGGAATTCGCTGCCATTCTTGTGGACGCAATACAGCTCCAATCGAGTTTCGCTGGTGAGGGGGCCTGGGTTGTCAAAGGAAAGGATCCGCTTGGCCGTGAACTCCGCCTTGAAGCGAGGCGACACGATCTCCTCGAAGGGATGTCCGGCAAGGTGCTTTTGGCTGTGTCCAAAGAGGGTCGAAAAGCGTTCATTCACGATGACGACAACGCCTTCGCGATTCATGACAACCAGGGCTTCCGGCGTGGCGTCAAATATCAGGCGGAAAAACGGTGACCGCCCCTCGCTTCCATCGAGGGGCGAGCCAGGAATGTCAATCTCGGCTACACTTGGCGAGCTACGATTCACGTGCATGCCACCCGCATTGTTTGGGTTTTCGTTTGAGTCGAATCATGGATCGCCCGATCATATTGGCATCGATTTGCGTTGGCAACCAAACCATCAAGGGGCCGTCATGCCGAGCTCGAGAAAATTGGAACTCCCTCATGTGAGGGTATTGGTGATCGAAGACGACGTGGATGACTACTTCCTCATTCGAGCGAGGCTGCTCTCAAATGGCGTCAAGGACTCTGACGTTGAAAACGTAACAAGCCTGGAGCAGGCCCATGTCCGTCTGAACAATGGCAACTACGACGCCATTCTGCTCGACCTCAACATCGACGACTCCGTAGGGATAGAAACCTTTCGACTCCTCAGCGCCGCGCATCCGAACGTTCCTGTCATCGTCTTGAGCGGTGCCATGGATGACAACATCGCGCGCATGGCCGTGCGCATGGGGGCACAGGACTTCCTGTGCAAGGGCGACATCTCGACGGTCGATCTTCTCAAGACGGTCAGCTACGCCATTGAACGTTCGGCGATGCTGAGAAAGGCGCGCGAGGACTCTGAGTTCAAGAGCAGGTTTCTCGCGCAGATGAGCCACGAGATCCGGACTCCCATGAACGGGGTCATCGGCCTCACGGAAGTCCTCAAACGTGCGGGCAATCTGACCAGCGAGCAACTCGACGTTGTGGAAATCCTCGCAACGTGTGGGAAACAGCTGATCACCCTCATTTCAGACATTCTCGACATCTCAAAAATCGAGGCCGGAAAGCTCGAGCTGGAACGCAAGAAATTCAACATCCGCGATCTGCTGCATGATTCCATGAAAATATTCTCTGGCAGCGCATCGCAAAAACATCTGACACTCTATGACGTCGTCGAGCCCAGTGTGCCCACCTTCGCTTTCGGTTCACCGGGGCGCATTGGCCAAGTGCTTTCCAATCTTATTGGCAACGCCATCAAGTACACAGACTCCGGATTCATCCTTGTGGCTGTTTCGTTCGTGCCATCCAGTGAAACAGGTGGAGTGTTTACTTTTCAGGTCGAAGACAGTGGATTAGGGATTCCTGAGGCCGTTCAGGGAAAGCTGTTCGACGAATACGAGCAGGCAGGATCCTTCTCCGCGAAGGACGGAATACGCGGCACGGGACTTGGCCTTGCCATCAGCAAGGGAATCGTGCGCCACCTCGGCGGCAAGATAGGTGTCCGGTCACGTGAGGGACACGGCTCGACGTTCTGGTTCGCAATCGAACTCGACAAGGAGGACGAACTCAACGAGAGGGCCTTCCTGGACGAAAAGCATGTCATGGTGGTGAGCCGTTCACAAACACGGCGGGACGCCCTTTCTTCTCAACTCGAGCGCCGCAAGATCAGGGTCACGACGGCCATTTCCGTTGGCGAAGTCGTGCAGATGATGATGCTCGACGACTCTGCTCGTCAGCAGGTTGACCTGTTTGTCGTCGACGTGCAAAACGCACAGGACGCGGGTGCGGTCGCGCATGCTGCGTCCTCGCTCCCGGTCGTTCTTGTTCATGGATCGGTCGGGGTGGGCCCGGACTGGCTTGACTCCGGGACTCCCTTTGGAATCATCAGTCAGTCGAAATTGTACGAAAAGATTGCGCTATTCTTCGAGAAAAAGACACAGTCCAACGTCGTGGAGCCGGCAGGTCCCGTGGAAGGAAAATTGGGTCTTAGGGTCCTGGTGGCGGATGACAACCGCATCAATATCAAAGTCACCGTCAAGCTGCTTGAGTTGCTGGGATGCCATTCTCTCGTCGCGGAAAACGGTCAGGACGCCACTGATCAGCTTTGCAACAATCACGTCGACGTGGTGCTGATGGACTGCCGGATGCCAGTCATGGATGGACTTCAGGCCACACGGATGATCCGCAGCTGGGGCAATGCCAAGTCGCGTACCCCCATTTTTGCGCTGACGGCAAACGCGTTTGATGATGACCGCGAAGAGTGCCGTCTGGCGGGCATGGATGAGTTTATCTCAAAGCCCATCACCTTGGATGACTTGCACGCCGCACTCGCGCCGCTCGCGCGGAGCTTCGGGCTGGCGCCTGCTGACTCGAATTTCAAGCCGTCTGAGAAGTGATCTGCACGACGGAGTCGACGACGCTTTCGACACCCGCTTTTTTGCAGACGAAGTTTTTGATCTGGAAAGGCCAAGTTCCTGGGATTTCCTCGCGCTCCGAAGAACTCACCAACACGATCGAAGTGCGCTTGTTGAGCCTCGAAAAGAGCTCCGCCAACTCGAGTCCGTTGCGCGTGGAGCCTTCGCCGAGATTGTAGTCGATAACAATCGTTTTGAAGTCAAAGCTGATCAGTTCCGCAAGGGCTTCGACGCTGCGACAGGTTGTGCAGTCCAAGCCCTTGTTCCTCGCATCGCGGACAAAGATCTTGGAAAAGACAGGATCGTCTTCGATGAGGAGAATGCTCTGCGAGTTCGTCATTTCGATGGCCCCTTCAAGAAATGTGTGATTTCGCTTTGAATGCGTGGATAGGATGTCTGTATTTCAACGAGGACGGTGGAGGCTTTCGGAATGTCGTTCTGCTTGCACAGCCGTTCAAACTGCTGGCAGAGATGCTGAACGTCTCCAAAGCCGAGTTCACGGCAACTCCCCATGAGTTTGTGCGCCGCGGATTCCGCCTGCGTAGCGTTGTTCGACAAGCACCCTTTTTTCATCCCATCAAGAAGTCGAGGGGCCTGTTCGCTGAAATCGGCGAGCAGGTCATCAACGAATTCACGACTGCCGCCAAGGGCCAGCAGCTCTTGAAGGCGCTTGTTTTCGAGTCTGCTTGGTGGATCCATATCCATTGCCATGCGCGTGCCTCCTAAAAGTCGCTTCCTGAGCCGACAGTGGTCCATCGGAGCCCAATTGGCAGGCTCAAGCTCATTTTTCTATGGGAAGTGATCTTTTTCGCGGGAACAGGCTCAGTGGCCTGATATAACGACGTTCTTGATCTACACTCGTGAGCTGCCAATCCTGAGTATCGCCTTGAGCAAGTCGTCTGGGCGCGCTGGTTTGCGAAGATGCTCGGAAAACCCTGCTGCCAGCGCCCTGCTCCTGTCATCTGTGGAGTCGTAAGCCGAAAGTGCCAGTGCTGGCAGGGACCTGCCTGCCCCCGCCTCCCTCTTTCGTATGGCCTCCACCAACTCGAATCCTGACTTTTCCGGCATCTCCAGATCGCTGACGAGAATCTCCACTAGGGAGCGATATGCGCATCCGCCGCGTGGCAAATTGCCTCTGGTGACACGCAGATGTGAGCAGCCCCATAAAGTTATGAACCGCATTTGTCGATACCATCCAAATCGCAGCCTGAGCGCAACCAAAAGGCAGGCACATCGCGAAGAGGATTGAACATGCACGCACTCACTGACGCTGGTCCCCGAATTTCACTGAGGTCAGTTGCGGGCCTGGCAGGCCTGGCTGGTTTGATGTGTGGTTGTTCCGCTGCGCTGGTGCCTGCATCAACGGCTTCAAAGGCCGGTGGCCCCGTGGGTGGCCGTGCCTCACCGCAGCATGGTCCTTCTGATTCGCCGGACAAGTCAAATGTGACGCCGGGCTCCACGCCGTCTCTTGGGAAGGTCCAGCCGGGAAAGGGTGGTGGCGCGGGCGGAGTTCCCTCAACCGGTGCTGGCGGCGCAGTTGAGGGCGATGAAAGGGCGGAGCGCACTGCCGCCGAAATGGATGCAAAATTCAAAGCGCTTCCTCCAGGTGGAAGCTTCAATACCAAATATCCTGTCTCATTCGTCCTCGCTCGCTCGGATGCACGAGTGCTTTTCCTGCCAGCGACGCCAGATGGAAATTACGTGGACATTCCTCCAGCATCCAAGGTGAAAATCACGGAGGTCATGCAGCGGGAGTTTGCAAAAACGAATTTTAGAACCACGTCGTACGCTGACGGAACTCTTTCTGATTTGGGAGCGGAAGGGGCTCTGACCATCAGGATGTTCAAAGATCTAGGTGGAGTTCAAAGGCCGGGGTATGCGGGTCGAGGCTCGGCTTCGCTGAGGGAAGGAGTGGTGACAGAGTCGATCCTGCTGCACGAACTGGGACATGCCATCGGGCTTCTCCACCAATCTGAATTCGACTGGCGCCACCGCAATCTCATGCCACAATTCTTGTCCAATATTGTCGGCACAGGACGCGCATTCCTAGGTTCTCGCGACGACTCGTCCATCATGGCGACCGGCGATGAATTTTCGGAAGGCGACATTCGGACGATCAATTATCTCTATCCTGCCATTGCCGGCCCTTCGCGCCCCTTGGACGGAATAAAGCCCGGAACGGAGGCGGAAACAGGCCATCTTTACATTCGTGGAGTCGAGGAAAAGTCTCTGCAAATCGCAGTGCCCACCACCTCGGTGCCGGTGGATGCGTCCAAGGGATGGAAATGGCGCTCAACGACATCTGAGGACTTCAGCTTTGCGGCCCAGCAGACGCCCCCTTGCGACGCGAGTGTCGTGGTGGGGCAGCCCTGTGCCGTCAGGGGGTTTACCTGCGCTGCTATGAGTGGCACGCGGGACCAATTTTCTGGCAGAGATGATTTTCCAGGCAGGAGCTGCGCAACCGTCGAGGATGCACTCTGAGCGCACCCTCCGCATTCAGCCTTGGCCGCGGAAAAACACGAACCAGAGGAGAACGACAAAGAAGCCGGGTACGCCCATAAACCACAGCAGGATTGGCACTCCAACGCGGCCTTCAGCGCCTTTGAGAAGATGTTTCATGGCTCAGTGTCCTTAGCTAAGGGTAGGGGCTGTTGACGTTTTTGCTGAATTTTGAGGATTCTTGAAAAAAGGAGGGAGATCAGTATGTTGTCGGGACCAATTCCAACCCTTCAACACACGGATCTCCCATGCCACGAGTC
>Ga0163152_10002883_pt1 | contig 23343 bp, 28 predicted proteins | sample OliLakLV19MP8IB2_FD_148635 | JGI IMG/M metagenome (GOLD analysis project Ga0163152, IMG submission 148635) | Freshwater microbial mat bacterial communities from Lake Vanda, McMurdo Dry Valleys, Antarctica - Oligotrophic Lake LV.19.MP8.IB-2 | ecosystem: Environmental > Aquatic > Freshwater >...
GACAGACAGCCTTGAGGGAGCCCCACCTCAATTGGTGGACCTCAACAGGTGGGGAATTTCAGTGAGCAGCTCCGAGGAGATTCACATGAGCGTGATCACCTCGGTGACCAGCCAGACTCGCCTGCCTACAAACGGCTGATTCTCAGCCACCACAAACATCTCAACGTCGGCGACATCCTCATTGACGACCGAACCCACAACGGTGCCGACCGCTTCGACGGCGAACTGATCCTGTTCGGCTCCGAACGCTGGCCAAACTGGGACACCGTCTCTCGCGACCTCCTCGACCGCGCCTTCTGATCGCCTCAGCCGAGCGCAACGCAGCCCGGCGTGCTCACTCGAACAGTGAAGGCTGCCTCGCGGAAGGGGGCGCCGACTCGACGGCTTCAAGCTTGAGCAAGTCGGCGAGTTCACTCACCGCGGCTCCGCCGAGCTCGACCAGTTTCGCGTTACCGGGGCCGGCGCCATCGCCTGTCCACACGGCCACTCGCCCGAAGTGGCGGCGCATCGCCTCACGTGCACCTTCCCATGTGCCGCCGGTGCCAGAGTCGGAGCACACCACCAACGTGACGTCGGCGAGTGCGTAGACGATCTTGTTTCTGCCCATCGCATTGCCAGCTGTGAAACGCACGGTGGGTCCATAGGGGCTTGCGATGCACAGCTCACCGGCATGCGCACGCTGCCTGATCTCAGGATTGCGCGCGGCCACTCGAATACCTTCCGTCGGTACACCGATAACCGGCACCCCTGCTTCGAGTGCAGCGCCCATCGCCGTTTGGTCGATGCCGCGCGCCAGTCCACTCACCACCGCCATTCGGTGAGCGGCAGCAACCCGAGAGGTTGATACCGCAACCTCCAACGCCTCAGTCGAAGCGTCTCGCGAACCGACCACTCCGATCGCCCCAAGAGCGAGGAACTCCACAGGCCCGCCGACAAGCAAGAACGACGGGCAGGTGTCGCGCAAGCGATTGCGTAATCGTTCAGGAAACCCATCGTCAAGCGCGGAGATCAGTCGTATGCCTTCTTCCTCAAGCCGCTCGCGTTCGAATGCGAACGCGGTACCAGCGGCGAGCAGCGCTGCATAACGTTCGGCGTCGCCCAAGGTGACCGACACCTTTTCGGCGATGTCCTCGGCTGACATCCCCACCAGCACCGACGGATCGCCGACCGCGTGGAACAGCGACCAGAACTCGCCGGCGGATAACGGCTTCTCACCGACATCGACGATGCGATTCGTCAGCAACAACGCTGCGAGGGAAGTGTCGGTCACAGTCACGAGTCTCGCCCTTGCAGAGAACCGAGAGCAAGGGGGTACACCCGGCCGGACCCGTGCTCTCGAAGAAGTGCCCCGATCTCGACGAGGGTCCACTTGGAATCCACCATGTCGTCGATGAGAAACAACGGCTCGGGCCGAGGGGTGCCGACAAGTACGAAGGCACCACGCACGTTTGCCTCCTGATGCGAACTGTTCTGCTGGCCTTTCTGAGGCTGGGTTTCGCGGAACTTCTTGACCGCAGCCACCAGCGGCAGCCCGAGCCCTTTGGCGAGTCGCGCTGCCAGGTCGGGCACTAACTCAGGATGGCGCAGCGACGGCACGTATGTGACCCAAGTCGGCATCGGCTGCGGCGCCCACTCCTTCACCATGTCGACCATCGCGCGGATCAACCGATCGTCGAAGTGGCCGCCGCGTTTCCCGTCCGCGACCAGCCTCCCCCACCCCGGGTCATTCCATAAACACAGAGCTCGGCCGTTTTCAACCCGAAGCTCTTCGCGCAGCGTGTGGTTGAGCTTTCGCTTCCGTGGCTCGATGACTATGTAACCCCGCCGAAGAAATCGCTCGGCCTCTGCGACCAGCGACTCGTCGAGCGGTACGACGAACCGTTCACCGATACAGAGGTCGCACACACCACATGGTTGTGGGTCTGGATCATCGAGCACTGTCGTGAGGAACTCCATGCGACACGTGCCACCAACGGCGTATATCATCATCTGGTCTTGTTCGAGGCGTCGGTCCGCGGTCACGTCCTTCACGCGCTGAGTCGGGTAAACCCATGGCTTCAATGTCCGCTCGTACGTCGAGCCGGACAACCTGCGCAGCACACCCTCGACCGTGAGCTGCTTCAGCACCAGCTCTACGTCGCCACGCTTCATGTTTACCTCTTCCAAAACGCGGCCAAGAGTGACAGATCCGGGAGCAGAGGCGAACACTGCCAACACCGCGTCGACATCTAGAGGGTCCGGGAAAGCGGTCGTGATGAACCAGTCCTGAATGTCGCTGTCTTCAACACCCCGTAGAAGCACCGCAACCGACTCATCCAATTGTCTGCCGGCACGCCCGACCTGCTGGTAGTACCCGACGGGTGAGCCCGGTGCCTGGAAGTGAACCACGAAGGCAAGATCGGGCTTGTCGTATCCCATTCCCAGCGCCGAGGTGGCCACCAACGCTTTCACTTCGTTGCGTTGCAGCTTCGCCTCCGCATCGAGCCGGGCGTCACCATCGGTACCGCCCGTGTATGGCAACACGTCGTGTCCGTGCTGCTGCAACCAACTCGCAACGCGTTCAACGTCGCGGACGGTGAGGCAGTAGATGATGCCGGTGCCCGGCAGAGTGGGCAGCACTTGGTGCAGCCACGCCAGTCGCTGCGCCGCGGCCGGAAGCTCGACAACGTGAAGACTCAGGCCAGTACGCCCGAGTGGACCACGAATCACGTGCCCGACAACGCCGAGCTGGTCGGCCACATCGGTCACCACGCGGTCGTTGGCTGTGGCGGTGCACGCGAGCACAGGAATGCCGTGACCTAGACCAGATATGACTTGTGAAAGCCGTCGGTAATCGGGTCGGAAGTCGTGGCCCCAATCGGAGATGCAATGAGCCTCGTCGATCACCATTAGGCCGGGCCGGCGACCAACGAGCGGCATCACCTTGTCGGCGAATTCTGGGTTGGCCAGTCGTTCAGGTGAGACGAGCACAAGATCGACCGCGTCGGACGCAAGTGCCTGCATCAACTCCTTAACGGTGGTGTCGGACGACGAGTTGATCGTGATCGTGCGAAGACCCAGTCGAGACGCCGCTTCGATCTGGTTGCGGATCAACGCCAGCAGCGGCGAGACCAAGAACGTCGGCCCTAGACCGCGACGACGAAGCAGATGCGTAGCCAAGAAGTACACGGCGCTCTTGCCCCAGCCAGTTCGTTGCACCAGTAGCACCCGATCGCGTCCGTTGACCAACGCCTCGATCGCCTCGCGTTGATCTGGATGAAACTCCGCGTCAGCACGCCCCGTCAGCGAGCGAAGCGAGTCGAGTAGTTCGTCCGACATGAACGTGACTGTACGACGGGGGTGTGACATCGCTGGTGAACTGTCCTGTGCCCCTACTTCCGAGTGAAACTCCAGGCAAGAATGTCCAACAATCTCAGATTGCCCAAGTCCGCCGCCCGCCGCCGTTCGGTCGCGTTAGTTGCGTCGGCGCCGGCTTCAGTGAGCCGAGCACGAAGGGTCCTCAGTGCTTCCACGTTTCCGGGGTTGATGAGGTCATTGCGAATCGCAGCCCAGTACAGGTGCTTCCATTTGGGTTGGTCGCGCTTCCAAACGGTGCTCGCCTGATAAGCAACCGCCGCCGATCGCTTGTAGAGGTCCAAAATCTGCGAGTCGAGGATCGGAAAGAACTCCGGCCGCTTCAAGTGCAATACCTTGCTAGCGATGGCGGAACCCACGCCGCTGATCGCGTCAACCTCGTCAAACAGAACAGTTGCGTTCGCGTACAGGTCGCCCTCCGGATCGGCATCCTCGAGCCTGCTTCCGACCGGCACAAGGTGCCACGAGAACTGCGATTCCAACAGCGAGCACGCCGTGGTTTGTTGCAACGGCTCAATGATGATCAGCCGACCGATGTCGTCGGGCGTCACCTTGTCGGGGAACGCGTCACCGTCGAGCCGGTCGTAGAGACTCAGCGTCAGCGGCGGATACGTGTCAATGATGTCTACGGCTTTGGCAATCGAGACAACCACATCTTTCCGGTCGGCGAGAGTGATCGTTGGTTCAGCTATGGGGCACCCTTCGTAGACCCACGAGATTAGACCCATGCGCGACATCGAAACGACGAGCGAGGAAACCGTGCGTCACCCCTGAGATAGATTGGGCTCGTTGGATGCTCCCGGATGGGAGGTCGCAGCAGGGAGGCAATGAAATGCAAGGCTCGTTGGACCATTTGGTCGTGTCGCTCGCTGAGCGTGAGGTGACGCAGGTGTGGGACAAGGTGCGCCGATATTGCGGACTCCCCTGGTCCGGCGGTGAAGCTGAAACCTGGGCGTTCGCGTACTACGACTCGATCGACGCTGCACACGACGATGCGATTACCTCCGTCGATGTTGTCGCCACCGCATCGATGCACCCCGGGCTCTCGAAAGCCGAGCTCGCCTTCTTCGTCGATCGCGCAAGCCAGTTGTCAGACTGGCTGCGCGCCGTGCCGGTTGGAGTGCCATTGCACCAACTCAACGACGACGCCGTAGCGCACATCGTCGACTTGATGGCCTTCGACGAGATCAACCTCTCGCTGTTGTCAAAGGTCGTGCATCGAAAGCGACCAGACGCGATCCCGCTACTCGAGCGCCACATCATCGATCTGTACCGACCGGTCACAGGTGAACGCGCCGGTGCGAAGGCCTTTCCCGCAATCGTTCGTGCTCTCCGTTCTGATCTCGCAGCGGGCGCAGCTGGGCCGCTCGCTGCAATCGCAGCAGCGATTGAGCACCAAACGGACCGCACACTGTCACTACTACGGGTAGCCGACATTGCGATCTGGATGGGAGGACAGTCATGACACCGTCGACTCCGATCTTTGAGGCCGTCGAATCGGTTATGGATGCATCTCGCTCGCAGGTCCGTATTTTGATGGCGACCTTCAATCAAGGTCGACTCTCCGGCTCTGAGCCACATGGCCTAAACGTGGACATCTCGCGAAGCGACCTGATCCCGCTCGACCTTGTGCCTGACGATGCGCAAGTGGTCGGCACCTACCAAGACCAAGATGCAGCCCACATCGTTGCGATGCACGCGCTAGGAAGCTTGCTAATACAGATAAGTGGGCGAGGCGCAGCCGTCAACGTCACAGCATCGACGATCGAGCGTTGCGACCAACTGATCGCTACCGTGCGCGAACGCGTTGGCGACGCTGCTGACATCACGAGCCGGCAAGTGCGCATGTGGATGGTCGACCCGAACGGACGCACGGAATCTCCGCGCAGGCCAATCCCGGCACTCGAGTGGGGCGAGGTCGAAACGAACTATCCGACGGCTGTGCGAAGCCACCTCGGTCGACTGATGCGTGTGAAACCGCCCATCGCAGGCGGGCGGCTGATCGTGTTCCACGGCGAGCCCGGCACCGGCAAGACGAACGCCATCCGCAGTCTCATCAATGAGTGGGCACCGTGGTGTTCTGCGCATTTCATCGGAGAGCCCGAACGATTCTTTGCCAGCGTCAAGCACATCGAAGAGGTGGTCTACGCGCACTCCATGGAGAAAGCGGCGACCCTCGACGCTCCCGCGAGCATGGTCGACGGGTGGCGACTAGTGATCGCAGAAGACACCGACGAACTATTGCGGTCCGCCACCAACCATCGATCCGGTGGCGCACTGGGTCGGCTGTTCAACATGGCAGACGGCATCCTCGGCCAAGGCGCGAAGGCGTTGTTCCTCATCACTACGAACGAACGCGTGCAAGACCTTCATCCCGCTCTCATGCGGCCCGGTCGTTGTCTGTCACGCATCGAGTTCGAACGCTTCGACAGCGACGCCGCCCGCGCCTGGCTTCCAGACGAGCTGAGGGCAAGAGTGAACGGACCCGCCACGCTCGCCGAACTCTTCGAGCTGCGCGGCGACCATGGCCGCATTCAGCATCAACTCGACCTGCCCGACCCCGGCGGCTACTTGTGACGGCTACACAAATGACCTTGCGACGAAGGCTCGATCCCAGCCTCAGTCAAGAAGACCTTTTGAAGAACGGATTCAGTGGGCGGCAATTCGCAGGCACCGAGCCCTTCACCAGAGAGATCAGCTTCTTTGGTCAGTTGCTCGCCCCCTTAACCCTTCTCCCCGCAGACGCCGTCATCGTCGCCACCCATCGTCATTCATACGGCGCGTTCATCCACGCGCAATGCGCGCTCGGTTCGATCCTGATCGAAGCGCGCGGTGCGTGGATCGGCGTGAGGGTGAGTTCAGGTTCGATCGAGCAAGGTGACGCCCTCATCGACGACATCCGTGACCGTGCCCCACTTGATGGGGCGAATGGGCACGAGCTCCGAGTCTGGCATGACCACGGAGGACAAATCACATGGTCCAAGCGCCGCGTCGAACTTCCAACGTGGAGTGGGGTTCGATGCAACTATCCAACAAAGGTGGCCGGCAGGCTCGAGCTACTGATGGGCCTTACCCCGCCCTTCGCTTGCGGCCGCATCATCGTCTTCCACGGTGAACCCGGAACAGGGAAGACCAGCGCCGTTCGAGCCTTGATCAAGGAGTGGGCACCCTGGTGCTCGGCCCATCTCGTACCAGAGCCCGAGTCGTTCTTCACCAACACCTCGCTGCTCGACACGGTCGCCCACGGTCGATACCAATTTCAGACTGGCACAGCTCTGCGACACGCAGCTCGACCGGAACCCGATTGGCGAGTACTCATCGCCGAGGACGCCGACGATCTCCTTCACTCTCCTGCCGGTGAGCCGAGCGTCGCACTCACTCACCTGTTCAACATGACCGACGGCATCGTCGGACAGGACGCCAACGCGATCTACCTCATCACAACCAACGAGCCCCTCGAACGAATTCACCCAGCCCTCCTTCGACCCGGCCGATGCCTGGCACGAATCGAGTTCGGGCGCTTTGCGACAGGTGAGGCGCGGGCGTGGCTTCCAGCAGACCTTGGATCAAAAGTTCATTCCTCCACAACGCTCGCAGAGATGTACGAGCTTCGAGGCGACCATGAGCGGATTCAACACCAAGCCGAGGCGTACAGAATCAGCGGCTACGCCTAAGACCCTACGAGCTGCACAGCGGCACAGTCGTCAGCAAATTCGGTCATCAGCGCAGCCCAGCAAACCTGTTAGCTCACTGGCGGGAGAAGCCGATCAATCGCCAAGGGCCATTTGAACGTACTGCGCTGCACCGCGTAGCGGAACTTGGGAGCCGGCCTTGCATGAGTTCAGTGAACTCTGCTGAGGATGTCCCACTTTTTCTGGCGAAACTCGGAGTCAGTGAGGATGCCGTCAATGAGCGACGAATGCAGCTCTCGAATGCGAGCCGTGTCCGACTCGACCTGTTCCGTTGTCGTGCCCACAAAGCCGTTCTTGAGCCGGTCGAACTCATCTTGCGTAAGTAAACCTTCGTTGACGAGCAGGTGGAGACGCTCGAGGCCGTCGGACGCCGTCGTCGATCGTGCCGCTAGAAAGTCGCCCGACCTCATCGCGTTGAGATTGATGACGAGCAACTGCATCTCGTTATAGGGCGAGTGCAAGGTAATGGCCTTGCCGTCATGCATCGCGACAGTGAGCGTCGTGATGCATAACCGATTGAAGCTACTCACGCCCGGCAGCGGGCTATTGAACCTACGCCCGAAGCCATCGATCACCGCCACCAAATCGTCGCAGATTACTTGGCCGACTTGAACCCTCGTGATATCGCTGAGTCTGATGGTGCCCTCGCTCACAATGACTTCACCGAAGCGATGAGGGTCGGCGCTGTCCCGGGCGTAGGTGACCCATCGAAGCCCGACGGTGGTGAGTGCGATCCCGTAGAAGCGAACCTCGTGATCGTCACTTCTCGACAGCCGCGACTCCATCTGTGCTGCTCGATAGGCGGGCACGAAGTTGACCAACCGTTCTCCCGCGGGGAGCCGCTTGACGACGGCGACGCTATAGCGATCTCGAGCAACAAAGTCGAAGCCTCGCTTAACCTTGCCGAATCGCCGCACCCAGGCATCCGCGACCTTTCGCACGACCCACCATGTGGCTCCGGCGCACACAATCCAGAGCGTGACCAGGATCACTACACCTGAGGACATCGCACCGCCGCTGACCGCGGAGATGGTGGTGATGGCAGCTGCGGTCGCAACGAACAGAACCGAAGCGACCTGCAGCGCTCGAATCGAGTGAAGTCGATGCACCGGCGCAGGCTAACGGACTGCATTTGCGCAATTGTTCCGCAGCACGGCGGCGTTCAGACGCGACACGGAAGGGCGGCGCGGCGCAGAGCGGGTGCCGGGCCTGGTGCGCGAACGCCGACCCGGGATGGCTCGCCAAGATCAAGGTGGTGGCAACGGATCTGGCCGAATCGTATCGGGCCGGACTGTCGCCGCATCTGAATCCCTGCGTGCGTGTCGCGGACCCGTTTCATGTGGTGAGGGTAGCGAACCGGTGCATGGACACGGTGCGTCGGCGGGTGCAGAACGAACAGCTCGGCCATCGCGGACGCAAGGCCGATCCGTTGTTCAAGATCCGCAAGATCCTCCTCGCCGGCTCCGAACGCGTCACCTACGGCGGCACCGATCGGATGCTGCTCGGCCTTCGCGCTGGCGACCCCAACGGCGAACTGTTGGGGGCATGGTTATCGGATAAGAGAGTGTTCGAGACGTGTACCTGACCGACGACTCAGCCGATGCCGCGGTGCTGTTAGACATAACCTGGCCCAACAAGCCCACCCCACCCATCCTCAGAACAGGCCGTCCCCACGCCCACGCGTAGAGCCACATAAGACGCCAGTCAAGGATCAGATGCATCTGCTTTCGAGCTCGGTCCGCACCTGCTCCCATTCCGTCTGATCCATCGTGAGGTGCCAACGGTGCTTGATGGCCACCCAGTCAATCAGGTAGTTGCAAACCGCAGCCGGGTCCGATGGAAGCCAGTTCGCCGGATCGTCGTCGCTCTTCGAATTGTTGGACACCGCCGACACAGCGATGAGCGTCCGACTGTCTGCCGTGTCATTGGCATAGCTAATTCGAAACTCGACGGGCCAAGCCCACGCGCCCGACTCCCACGCCTCTTTCAGCGCAACGACGTGGTCAACTTCGACCTCAGCTTCCGAGCTAAGAGTTAGCCCGTCGTACGCGCTTCGCCAAGTTCCATCTGTCCCACATCCATCTCTCGCGATCGTCGTGAACGCTTCTTCGGCCAATACGTCCTGGCGCGCATCACAACCGTTCCCATCCAAGTCGGACCACACCGCAAACTGGTCGCGGTTGTACCCGCCGCGATGTTCGAGACCGACGGTTATCTCATCCAGCATGCCGAGCGCATCAGCCGCTGAGATGACCTGCGCTGACGGATCGGGAACCGCTAACAGCACTGGATCTGTGGTCGGAATCGGCGACGTCAGCGCCGTTGTAGTTGGAGGGAGCGAGGTGAGCGCAACTGTTGTAATGGCACCCTCAGTCGTGGGGACATTGTCATCCGACGCGAGTGCGGCGGCGAATGGAGTAACCGCCTTGTCATCCTCACTCGCCATGCGGACGACACCTGCCACCGTCAGCCCGACCACTAAGCCGATTGCCACCTGAACCGACGGACGCTGTGATCTCGGTTGACCACTCCGATCTATTCGCAAACGATTCCGTCATGGTCGGCGTCTCGGTACCACCCATACTCGGGGTCGATGCCGTTGTAGTACGGACCGTAACCACTTGCCTTTGCTTTCTTGCACGAATCAAATTGTGGATCCAGCCCGCTTGTCGCGGGGGGTGAAACGAGCGCGACAGTCGCCACAGTTGCGACCTTCGTTGCAGTAGTCGTCACGATTGCGACTGTGGTGGACGGCGCTGTGGTGGACGGCGCTGTGGTGGACGGCGCTGTGGTCGACGGCGCTGTGGAAGTCGGGAGAGAAACAGAACTGGTCGGACTAGTTGCCTCGGCGACCGTGGTTTCTACTGTGGAAGCAGTGTCAGATCCAACCGGCGACGCAGCAAGTGAGCGCGTTGACGCGTTCTTATTGTCACTGCCACCTACCGCTGCGCCGAGAGCGCCAATCGCCGCTACTGGCAGGGCGACCTTTGCCCACAGTGGCAACGACTTGTAGCGCGATCGCGCTGCTTCTACGACCCGAACCTCCGACGGCCTTCCATTTGGACCAGGCCACTCAGGCGGAGCAAATTCAGTCATGTCGGACTCCCGTCAATTCGGCCATCCACTTCGATTTGAGCGCAGCTCAAATCGATCAAGCGGAGTTGGCCTCACCGAATACTTACATACGGCGTCGACCCTCCTCACCACACGCCTCATTTGGCGTTCAATGTGGCCTCGTCAATTTGCAAACCGATGAAATCGCTGGGCTACTTCCGAGTGAAACCCCAGGCAAGAATGTCCAACAATCTCAGATTGCCACAAGCAGATCCGATACGTGATGGTGGATGGGATCGCTCACGTGCCCGAGGACGCGCTCGAGGAGTCTCGGACACGTACGCGGTAGTCAGCGTGCTAGGCGTCGCGGGCAGCGGGCAGCGGGCTTTACACACCGACGCGGGAGAGCAACCTGCGGTATTGGTCGATGGTTCCTGGCAACACACGCAGGTGGACAATCGTGCCCGCAGGCTTTTCCACGAGGTCAACCACCTCGCAGACCGCAGGAGTAAGAGGGGAACCAGCAACCACGACTTCCCCGGCCTTGATGATCGATGGATCGTTCGCCTCATCAAGGAAGGTCCACACGAAACCGGTCTCGTCTTCGCTGTTCAAGTCGGCTGGAATGTCGATACGGGTCATCGCCCCTCCTCTCGTCCCTCAGCGTAGGGGTTCTGGACCAGCTTGCCGAACGCGGCCGCAAGTTCAACAACGGCGTCAAGGCTTGGAATCAGCACCGTAAAGTGCGGAATGGCGAACGTCGGCAGAATCTCAAATCCGTTTGCGACGAGCCGACCCACTGTCGTGCGGTACACCGTCGGGTAGCTACGCAGCTTCGCTGCGAGGATGCTCCGTTCTGACGCAGGCCCGAGATCATCGCGGGCAACGAAGACCGAGACTCCGTAGATCGGTGCACCATCGAGCTCGTAGAGGCGGTTCAGCCGACCAGCGTGGGTCCGAAGCAGAGCCAATGTGTCCCGGCCGCCACGGATGATTACGGCGGCATTGATGGGTGCCAGCTCGTCCCGAACACGTAGTCGAAGTTCTTCACGCTGATTTTTGGCCACGACCAACTGTGACGCGAGCGTGTGACGGAGATTCTCGAGACCGCTCGGCGCCGGAAAGATCGACAGCGTTTACACGCGACAACGAAACGTTGTTGCGGATCGACCTCACCTCGGCCAACACCAGATCGAGCGACGATTCCAGAATGTGCGGGTGGCCACCGATGGACACGATCAGACCATCGGCGAAATACTCGACAACGAATCGATTGTGAACCAGAAAGATCGCCATGTCCTCAGGGCAGCGATTCACCACGGCGTCGACTTCGTCGTCACCAACGCGCACCGGCGGAGAGTGACGAACTCATCTGACTCCGATCGGACCTACCCCGGGGAGCCGGGCCAGCCCTCCTTCTGTGTCACACCCCGTTGGTACCGTCCAAACTGCGATCGTCCGTGAGAACCATTGCGCGTTGGTCACCGATCGCGACGTTCACGTAGGACGAGAGGAAACTCCGATGGCAGTGTTGTTCGACCAGTTCAAGAAGGCATGCAGCAACGTCGAGCCGGACGACGACGTGACCAACGCGTCCGCAGCCCACCTCGAGGTCCGTGAGGTGCTGGGCGCCGACCCCTTGCTGAAGTCTTGGAAGATCGACACGATCTTGATCGGGAGCTACGCCCGCCACGTCTCCATCCGGCGGATCACTGACGTCGACGTGTTTTGCAAGATCCCCGAGGTCGACACGTCGCTGACCTCCCAGGAAGTGCTCAAGACGTTCCTCGACGTCCTCGTCGCGGTGTTCGGTACCGACGGCGTCAAGAAGCGTGACCGGTCACTCCAGGTCGCCTTCCCGGACTACGACCTGCATGTAGACGTGGTCCCGGCCCGACCCTTCGGCGAGAACTGGGAGCTCCCGCAGCGCACCGTCGAGGGAGCGGACTGGCAGGAAACGAACCCGATCAAGTTCGGCGAGCTGACGACGCAGATGAACAAGGACTTCAACGAGCTGTACGTGCCCGTGGTCAAGCTGATCCGCCAGACCCGTCGCACTGCGCTCGGCAAGCGCCCGGGCGGGCTGTACTTCGAAGTTCTGACGTACCACGCGTTCGCTTCTGGACTCACCGGGCAGAACATCCAGACGCTGTACGTCCAAGCGGTCGAGCACATCGCCGGGCAACTGCAGGCGGTTGTCGACGGAGGAACCATCGACGACCCTGCGCTCGGGACGCCGATCAACGTGCGTGTTAGCGAGACCGAGTTCGCTACGGCGGCGACCGCGCTCGCCAAGGTCGCCAAGTCGGCCAGAGACGCCTACGACGCCGACAACTCGTGCCGGGCAGCCAAGACATATCAGGACCTGCTCGGCACACGCAGCGACGACGCATTGCCCGTGTTCGAGCTGCCCGACTACTGCAACGCCGACGGCACAACCAAAGCCGGACTCTCGGCCGGCGAGAGCACCGTCCCGGGCTCCGGCAACTCGCCCCGCTTCGCACGTCGATGAGCGTCCCCGCCTGGGCGGCCAAGACCAGAGACGACGTCATCTCCGGCTTCGTCCAGCGCGGGTTCGACGCCACCAACCAGGGCGGCCGGATCGAACTCCACGGAAGCCTCAACGTCGCCGGCGACGCCACAGACGTCCGCATCGAGATCACCGACGAGTTTCCGTACCAGCCGCCCCGGGTGGTGCCGCTGGGCGGCGCCGGTGGCGTGTCCTGGCATCGCGACAGCGACGGCAACTTGTGTCTCTGGGACTCGGCCATAGCGGCGCCTGGGGCGTGGGCGACCGCCGACTCGGTTGTCGCTCGCATCGAAGAGTGGTTCGACCATGCCGCGAACGGCTGGCCAGACGACGAACCCGACCTCGACCTCCAGCGCTACTGGCCGACCGAACTCGGTCTCGTCATCTACGGTGCCGACGACGACCGGCTCCATGGGCTCGCCCGGACGCGCGATCTCGGTAAGGGGGTGGTCGAGGTCCGACCCGCCAGCAACGGCGCCAAGGGAGGAACTCGGCGTGCGTTCTACGTCGACCTGCCAGGCGATCTTCCGGCTCCGCCGGTCAGCATCCAAGAAATCATCCTCGCGTCACCCGACGGCGAACGTCTCCAGAAGCTGATCGACGACAAAGACATCGGCTGGGTCCTCGTCACGTACGAACGGCACGGACACCCAGCACTGCTCGCTCTGCGCATCATCGCGTTCGAGCCCGAACTCAAGGTCGTCGCCGTCGAGAGTGCCAGCGCCGGCAAACCGACCCTGGTCCTCAGAAGCGGTAGCGACCACACGGCCCTTCTCGGCAAGCACGTCACGATCATCGGGGTCGGCGCAGTTGGATCCGCCGTCGCCGAACAGCTCGCCCGCGCTGGTGTCGGCGCCCTGACCCTGATCGACTATGAGCTGCTCCGCCCGGGGAACTGCGTTCGCCACATCGCCCCGCGCGCGATGGTCGGGCTCCCGAAAGTCGATGCCACGGCTCGAACACTGGACGGTCTGTTCGTGGGCCCTGGGAAGATCGCGACCCGCCGCGACATGGTCGTCGGGTTCGGTGAGGCGTGCAAGGAGTGCGAAGCATCCGACCTCGTTCTGGACGCCACCGGCCATAACTCGACCTCACTCGCACTCCTCGACGCGGCCGCTGCGACCGGCACTCCCGTGGTGTGCGTCGCGCTCGTCCAAGAAGGTCGCGTGATCCGCGTCGACCGTGCCCCGCTACTGACCGGCGAACAGTGGGCGCCAGCCGTCGCCCTTCCGATCGTCACCCAAGTCACCGCCCGCGAAGGTGGCTGTGGAAGCCCCGTGTCGCTCACGCCGCCGTGGGCGGTCCTCAGAGCGGCAAGCGAGGCGACACGCCGGGCGATCGATCTGTTGATGGACCGCCCAGTCCCACCGTCATGCCTTGACGTTCTCGAACCAGCCGCAGAGGACGTCGCAGGATGACGCTTCGCAGCGTTCGCCTCATCGAGGTCGCGGTGACGGCAAACGCCGATCTGCGAACCGCCGCTCGCGCGGCCCTGCCGAACGAGACCGGCGGCATCCTCCTCGGGTGGCGCATCGCCAGAGGACTTCACGTGGCTCAAGCTGCCGAAGTCCGGGACCCAGACGCCACCACGCACGGGTACCAGCGCAACTTCGCTGCGGCCCAGGAGCTGCTTCGCGCGTCGATCGCCAACCAGCCGTCCGACAGCGTGCTTGGATACGTCGGTGAGTGGCACTCGCACCCGGCGCCGGTCGCTGCGAGCATCGCCGACCTTCGGTGGATACGACATCTCGCCCGGGATCTCGGCGGGCCGATCGCGCTCGTCGTTGCCTCGCTCACTGCCGACTCGTGGCGTCTCTCCGGCACGCTCGCCGGTCGTTTCCGCACCCAACCTGCTGTCATCAAGGAGGAGACATGACTTTCGACCTGAACCAGCGCTTCGCCGATCTCCAGGCGGAACTCACGCTCAAGTTGAACCGGAAGACCGTCAACCACGGCCCGACCATCGGCGACCAGACCGAGCTGAACTGGCACGCGATGCTCGACGACTTCCTCCCAAACCGGTACTGCGTTGGGAACGGGTTCGTTGCAGACGTCCGTGGCGGCCTGAGTCAGCAGATCGACCTGCTGGTGTTCGACCGGCAGTACACCCCACTCGTCTGGAAGGAGGGCCATGGCGTCATCGTTCCGGCCGAAAGCGTGTATGCGGCGTTCGAAGTCAAGCAGGCGCTGACCAAGGACGACATCAACTACGCAGCCGTCAAGATCGAATCCGTCCGAAAGCTCCACCGAACGAGCGCGCCCATCGTGTCCAACCAAGGCGAGAAGCCTGGGAACCCGCCCAAGGAAATCATCGGCGGACTCCTGACGACGGCGAGCAGTTGGTCACCGCCGTTCGGTGACCCCTTCGCCCAAGCGCTCGGGTCCTGCGCCGCTGGTGACCGTCGGCTCGACATCGGCTGCGCTCTCGATCACGGCGCCTGGGTGATCCCCCCGCTCGCCGGTCTCGGCTCCATCGAGCTTCACGACAGCGGTGACGCGCTGATCTTCTTCGCGTTGAAGTTGTTCTCGCTGCTGCAACGTCTCGGCACCGTCACTGCGATCGACGTGACCGCCTGGCTCAACGCCGCCGGAGCGACATCACGCGGCTTGAGGTAGTCGAGGTTCGCTCGGTGGCTCTACGACTTGCGAGTGGAGCGCTGAGCAAATGCGCTCACCGCCGCGCTCTTGGCTCGCTTGTTCGCTCGAACACGCTAAAGCCTGCAGGCGAGCACGCCGGTGCCGCATCCGAGGTCCAGCACGCGGCGCGCTCCGAGTTCTTCGACGATGGCCTCGTAATGGTCCAAGTCATCACGGTCTCCGTCGATGTCGTCGTAGATCGCGGCGAGCCGTGAGTCGGCGATGATCCGGTCCGGCCGCAAAGGCTGACCGTGGACGACGCGCCCGATCCTCAGGTTGAAGTCGCTCTGTTCTCGTGAGTCCGGCGATGCTGAGGAATTCGTAGAAGGAGTTGCCCGGTCCTGCGTAGTAGTGCTCGCGACGTGCCGATGTCTCAGCAACCGACGTGCCGACGAACACGACATGGAGTCCAGAAATCAAATAGTCAGGAAGTGTCACGGCCTTAGCTCCCTGGCGTCGCTCAACACGGCCAATTCAAACTGTGATTGCTTAGCCATGTCGGTGCCACATCCGCTTCACTTCGTCGGCCTCGGATCGTGTAAAGAACCACGCCTGATGCTTCTCGGTCTCGGGCCTCGTGAAGTAGCTGCGTAGGAAGTGTCGCAACGCTTTCGGGGTGATACCAAGCTCGTGTGCGATGTCGTTCGGTCTGATCGTCATGCGATCACTATGCACGAAATCCCACAAGGTCGGGAAGATCTCATCAGAAGTTCGCGAAAGTCAGATGCCTCAGGACGTGCACGTCACCACCCGACCTCGACTAGTGCGGTGGCTGAAATCCCTGCCGATCGCTATTGATGAGACGGCGGTCAACGAGATCTACTCCAAGGCAAGCCTCAGCACCACCTGGCAGTAGCCGTCTCGGCGCGGCCGGTTCGCAAAAGCGCAAATCCCGGCGGCTCCTCAGATACGGGGGAAAACGCCGGGATCACTTTCCTCGCCTAGTGGCTTGGACAGGACCATTATCGCCAGGTCGGGATCCGAAGATCAACCCGCTTCCAGGAACAGCTCTCGTCGATGAAGCCGTGGCGCGCTGTCACGTCGGTCTCAGCAGTGCCGCCACTGCCGCGGCTGCTTCGGCTTGTTGGCCGGGCATCACGTGGGCATAAGTGTCGAGGGTGAAGCTCACCGACGAATGCCCGAGGCGCTCGCTGACGACTTTCACATTCACGCCAGCCATCAGCAAGTGTGACGCGTGGGTATGACGCAGATCGTGGAGACGGATCGGCGGTACACCCGCCGACTTCACCAACCGCCCAAATGCTTGGCCGACCGAGTCAGGGCGGAGCGGGCCGCCGATCGCGTTCGTGAACACGCGGTCGCTCGACGACCCGGTGATGCCGAGCCGCAGACCGAGCTCGCGCTGGCTCGCGCGATGGCGTTGCAGCAACCTCACTGTCTCGGCGTCGAGGTTGATCACTCGTCGACTCCGTCGAGTCTTGGGCGCGTCGACGATCTCCTCGCCGTCGACCACACTTGCCGACTGATTCACCGTCAGCCACCCCTGGTCCAGCCGAACATCGGACCAGCGCAGCCCGACTGCTTCGCCGCGCCGGATGCCAGTCATCACCATCACACGGAACAGAACCTCATTGCGGTTGCCCTCGATACTTGCGAGGAACGCGGAAAGCTCGGCGGGCGTCCACACCTTCATCTCCGGTCCACGGGCACGCGCCGCGTTCAGCGACGGGGCGCTCGCCAGGCGCGCAACGTTGCGTGTCACCAAACCCTTGCGCTCGGCGTCGTGCAGCATCTTGCTCACTACGGCATGCACGTGATGCACCGATGTCATCGCCAACTTGCTGCGCAGTAGTGATGCGTAGAGCGTGTCGAGGTCGCAAGCTTGCAACTGTTCCAACGGCATCGAGCCGAGAGCGGGAAGTACGTGCGTTCGCAGTACGCCTCGGTAGCCGCGCAGCGTCGTCGCCTTGCGACCCTGATTCGCCAAGCCATCGAGCCACGGTTGCATGAAGTCCGCAATCGTCATCCGGCTCACAGCAACGAACGGGACTGCATCGGGCGCCACGATCAGCGCGCTGAGTGCAGCCTGCGTTTCCTGCCCGCGACGCACGGAGCGGCTCGCCATCGCGGCAACATACCGACGGTTATCGAAGTCCCTGCTGCCGATGCACGCGGAATCAGACCTCTGCCGAGGTTTCTGTGTTCTCGGCCCTGTGCCATGTCACTGCGGGTCGGCGTCGATGGCAGCCCAGTAGTCGGGGTCATCCGCGAAACTGACGATCTCAACGATGTCGTCGCTGTGTCGGACAGCTGCGAACGTGACCGCCCCGAAGATCGGGTCGACCACGGTGTAAGAGCGGACAGCGGGAATGAGGTCGTACGACAATTCGTCGAACTGGCGGAACGCGAAGACGGCCGCCGCTAGCGGTCCGCCGACGAAGTCGTACTCCGAGCCGTCGCCACTCGCCGACCGTGACTCGCCGAAACGATCGTGTGCGAGTTCGTGAACAGCGGGCGCGACATCAACGCGCCGGATCACGTGGCGAGCAGGCCGAGTCGCTCGGCAGCTTCGCGCTGCAGGCGCTGCGAAGTCGGAGTCGAGACCTGTCGGGCACCGACGAGGGCGGCCTCGTACGGAATCGTCTCACCGAACTCGACGAGGCGCCAACCGGCCTCCTCATGAGAGAGGTCGCTGACCTGTCGAGCGCTCAGGCCGACAAGATCGGCGAACACCTTGTTGATCGTGGCGACCTCGTCTTCGGAGAACACGGTGAGGTCTGGGGGGCGCTGAGGAACGAGGCGGTGCTGGCGATATCCCAAGAACTCCTCATCGAGAAGTTCGACATCACCGTTCGCCACCAGCCGATCCCGGACTGGACGGAGTCGTCGGGCAGCCGGACCATGCTCGAGCTTCTGATACTCCGCGCCAGTGATCGGTGCACCCGTGCGGCGCACATGTGCGAAGTCCGCGAAGAACAGGATCTTGTTGAGTTTGGTGGCTCCACCCGAGTGATCATCTTGCAGGCGGGCAGCTACGTACATCACGAGCTCGGTGAACTTGTGCTCGTCGTAGGAGGTCTTCATGCCGTCATCCTGACTACGGGGTGTGACATCGAACTGTACCCCGTCGACGAATTTGCCGACCGCAGTCGAGTCGGCAGGCGCCGAGGACTCCCATCGAGCCGAATCGGTGTCGTACTCGGTACTTCTGCTGAGGCCGCACAGCAGCAGGTTCGCTCTTCGAACCGCGTGAACCTGGTTGCATAATGATGCCGTTATCGGTAGTATTATGCAATATGAAGGGGATCTCGGAAGTCGCTGAAGAGTTGGGCCTGAGCGCGCGAATGGTGCGGAATCTCGTTGCCCACGGCCAGCTACCCGGCGAGCGGGTCGGACGGAGTTGGGTGATCAACGACTCTGATCTCCGACGATTTCAAGAACGAAGGCGGCCATCGGGCCGTCCGTGGCAGCCCTCCTCGGCGTGGGCGTTGCTCGCCCAAGTTGCCTCGGATCTAGAGGTCGAAATCTCGCCGGTCCAGCGAAGTCGCGCTCGCCAACGGTTAGCGGACGTTGGCATTGCCGGGCTGCTCCCACAATTGCGCAACCGCGCAATCGAGCATCGCTACTACGCACATCCTTCGGCACTGCGCCGTATAGCCGACGAGCCAGGCGTGGTTTTGGCTGGGGTCAGCGCTGCCCCACACGTAGGAGCAGACCTGATCGATATCGCTAACGAGCTCGACGTTTACGTCGACGAAGCTCAAGTCCAACGCCTGGTGCAAAAATATGCACTCGAAGCGAACTCAGACCGCCCCAACTTGTTCGCGCGTGTTGTACGCGACCGCGACTGGCCGTTCCCCGCGGGCATGAGGGTCGCGCCTTTGGCAGTGGTCGCTGTCGACCTCTTGGAGCACGGCGACCCGCGAGCAAGTCGCGCGGGACGCGTCCTCGCGGGTGCAACATGAGTTGGCCGGTTGTCGACCGTGAGCCCGTGCAGCTCGCGCCGCTCGCCGCGCTGCAACTCGATCTCTGGCACACGGTGCTCGATCTCGCCGAGGCCATGCCACAGCGATAGACGCTGATCGGCGGACAGATGGTCCTCTTGCACGCGCTGGAACATGGCGTAGCGCCGACGCGCGTGTCCACCGACCTCGACGCGCTGGTCAATGTCCGAGCCGTCGCGAACTCGATACCGACGTTCGTCGATGCGCTGACTGCGATGGGCTTCGTCGAGGACGGGATTTCGCCGGAGAACCTGGCACATCGGTATCGCCGAGAGAGACTCACCGTCGACGTACTCGCACCAGAGGGGCTCGGACTCCGCGCGGACCTACGGACTGCTCCGCCAAGCCCGGGCCGGACCTTGCAGGTGCCCGCTGGCACTCAGGCGCTTGAACGAACAGAGTCGGTGCCCATAGTGGCCGGCGATCGCGTCGGCCTGGTGCCGCGTCCATCGCTACTACCTTTCTCCTGCGGTGAGCCGCCTCCGTTCGGCCACTTCGGCGGGTATCGCAGTGGACGCCTGTACACCTCCAGTCCAGTTACGTGGACAGTTGCGCTGCCACGCGGCAGTTTGCGCTTGGTTTGCGGCATTCGCCTCAGCTTGCAGCCGCGAGTCCGGCAGCCCGCGATACACGCGAACCTGATGAATATGCGTGGGTAGGCGCGGCGCAAGGTGGGTGGCCCTGTGGCCGGAAGTGGGTCGACGGCTGTCTTGTGGCGTGATGATTGAGCGGCCTGCGTCGGTCGGAAGGCGTGCGACTTTGCCGGTTCCCGAGTGTTGCTTGTTGTCGGCTCGTAGTCGAGGCCGGGCAGCCGGGCTCGTGGCTATAGCTTCGTGACGACGTGGGCGAGGACGTCTGACATCTGATCGTGCGGGCTGAACTCCACCATGCGCACGGTGTCCTCGATCACGATGGTGTGGCCCGCCGGCCAGTAATAGAGCTCGCCTGCACTGACCGTCTCATTGGTGCCGTTCTCGAAGTTGACGCGCACGCGGCCCTCGATGACGTACCCCCAGTGCGGGCACTGACAATGGTCGCGTTCGAGGCCCTCGAGGAGAGGGCAGAAGTCCAGCCCGGTCGGGTAGTTCATGTACGCGCTGGTCATCCCTCCCCAGTCCTGGCCGCGGATCATCTCGCCGAGTGCCTCGTGGGCGATCGGCAGTTGCTCGACTGGTGTGCGCATGGCTGTCTCCTTCTGGCATTGCTGCCGTGGTCGGCTCCGGAGTGGAACCGGTGTCTTGCTGCTTGCGTGGGACGGCGACGTGCCGAACCATTGCCACGTCGTCGAACTTCGACAGCGACGAGACGTGTGAACTCGTGATGGTGCGCTACCCGCACTTCCGCTCGCCGGGTGCTACTCGCCTCCCGACCAGTGGACTCGGCAGCTTTCTCGCCAGATGTCCATGACGCCTGCGTCGCCGGTGAGCTCGACGGTCGAGTCGCCCGTCCGGTTCCACATGTGCAGGTACAGATCGGCGGCGGTGGCTGTGACGGTGAGGTCGGCATCGCCGCCTTCGCGAGCGGTCTCGGTGGTGTGCGGTCCGATGGTCAGGTACCAGTGCTGGTCGACGTCGTCGGCGTGCACGTGCAGTACCTGCTCGGATTCGATCTTCGTGGCTTTCTGGTGGCGTGGCCGCACAGCGAATCCCGACAGGAGTTCGTCGAGCATGTCGGCGGCGAACTCGGGCTCGAAGTGCGACGGGATGCCACGGGCGTTCTCGGCGTCGAATCGGTGGATCGCGATCTCACTGGCCTGTCGACGCGACCACATCGTGACCGGCGTCGGAGCCGGGAGGAAGCTGAAGCACTGGTGATCGGCTGGCGCCGACTCGAGGACTCGAATCAGGTTGTCCTTGGTCGCGCTGTACCACGAGATGAGTTTGGTGTCGTCTGGCCATGACGAGGCGAGCTCGGGCCAGTAGCGCGCCATGTCGGGAATGTCCATGGAGTCCAGCCAGTCGTCGTGAGCGGCCACGACGGTCCCCGCCGCCCAGAGATGAATGAGGCCGAGGTGGCGCACGAGGGAGCGCATGTCCCACCCCTCACACGCCGCGATACCGACGGTCAGTTCGCCCTTGTCGGCGGCGGTGGCGAACTGGTCGCCTTCCGATGCCACGAATCCGATGTAGTCCGCTACTTGCATGAGCACTCATTTCCCCAAGAGGACCGTCGTAGTCCCGTAAATACTGCAATCTGCAGGGTTCACCTTACTGCATCGTGCAGTAAAGTCAAGCCCATGCCCTCGCGCCTCACGACTTCGTCCTACGCCATCCTGTGTCTGCTGGCGATTCGGCCGTGGGCCGGCTACGAGCTGACCGAGCAGGCAACGCGTAGCCTGCGCTTTGCCTGGCCAAAGTCCGAGCGGCTGCTCTACTCCGAACCGAAGAAGCTCGTCCAACACGGCATGGCCACCGCCCATCAGGAATCCGTCGGCGAGCGGAGCCGCACCGTTTACACGATCACCGACGAGGGCCGGACTGCGCTCGCAGAATGGATGGCGACCACCCCTCAGCCTCCGGTTCTTGAAGCCGAGGCGCTCCTGCGGCTCCTCTTCGCCGACCACGGCACCATCGACGACGCACTGGCGGCACTCGACACCTTGAGCACCGATGCTGCCGAGAACTACGAACAGGTCCTGGGCATCAACGCCGGCTACATCGACGGCCAGCATCCGTTCCCCGAGCGCGTGCATGTCTCGGTCCTCTTCGCCACATTCCAACTCGAGCTCTCCGACTTGATCATCAGGTGGGCCGAGTTCGCCCGAGCCGAGATCGCAGCGTGGCCCACGACGGAGGGCCTCGGAATGACCGACCGCACCAGCGAGATCCTCGACACGATCACGCAACGCCGGTCTGTGCTCAAACCCTCCGAAGCTCCCTGACGGGTGTCCCAGTTGTCGGACGCCCCCGACAGCTACCGAGCGAGGAACTGCAGCACCACGAATGGACCCGACGATGCACCGGCATGGGGCCGGGACATTGCATCAGTCGATGCACTCGGTGTCGAAGGTCGCTACGTCTCACATCGCAAATTCGTCCGCGAACTCTCGACAAAGCGTCAGACTGCCGCCCGGTGCAACGCGGCGATATCTACGGCACCGCATCAGCTACAGACCAGTCCTGGATCCAGCAATGCGTGCGATCGAGCACGGCCGTTCGAGATCATGCGTCATACATCGTCAGGCGACTGTGCGATATCGGACGCCTGCCCGAGCGCTCGCCAGGCGCGCAACGTTGCGCGTCACCAAACCCTTGCGCTCGGCGTCGTGCAGCATTTTGCTCACTACGGCATGCACGTGATGCACCGATGTCATTGACAACTTGCTGCGCAGTAGTGATGCGTAGAGCGTGTCGAGGTCGCAAGCTTGCAGCTGTTCCAACGGCATCGAGCCGAGAGCGGGAAGTACGTGCGTTCGCAGCACGCCTCGGTAGCCGCGCAGCGTCGTCGCCTTGCGACCCTGATTCGCCAAGCCATCGAGCCACGGTTGCATGAAGTCCGCGATCGTCAGCGCCAACTGCCGGCGATGCATGGAGCCGGTCGCCATGTCGGGAACATACCGGCGGTGACCAGTGACCTCACGGCCGATGTGCCCGGAATCAGGCCTCTGACCAGCCATTCATGCTCCGCACCGACGGGGTTGGTCCTCTCCATGGCCAGCCCCGTTGACCACCATCCGAGTGTCGTCAGTGCACCGTGAGTAGCGTTCAATACGCACCACACGTAGTGTTCACCGAAGTGGGGCTCGCCGCCGGGCCTGCGCACTGGGTCGATAAATCCGGGACAGGCCAAAACCAGTGCTGACAGAATACCGACCATTCCCCCACGTCAATTGCGTCTATTCCCCCACGTGAAGTGCGTCGATGTGGCAGAATGATTGCGTGTCGTCGCTTCCGTACATTCCGAGACGAGCCGAGCGGATGGTACACGAGGCCCTTTGCAGACACACGGGTGGTCACGGTCAACGGTGCCCGGCAGGTCGGCAAGAGCACACTCGTCAAGGCAGTGCTCCGTAAATACCCGGGCTCGACGTCGCGGAGTCTTGATGTAGCGACGGAACGTCAGGCGGCCCTGAGCGACCCGACCCGGTTTGTGCGGCACGACGATGTGCTCG
>Ga0163152_10002884_pt1 | contig 23330 bp, 18 predicted proteins | sample OliLakLV19MP8IB2_FD_148635 | JGI IMG/M metagenome (GOLD analysis project Ga0163152, IMG submission 148635) | Freshwater microbial mat bacterial communities from Lake Vanda, McMurdo Dry Valleys, Antarctica - Oligotrophic Lake LV.19.MP8.IB-2 | ecosystem: Environmental > Aquatic > Freshwater >...
AACTCACGCTGCCATGGTGTGTCCGATGAAAAAGAATACCCTTGTTTAGCTTCGCGAGCGGCTTGGATTTTCAAATATTGCCCGGCCAGATCGACCACTGATTTTTCCGCATGAGCCCTGGCTTTGGCCCAGCGTGTCCCCCCAAGGGTGTTGAGCTGCGGTCGAGCCTTTCCGGCACCTACGTATTTGCCCACCAGATGGGCCTCCGTGATCGGGACATAGAGACGGGGCGCCGGTTGTGAGGAATCGCCAGCGGCGAATTCCAAGGCCAGGCATTCCTGCGTCCTTTCCTTCTGCCCATCGTGGGCACCCTTCTTGCCCGAACCAACGGGTAGTGCCTGGAGTCCGACAAACTTGGCGATTCCATGCAGCAGGTGAACCACGAAATCGCCCGGCTCCAGTTCCGCAAAATTAATGTCGAGCGCCGACCTCATGGCCTGCGCATGCGGGCGCTTCAACTTGCGCGGTCGATGCAGCCTGGAACGTCCGAAAATCTCCGCATCTGACACAATGACCAGCCGATGCGGTTCGACCACAAAGCCGCGAGAAAGGTTCCCGGAATAGACCTGCGGCTGTGCTGCTTTTGAACTCACCGACTTAGATTTGGAAACGGCGGACGGCTGATCCGGCGGAAAATATTCCCTCCAAAGTTCTGCAAACCGGGTCCTTTCCCCCTCCCCCGGGCAGAAAACGTGAACCTCGTAATTTTGACGGAGCCATCGTTGCAGTTGAACGAAAAACTCTTTGCGCTGTGCCTGGGCAATTTGCGGTTCCGGCGGCTTGTTTCCGATGGGCCGGTAAATTTCCATGGTCTCAAACCTGACCCGGCCTCCTGGCTCCCCGGCCAACTCCTCTGCGGTGGGAATTCTAATCTCCCCAGTTTCAGCATCGTGGGGATTCAGGCATTCGACTGCCGTTTCCAGGCGCTCAAGAAGAACCTCCCACTTTTCCAGGAGCGGATGCTCCACAGTCCCCGCCTTCAGGTAAGTGTTCAGATGAGATGCAACCGCACCCTGTTCGGCCAGGAAAGAAACGGATTTCGGCGGTAAAAAATCGAGTAAGGTGCCGCTTTGAACCGCGAAATCTGCGGAGTCCATGACCCGCCTCAAAAGCCCCAGCTCTCCTGCAGGGGAAAGTTCCACCAACTCCACCGCATCCTTTGAAAGTTGGGTGATAGGATCAAAATAACGGATGGAATCGATTTCCGATCCAAAAAACTCAAGCCGCACCGGCCAGGGTGAAATGGGAGGATATACATCCAGCACGCCACCTCTCCGGGCGAATTCCCCTTTGTGCGTCACCTCCGCCTCCGGCTCATAACCCTGGGTTTCCAGCCAGGACAGGAGATCTTCCATCTCAAGCGTGTCCCCCTTCTGAATCGTCCGGATTTTGCCCCGGATTTGATCTGGCGAAAAAGTCTTTTGAATCAACGCCATGGCCTGCGTCACGATCACATATTTTTCGTGCACCGGCGTTTTCAGCAGCCGGATCACAGTTTCGAGCCGTTCGCTGATGACGTCCGCGTGCGGAAGCTTGTTTTCGTCCGGAAGAATATCCCACGATGGAAAATAGAGCGGACGAAGCCGGATGGCTGAGGTGGACAAATGCTGACACCAGGTCTGGACATCTTCAAACAGGGTCTCTTGGACTTTCGTCCCCTCGGCGATCACGAGGGCGAGAGGAGCACCGTGGCGGAGCGCGAGCGCGGCCATGAAAGCCTGTCCCGAGGGAAGCAATTCAATGTCACCGGAGCGCTCAAAAAACTCCAGGACTAGCGGGCCTAGTTCGGTCTTGGTATTAAACAGGGCTATTTTTTCCATGGCGCAGCGCAGGGGAATTTTGCCTAAATTGATTCACCTTGCCACTGATTTTCGGATCGTGTTCCTAAAATCAGCAGCCCGGCGGGATTAAAAACGGGTGATGCCGCAGACCGCGGCTGTATCGTCCATGATCAGCCGGTGACAACTGTCGGAGTTGTGGGAGGTTCATTGCTTTCAGGTTTTGCGCACCGCTGCGGTTCACAGAACTGCGGTCCGTCGGGAATCTCCCCGCGATTAATCAGTCCCGCAGACAGGCATCTTTCAGATTCCGGCTTTCATTGAGAACACTAAGAAGATACGATTTCGATCAAGGCAGGGATCGTTCAAAAACTGCAATTCCCATGGAAGAACCCTATCCAAGGTCATCGAAAGCGGGAAGATCGCTCATTTTCTGCCGGTGCCCGGTTACTCTTGTCAGCTAACCTTCCGGATACATGAAAGTGAAGGAAAGGAAACAGTGGCCGCAGACCATCCGCAAAATGGCGGGGGGAGGACTGCTGGTATTGGGAACCATCATCTTCATCGCCTGTATTGTTTTCGCTCGTTCAGCGGACAACGCAGGCTCCCCGGAATTGACCTCGTTTCTGACCGGACTCGGTTTTTTCTGCTGCGGCATCTGTCTCTCTTTTTCGATGGACGGAAAACTCCGGCATTTCCCGTTGGCAACCCTGATTCTGGCCCTGTTGATTTGTGTCCAAAGCCTCACCGCCTCATTTGGCAGGGAGATTTTCCTTTCCGGAACGGTCAGCCCGCTTGCGGCCGCCATCCTGGCCGTGGCCAGTCTTTGTTTTCTGGCGGCGCAGAAGAGCCAATCAAGCGAGTCAGCCTCTTTCCTCATCACCATGGCCGCCTCGCTTTTTTTGGGCATTGGTTCGGTCATCCTCGTGGGGCATCTGGCCGGGTTCAAGGTCCAGTTTCCGTGGGAAAACAGGTTGGAGACCGGTTTTATCGCCGGCCTTGCCTTTCTCATTCTTGGCCTCGGATTGTATGCGCTGGTCTGGGAAAAAAGTTTTCATGTGGATTTCCGTGAGGTCCGCTGGTTGCCGGTTCCCGTCTTCCTCGGAGTGGCAACCATGGGTCTGGTGCTGTGGCAAATATTAAAAAGTCAGGAACATCTGCGAATCCATCGAACCGTGGAGCAGCACCTGGACATTTACCAGTTTGCAGTGGAATCCACGTTCCAGGCTAGGGCCGACGCGCTTTTGAGGAACGCACGCCATTGGGAGAGAATCTCCCTGCCCTCATCGGAAGACTGGAAAATCAGCGCTCAACTTTTTCTGAATGATTTTCCTGATTGTCAGGCCTTGACATGGCTCAAACCAGGCATGGAACAAGCCTGGCTCGTGGAGAGTCCCAATCAAAACATCCGAAAAGGATCGATGGAAGGAACCCGGATCATCCATGAATCGGAGGCGTTGCGATCATCCAGGGAGCCGCGGATTCTGACGTCCGCAACCGAGGATCTGGCATATTTCATCCACCCGGTTTTTTCGAGAGGCAATTTTGAAGGGTGGATAAATTCGGAATTCTCGGTGCCGACATTCTTGAAAAACGCCATCCCGACGAAATTGCTCGACGATTATTCGATCGTGCTCATGCAGGGCCAACGAATTTTTTTCCAGAACGAACCGCCTCCGCCCGACCATAGCAAATGGATGCAGGAAACAAAACTCAACCTCAGTGGGCTGCAATGGAAACTCCGGGTCATTCCACGTGAAGCCGTGGTGGCGGAGGAGGTTTCATGGGTTCCTGAAGCCGCCCTTTTTCTGGGTATCACCATCGCCGGACTTCTGGCCATGCAGATCCGCCATGGGCAGCAGGCGATTCACCGCTCCAAATCCCTGCAACAGGTCAATCTGGAGCTTCAAGGAGAGATCAATCATCGCAAAAAAGTGGAAGACTCCCTGAGGAGTTCCGAACTTCACTTCCGCTCGGTGACGGAGTCGGCCCACGATGCGATCATCTCCTGCAACAACCGGGGCGACGTTATTTTTTGGAACAACGGGGCGCGTGAAATGTTTGGTTTTCAAGAGTCCGACATGCTGCACCATCCGATGACCGACTTGATACCGGAACGTTTCCGGGAGTTGCATCGCAAAAGATTGGAAACAACCTCCGTCGGCTCGACGGGACAACTTTTTGGACGGACGATCGAACTCTGCGGTCTGCGCAAGGACGCCACCGAGTTTCCGATCGAACTTTCCCTCGCAAGCTGGCAGATCGGGGGTGAGGTCTTTTTCACCGCCATCATGCGGGATGTCACTGAACGAAAAAAGAGCCAGCGAGCCCTGGAGGATGCCCGGCAGGAACTTGAAAACCGGGTGGAGGAACGGACGCGACAACTCGGCCAGCTCAATGACGCCTTGATGGCCGAGATCAAGGAACGAACCAAGGCTGAGGCCGAGCTGCAACAACACCGGCTGCATCTGGAGGAATTGGTGGAAGCACGGACGGACGAACTGCAGGAGACCAACACCGAACTGGAATCCTTTTCCTACACCGTGTCGCATGATCTCCGGGCGCCTCTCCGGGCGATGCAAGGATTCTCGGCCGCACTTCTGGATGACTATGGGAATCTCCTCGATTCAACAGGGCGGGATTACGCCCAGAGGATCGTCCATAGTGCCCGTCGCATGGACGAACTGATTCAAGATCTTCTAATTTACAGCCGAATCAGCAGAAACGATCTGAAGCTTTTACCGGTCAACCCGGTCGAGACCATCAAGGAAGCTTTGGAACAACTCGAAGCTGACATCACCAGCTCGGGTGCATCGATCGTATTGGAAAAGAAATTCCCAATGGTGCTGGGCCATCACGCCACCTTGGTCCAGGTTTTTTCCAATCTGATCGCAAACTCCATAAAATTTGTGGCCCCGGGCACGGTGCCCAAAGTTCATATCGGGGTTGATACAGGCCCGGAAAAGGCCATTTTTTGGGTTTCCGACAACGGCATTGGAATCGCCCCGGAGCATCACAGCCGCATATTCAAGGTTTTTGAGCGTCTTCACACCTTGGAAAAATATCCGGGAACCGGCATTGGACTGGCCATTGTCCGGAAGGCCATGGAGAGAATGGGAGGGTCGGTGGGATTGATTTCTGAACCCGGTGCAGGAACAAGATTCTGGATCGAGCTGGCCATTACACCTTCGCCCGGCTTAAACTCCGGTTCGGCATCAGCCTCAATAAACCAGGAGCCAGGAATACCAACTCAACTTTCATCCTTTTGAAAAACATCGCAGAAAACCTCCGGCTGTACCTGGTCGGCCAGCCCGATCCAGAGCTGGATTTGGCGGCGCAGGCGCTCGGCCAGCTTTCGACCAGCCTTGCGATTATACAGATCAGATCCTGGGAAACCCTCGTTCGGGCGTTGGAACAAAAGTGCCATCTGGTGATCACCCGGGATGACCTGATGTCGGCTTCTGCAGAGCAGGTGTTGCGGAAAGTGCGCGAATGTTATCCAGGATGTCCGGTGATTCTTCTCAGCCGCCGGGGAGGTTATGAGGAGGCAGTTGAAGCGATGAAAATGGGCTTCAGCGATTTCGTGCTGAAAAAAGACGAGGACTGGTCACGCCTGCTCACATCGGTTTCCTCAACCCTGGAAAAAGTCCGTTCCGACCAACGAGCCGCAAGGCTTGAGGTAAGGCTGCAGGCATTGTTAAACCGCTTGAATGTGGGGGTCTTTCGAACCTCGATGCAGGGCGAGCTGCTTGAAGCCAACCGCTCCTTCCTGAGCATGATCGGTCTGGCTGAAATTCCCGTGCAACCACCACTTGACCTTCGCGACCTGCACTTGAGGCCCTCCGATTTTCACGATTATCTGACCCAGGTGACCGAGACGGGGCATGTCCCCGCCTATGAGGTGCAATGGAAACGGAAGGATGGTCGTGCACTTTGGGTGGCATTAACTCAAACCGTCACCCGGACTGAGGACGGACTAACGGTGATCGAAGGCATCCTCGAAGACATCGGCCATCGCAAAGAGCTGGAATCGCAGCTCCGGCAATCTCAAAAAATGGAATCTGTGGGCAAGCTGGCTGCGGGCCTCGCTCATGACTTTAACAACATCCTGACCATCATCCAGGGTTACAGCAGTTTTTTACTGGAGGAAAAAGTGAGTCCCGAGGAAAGCCAGGAGGCTTTGAAACAAATCTGCGAAGCCACCAACAAGGCGGCTGGGCTCACGCGCCAGTTGCTCACTTTCAGCCGCAAACAACTCGTGCAGCCCAGGAGCATCAATCTCAATGAAGTGGTCGAAAATGTGCTAAAACTCCTTCAACGGATGGTGGGGGAGGATATCGGCCTAGAGTGCCATTTCATGCCCTCGCTTCCTTCCATCATGGCCGACCCAGGCATGCTGGAACAGGTGATCATGAACCTCTCGGTAAATGCCCGGGACGCCATGTCGGGCGGAGGAAAAATCACCATTGCGTCAACGGTCGTGACCATTGATCCCGAGGTGCCGCGTCTCAACCGGGAATCCCGACCCGGCCGCTATGCCTGCCTTCGGTTCACCGACACCGGCTGCGGAATGGATCAGAACACGATGGCACAGATTTTCGAACCATTTTTCACCACAAAAACTTCGGGAAAAGGCACCGGGCTCGGCCTGGCGACAGTCTATGGGATTGTCAAACAGCACCGCGGCTGGATCGAGGTCAGCAGCAAGGTTGGCGTCGGAACCACATTTCAGCTTTTCTTTCCGGCGGAACAGATTTCACCACCCCGCGAAAATCGCGAACATCATTTTTCACTCAAAGGCGGAAACGAAACCATCTTGATCGTTGAGGATGAAAAACCGTTGCGCAAACTGGTCTCTGACGTTTTGAAAAGTCATGGTTACGTGGTTCACGAAGCACATTCGGCGATGGAAGCGCTTCGGACGTGGGCTTCACAAATCGACAAGATCGACCTGCTTTTCACTGACATGAAAACTCCGGAAGGTTTGACCGGATTTCAACTTGCCGAAGCTTTGCTGGCGCGAAAGCCTGATCTGAAAGTGGTTTACACCACGGGCTATTCACTCGATCTGGCGCAAAACAAGGTGAATTTGGATGTGGGGTTAAATTATCTGCCCAAACCCTACCAACCAGCACAGTTGGTGAACACCATCAGGAAATGTCTGGACCTGAGAAACAAGAGATGAAACGCGGGTCGGCAACGACAATTATTCTTCCGTAGGGAATTTTAATTGTCGTTTGCCACGCGGGACTTCCGGCTTCTGTTTTTCCAGTAAACAGTTTGAACAAATCCCGGTTTGGAAAGTCAGATGTGCTGTAGTTGGTTGGTTTGGAATAGGAGTCCGCCGCAAGGCGGCAAGGAGGTCAGGGTTGTAAGGGTGCGGCGAGTCAGGTTCTCTGACTCGCCTTTTTTTGCACCTCTCGGATCACTATAGTCGCACGGCAATCCCTCGATCGTGCAGAAACTGCTTAGATTCAGCGATCGTATGCATCCCGAGATGAAAGATGCTCGCCGCGAGGACCGCGTCAGCTTTTCCGGAGATTAAAACCTCAGCCAAATGCTCCAGGTTTCCGGCACCACCGCTGGCCACCACCGGCACGCCGACCGTCTCGCTCACCCGGCGTGTTATTGCGAGATCAAAACCGGCCTTGGTTCCATCCGCATCAATGCTGTTCAAAACGATTTCGCCGGCACCGAGTTCCACTGACTTTCGAGCCCATTCAACGGCATCCAATCCGGTCGCCTTTCGGCCCCCATGTGAAAATACTTCCCAGCGGTCGGGGGCAACTTTCCGGGCATCAATAGAAACTACAATGCATTGACTACCGAATTTCTCAGCTCCCCGACGGATCAGGTCTGGATCCGAAAGGGCGGAGGAGTTGATGCTCACCTTGTCCGCACCAGCCTTGAGCATGGTGTACATGTCGTCCAACGTTCGGATCCCGCCGCCCACGGTCAGCGGCATGAAACATTCGTCAGCTGCCCTCTCGATCACGCCCACCATTGAGACCCTGCCATGGGCAGAAGCAGTGATGTCAAAAAACACCATTTCATCAGCCCCAGCCTCATTGTAGCGGAGGGCAAGCGCAACCGGGTCACCGACATTTCTCAACTCTCCTGCTTCCGCCCTTCCAAACTGGATTCCTCGTGTCACTTTTCCGTCATGAACATCAAGGCATGGGATCACACGTTTGGCTAACATATGAATTTATTGAAAACAGAACTTGAAAAGAGAGTCACGTTTCATAATAGAAAGGTATAAGGAAGAGGACCGGTGATTCAAGCTTTCGCATGTAAACAAAAAAGCGCTCCGGAGAGCGCTTTGAATTGTTCCACTAAAAATACAACGATCAGTTGGAGGAAATTTCCTGCCATGAACTGATTTTGAATCCGTCAGCAAGACCTGTCCTCCCAAGGGCCTCGTCATAATGAAATACAAAATGGCCATTCATTGTAACAGAATTCACAATGGCTGACCCGGACATATCAAAATCGTCATTTCCTCCACCATGTCCTTTAAGGCTGGCGTGAGGGGCATAAATAGTTCCGGTGTATGCCGCGTTCCCTCCAACTTTAATTTCAGCGCAAGTATTCAAACCCCAAATGGCGCATTTGGTTGCGTCAGCATTCGCATTCATGACACCGTTCCCTCCAATTTTCACATTGCCTCCCATATACAGGTTTAAACTGCCACCCGCAGCAATGGTGATTCCCTCTTGCCCTGTCATGGACAAACCTCCCGTAATATAAATTTTCGCGTTCCCCATTATCAGAACATTTCCGCCAGGCCAGGAACTGAACTGATAATTGCCATCTTGATAAACTGCGTCGTAATTGCCACTAGAATTGGTACTGTAAGTCTGGTTGGTGCTCGACATCGCAACGGTAAAACTAGTGTGGTAGAAGTTGGTGACACAAGCAGCTGCGTTGGTGGTATAGACCGGAACCTGGCTGGAGCTGACAATAGTTGTCCAATTCGTCGTAGAAATAGTTATCTTGGCACTGCTATGATCGCAAGCTACCACAGTGATGCCGTTTTGCTTATAACATATCGTGGTAATAATAGGGACAGCATTAGTTGAAATCATGGTAATAAAGTTTGTAGACCGGAAGCTTCCACTACAAATGTTCGTGGGATAGACCGGATAAGGTGTTCCCGTAGGATAAACGGAACTAAGCGTGGCGGAGTTGGTAAAGACCGCCACAGCTCCGGAAGGGATGATCAACAATCCTGCTGTGTTGTTAGTGGTGATAATGGAATTCGTGGCATAGGTTGCAAGACCTCCTCCGGGCGGTTCCGTGGTAAACACCACATCGTTGGTACCGAAAGGTGGTTTTACATCACTAAACGAATAATTCATATTGTTGAGGTAATGACCTGGTTGGATTCCGCTTGAACTTGAAGTCCATGCCAAATCGCCTACAGTTCCTCCTGAAACAACGCCGTTGGGCCCAGTGTTTGCTGATCCATAGATTACGCCGCCGCCCATGGATATATTACCGTTGTTTGCTCCTACAGACCCGCCCGCCTTGCGTTTCGCCATATCCCACTTTCGATTTGTGCTGTATGCAGGATCAGTGGAATCATAACTGTCGGTGTAAATATTTCCGTTCCAGTTTACTCCATCCTTGGCAATCAATCCCGAGGGGAACATCGATTCACTCAACGCGGTCACCATGACGGTGCGTTTTGTGTAAGCAGTATTCTGGTTTACGGTGGCCAAAATGGGCCCGCCGCCCCACAACGCAAGACGAGTCGGAACATATCCGGTGGACACGATAATTGGAACAATGGGCACGCTGGCTACATTAGAGATTGTAACGACGTAATAATTGTTCCCAAGGTAGCGGGTGACCGTATAACCAGCGCTCGGCGATCCTGCCCATCCGTCGGATGCCAGATTTTCCAGGCCGTTTTTGTTGATATGAGCCATCCCGTCTTCGATACCCGCCTCCACGACAGCCATGGATGTATTCCACGCCATGGATGCAATGGTGGTTCGATTCTGCGTGCTCATCATCATCAGGTAAGCTGCGAGAGCAAACCCAACCAATCCTGTGGTCACTATGGTGACCAACAACAAGGTCGCACCTTTTTCCTGAACGAATGGAATTTGGATTTTCATAAGATCACTCTACCTTCTGATAACTATTTTTGCAGTTTGAACACTTTCGGTTTGAGCCTTGGCCCAGAGTAATTTTCGGGAACAAGTCCAGCTGACTTGGATCAATTTAGTCGTGGTGGAAAAATTCGAGATACTGGCCTCATATTGGTCGTATGTGCCGGGTTTCGTATTCCTCTGGAACAGGTCTATCTTTAACTCATCACACTCTTTTAAAAGGATTTTTGTCGCACCGCCTGATGTCCGGTTCAATGTGCCGGCCGCGACATTGTAGGTGTAGGTTAGATCCGCGTTGTTGGCGTCGGTCAACATAAGGGTTGTAATACCGTTGACCGAACTATAATCCTTGACCTGAAAGGCCTGCCGGATATCTCGGGTGAGGGTATCCAATGCCTGGCGGCTTTTGGCGTTCAGATCATTGTAATTCATGATCGTGGCCAGCGCACGCGCGCTAAACATGCTAAAATATCCCAAAGCCACAAAAATAATCAATCCCACTGCGGAAACAACCATCGACTCAACCAAGGAAAAACCCCGGTTTTTACCCGGATTAGTTTTCAAATACATAACGTTGAATACCAGATCGGGCCACCAGACTGGAAATTTTTTCAGTCCGATCTCCATGACCTGTATCCCATTGGATTTCAACCGAAACCAATCTAAGGTCATTCGTGTAACTCGTGCTCATAGGAGGATCGCTGAAGATAATCTTGCCGTAATAAACCAACCCGCCCGTGTTGTTGGTGCTTTTGTAATCGTAATATGCGGTAAAATTGGTCGGAATGGTGCCGAGCTGGTCCCAACGGAGGAGTCTGATAACTTCCATTTTTTCGGTCAAAATCTGGGTAGCCCTCAGGTTCTGCCTGGCCATTTCGGTAATTGTAAAAGTCTGGGAAAAGGTCGTCATTAACGAGGTAATGATCAATCCCATGACTGCTGCGGCCACCATGGCTTCCACCAGGGAAAATCCTCCAACGGATTTTTGATTCTGTTTTTTGCCTTTTGGATGGATTCGCATAAGTGCCGCAGGGTCATCACAGCATTTCCACTGCCGCTTTCTACGGAAGTTGTAGCAACCCTGTAAAAAAAAGAAAATGTCAAATATCTTCTCTCAAACACCCGGACTTAAAGTTTCTAAGTTCAACGACTTAAGCGATAACTTGCTGGGAATGCATACTCTGTTTGCAGGTTTCTTGTTTCTGAGAGGGGGGTCGCTACGACAGTTATCGAAATCCACGAAGGAATGGATTTCAACCGGGCCGGAAAAATCAAGACAGGCCACTGTCTCAAAACGCAAAAATCACAATCTGCGGGCCAGCTCCGCCTGGCTTGAGGCAAAGACCTCCTGGTGCAAAGAGTTGCCGTGCGCATCCATGGTCACGACTGCGGGGAATTTTTCCACCTCCAACTCCCAAATAGCTTCCGGCGAGCCGAACTTTTCCAGAAAATAAACATTTCTCACTTTCTTTACGCACTCGGCCAGCACCTGGGCGGCACCTCCGATTGCATGGAGATAGACACAGCCCGACTCCTTGCAGGCCGACAGCGTCCGCTCTCCCATCCCACCTTTGCCAATCACTCCTCTTAAGCCAAACTTCCTGATAATATCCCCCTGATAAGGCTCCTCCCGTGTCGATGTGGTTGGGCCTGCGGCAGTCACTTTCCATCCCCCTTTTTCGTCCTGCATCACCACCGGGCCGCAATGGTAGATGATTCCATCCTTGAGATTTACCCCTGGTGGCAGATCTCCCCCATCGTGCAAATATTTATGCACTGCGTCCCGGCCGGTGAAAATCACGCCGCTGATTTCTACCGCATCCCCCACCTTCAAGGAAATGACCTGTTCTCTTGTAAATGGAATATGGATCGAGGTCATAAAGTTTAATAAAGCCACTTTTGTATTTCAAAACCGTTGCTCAAAATCGCGCCCTGCCTTCGGAAAGCCCAGCACATATAGCTGACGCTGACAAAAAACGAAGCTGGCAACCGGTTTGCGGCACAAATCTTCACTCCTAAAAGGGTGGTCTTGCCGCCAAACCCCATCGGCCCAATCCCCAGTTCATTGGCCGTCTTCAACACATCCTGCTCCAGGGCGTCCAATTCAGGCACCGGATTGCGGTCGGGAATCAGCCGCAGAAATTCTTGTTTGGAAAACTCGTAACCGGTCGCCCGGTCACCCCCGATGCAAACACCCAGAATCCCGGGTCCGCACCCCTTGCCCTGGGCTTGAAGCACTGCATCAAGAATCACTCTCCGACAGCCGTCCAGGTCCCGGTTGGCCTTGAGTTTTTCGTTGGGAAGCGAATATTGCGCCCCCACGTTTTCGCACCCGCCACCCTTTAATATGAGCCGGACTTTGATTTCGCTCTCTCGATGCTGATGGAAATGCACGGTGGGCGATCCTGGCCCCACATTGGTGCCGTCATTTTTTCCCGAGAGGGAATCGACCGAGTTTTGGCGCAAAAACCCTTTTCTAGTCGCCAGCTTGACCGATTCCCGGGCGGTTTCCGTGAAGGAGACCTCGTCAAAGCCAACAGGGCAATCGACATAAAAGATTATGCTCCCTGTGTCCTGGCAGATGGGTTGCGACTTTCGTTTGGCCAGGGCGATGTTCTGATCAATGATTTTGATGGCCGCCTCCGCGATCGTTCCCTTCTTCTCATGCTCCAGAGCCTGGAGAATGCTTTGATGAACGTCTTCCGGAATTTCCGCAGAAGTCTTGCGGATGATTTCCACCAGGGAACTTTGCAACACATTTAGGTCTTCCATGTATTGGTTGAAAAACTACGGACTGTAAGTTCAGGTGTCAACGCAGTGCATCCCGAAGGGTGCGACTTTCTCTGTCGGTCAAAAAAGAGACGGATTTAATTGGCACATCTGGGGAAGTTTCCTCTAATTAAAGCAGTTCATGAAGCATGAACTGCCTCTTCAAGAGACTAATAAACAACGAAACCTTGTTGGTTTGTTTGGATGCGTCCAATTGATAATATTCCCGGGGCAAACGCGGCAGGGATTTGTATCCATCCTTCCTATTGTAGGAGACGACGTCAGGAGAAAAACAGCCCAAAAAATGGGCGGCATGTTGCCAACGAACTCACTCTTGGTCGCGCCGCGCGAAGGTTTGGAGTTCCGGCTTCAGCCGGCGGGGTGCAGGCATTTTCAAGAGGTTTAAATATTTCCATGATCATTTTGTGTTCAATGTCTGCACCGGCTAAAGCCGTGAACTCCATGCTCCAAATGCAGGCCACCGTTCGTTGGCAGACTCTAACATTCATTCCCAGATGAACACCGGAAAAACCGAATCAGAGTTTCCTGACGTCGCCTCCTACAATATGAAGGATGGAAACAAATCCCTGCCGCGTTTGCCCCGGGAATATTATCAAGAGGAGGCATTCAAACAAACCAACAAGGTTTCGTTGTTCATTAGTCTCTTGAAGAGGCAGTTCATGCTTCATGAACTGCTTTAATTAGAGGAAACTTCCCCAGAGGTGCCAATTAAATCCGTCTTTTTTTGACCGACAGAAAAAGTCGCACCCGTATAGGTGATCACTCCTTCTTTTTCCGGGTAGTCCATCTGCGGATCTATTTTCCTCGTCCATGCCAACCGGTTTCGATTTGTGGGTTATTTGACGCAACGAAATCCTAGGTGATTGCTTCCGGAGGAAAGTTCACCTTTGCCACGCGATCCAGGCATGTAACGGGTGCAGTATTGGTCGGTGCAGAGAAACGAACCTCCGCGCCTGACTCGTTTGGGAAGTCCCGGTTCAGCGGGATCCAAACTGTCCTCCGGACCGCTAGGGTTGCGGGTGACGGCACCAGCCGCAGCAAGCGTGGAGTAGTAGTCGGGTCGATACCAGTCCGAGCACCATTCCCAGACATTGCCAGCCATGTCGTATAAGCCGTAACCATTCGGCGGAAACCGTGCGACGGGCGCGATACCGGTGAAGCCGTCCTTCGCCGTGTCTTTCATCGGGAAAAGTCCCTGATAAGTGTTGGCCATCCATTTTCCGCCGGGTTTCAAGTCGCTCCCCCACGGATAAGGCTGGCCGGACAATCCGCCGCGCGCCGCGAATTCCCATTCGGCCTCGGTCGGCAGACGTTTCCCGGCCCATTTCGCGTAAGCATCGGCATCTTCGTAAGCGATGTGGATGACAGGATGTTTCTCGCGGCCCTTCAAGCCGCTACCCGCGCCTGCGGGATGACGCCAGTTCGCGCCCTTGGCATATTCCCACCATTGAAGATGATCATTCAGCGGCACCGGTTCAGCCGCCGGTTTGAAAACCACCGAACCTGGCTCCAGGTTTTCAGCGGGTGCGTCCGGAAAATCTTCCTGCTTTGGTTTGCGCTCGGCGACCGTCACGTAACTGGTGGCCTGGATGAAACGCTCAAATTCCTGATTGGTGATTTCGGTCGCATCCATCCAGAAACCGTCCATGTAAACACGATGTATGGGGCGCGCGTCCGGCATCGTATCGGGCCCACCGCAAATCATTGCCGTGGGATCATCGGTGCCCATTGAGAATTTTCCGCCGGGGATCCAGACCATGCCGGGCGGGGTTTTGCCGGGGGCAGGAGCGGGATTCGCGATGGTTGTCAACGGAACGACGTGCGAACTCCTCTCATGCTTCGGCTTTTGTATCCAAAAATAAACTCCTGTTGAAACCGAGCCTGCCACAATAAACCAGAGCGCCCGCTGTGAATTTCTGCTCGGCCGATTTTTTTTGCGGTCGGATCGCGAACTTTTCATGAAGACAGTCTAAACGGCTGACCTCGGGACGAAACCTAATTCCTCGGAAGTTCTAGATGTAACCACCACTTTGCTCGCACGCTAAAACATGGCAGAACCCTGGTATTCGCAGCCTTCTCTGGATTTTGGAGCAGTTTCTACCCACAGATTCTGCTACAGAGGCCTGTATAGGACTGTTTGGCGTAGAGAATCGTGTCGTGCCGCAGGTGTGTCCAAGAAGCAAGCTGAGTATTGAGCGTCTTAATACTCCACCATTCGAGCCATTCGAGGGCTTGACTAAATGCGGGTGAGTTCCCTGACGGACCGCGGTTCTGTGAACCGCAGCGCATCGCTAAAGCTGAACGTCCGGAACCTCCCACAACCCCGAAAGGTGCCACCGGCTGCCGCTCCTATGACGATACATCCTCGGTCCGGGGCCTCACCTGTTTTTAATCACGCCTCCATTCGCCCGGATTGGTAAAGCGCTGAATATGGACGCCTGATCCGGCGTCAGTTGCCTCGCAATCACGCAATCAACCTGCGGCATTGATGTTGCTCGCACATGACATCTTGAAACGATGCTGGTTTCGAAGTTTATAATTCTGATATGGGTATCCGCGCTTTCCGTAATGATGGCCGAGCCAACTGTTTTAGGGGCTGATCTTCAGTCCAAAGGCGCAGCCATCTACCGGCAGTCCTGCGCCAGATGCCACGGTGACAGCGGGGAGGGTGTCAAAGGCAAATACGATGAAGCCCTGTATGGGGATTGGTCGGTGGCAAAACTTACGCGTATAATCTCAAAAACGATGCCGGAAGACGAGCCCGGAACTTGCGTGGGGCAGGACGCGGAGGCTGTTTCAAAATACATTCACCAGGCGTTTTATTCCAAGGAAGCGCGCGCAAAAATCAAACCGGCCCGGGTGGAACTGGTCCGGCTCACCAACCGCCAATACCTCAACACTGTCGCGGACCTGCTTCATCAGTTCAGTTTTTTTATTCCCGCAACGAACCAGGTGAAAGGTCTGCAGGGGCGCTATTTTGATTCGCGCGGTTTTCGCGATGAAAAAAAGTTTCTGGAACGGATAGATCCACAAATTGCCTTCAATTACGGAACTCATCATCCCAAGCCCGAAGTGACCTTCACCAACCCGTTTTCGATGCAATGGCGCGGTTCCGTAATGGCTCCAGAAACCGGCGATTACGAATTTTTCGTACGAACCCCCAACGGCATCCGGCTCTTTATCAACGATGAGGAACGTCCTCTGATCGAAGCGACCGTGACTTCCGGGGGACTTGACGAACACAAAGGCTCAGTCCGTCTCCTCGGTGGCCGGGCTTATCCAGTTTTGGTGGAGTTTTTTAAATCAACGGAGAAATCTGCCTCCATCATTTTGGAATGGAAACCGCCGCACGGTGTCCGTGAAATCATTCCCACGCGCCAGTTGATCACGGAACGGGTTCCTTCAACGTTGGTTTTGGATGTTTCTTTTCCTCCAGATGACAGCAGCGTCGGTTATGAACGCGGCGTGGCGGTTTCCAAAGCCTGGGATGAAGCCACGACCCAGGCCGCAGTCGAGACGGCGAATTATGTCGTTCGCAAGCTCGACAAACTGAGCCGGAGCAAGCCGGGCGACACCAACCGTCAGGTCAAAGTAGAAGTGTTCTGCGAAAATTTCATGGAGATCGCCTTCCGCCGACCACTCACCAAGGAACAAAAAAAGTTGTTTGTTTCCCATCAATTTGTTCCATCCAGAAAGATTGAAGATTCGGTAAAACGCGTGGTTCTTTTGACACTGAAATCACCCCGGTTTCTTTACCTTGGTCTGGATGAGAATAAACCGGATGATTTCACCGTTGCCGAGCGGATGTCTTACGCGTTGTGGGATTCCCTGCCCGATTTAGAGTTGAGAAAATTGGCAGGCAAGAATCAGCTGCGAAGCAAGGAGGCCGTGGAACAACAATCACTGCGCATGATCCAAGATCCGAGAGCCAGGGCCAAAGTGCAGCATTTTCTTCATCAATGGGTGCAAATCAACCACGCCGAGGATCTTTCCAAGGATGCTGAACTTTATCCGGGATTCACACCCGAACTTATCTCGGACCTCAGAACTTCGTTAGACCTATTCCTGTCCGACGTCGCCTGGAGTCAGACCAGCAGTTACCGGGATTTGTTGCTAGCGAATTACATCTATGTCAATCAGCGGATGGCTCGGTTTTACGGATTACGGACCGATCCGGATGGAGAAGAGGAGTTCGTACGGACCAGTTTCGACCCCGCAGAAAGATCGGGCGTCATCACACATCCTTATCTGCTCGCCGCCTTTTCTTATACGAAGACCAGTTCGCCGATTCATCGTGGCGTTTTTCTTACCCGAAACATTGTTGGACGATCCCTGAAAGCCCCGCCCACGGCCGTGGCATTCAACGACGCCGAGTTCGATCCTCATCTCACGATGCGGGAGAAGGTCGCCAAACTTACCAGTTCCCAGGCCTGTCAAACCTGCCATTCAGTGATCAACCCGCTTGGGTTCAGCCTGGAGCAATTTGATGCGGTGGGGAGGTTCAGGACCACTGAGAAGGAGAAGAAGATTGATCCGGTGAGTGATTATGTCACGGATGATGGAAGCACGATTCGGTTCAACGGACCTCGTGATCTGGCGGAGTTTGCTTCCGGCAGTGATCATGCCCGGAACGCCTTCATCGAGCAGTTTTTTCATCAGATTGTCAAACAGCCGCTTCTGGCCTATGGTTCCCAAACAATGACCCACCTTCGCCAGTCTTTTGTCGCGTCTGAATTTAATTTGCAGAAACTCATGGTGGAAATCGTCCATATTTCTGCCCTGCACGGCATCGAAAAAAGCAAGGTCACAACGAGGAAAAAAACATGAACGCCATTTATCGACGGCATTTTATCAAACAGCTCGGACTTTCAGCCGCCTCGTTGCCATTCCTTATGGGGCTGCCAAGCCTCGGGCTTGCCGCTCCGGCCCGGCCGCGACAGCGCTTGGTGGTCATGTTCAGTCCAAACGGCACGATTCCCTCCGCTTTCTGGCCGGAGGAAACCGGATCAGACTTTAAACTGAAGGAGATCCTCACTCCGCTTGAAGCTTACAAGGAACGGATGCTGGTGCTCAATGGGGTGAGCAACAAGGTTCGGGGTGATGGCGACAATCACATGCGGGGCATGAGCTGTCTGCTGACCGGTATTGAGCTTTTTCCTGGCAACGTCCAGGGCGGTTCGGATACTCCCGCCGGATGGGCCAGCGGAATTTCCATCGATCAGGAAATCAAAAATTATTTTCAGAGCAGGGAAGAAACCCGCACCCGTTTCGGCTCACTGGAATTTGGTGTGGGAGTCAGCGACAAGGCTGATCCCTGGACCCGCATGTCCTATGCCGGACCGAACAAACCGATCGCCCCGGTTTCAGATCCGTACCAGATGTACAGCAAACTTTATGGACAGATGAAGGATAAGGAAAACCTCCGCAGTGTGCTTGAAAGCGTAAAAACCGATCTGGGAAAAGTCCGGAAAATCATCAGCCCCGAGGACCGCCGCATGCTGGAGGAACACGAAACCCTGGTGCGTCAGATGGAAAAGGAGATCAAGGAGGCCGGGGAGCAGAAACTGCGGGTAGGTCCGCCAAGACTGGAGGAGGGGATCGCCGATCAAAACGACAATGTTCCGCGTCTGAGCCGGATGCAGATCGATCTTCTGGTGAACAGTTTCGTCAATGACATGGCCCGAGTCGCCACCCTGCAATACACCAAATCAGTGGGGCAGGCGAAGATGAAATGGCTCGACATCAATGACGGGCATCACGGCCTCTCACACGAACCCGACAAGGACGAAGCATCCCAGTCGAAGTTGATCAAGATCAATCACTGGTTCGCCGGTGAACTGCGTTATCTGACCGAAAAACTCGCCACCACTCCGGAGCCGGGCGGTGAGGGCAGCCTGCTTGATCACACGATGATTGTCTGGACCAACGAGCTGGGCAAAGGTAACTCGCATACTTTGGACAACATCCCGTTTGTCCTGGTCGGAGGCGGATTCGGTTTCCAGATGGGCAGGTCGTTGAATCTGAAAAAGACCAGCCATAACCGGCTGCACATGGCCCTGGCTCACGCTGTCGGGCATCGTGTCGATACATTTGGAAAACCGTCGCTCTGCGAAGGTGGCCCGTTGGATTTGAGTTGAGGGTCCGGCTGAACTAAGCCGTATCCATGCAGTTAAAAACCTGCCACCTCTCCCTAACCCTCTCCCCCAGGAGCCCCAGGGGGCGGAGAGGGGACAAAAGTGCCCGTAAGTGCTTCACCGAATGGTGAGTCAAAACCGCAGATGTTTTCCTCCCTCTCCTCAATCGGATGGAGGAGAAGGGGACGGGGAGAGGAGGCTCGGCCAACTGCATGGATACGGCTAAGGGGTTTCGAATCGCAGGCGGTAAAAACGTTGCGAAACAAGAGGGGACGTATCGGCCACTGAATGGAGATCACTATGGTTTGAGCTGTCGTGAACAAAAAGGTTGGTCCAGACGCCCGGGTTGGAGAGTTGATCCGAGTATTCCAGTATCGTGGTTTTGAATGCGGGTGAGACGAACTGGATGCGGAATTCGTTCGTGTATCTGGTGATCGATTCGATCCTTTCCCCGGCATGCAGGTAAATCCTGAGTAGTTCCGATGGTTGATGAATCGGACCGCCTCCCACCCCGTTGGTGCTCGTTTCCACAGCCCGAAACGCGGCGATGTATAATCCCTCCTTGTTCAGGCTCAGCCGTCGGCCATGGACATGACCGTAGGGGTCCATCTTGTCGCTATCCGGATCAACAAATCCCTCGCTGACCACGATCCGATTGGTTCCGTTGGTTGTGCCGGTGGCAATTTCGAAAATTTTTGAGGTGGATGTGGCTTCCTCGTCCTCCTGATAAAATCCCAGGATTCCTCCGGCGGGACCGGTCAGGGAGACGAATTCCAGCTCTATAAAGCTGCCCAAGGCGGCGGCATTTCTCGCCGGTCCGCCGGTCCAGACCGTGGCCGGCGAGGCTGTAAACGTCACCGGATTTTGAAAAAGTCCTGGATAAAGCGGATCATTCGACGCGAAGCAAAAAACCAGGAGCGAATTAGTGTCAATACGGGGGCCGTTGGTGAAGAACAACGGGCTCCCGGGGGTGGAATTGGTGGCACCAACGTTGATATGTTCGTGCGTCCCCTGCGAAAAAGCCTGTTGCGTGACCGCCAAAAAAAATCCCAAGATCGAGGCTCTTAGCTTGTTCATAAACACGAGGCAAAACCAGTTGGTATGAGGCAAATCTCCACTCCAAAGCATTCATCCCTTAGGGGCTATTTGTATGCCCCAGAGGGTAAATAAATGTCGAGCCTTCTTCGGTTAAAAGTTTTTCCACATTCGGTTTCCAACGCACGGAGCTGACGTGGGAATCCACAAACAGGTAGTTTGCTGTGCGACCATGCCGCATGACATCGACCTGGTGGCTGAACTCGCGCGGGCGGTAACCATTATCTCTGGAATCAGCGAAATGGAAATGATCCAGATTGTGCATTTCTTCATCAGTGCCGGTTTCGCCCATCCATACGGTTTCGCCTGGGCTTCGGATGGAGCTGCGGACCGACAGGTTCAGATGGGGTGCACCCAACGGTTTTGGAGCGAGAAAATCATTGATGGCAAAACTGTAAAACCGGGTCGGTTTGTCAAGGTTGTCCAGACGCGGGGGCGGGACTTTGTCCCCCGGACACCGGTAAACATTGGTGCTGGCATAAGCCCTGAGTGTTCCAACCCATGACGGGAGCGCCTCGGAATGTGCGCAACCGGGAAGACGGTCATTATTGTCATCGGCATACATCACCGTGGCGATGCCGAGTTGTTTCAGATTGCTGATGCAGTTTGTTGATCTGGCTTTGTCCTTGGCGCGGGCCAGGGCGGGGAGGAGAAGACCCGCGAGAACACCGATGATCGAGATCACCACCAGCAGTTCGATTAATGTAAATGCCCGTTTAGTTCTCAATCAGTTTTAAGCGCCCGACCTTCGGGGGCGTTAACTTACAATTGCAATCCGTCGTTTGCAAACGAGGTTTTCGGCAGAAAACATGGCGGTCTTTGGTAGAGTCCGTCACTCCGTGCGCGACGGTTTTTGGGGGACACGGCGGGAATCGGCGAGGGCACCGACGCGAGTGACTGTTGCCAGCCGACCGACTTCATGGCGGAGGATTCTCAAGAAAAAAGGCGGCCGGTCGCGGCCGCCTCTTGCAGATTTAAATGAGGGAAATGAGGCAATGAATCACCACTTCAGATTCTTCAGGTATCCGAGGCTGTTTGGGATTTGTTGGACCGAGGCGGAACTTTCGTCCTCCAGAAAGTAATGCTTCACCCCGACCTCTTTCGCGGCCTTCATGATGGCGGGCCAGTCCATCTGGCCTGTGCCCACGGTCACGTCGTTGTTGACATCTGATTTGCCGGTCAGATCGCCGGTTTTAACCCCCAGTTTCATGTCCTTGACATGCATCAACTCCCAGCGGTTGCCATATTTTTTCAAAAGTTTCACGGGATCCTGTCCGGGAAGCACGATCCAGAAAACGTCCATTTCATAGGCCACGTATTCCGGCTTGGTTTCCTTCATCAACAAATCAAACAAGGTGCCGCTCCCGTGAGGATGAAATTCATAACCATGGGTGTGGTAAAAGAACTTGATTCCTGATTTGGAGAGAACTTCACCAGCCTTGTTAAAAACCTCGATGGCGTCGCGGCATTCCGCTTCGTCAAAGGAGTCCTTGTGGGTGATCCAGGCGCATCCGACATATTTTAACCCCAGGGCGCTGGCATCCTTGGCCACTCCTTCCGGATCCTTTTTAAGGCGGTCATAGGGAAAATGACCGGCTACCGGGTTCAGTTCATATTTCTTCAACAAAGCTTTGAATGCTTCCGGGGCCAGGTTGTAAGTGCCAGCCAGCTCCACGTTGGTGATGCCGAATTCCCGGACGCGTTTCAGAGTGCCTTCCACATCCTTTGAAAAATCGGCGCGCAAGCTGTAAAGCTGCACACCGACAGGTCCTTTGAAGTGAGTTCCGAGCCCGGAAGTTGCCGCCGGAAAATCGGCGCCTTGAATTTGTTGCAGGCCGAAGGCCAAAAGCCCGGCCAACACCAGGGAAAAATTGGGTGATTTCATTCGTAACATTGAATACAGGGGAGACCGCAAATGGAAAGGAGAAATCTGCTTCGCCCTTGAGATGGCTGTGCGTTCAGATGTTACATTGACCCGCCGCCTTTCCCTCGCAATCTTGCGTCAGCCCGGGTTGTGTATCGGCCCCGGTTTCGAATGAAAGGACTGGTCCAAACACATCCCTCTCCCCGCCAGTGCTGTTCCCTGCGCGGAACCTTTCTGCGCTCGGGATTCACCTTGATAGAACTGCTCGTGGTGATCGCGATCATAGCCATCCTCGCGGGACTGCTTCTCCCGGTCCTCTCGAATGCCAAGGACAAGGGGATGGCCGCTTCATGTCTCGGTAACACGCGTCAGATCGGTTACGGATTGCAGATGTACGCCAGTGACAATAATGAGGTTTTTCCGAATCAATGGTGGGTCGGCGGCCCCTATTTGAATGGTCGCAGGAAAAACTGCGGCGGCGAATGGCAGAAGACCCCGGCTTACATGCTTTCCAATTACATTGGCAACACCATGGTCTGGGTCTGTCCGAAAAAAAAGCGGGGACTCACTTACAAGACCGAACCGGGGAATTTTGAGCCCGCGACCACCGGTTTTCTCTCCTACGGCTTCAATTACCTGGGCGTTTTTGGAGGTTCCTCCTCGGGAGTACCCAGAATTTTTCGCGCCACGACAATTCAAAGTCCTTCCGAGACTGTGGCTATCACCGAGGTCAATGGAACCGATGATCCGAAACAAATCGGAGGGGGGATCGGCAACGAAAAAGCCGATGCCGCTTGGCTGGATGAATATTGGGCCGGCGGCTCGTTTCCCCAAGCTACAAATCCGCGTGGAAACCAGAATTTCCGTTTTCAATCCCAGATGAAAAAACATAACAAACGGGTCAACATCGTCTATGTCGATGGCCATTCGGCCGGCTCGAAACCGAGCCGGTTGGTCTGGGGCCAGTTTTACGGTGTTTTTGAGGGAAGAATCGCCCAGAACAATAAAAGCTGGGATACACCCGTCAGCAACGAGCTGCTCGACAACTCTGAAATCCCGCCCTGAACCAGAAATCCGCCGTCCGAACAGCCGCAAGGCAGTGGAGTTGCAGGTTTCCCGGTCAATTACCCAGTAAGTTATCGGGGGCAAAGGGTTCCTCAATGATTGAGACGCGGGAACCAAGTGGCTGTCCGACATGGATTCGAACCATGACAAAGGCCTCCAAAGGGCCTTGTGCTACCATTACACCATCGGACATCAAACGCCCCGGATCGAGGCGAGGGGAAATCATATGCCCGCGATCATTTCACCCGCAAGAACTTTCATAGAACAAGCGAACAGATGGGCGCAACTCACGGTTTCGGGGGTAAGTTGAAAGAGGAAGAGAAAAGGAGTTCAGAGAAAGGATTAGTTATTGTCTGGCAGGAAACTGGCGTTTTTTTGGACGAGAATAAGCGCGCGTCATTTCCATCATTCCAGAAACTAATGTCCACCCGGCGGAGGACGCCGCGCGTCGCCGCTCCCCGTCTTTTTCGTCTCGGCTGAAGAC
>Ga0163152_10002887_pt1 | contig 23324 bp, 16 predicted proteins | sample OliLakLV19MP8IB2_FD_148635 | JGI IMG/M metagenome (GOLD analysis project Ga0163152, IMG submission 148635) | Freshwater microbial mat bacterial communities from Lake Vanda, McMurdo Dry Valleys, Antarctica - Oligotrophic Lake LV.19.MP8.IB-2 | ecosystem: Environmental > Aquatic > Freshwater >...
CAGGACTTACCCTAAACTTTGGCTCAAAACTGTCTCACTTATCATAGACACAGAGGGCCATCGCTATTGGCTTTTTGAAGAACTGTCGTTGCCGATGATGCGGGAATTCCGAGAACTTGCGCGAGTGCGAGCTGCTCGATTGCGTAACTGTGCATACCGATTGCGAAAGAGAGTTTTTCTGCAGCTTCGTCATTGTCCTCAACCAGAGTTGAAAAACTGACGCTCACACCTGGAACATCGAAGATCGCAAAGTCAAAGAAAGTTGGTGCACTGATCCGCGCGCACCTACCAACATTGTGGTGATACACGTACTTACAGTTACTCATCTGCGAAAGCAGGTCAGAGCTCCGAGCCAGTTCAGCGGCCAGGGTATAGAACGCCACGGACAACTGCTCTCCAAGAAGCTCCTCCGCGAATTCATTAGCCCCAGAAGCTTTTGCCACACTCATCCGTTTCTCGTGATAATGAACCATCCCTTCTCGAGTGGCACCGAATGTGGCACCAATGAGGTAATAGAATGTCACTACATTACCCGTGTAGGGAGCGTTAATGAGGAGATTGAAGGACTGGTCGTACACGGTGTCCACGTACGGGTGAAGAATAGTGACGAGCGCCAAAGCAGAGGAATCAGCAGCTTGCGCAGTACCCGCGTTCTTAAGCTCACCATCCAGGCGCAATTCAGGTTCATAAGAGGTGTTAAAAAAGAACGTCAAACGTTTTCCATAAATTTCATCGCTGAAAAACGTTCGGTCGATGCCCGGATATTCGAACTGCATGGTGGTCCGATATTCGTTGGGAATCACCTCCCAGCTATCCGGTTCACCTGTCTCATAGGGCAACGAGGTTTGTCGCACTGGCGTATCGATTTGATTGATCGAGCGGCCGCCTACGATCTCCTCCATAGTAGCGGTGGGATTGTTGGTTTTAATCCAGTCGATGAGATTTGATGCATAACCAGTCAATTCCGTCCCGATTGCCGATTCATTAACGTTCTGAATCCACAAGTCTCCGGTACCGTGTGTGGTACCAGTATCAGCAGCGCTTAGAAGCGAAGTTTGATCGTAGTCCATGGCGACGCCCAAGTCGATGCCGCTAATGTTTGTGTATGCTTTGTAGCTAGGATCAAGGACATATTCGACATTGTCGATCTCGACCTTAACCCAGACGTGATTGAGCGAAATTCTTGCTTCCTCGCCCTCACCGTATGGATTGTTCGGAATACCGCCATGCGTGAGTACATAGCTCGGCAGAACAATATCGCTAGAATCAGTGCCGAGCCATGCAGCCGCCTCGTCTTTGGACAGATCGATCACGCCATAGACGAAATTAGCCGTGTAGCCCGCTTCACGCAAAAGATCGACAAGCAGCGAGGCCTGATCCCAGGCATTGCCGATTCCGTCAATCAAACAACCGAGACTGCCTTTCTGCACGCCATTGGTTGGATAATATTCGATCTGATTGTAAACATGATAGAAGATCAGATCGACATCATTCTTGAGAGCTCTTGCCATTTCCGCGATGGATGCGGGGCTTTGGGTAGTCGACGCAAATCCCGGTTGTGCTGCGAAGGATTGCGTCTGCATTCTAGCTACAGCCTGCGGTAAATGGGCCGCATCGACTCGCGTCTTCCGCGCAGCAAAGATCGCAACCGCGTCAGTAGGCGACACTCTTTTAGCAGCTTTATTCGGCAGATTATTTAGAACGCCACCGGTCTTCGGGTGAACCGAGTCCACCTCAAAACGGAATTGTGGCTTGTTGTTTTGATTGCTCATGAGTAGATTTCCTATTTCTCAATTTTGTTGTTTGCAAAAAGAGGCAGCCGAAGTAGCCGCCTCCAGAAACGGATTGATTAATTCACAATGTTTTTTTGCGGTTTACAACATCATGTCGACGATCATGCCGCCCTTGAATGCGACACCGCCGTTGTCGCCGTAGGCCAGTACATCTCGCGAGCTGACGTTCTGTTCAACAATGCTCATTGTGTGTTTGCCGGCAGCAGTGTTTGCCCGCAATTTTGAACTGACTTGAGATGGTTTCAGAATCGACCCATCCATGCCGAAAGATTGAGTGGAGGAATCCGCGGTAGTGGTATCGAGTCCGATACCAAAATCATAGTCGGGATTTCCAGAACCACCTGCACTTTGATTTACCATAGTCATAGCTTCAGCAGAAACATAACCGTTGCTACTAAGGATGAATTCAACATAGTGCTCGCCAATGGTGGACCCAGCGTTAATCCTGCGCCAAGTCGTGGTGTTCCTCGTCACAACCCAGCTGTCCGTAGACGGAAATGCCGTCAGGCGAGCCTTTTGACGAGCGCGCTCATCAATGTGACAAATTCCACGGCGTGCATCTCGCCAGTCACATTGCCCGGTAGCATGGACCATAATGTCGGCAACCGCTCGGCGAGAAGTGCTGCCAGTTTTCACGTAATAGCCATCAGCAACAAGCGTATCCGAGGGCGGAGTTGTACTGTTGGTCCAGGCGACCAGCTCACCCGTGTCAACAACATTGTCACTGTTGCTGTCATAGACATAGAGTCGATAGTTTTGGGCAGTTTTGCCAGACAAGCTGACGGTGAAAGAGCCGACTGTCATAAGGTTCGTCGAACTGCCGTTCCAAATACCAATCTTTTTACCAAAAATCGGTGCGATGTACAAAGTGGTGCCATTGGTGACATCAGTTAAACCCCATGGATCGCTAGTCGTTAGCGACACGCGCAACAAGCAAATACTTGGGTCACTGACGCCATCAGAGCCTGCCGGCCCCGTAGCTCCCGTCGGGCCAGTGGCACCCGTGGCCCCCGTCGCGCCGGTAGATCCAGTCGCACCGGTGTCGCCTTTGGCGGCAAGAGTGTTCCAGTTAGCAGATGGCGGCGAGCTGTTGGTGTTGTTGGCGACAGCGATGTAAGAAACGCCATTGAGCGAAACTGCATTGTCGATAACGTAAGCGGTGGCGCTGCTCCAGGCACCACGCCAGACTAGACCCTTGGCACCCTGCGCACCAGTGGCACCGGTAGCACCAGTCGAACCGGTAGGCCCAGTTGCGCCCGTTGCACCAGCGGAACCGGTCGCACCGGTGTCACCTTTGGCGGCAAGAGTGTTCCAGTTAGCAGACGGCGGCGAACTGTTGGTGTTGTTCGCGACTGCGATGTAGGAGACGCCATTGAGCGAAACTGCGTCGTCAATGACATAGGCAGTTGCGCTACTCCAGGTGCCGCGCCAAATCAGACCCTCCGCCCCTGTCGCTCCGGTCGCACCGGTTGCACCAGTGGCGCCAGTCGGACCAGTCGGTCCAGTCGCACCGGTAGCCCCCGTCGCACCGGCGGAGCCAGTCGCACCCGTGTCGCCTTTAGCAGCCAGGGTGTTCCAGTCAGAAGACGGCGGCGAGCTGTTCGTGTTATTTGCAATTGCGATGTAGGAGACACCATTCAGCGAGACCGCGTCGTCGATGACATAGGCAGTAACGCTACTCCAGGCACCGCGCCAGATGAGCCCTTCGGCTCCCGTCGCACCGGTGGCACCGGTGGCACCAGTGGCGCCAGTCGGACCCGTCGGTCCAGTCGCACCGGTAGCCCCCGTTGCACCGGCGGTGCCAGCCGCGCCGGTGTCGCCTTTGGCGGACAAAGTGTTCCAGTCGGCAGATGGCGGCGAGCTGTTCGTGTTGTTTGCGACCGCAATGTAGGAGGCGCCATTCAATGAGACGGCGTCGTTAACGACATAGGCTGTGGCACTGTTCCAGGCTCCAAGCCAAACCAGGCTGGAGGGAGCATCTTCCCAGCTGGGAGCCGCGGGACCGTGGGTGGTGAGTACTTGCCCATCGGCTCCTGGCGCCAGTCCCACGACTTCAGAGCCGTCACCATAATAGATTGTGCCAATGTCTACCGGCCATTCCGAAGCGACTGAAACGACGCTGGTTCTGTTACCGGCATTATCATACGAATAGGTAATTTGACTGCCAGTGTTGAACGTGACTTGATGGATTCGCCCTTGCGAATCGTAGCTGTATGCGGCTGCGTTAGCCATGATTGTATTCCTTAGTTTGTTTGTTTTGAAGTTTAAAAGGCACCAAATGCGATGCCTCGAAGCGGAGTTAGATGTGGTGGATAGATGTATCAGATGCAGCTTTCAGCGCGTTGAATCCGATAGTATTGCTTATGTTTCATCCGTGATTGGCACGAGCTGGCCGACCGCTCCTGGCGGATTTACAGCCTTAAAACACAAGCGCTTTCTATCGCCACAAGAGCCACCGGAGATGGCTCTCCCAAAAGCAGCTGACTAAATCCATCTGCTTTTGGGAGAACCATCTCCGGGATTATTCGATTCTGATTCTGTTTTTCGACTAACAGAACAAGTGCAGGTGCCAGTTGCATGAGTTGATTCTGAGCACTTACAAATTCAGGTTCCAAGACTATTCTTTGAAAGAGGTACTACTGACGGTGGCGTTGCAATTGTCGCCAAACAGCGCCAGTAGCACCAGTTGGATTTACGAAAACGATACGGCTCCTTGTGCCGTGTTATTTAACCAATTTTGCTCACCCAGGTTTCGGCTGCTTTTTTACTCGGCGTTAAAATTCGACTCTGCGCCAATTTGACTTCACCATGTGCGTTAGCCAAGTACATCTCTTGTTTGCGACCGCAGATCCAAGTTCTTTGCTTAAAACTATGCATCTGAAAGAGGCACTACTGACGGTGGACTTCCAATTATTTGAGAACGCGTCAGTAGCACCTCAAACTTACGAAATCGGTACGGCTCCTTGTGCCGCGTTATTTAACCAATTTTGCTCACCCAAGTTTCGACTGCTTTTTTACACAGACTTCAAACGACGATCTTATGATTTACGAAATCGGTGGGTGCGGCTCCCTATGCCGCGTTAGCAAATTTATTTTTTCTTCCGCACATCTAGCGCGATGATCATCGCTTGCGCGAGCCATCGACCATTAACCGCACATACTCACAACTTTCGATTACTCAAAAACAAACGCCCGCTCCCAGTCCATGCAAAAAGCACGCTCTCTATGAGGCGTGCTTTTCGGTAATTTCTTTAGTGCAGTTGCTTATTTCAGGTCTTTGGTTCGGTGTCTTTTGTTCAGGGAGAGGGGGTTGTTTCCCACACCATAGCGAGTGAGCTTGTTCGTTTGCAAGCACCTGGGCGTTCAATAACGACACTACCGGCGGTGGCGTTGCAAAGCGCGGCAATAGCACCGTATACAGTGTCATTGCCGAATCTGACAACCCAGACTTCCTGGCTCTGGAAGCCACTTTTCATTAACGAAATCTCGGTGGCTGATCTCGCGCTAGGGTTGCTTTATTCGCCATATAATAGGACAGATCTTTGTCCTTCTTAGAACTTGAAACGGTCAGCAATCTTCTCGAAGACAGGGATTGTAAGCGTCGTTATTACAAGCAGTAGCGATCCGTACACTGGTTGATAAGACTCGAAGGTTGCGCTGAATGGCCCGCCAAGGGCGAACACCCAAACAGCAAACGATATTGTGCCTGTGATTAATCTGAACTTTCGCGAGCACCTGAGTATTGAATTCTCTGCTGGTTTGAACCAGATGTAGAGCGGTGTCAGCACTAACATCGATGAGAACACCGCCCAATAGATCGACAGGCTAATTTCCGGCAGCGACTTTAAAATGCCGTCTAGAGCCAGGTAACCGGCGATCATGTCGCTCGGAACTAGAAGTAGTAACTTTTCAAAATAGGAGGAAGTATCTGGCGCCGGCTCGGCCGGTTGGTCCGTATTCAATGGAGGTATTGGCGGATCGATTACCGGGGGGTTGCCGGAAGGAAGAGTGGGGTCTTGGTCGTCCATCTTGATTTCCTTTATTTAAGCTGCCACTGTGGCTTGCTTTGCAGGAAAATTGCGATCGAATTGTGACGTCCGGTGCGTATATTAGTAATGGTGTTGGGTATACTTGCTGCGTTGCGCTTGGTGGGATTTATTTCCTGTGTTGTCAGTTTTAGTGTGGTAACCGAAACCGTAAACAACCGGGCGCAGCTTTTCCCAGCGTAAATGCTCGAATTACGCATTGCAGTTACATAACTCGAAAGGCTTGAGCTGTCTGCCTTTCGGGATTTTTGCACCGATTCACAATATCACTTAGCGCTGGAAATCGCGCCACAGACGACGGCTCAAGGTTTCCTTTATTATTGACATGGTTAAAAAAAATATTTTTCCCACCTCGCAGGGATATGAGAGTGACGAATATTTTGACCAATCTCATAATTTTGCAAAGTGCGACCAATAGACCGATTTGAGCGCCGAAGTTGTCATAGCACCCACTTGGCGGATTGACCTTTGCTTATTTGTTTGCTTCATTATTTTCGGCGCTCGCAGCGACAACGCAGCGATTTCAAACCGCTGCGGGGCGCAGAGCCACGCGCTCCAGCTGCTCAACCATATATTTGCAGCTGGTCACAAAAGCTTTGTCACTCGACCATAATTTCAGCCATCATTTTTTCCGACGGTAACTGAAGCAGCCTTAGCCGCTTTCTTCTTTCGAATGAACGAAGTAATCGTCAGCCCAAACAGCAGCAGCGGCGCGAGAATTCTTGAGGCAAGTGGCTCCATAATCACATTCCAGGCAGGCACCATATAACTGTCTGCAAGGCTCTGAAAAAACTGGCTTATCTGATCGTCGCCCCAAAAGAAGCCGCGAGTGATGTTTATATGAGCGTTCCTATCCCAATACCACTGCCAATAGTTCTCAGTTCCAAAGGCATCTTTGGCAGTCGCAACACCAATGTAATTCGGTGTGTAGTTTTTGAGATCGTCCGACAGTTGCTGCTCGACAATCCCCGGACTATATAGTTGGGCTGCGCTGTTCTCCTCACAGAACGCTTGTTCCATGTGGCAAAATGAACCGGCCAACACAAGCATCAAGATCAAAAATTGCCTATTCTTGCTCATGTTTCTTCGCCCCTTTGGCAGCTTCGAGTCTATCCAGACGCGTCCAGATCATCGCGGTAGTGTTCTCTAGAATCTCGTTTGCCGTCCAACGGATTTTTTCTGACGCCACCTGATAATCCAGTTCCACACTGGTTTGAGATGCCACCTTCTTCACTCTAGTTTCTAAAATTAGTTGCCGATCCAAAAGCACCGGCGGATCTGATTTCAACTCTTCTCGATAATTCATGATGTACCGGGCTTTGCAGAAGCCATCTTCATCTGGCGTGTCGTCAAACGACTTCTGCACCCAAAACTTATCGCCGATGTTGTTTTGCATCACCTCTTTAATTGACGCCAGAACATCGAAATCGGACGCGGCAAACAGCCTGGCGGGTGGATCTTCTAGTACTGCCTCGTGGTTTTGCATCTTGTCGCGACCGACCATCCAGATGATAAATGAACCGATGCAAGCGCCTAAAAATCCAGTGTTGGCGTTACCGCAAATCAGCCAGACAGCCGTTCCAATTAAAGGCCAGGCGACAACGGCTAGTATTGCCCATGGTGCTTGTAAAGTCAGTTTCATTGCCTTGCCTCTGCTAAATATTTGTTTGCGATCGCCTTACCTTTGGTCGATACAAGCAACCATCCGGCGGCGCCTGTCCACAATAGAAGTAATATGAATCGACCTGGCATCTCGTTGAGCTTGTCACCAGGCTCGACGAAACCTTGCTCTTTGCGAAGCTTTGCCACCTTTTGCCGCCACGCCTCGTCAACATCAATGCCAGTAAAGCTCCCGCGCCGACCGGATTCTTTCTCGGGCTTGTTTTTCCCGTTTCTGATTGGCGCGTTCAGCATCCTCGGGCTAGAATACATAACCGGCCCGCCTGGTCACACCCATGCTTGCGTTCTGAAGGGGCTCTGTGTTCGTGTAAGGCTCGTATTCAAATACTTGCTCATGATCCTTGTGGTACGCCTGAAGCATTCGACCACCGTTCAATTTCCAATGTAATGGTTTTATTGATATTTTCTTTGTAAATAAGCACAGGGAACTTTTTGGAATCTTGTCAAGCCTTCACCAGTGAAGTATACTCAAAATCTACTCAGGTGATTCATATGGCTACTAAAGACATTCGGCGCGAAAATTTTGATGTCAGCCCTGAGCAACAAGCTGATATCGAAACGTTGCAAGCTGTTCTTAACACGAATAGCAAAAAAGAAGCTGTCTTACTGGCTGTGCAACTGACATTGCATATCGCTGCTGAAGCGAAAAAGGGAAATCAATTTTTTGTTGGACATCCCGGAGAAGCACTACAGAGGCTCATCATGCTTGGAATAGAAAGACCAGAGTTGAAAGGTTGGACATACCTTGTTGAACATGCTCACCCCTGGAAAAAGCAGCTCTACATAAAGGGACGCAAGCTACCAGCTGCGGTTGTTTGGAGTGAAATGCACGTCAATAAACTTTCGATTGAAGATGCCGTAGAAAACTGGGATTTACCTAAAGAAGTAATTCTCGAAGTTTTGCAGTACTGCGAGGCCCACAAGACTCTTCTTGAGATGGAAGCCGCAGAAGAAGAACGTTTGCTCAGAGAAAAAGGAATAGAAATTGGCCGTCCGACTGCTCATCGATGAGTGCTCCGAGGCAAAATTGCTCGTTCGAAAGCTGCGAGATGCAGGCCATGACGTTGTAACGGTGAGCGAAGCCAACTTGCGAACTGTTCGCGATGCTGACGTTTTTGCTGCCGCAATTGCAGACAATCGCATTGTGTTGACCAACAATCCTGGTGATTTCGTCACACTGCACGATGCCCGGATGGAGCAGCACCAGACCCATCCTGGCCTCTTTCTCGTGTATAACCGAAACACGCCTGGCGACATGAATTATGACCAGATAGTAAGAGCTATCGCGAATCTGGAAGGTACTTCTGTTTCACTCGAAAACGCCTATCATTCACTTAATAGCTATAATTATTAGATCGAAAAAAACAGGAAATTTGAGATCGGGCATTTTTCTCCGAAGGCTCGTGCATGAAGTCGCTCATCACCTTGATGAAACTTTTCTACGCTAACGGGTATCGGCTTTGCCCTCCATTCGTTTATTCATTTTGCCAGTCGGTCCTTCGTTGGCGCCAGCGGTGTTCATTTTGCCGGTTGGTCCTTTCTTTCGGCTTGTAGTGTTCATTAAGCCAGTTGGCCCCTGACTGGCTTTGGCTGAACCAACTTTGGATTTTCGGAGACTAACTTTCATGGTGGCTTTAGCTGATGGTTCGCTTCGAGCGTCTTTAAGCGCTTGGGCTGCGGCTTCGTGCGCTCGCCGTAATGTGTTGCTGACCGGTTGGCAACGAGGACAAAAGTGCGATGAGCGACCGGCAAGTTTCAAACGCTCGATCGAAGAGCCGCATTGGTGGCAGCCTTCCGCTTCACGTCCATAAACCATCGCGGCGTTTTGATAGTCACCGTTGACGCCGGTCAAGTTTTGATAGTCACGTAAGGTTGTGCCGCCAAGCTCGATTGAGCGCGTCAGAACTGAAATTATTTTGTCACGCAGAACTGAAATTTGTTCTCGCTTTAGTTTGCCCGCAGGCTGCAACGGATTGATACCAGCTAGAAACAGCGACTCATCGGCGTAGATATTTCCGATACCAGCAATGATTGTTTGATCGAGAAGAGTATTTTTGATTGGCTGATTTTTACCGCGGAATGCTTCGACCAGATAGTCGACAGTCAAGTCAGTTAGCGGCTCCACACCAAGCGAAGCGATACCGGTTACGATCTTCTCAACAGCGGTGCCGGCAGGTACATACCAGATCCTTCCGAATACGCGCATGTCCTCGTAATGCAGCTCTCGTCCGCTTTCCAGAACCATTCGAATGCGTACGAAATTGGTTTTTTCCAGCAGAGCGAGCTGCTTCGCTGTCACCGACTTCTCTTTCAATACCAGCCTACCGGACATGCGAAGATGCACGACCAGACTGGCATTTTCCGAAAGCGACACGACGATATATTTTCCGCGTCTGCGCGCCGATCCGAAAGAATGTCCTCTCAGTAGCTTTTTAAATTGGCTGACTTCCGGATATCCAACTGAATCGACGCGTAAAACTTCCACTGAGCGAACTACTTCGCCTTGCAAAAATTCGTTTAACCCGCGCGCAACTGTTTCTACTTCCGGAAGTTCAGGCATGATAATTTACTCCCTCAAATGGCTTGAGCACCGCGCTCTCGAGCTTTCAAATTCCGTCAAACTTGGGTTTCTCGAGACTAAAACTACAGCGTGACGTTTCAAACGATTACAGGAAATAAAACGTCGCACCTAAAACAATGTAGACAGCGAGCAGCTGAACACCCTCCATCCAGTTCGACTCACCGTCAAAAGTGACAAAAGGAAGAATAATTACTGATACCACCACCGCCATCACTTCGAATTCCGAGAAACACAAGTCCATCGGTTTTCCCATGATAAAACTGGCGAACACTATCACCGGCGCGACGAACAGAGCGATCTGCGTAGAAGAACCGAGAGCGATGTTGATGCCGAGATCCATTTTGTTTTTCATTGCCATCATAATTGCGGTACTGTGCTCGGCAGCGTTACCGATGATGGCCACCACGATCACGCCGATGAACATATGTGTCAATCCAATTGCTTCAGCGGTTCCTTCGACTTGCTGAACGAGCAATTCAGCGAGCAGCGCAACCAGTATTGTCGAGACAGCCAGCACGGTTATGCTGATTTTAACGTTCCAGTTTTCGGTGCCGATCGCTTGTTCGAATTCATCATCGACTTCTCTAACATACAAATTTTTGTGCGTTTTTAAACTAAAAAACAAGCTCAAAAAGTAAACCGAGAATTGCACGATTGAAATCGCTAAAGCCAGGTTGTGTTCTTCATCCGGAGTGATCAATCCGGCAGTTCTGCCGTAGTAGTGAAACACCGCCGGTACTACCAGACAGATTGCGGCGAGCGCTAGCAAAGTCGACGAAGTAGTGGCTGCCGTTTTGTTGAATGTCTGGGTTTTGTACTTCAAACCGCCGCAGAGCATGGCAAAACCCATGACCAGCAGCACGTTGCCGATGATCGAACCGGTAATCGACGCTTTAACGACGTCAATCAAACCGGCGCGCAAAGCGGATAGAGCAATCAGTAATTCGCAGGCGTTTCCAAACGTGGCGTTGAGCAAGCCGCCCATGCCGGTTCCTAATTTGTCGGACAGACCCTCAGTGGCGCGTCCCATCAAACCGGCAAGCGGCGTGATGGCAAGGCAGGCCATAAGAAAGATTACGGGGTCCGGAAATTTCATGTACTCGGCCACAAAAGCCAGAGGCACGAAGATGAGCATGTATTGCAGAATTGTCTGCGGTCGAAATGTCATTAGTTCAGCCCGGGAAAAGGAGTGAGGACCGAAAAACCAAAACGAAGACTGGTAAGAGCCCTTGAATTGACGCGCTAGAAAGCGCGGCGCCGCAGGGGTCCGTAATCATACTGCCTGCCAACCGTTCAACCATTAAAACCGCCGGGCGCCAAACCCCCGGCAGCACCAGACTTAGTGGCAGTATCAGGGCTATAGCGCGACGCAGCGATGTCGATGAACTGTGCAATTCGATTATGTCGAGTGGACGTTTCGCAATCGCTCAATGCATTTTGAAAATATTCTTATCTGAAGATTAGATGGATATTTCTGCCAGTCATGAGTACTGAGGCCTTAACATATGCAGACATGATCTTATTTACTTGGAGGTGACCTCATGGTAGCCACGACGATGCCGGGCGGCAGGTTGAAGATGGAGTGCGAAAACGCGCACTTCCTGAGAGCGCAACAGCAGCTCGATGAAATCGCACGTGAGATGGGCTTGCCATCGCAACTTCATGAGCGCCTGCGCTATCCAAAACGTTCGATGATCGTCACCATTCCTGTGCGAATGGATGACGGACTGGTCCAGACCTTCACCGGCTATCGCGTCCACCATGATGTCGCTCTGGGACCCGCTAAAGGCGGCATTCGCTTCCACCCTGAAGTCAACCTCGGCGAAGTTGCTTCGCTGGCGATGTTGATGACCTGGAAATGCGCGTTGATGGGACTGCCTTACGGCGGCGCCAAGGGCGGCATTCGCTGCAAACCATGGAAGATGTCGATGGGCGAACAAGAACGCCTGACGCGGCGCTACACCTCGGAAATCATCAATTTGCTGGGACCGGACAAAGACATTCCGGCGCCAGACATGTACACCAACGAGCAGACCATGGCCTGGATCATGGACACGTACAGTATCAACGTCGGGCACACCGTCCCCAGCGTGGTCACTGGAAAGCCGGTATCCATCGGCGGATCGCTCGGACGTCATGAAGCTACCGGTCGCGGTGTCGCTTACTGCGCAAGACGCGCCGTTAAGCATCACAACCTGACAGCCGAACATCCAACTGTCGTCGTTCAAGGTTTCGGCAACGTCGGATCGATCGCAGCCAAACAGCTCCACGCCTCGGGATACAAAATCGTGGCAGTCTCCGACGTTCACGGCGGCGTGCGCAACGAAGAAGGTCTCGACATTCCGCGCCTGCTCGCTTACATCTCGGAATTCGGCAGAGTGACAGGCTTCCCACATTCGGTCACGATCGATAACGCCGAATTGCTTGCGACAAAATGCGACATTTTGATCCCTGCCGCCCTTGGCAATCAAATTCGCGAAGACAACGTCGACAGTCTCAACTGTAAAATCGTAGTTGAAGGCGCCAACGGACCGACCAGTCCAGAAGCGGATGCATACCTCCACGAGAAAGGCGTTCTTGTCGTTCCCGACATTCTCGCCAACGCCGGCGGCGTCACCGTCAGCTACTTCGAGTGGGTGCAAGGTTTGATGCAGTTGTTCTGGGCTGAAGAAGAAGTCAACGATCGACTCGAACAAATTATGGGACGCGCATGCGACCGCGTATTTGCACTCTCAGCAGAAAGAGGAATTCGCCCACGGATGGCGGCTCTCAGACTGGGAGTTTCGACCATCGCCGAAGCTAAGCGGCTCAGAGGTCTGTACCCATAAGAAGAACTGCAAGGCATGCGCCTTGCGGAAAGTGTTCTCGGCTCCGGAGCGTCCAGCCCTGGTTCCTGCCATCGCAATCAATTTAGATGTTTGAATTTGACTTCGAAACGGTAAATATTGATTCAGGCCGGGAACAAGAATTGGAGGTCTATTAGACCTGTTCTCTGGTAGTCTTATTATCATTCTCTCTTTAATGCTCAATCGAATTGGAATTTAGATGTTCGGCAAAAGTCCTACCGGCGGCTCACATCAATCGCAGCAAAAGACGGTTCGTCTGCCTAAGCAGATGGCGATTCCCAGCTATGGGGACGTGCAATTTCTGATGCAGGAAGCGCAGAAAATGTCCGGACGCACTGTCGAACTGCCTTTTTCAAGTGCTGATAAGAAAACCGACTTCGTCCTTTCCGTTCGGTACGAAACCCGCGACGTCGATCCCGATCAATCGATGGATCCGGAATGGGCATTGACGCAATACTCCGGCGGCCCGCCACGCATTATGTGGAAGCATCCTTGCCGGGATCTGAGTTTGATCTGCAACTTCATTTTGCAAGCTGGCGGCGGCGACGCGCTGGGCGACGTTCTGCCATCCAACGCCATGATGAGCGCCGGTGGCACTGGTGGTGGTGGAAACGAATCGCAGTCGACTGGAGCATACAATCCAGTGGCGACAACCAGCGGACTGGCGCCTACACGCATGGTCCTCCCGGGCGGTGCAGCTCCGGTGGAGAGTCCAAACATCAGCTTCGACCCGCCAAGACTGGGTGCTAAAGCCACTCTTGAAGGCGATCTCAACAAGCTGCAAGTGCCTAACCTTTTACAATCCATCAACCTGGCAAAAATGACAGGTCGTTTGGACATCAAAACCAAAGTCGACGCTTGTCAGGTTTTCTTCCAAGAAGGCATTCCACTGCACTGCTACTTGAAAGACAACCAGGGTGATTCTGCTCTTGCAGAATTAATCACCTGGACGGCCGGCGAATTTCGCTTTTGGCCCGATGAAAAAACTCACGACAGAACAGTCAACAAGCGCCTCGACGCCATCCTCATGGAAGGCGTCACGCTGCTCGATCAATGGAAGTATCTCGAGACCGCAGGGCTGAAACAAGAATCATGCCTGGTCAGAAAAAACGCCATGATGTCGGAGCAAGAATTGAGCGCTCGCTTAGAGAAAGGCGCTCCGCTACCGCTTGAGCAACAAATCGAATTTTATGACATGGTCGACAACCGCAACACGTTGTCAGATCTTCTGCGCAAACGCCCGATGCAAAAAATCCAGTGGGTGCCGTTATTGTTCAACCTGGTCAGCTGCGGTCTGGTGCAAATCACCGACCAGGCACCGGCGCAAAACCGACTCGCCAGACTGAAATCCATCGGCGTAGACGAAAACCAATTCCAGAGCGTGATCAAAACTTTGACTCGTTCCGAAACTGGAATTTTCAACTACTACGCATTCATCTATTTTCTCGAGCAGGAATATCTCAGATACGAATATTTCAACCTGCCGTTTTCACTCATCGTCTTCAGCCTCGGCATCAGAAAAGGCGGCGACGACAGCCCGGTTGTCGAAGCTCTGCAAATGATCGCCATTCGCCGAGCCATGCAACGGATCGGACTGGTCAAACGTCAGATCGACGCCCTCGGCCACTACGAAACATTCGACTACGCCATTCTTCTACCCAACACCAACGCCGCAGCTGCCGCAGCTCTCGCTAACCGCATCAGCGACGTCCTCCGCGAAGCACCGCTCGCCTCCGACATGGATTCACGCGCCCTGGCGCTGGCATTCGGAGTGGCCACCGTTCCGGAAGACTGCGTCGACCTGGATCGCTTGATTCAAGCCGCCAAGAAAGCACGCGACGAAGCAAAGAACGGCAAAAAACGCGTCGTTCTCGCCCGCGATGTCGTCGGATTAACTACCAAAGGCGAATAGTTTTCGCAACGAAATCGCTCAAAACAATAAATCAGTCGCCCGAACGGCTCACTGTGATCCATTCTTCGGGTTTACGCCGCTGTTGATAATCACGCAAATCCCGCAGCTACTGTGCTTTCTGGACATTAAATATTCTTGACATCGAATTTTGTTGCCCTAATATAAGAGATGCAGATGGTGCTCTCACTCGTTAAACTCAAACTCTAGCTCTAATTATTCTTTGAATGGCATATAACTCTCACCATTCCGCAAGCTGGTCCGATGGTATCGCTGGAAACAACTCAATCGATGGTTCCGGAAGTACCGACTCAATTGGCTGGGCGGACATAGAAACATCACTCGACGCTTCGAGTCTAAGCGGTTCACTTTATGGCAGCGGCTCGCTGGCTCGAACTGCTGATGACACCGCGACGACAGCGCTTGATTCACTGGCTCATCCTGGTTTCGGTCTCGTGCAAGCGGGTGTATCACCGTTTCGCGGACTCGATCCGACCGGCGAATTTGCCAGTTTAGTCAAACGCAATCAAGATGTTCTTGCGAACCTGGAGCCTGAAGCGCCTGCTCCATTGCCCGAGCCCAAGATCGGCAAAGCATCGAAAGTAAATTCCTCACTGCTCAATTTGCTGGGCAATCTCGGCAAACGCGAGGCATCAGTGACTGTCGCTGACGCGGCTAAGCCCGTCGAGTTGAAGGCAGAACCTGAATCGCAGGCGAAAGTCGCCATCGGTCTCGAGATACCTGTTGACACTGACGTTCATCAACCAGGAAGTGAAGGCAAAGCGAAGGTTCGCTCAGCTGAGTCGGTTGCAGAACAAGTCGGAATCGACAACATCACAGTCCTGGAACGCCCGGCCCATGCCGAGCGCCGTGTTGCTCAGTTCGAGCCGGAAGTGGCGCCGACGGCCGCGGAAAAACTACCCGAAGTAAGTCCGATTGAAAATCCCTACAAATATGTAGGCGATCAGCACGAAGCCATCAAAGCGAAATTCGACAGCGGCAACGTCAAATACGGGCGCACCACTCTGCTTCCTGATGGTCGCGTAGTACAAGTTCAAACCGCCTCAGACAACACCACGCTCACCGAAACGACTGGAGAGCAAGGCGCCAATTCGATGGTGGTTCACGATCGTTATCGCCGACCGGTCACCGAACAACGCACCGATAGCGATGGCACCTGGTCTTTCTCAAATCTTTCGTACAACGACACGAATGGAATCAAACCGTTTTGCTCTGAAAAACTGACAGTCAATTCCGATGGATCGGTGGTCAAACTGCGTTTCTCCAGCATGGGACAAATTGAGTCGAGACAAACGTTCGTCTAAAGTCGAGTTTGATCGCCTTGCCAATGCCTTAAGATAATCGGGTCACACACTGCATCGAGTGCCCGATAAAACATGACGTCGAAAAGTTGTAAAGTCAATGCAACAGAAATTTCGCTTGTGCGCGGCGACATCACAAGACAAGATGTCGGCGCCATAGTTAACGCCGCCAATTCTTCGCTATTGGGCGGTGGTGGCGTCGATGGCGCCATTCATAGAGCCGGCGGCCCTGCCATTCTCGATGAGTGCAAACAAATCCTCGCCATACAGGGCAAATGTCGCGCCGGTGAGGCTGTAATCACCGGTGGTGGCAATCTCAAAGCCAAGTTCGTTATCCACACCGTCGGTCCAATCTGGCGCGGCGGTGCGAGCAACGAAGAGAAGACGCTAGCTAGCGCCTATAATCAGAGCCTTTTATTGGCTGAGCAATATGAAGTAAAAACCGTGGCGTTTCCGTCAATTAGCACCGGCGCCTATGGTTTTCCGATAGATAAAGCTGCGCGAATTGCGGTCGCAGTGGCGCGTGAATTCTGCAGTGGGCATAACAGTCGTGGGGAGATTCGTTTCGTACTCTTCGATGATCGGACATATGAATTTTTCAAATCCGCTCTTGATGAATAGAAAACCTCTGCAAAAGGGGCACAAACATAGTGGAGTGAGCGAGGGCATCCGAGCGAACGAAACGGTCTATTGTGCATGTGTGTTCGTTGATTCGGCGGATAAAACCAACGAGTCAAACTCTGGGACGTAGTGGCTAAACGTGGAGTTAAGGTCCAGGTAAGTGTCGTCATCCATTTTTCGAAGATTTTCGAGTAGCGCCAGGCTTGGTGACCTTTTGGTGCACGCAGGCATACTGACGCCGGCTCAGCTCCAAGAGGCGATGCGGTCTAGCCGATCGAAGAAGCTGCAGATCGGGCAGGTTCTGGTGATGTCGGGCTACATGACGTCCCGCGACTTGCAGATTGTGCTGGAAGCGCAGTCGATGCTGCGCGACCGAACCATCGACCTTAACTTAGCTATTCAATGTATTAAGGTCGCCCGCAAGATCGGCGGCAACTTCTCGGACGTGCTCGAGGATTACGACGCGACGGCGGCGCAGCGCGCGCGAACCGGCAAGCTCGGCGAGTTGTTATCGGAAGCCGGTTTGGTCGGCGAAGAAGATTTATCAGAGGCCATGGAACGCAGCGTCAACACGGGCATGCCGCTTGGTCGCATGCTGGTTTTGAATCGTATACTGCCTAGCGAAGTTCTGCAAAGGGCACTCGAAGTGCAGGTCCGCCTGCGCGATGAAGTCGTCACCAGAGAAGAAGCCATTCTGGAGTTGCGTCAGGCAGCCGGTCTGGAAGGCGAACCACCGAAGACTGTAGTTGAGGACAAGAAAAAGCCGATCGTCAGATTGGGCGAACTGCTGGTCATGGCCGGCATCCTCAACGAGAATGACGTAATGGACGCCCTGGAATGGGGTCTGGCTAATCAACAGCCGATTGGTATCGTTCTGGTCTCTCAAGAATTGATCACCAAAGAACTTTTGGATGCCGCGCTATTTTTCCAAAATCATGTTCGAGATGGAAAAATGGACGCCATGAAAGCATGCGAATTGCTTTCTGAAGTGTTCTCGACCGGGGCTACTCCCGAAGAAGTGATGGCTGATGCGACGCCTAGCAGAACGCGTCAGGAGCCCGAGTTTCCACCAATCTCTTATCAGCAGTTGATCACCATGTCGCGCGTGGTCACTGATGAACAGATTGAAGGCGCGTTTGATTTGAAGAAACAAAACGCCGCCCTGATTGGCAAGGTGTTGGTTTTGACTGGTCTGATGGATGTGCCGACGCTGCAAAACACATTGCGCTGTTTTCAAATGGTGGCGAAAGGCTGGCTCACACCGGACGATGCGATTGCTTCGCTGGATTATTGTTTGCATCAAAACGCCGACATGCCGATGGCTTTCGAGCAGGCTCTGCGCGAGTTGAAGTGGAATCCAGATACCGGCTTGAAGATGCGTGGCGAACCTGGTGCCACCGAAAGTAGTACCAGTATTCCAGTCTTGACCGACAGCGGCACCGCCGTCCCTGCGCTTAAATCGGAACCCGCAGAAAGCGCATCCAAAGCCGACGACGAGAAGCGCGAGTTGGCTCCGGCAGCCGCTCATGTGGACGAAGCCGAAATTGCTGAATCAGAGAAGACGACCGAAATTAAGAAGGGCGAAGTCAACGGCAGTGAGCCTGTGGACTTAGAGAAAACTGTCGACCAGCCGCTCGAGAAACCCGAGAAAGTGGCGGTGGGCTCCGCTAAGGAAGCGACGGCAGAAGCGACAGCAGAAGGGGCAGAACCGATGTCCGCAAAAAAATCATCTGAGCCGGCAACCGCCAAGAACGAAGAAACAGCTTCTTCTAGAAAGGGCAGCGGCGGCGGTCGTGGTGAAACCGGACAGAATGGCGCTGAGCCCGGCGACGATGATGAGCCGGAAATTTGGAACGATCCTAATAACTCTTTGACCGCTCCTCTGCATGACGAGGACGATAACGCCGGAATTGACTCTGAGTCTAAGTCTGATGGCAAAACGACTGGTGCAGAACCGTCGGACGCAGATCCTGAATCGAAGGCTGAGACGGTAGAAGAAGCCACAGCTGATGTCGCTTCTAATCCAAACGATCAGAAGTCCGAAGCCGAGGAATTTAAGCCGGAAACTGACAAGAAAGAAGCTGAGGAAGTTGAGGCTGAACCTGCCAAGGCTGAAGCAGAACCTGAAAAGGCTGAAGCAGAATCCGAAAAGGTCGAAGCAGAATCTGCCAAAGCTGCAGCAGAGGCTAAAGCCAAAGCAGAAGCGGAAGCAGAAGCGGAAGCTACCAAAGCAGAGCCTGAGCCGGTTGCGGCTGAAAAGCCGGCAGGCCAGTCAGAACCAGCCGCGGAAAAGAGCCAGAGCTCGGGCGTCAACGCCGCTCTTGCCGGTCCGAGTCTAGCCAGCGCGCTCAAATCGCTTTACGATGATGACGCTGACGAAGACGAGCCTGCGGCGCAAGCGAGCGCCACTGAAGCGCCTGCTGCAGAGAAGGCAGATGCCGACAGTTCTGCTGGTGGATTGAAGCATTTACTCAACCGATTGATCGCCAGTTCTGATGACGACGAGGAAGAACCTGCAGCCGCGGCTGTGGAACCAGAACCTGTAGCGGAACCGGCCGCCGTAGCGAAAAAAGCGGAAGGCCTCGATGCTATTAAAGCGCAGTCTGCAAAAATTGCAGAGAAACTGGCGGAGTCGAAAGAGCCCGTTGCCGAACAGGCCCAAGAGCCTGCCAGCGTTTCCAAAGACGCCGACGAAAAGCTCGACGAAAAAGGCGAAGCCCAAAAAACATCCGACGCCATTGCTGCCGATGCGACCGCTTCACTGGAAGACTCGCTCGACGCCATCGTGATTGCGGCAAAAACCGCACAGGAAGCGGCAGAACTGGCTGCAGTCGAAGACGTGGCAGCGATGTCAGCCGAAGAGCTGCTCGTCGAAATCATGAAGAGCGCTCAGAATCCGAATTTGAAGCCTGCCACCAAGCGTGGTGGACGTTTTTCGGAGACAATTTTGCCGGAAGACGCAAAAGCCAGACAGCTAGCCAAACTCGTAGGCAGAGAAGCGTCGAAAGATTTGGCTGACAAACTGGCGTTCGATTCAAGCGGTGAAGAAACTCCTGAAGCTGTAGACACAGCCTTCGGCCGTTTGGCAGAGACGTACTTCGAACAAGGCAACTACAAAGAAGCGCAAGTAATTTACGAGCGCATGCTCGTACACCGGCTTAACGACCTCGGTCCGGACAATCCGCTTCTTGTCGAAGACTACAATAATTTGGCAATGACGCTTTGCGTTCAGGGACGATTCGATAAAGCAGAACCGTTTATGAAGCGTGCGGTTCATCTCTATGAATCAGGACCGAAACAGGATCCAGTCGAGCACGCCGATTATCTGCACTCGCTCGGCACCATTCAATACAAACTCGACAAGCATAAAGACGCAGAAGAAATCATGCTCAAAGTGGTTTCGATTCGACGCGAAGCTCTGGAAGAAGATCACGAAGATATTGGTCGGGCCTTGGCAGACTACGCCAAAGTTTTAAAGAAACTCGGCAAAGACGAATCGGCTGAAGCGATTTATAAAAAGGCGCGCGAGATTTTGAAGAAGCACAAGGATTAGCCGCAGCAAACTGGCGTCCAAAACCTGACAATGCGCACAACGCGCTCGTGAGATGCGACCTTCGTTTTTGTGTCGCTAATGAACGTGCCTTCAAAAAGGCTACTGGAAAGTGCCGTTCCAAGATGCCGTTCGACATTCAAGTCGAACATTTAAGCGCTTCAGGCGAGCCCGGCAGCACCAGTTTTTTTCAATCGCGAAAGCTTATTTGATCTCGCCTGGTTTGACCAACCGATATTCCGGACGCTCGGTAGCCATGTAGCCAGGACCGTGCTCGCGAACCTCGAAGAACTTACCTTCTTTGTCACGAAAGATTTTTTGACCTGTGGAATTATCTTTAGCTACTTCTTGCAATTTATTCTTGTTGAATTGCTTGGTGGTGAAGAAAGTCTCTTTGCCCTCTGCCAGTGTGCCGATTCGAACAAGTGGATCGCCGGATACCGGATCGATAGCGATAAAGTTAGCGCTCTTGCCGTCGACTTTTATCTTTTGTCCACTGCGAAGGCTTGAAAGATCGCGAGCCTCTGGCATCGCTGCAGGCTTCTCGCCCGCGTCACGGTTTACAACTTTGCCGGCATCACCGGCGGTGGCTTCCACTCTGTCCGGCAGTACTCGAGCGGATCCATCCGGGTTTGTAACCGGCTCAACTTTGACTTGGATTACCGGTGCATCTCCTGCTTTGAGAAGAGCGGCTTCGGCTGGAGTAGGTTCAACACGAACAGGAGCGAGGTCGGTCTGCGCTGGAGGCTCAGCTACGCGCTCGGCGACTGGCGGTTCTGCACGCAGTGGCGCCGGCTCGACCGGAGCTTCAACTCGTGCAGCTGGCGCTTCGACAGCAGGCGGGACTTCAAGAGGTGGTGCTTCGACACGCGCAGGTGGTTGGACAGGTGGTGCTTCAACTTTGACTGGTGGAACTTCAACCGGTGCAGCCTCAGGCGCAGTGTCCTTGACGACCAGTTCTTGCGGAGGTCTAGGCGGCGCGGCAATGCGTGGTGACACAGGTCCACCTGGCTTTGCTGTGCCAACCAGGCCGGCGCCGGCGTCTCTTCTTTGCTCTGGTCCACCCCGGCCGCCGCGATCGAAACCGCCACCGCGTGCGGGTTCTTCCCCAAAACGCGGTGGTCTTGGATCGCGAATCTTGCCACTGATGAAATCCTCAACCATTTGCTGAGTTTTTCCAAAGTTAGGATCGGCTTGTGGAACAATATGTTCGGCTGCTGCCATCGCTAGCTGCTGATGCTGCTTGGTGAGCTGGCTGTCGCGATCGGTGCGATGATTTTTGTTGCCGAAGAAAATCGCATCGAGAAGAACTTTGACGTCGTTTGCGTTTTCTGCCTTTGGCAAAACCATTCTGAGCAGATCTTGATACTCTGGCGCAGCGCGCTCAGGGTCAAGCTTGCCCATGATCGATCTCAACGATGCGTGATCGACGGCTCCCAGTCTCAACAAATTCTCGCGAATGATCGGATCTTCGACTTGCATAATTTCGTTCAATTTGCCGAGCCGGAAAGCGGCATCATTAGTCGGCGCTTTAAATTCACGCTCCGGACGAGCGCCTGGACGAGCCTCTTTCGGCGGTTGCGTCAGGCGAGCGGCTTCCATCATCTGGGCCAGCTCAGGAGGCAAAGTATTTTTGTAGGTTGGTGGTTCGCCTGCAATTTTTGCGTCGACGGTGTGCTGTTGACGGAGTCCATCAACCAGCCAGCGCGGCAATGCCGCATCGAGAACTTCATGAGGTTTGGCGTCAGGCTTGGCACTCTGTTGCGCCTGTTCGACGCGGGCTTCAACGTAGAAGTTGAGCCATTCCGGCAGTGGTTGTGCTTCTGTTGGTTTTGGTGCGCTGAGGAATTGCCTGACCGCTTCAAGTGGTATCGCCGGCGGTTGCCCTACAGCTGGTGCTTCACCGAAACCGCGATATTGTTTGTAGGCTTCCGTAACCTCAGGACTGAGCAATGCGTCTCTGCCATTGATCCAAAGTGAACGCAAATTCGTAGCACCATCAGTAGTGGCACCGGCTGGTTTGGCGTACGCGTAATCGAGCCATTTTGCAAACTGTTCTGTGGTCATTTGTCCGAAATTTTCGGAAAGAGCCATGGCATCCATCTTCTGACGATGAGGATTGCCCTTTTCGAAGGCTGCCATTTTCTGCGCCATACTCACTTCAGTTGGTACAGAAGCTGGAGCGGTCTCAGTTCTCAATAATGGATCGGCTACACGGGTTTCAGGTCCGGCTGGTTTTCCTGCAAGCAGGGCATTAATGTCATGATTACCGCCGACTGCATGATCGAGCTTCGGCATTAGCGCAGCGTCCGGATCGACAGCCCGACCTTGTTGAGCTTCGGCAGCTGTAAGGTCCAAACGAATTACCGGAGGTTTGCCGTCGGCCGTGGCTTTCGATTCGCCGCCTGGAGCCTTGGCTGCTGCTTGCGCGTCAGCAACGTCGACAAAGCGAGCAAGATTGCTGGTGCCGAAATAATAGTCTAGTGGTCCGGCTACTTTACTGTATTTGTTTTGTTCGCCGTACTGTCTTGCCCAATCGTGCATGTCTTTGTTTTCATTGAGCCATCTGAAAACATCGTGCCGGAAATTGACGTAGCCATTAACATCTTGTGGCATCTCGCGAACGATTTGCATAAACTCGGACCAACGTCCAAATTGATCCATCGTTGCGCCTGGAGTTTTCAACTTGATGTCGCCTTCGATGACGCGGTGCTCAACACCTTTAGGCGGCAAATAGGCTTCGCGGATCAGAGTCATCATGCGTGGATCATCAGCATAAGCCTTAGCAACTTCTGCCATTTGACCCTTCAATGGCGCGCCTTCAGTGCGAGCAAAATTGAAGAACTCAGCAACTTCTTGCGGCGTGCAATTAATATCGGAGGCCTTGAAGGCGAGGTTGACGCCCTTTTCGAAGGTCGCTTCCAAACCTTTTGGTACAACGAAATCGGCTTCCACCGGTTGCGCCACCTTTTCAGC
>Ga0163152_10002888_pt1 | contig 23322 bp, 21 predicted proteins | sample OliLakLV19MP8IB2_FD_148635 | JGI IMG/M metagenome (GOLD analysis project Ga0163152, IMG submission 148635) | Freshwater microbial mat bacterial communities from Lake Vanda, McMurdo Dry Valleys, Antarctica - Oligotrophic Lake LV.19.MP8.IB-2 | ecosystem: Environmental > Aquatic > Freshwater >...
GCATGCGGAAATGGGAGATCCAGCACCGCTATCAGGAGCAGAATCAAAGCCCACGGTTTGAAAACGTAAAAGGGCTTCATCCTTACTTTGAATAAACCTTCCACTTCACTCCTGCGTTGAGGGCGTTAAACCGGTCGTACTCACCAATCAGCGACCATCGATCATTCAACCTGTATTCAATCCCATAGGTGGGCCTCCCCTCCTGGCTTACATATTCACCAGACTGGATTGTCAAACGCTCCGCCCCACCCTGGTCGTCTGAAAACCGGTTCAGAAGATCGCGGCCCAGATACATGCCCAGTTGCGTCGCTTTTTCGCTGGCTGAAAACGTCAGTTCCTTTTTAGGCAATTCTCCGGCGGAAACCATCAGGAGAATCTGTTCCGAACTCAAACCCGGGGTGGAGGTGAATTCAATCCGCGGTTGGTCGGCCGACCCGGTGACCAGCATCTTGACGTCATAACCGTAAGCGCGGCTTTCTCCAGAAAAGAAGAGTTGCGGGACATAAGGGTTGTCCGTCGAAAGCGAAACCAAACCCTGCTGAATGTGAATATTGGCGAAAGGAAAAATAATCTGCCCTGAATCGACCCGAATCTCGCCGAGGGCCAGAGGCTCCTTAAGGGTCCCGGCCAGCACCATGGCGGCGGATGCAGTGCCGCCGAAAAGAGGGGTTTTGATTCTCAGAAACTGTTCTCCGTACAACCGGACATCCAGCCCCCACTCCGCAAAAGGATCTGTTTCCAGGCTGAAATAGGGGGGGCGTTGAGACGGTTTCGAAATGCCGGTCGGAGCCAGTAGCTTCAAGTCACGGGTCAAAAATCCGTTCTTGAGTGCAAGCGAACCGAAGACGGTCGGAATCCCTGATTCTTGATTCTTTAATTTGAGATCGAGATCGCCTCGGAGAAGAAAATCGGGCTGTCGCACAACGGGCAGGTTTTTCCCCAGCACAGAAAGCAGCATCTGCGGATAACCGTTGGTTTTCTTTTTCGGATCGAAATCTATCGAACCACTGATCTGGATCGGCTCACCGCTCATTTGCGCCTCCAACCCCTCGATCGTGAGCAATTGATCCTGCACCAAAAACCTGCCGTTGATTTCCTGAAATGATCCAAACGGCATGACCGGACGAGTCGCGGCGCCGGTGAGCGAGATTCTCGCCGATGGTTTTAATCCCGGATGGAGCGCAAGTTCGGCGTCAAGAACTCCCTGAGAAGCGATCAAAGGCGAGATATAGGGAGCAAATTTTCCGATGGGAAACCGGTCGATGTCGAGCTTTCCGGAGGTCTGGGAGATATCCATCAGATCCCTCCAGGATCTTGCCTCCCGCGACAGGGTCAATGGGAAATTTGCTTCCATCACGACCGGTTCGCCATCCAAAGATATTTGAGCCCGATGGATGGAGAGATTGGTTCCGCTAAAAATCCCCTTCAACTCGAGACCGGAAAAAACCGGCAGTGTATTTGTGAACCAGTTTCCGAGGGATATTTCACGGGCTTTAATTTCAAAAAAACCTTTGGGAAATGCCATGCTGCCGGTGACGGAACATTGAAATTGAGGATCGGATATTTTCAGCCTGCTGAACTGACCCAATGAATTCCAAAATTCATTGTTGGGCAGGCTGTGGATGGATGCCAGAAGCTCCCCGTCAGCCGGAAAACGGACCAGATCAGGATGGTTGAGCTGGAGACTCAAAGGCAGCTTCAAAAAAACTTCCAGGAAAGGTTGTTCAAACGAAGAAAGCCGCAGGTCCATCTTCCGGATACCACGTGCGTCCAGCTCAAATCCGTAGCGGGCCTGAAACTGGTTGGTGAGGTAATCGAGACCAATCTGCCCTTCGCTCTTGGCGGTCAGAAATCCGTTGGTCACGGCACCTTGAATCTGGAAATTTCGCACCTGACCTTTCCACGGCAACGGCCCTTGAAATATCTCGAGAATTTCCGAACTTAGATTGCTGCCGCCCGATATGAAATGGCCCGCCGCAGGCCAGTCCATGTTTATATCGGCGTGAAACGAACTGTTGCTTCCGGTCAAATTCAGGTCATTCACAAAAAAAAGCGTGGTGCCTTCCCGGCTCTTCATCGCCATGGAGGTTGGTCGGGCGAGTTTCAGAGGGTCGGCGGAAACGCCCGGATCAAACTCCAGTTTTTGGAGATTCACAGCAAAACTTTGGTCGATTGAACTGACAGTTCCCTCCACCGCCAGTCGGCGGTGATTGGCGTCTTGCAATTCAACTTTTAGAGAGCCATCCACAACATTGGTTCCACTCCAGGCTGCGGTGAGGTGAAGATTGGTCAGAACGCCGAGGGTTCCGTTGGTGAGAACAAGGATGCCTTGGTGGGAAACTTCACCGAATCGTCCCGAAAAACCGACCTTCAAATCCACCCGTGGCGGCGGCTGATTAGACCACCAAAGCGGACTGGTTCCTTGGAAAGCGAGCTCTCCAGAACTGATCCTGGAGCTGGCAAAATTGATCCTGCCCTTTGCTGAAGCCTCACCAGCAGGCTCCGTTTGAACCGTCACCGACTCCAGATCCAGATTCGGCCACCGGATAAACCCTCCGGCTTTGAGCCTCGGAAAATCCATTCCTGCAACTGCAATATTGGCGCCAAAAATCCTGATCTCAATATCCGGAATCCGGTTTGTTCCGGGCATAAAGCTGGCCGTGCCGTCGAGCCGTCCGCGCATTGGAATCAACGACTGCTTTTCCAAGTCGGTTTTGACATCCAGAACCGTGTGATTGGTCGAAGGCGAATTTGCGCCAAACAAGATAACCGGATTCGAAAGGACTGCTTCGAGCCAGGGAGCCGAGAGATTGAACGTTGTCAGTTCCACCTGGTTTGTGATGGCCCGTCCACTGATTTCGTAGGAAAGATCTGATAAAAGTGACTCTTCCTCAGGTTCCACGCTGCCTTTGAGGGAAACCCTCATTTCGCCCTTGTCCAAAACGGCGTCGACTTGATGAACCAGATTGCGAACTCCTTCCAGCCTTAGCACGCCGCCAGAAATCAGCTGCTGCGGACCGCGAAAAAAACCGGAAACCGGGATCTGCGATTTTCTGGAGAATTCCAGTTCTGAAACAAATCTGTTGGTGACCCATTGGATTTCAGCAAACGCAAGCAACCTGCCAGCCGTCATGCGGAGTTCAACTTCAGCCTTGGACTGAAGGTCCGGCAGTTCAACAATTACGGCCCTCCGTCCGGTTCCCCAGATTCCGCTGAGAACTACCACACCCAGAGGATTCAGATCACCGGAGGCCACGTGCAGGGTGCGGTTGCGATACTCGCCGGAAACAATTTCCAACCTGCGATTTTGAAATTCAAGGGAACCGTCGGAAAAGGAAAAAACGGGCAGCCAGCGCTGCAAAAAATCGATCGATTTATCCAATTCCTGGACAGTTTCGAACATAGAATTTGTCGAATCAGCTGCGCCAGACTTAAGCAGCGTGATGGAAAAACCTTTCAAGGAAACAATATTTGGCATTTCGGCATCAGCTTTCGTCCGAAGATTCCAAAGCCAGGGCCCGGGCTGAAGCATGGTCATCTCGCGAACATGCAGCAGGAGCGATTTGTTTTCATATCGGACCCCTTGGAGCTGGAGTTTTCCATACCCCAGCGACCGGCCTTTTTCCATGGTGACCCCGCTTTTTCCGGCGGCGAATTTCAGCGTCGGCACGATCCAGAGCGGCTCGGTAACCACGGTCAGCGCCAGAAACACAACCGACAGGCCCGTCAGCCTGGCGGCGAATTTGCGAAGCCTGAAAGATTTTGGGCGTGTTTGCATGTGCTTGCATCTTCAATTATAGGAGCATGCTGCGGCCAATAAAAGCGGGGACGGGCCAAATCTCGTTCAGCACACTGCTGAAACCTCTCTGAGGGATTCCCTTGCCGGAAATAAATAAAAACTCGAAATCAGACGTCTGATGTTCCAGATTAAATTAAACATGCCGTCCATCGAACGGACAATTTCAGTGCAGTTCCGTCACCAGGTGCATTTCACCCTGGGGGTTTTTTCCCCTTTAAATGCGCTGCTGAACGACCTGCTGCTCGACAACAAGTCCGGTCCCGTGCGAAAGGTGTTGGTGGTCTGCGATGAAACCCTCGTCTCTTCCCAGCCGGATCTGGTCGAAAACATCACATCTTATTTTGATATCTTCGGGCACGGATTAAAACTGGTTTGTCCACCGATGATTTTGGAAGGTGGTGAAAGGGCCAAAAACACTGACTTCCATGTCACGGAGATTCATTCCCACATCGACCGGTTTCATATTGACCGCCACTCGTATGTGATTGCTGTGGGAGGAGGCGCGCTGCTGGACGTTGTCGGTCTTGCAGCGGCCACTGCTCATCGTGGCGTCCGGCACGTGCGAATTCCGACGACCACTCTCAGCCAGGACGATTCGGGAGTGGGGGTGAAAAACGGAATCAACGCATTCGGAAAGAAAAATTTTATCGGCACGTTTGCTCCGCCATTCGGGGTCATCAACGATTTTCAGCTCTTGCAATCCCTTCCGGTCCGGGACAAGCGCGCGGGTTTTATTGAAGCCGTCAAGGTGGCCCTGATCCGGGACCGTGATTTTTTTGAAACCATCGAAAGCCACGCCGACGACTTGATCCGGTTCGAGCCTGGTCCTGTGCAGCAATTGATTTACAGATCGGCGGAACTGCATCTGAACCACATCGCCGGCTCCGGCGACCCTTTCGAATTCGGATCGGCCCGCCCACTTGATTTTGGACATTGGGCCGCGCACAAGCTGGAGCAGCTTTCCGAATACAAAATCAGGCATGGAGAGGCAGTGGCCATCGGCATCGCCTTGGATGTGGTTTATTCCAGAAAATGCCACTATCTGGACGCGGCTTCTTGCGAACGGATACTGGTCCTGCTTGAGCGACTTGGATTTGAGGTTTTTGCCAACGAACTGCTGAACGTCAACACCCAGAATGAACTCCAGGTTCTGAAGGGCCTGGAAGAATTTCGCGAACACCTCGGAGGAGAGCTGACAATCACGTTGCTGGAAAAAATCGGGAAGGGAATTGAAGTTCATGAAATGCACCTGCCCAGGATCATAGAATCCATCTACGAGCTTCAAGACCGGCACTCTGCCCGGCTGAAAACCGTCTTTTTCGCCCACGCCTGATCATGAGGCGTCAGGCCATCCTCAATGTAGTGGGATTGACCCGGAGTTTGCTGGGAACTGCGACTCCGTCCATAAATGCCTTTGCGGAAAAGGCTCTCAGCAGCGTCATAAAGCCTGCTTTTCCTGCCGTCACATGTACCGCACAATCCAACTACCTCACCGGCACCACCCCTGCGGCGCATGGCATTGTCGCCAACGGCTGGTATAATCGCGAACTGGCCGAGGTTTATTTCTGGAAACAATCCAACCACTTGGTTCACGGTGAAAAAATCTGGGACCGCCTGAAAAGGCAGATTCCGGGGTTCACCTGCGCGAAACTTTTCTGGTGGTATAACATGTATTCCTCGGCGGATTATTCGATCACACCGCGTCCCATGTACCCCGCAGATGGACGAAAGGTTTTCGACATCTACACTTCCCCCTTCTCCATCCGACCGGAAATCAAGGCCGATCTCGGCGATTTCCCATTCCCAACTTTTTGGGGTCCGGCAGCGGGCATAAAAACTCCCCAGGGCGGGCGCGACGCCGCCAGCCGATGGATAGCCGGGTCCGCAAAATGGGTGGAAAAAAAATATCAGCCAACCCTGAGCCTGATATATCTGCCGCACCTGGATTACAATCTGCAACGATTCGGTCCGGGTGCGGCTTCCATTCAGAAGGACCTGGGCGAAATAGATGATATTGTCGGAGATTTAATTCAGTTTTTCCGGCAGCGCGAAATTGATGTCACCATCCTCAGTGAATATGGAATCACGGAGGTCAGCCAGCCGGTCCATTTAAACCGTCTGTTCAGGCAGAAGGGCTGGATCACCATCAAGGAAGAACTTGGTCTGGAGTTGCTGGATCCCGGGGCCAGCGCCGTCTTTGCCGTCGCCGACCATCAGGTGGCCCACGTTTATGTGCAAAAACCAGAGTTGTTGAAACCTGTCAGCGAACTTTTGCGATCCACTCCTGGAGTTTTCGATGTGCTGGACGCCGAAGCGCAGAAGGAGCGCGGGATTTTCCACCCGAACGCGGGGGACCTGATCGCTGTTTCCAACGAAAACTCCTGGTTCACCTATTATTACTGGGTTGATGACCAGAGAGCGCCTGATTTCGCCCGGTGCGTGGATATCCATCGCAAACCGGGATATGACCCGGTGGAACTTTTTCTGGATCCAACGATCCGCGCCCCGAAGCTCAAGATCGCAGCAAAACTTCTGAAGAAGAAACTTGGGTTTCGTATGCTGATGAACCTGATCCCGCTCGATGCCACCCTGGTCAGGGGATCACATGGCTGTCTGCCCCGAAACAAAAAGGATTGGCCTTTGATGTTGAGTTCTGTTCAACATCTGGATCTTGCGCCGGAAATCAATTCAACCGATGTCGGCGGGTTGATCGAGCGGGTTTTTTTTTAAACAGAGGTTTGCTATGAAAATACAAATGGCGGTACTTTGTGATGCCGCCACCGATTACAACGGCAAGCTGAACATCCTGGGAACGTTCGACACCATCTTTACCCCCCAGATGCCCGCTTTCCATCCTCAGTGCTCTATCGCCCTGCGCCTGGTCTTCAGCAAAATCGAGGAAGGTCAGCACAAGCTGAAAATCAACTTTGTGAACGAGGATGGAAAATTTGTCATGCCTAGCATCGAACTCCCGGTAGATGTTGCATTTCCCGCCGACTCCCACTTCCTCTCGCGCAATTTCATCGTCAACATCCAGCAGCTCAAATTTGATCAGGAAGGAATTTATTCCATCGACATCGCCCTGGATGGCCGCCAGGAGATCTGCATTCCACTCCTGGTCAAACAGCTTTCCAAACCCCAGTCGGTCGGAAACGTTTGAATCATGGGTTTTAGAGATTTCCCACCCGAGATCGAATCAGCCCGGCTGCTCCAAAGAGCTCTGCACCAATCACGCCTGGGACATGCCTATCTCCTGAACGGTTCGGAACTCACAGAACTCGAAATCGTCGCCAGAACCCTGGCCAAGACCATCAATTGCGCCCAACCCTTGGTTTCGAATGAAACCGGATGGATTGATTCCTGCGATCATTGCCGCTCCTGCAAGCTCGTGGATGCCGATTCCCACCCCGACGTGAACTGGACCCGCCCCGAGTCCAAATCCCGAGTCATCACCGTGCCCCAGATCCGCAACCTTCTTCAAGCCGTTCATCTCAAACCGTTGGAATCAAAATACAAGGTGGTGATCGTATCCGGTGTGGACCGGCTCAACACCTTTGCCGCAAACTCCTTCCTCAAAACCTTGGAAGAACCACCGCCCGGATCGCTTTTCCTGCTTCTGACAACCGACCCGCAGAACGTCATTGAAACCATCGTCTCCCGGTCTTTGCGCCTCAGCTTTTCCTACGAGCGTCAGCCAACCGATCCGCGGTGCCTTGAACTTTTGGAAAACTTCATCAAGGTCACCCATTCTTTTAAGGGAGATATCTGGGGCCGATACCAGTCTCTGGGTGTGATTACTGAAACTCTGACCGGCACCAAAGAAAAAATCGAGGTAGAGGTGACCAAAAAATCGCCACTGTCACACCACGACGACATCGATCCACGCCTCAAAGAAAAGTGGGAGGACGAGGACACGGCTTTGATCGAATCGGAGTATCGCAAACAACGCTCAGCATTGATTCTCACGTTACAATGGTGGCTGAGAGACGTCTGGATGTGCAGCCTTGGTGTCGGCGCACCACTTGCCTACCCGCAGTTTCATGAATTCACCCGGGCCATTGGCTCAAAAGTTGCCCCGGATGATCTGGTGAAAAATCTTGAGGTGATGGAAAAGCTGCAAAAGACCCTGGCCACAAACGCGCAGGAAACCCTGAGCCTTGAGGTGGCGTTGCTGCAACTTTCATTGTGAACCTGTGGTGAAAGACAAAGCTCAGGCTATTCCGTCCGGTGATCGGGCTGGTTCCGCAAAACAACCTTTTTTGAACCACATCTTTGCTCTCTGCCTGGGCACCATGTTTGGCCTTGGTTTTTTGAAATTTGGAAATCCTGTCATCCTCGACAATCAAATAGCCGCTCCGCAGGGAGGGTTTGAATTTTTACTTAATCCCTGGCCCGTTATCTACGGATATTTCTTGCTGCCGCCTTTGCTCTTCCTCGCGTGGAAGAGCGCGAACAAAAAATTCCCCGCTCCTCGATCCCGCGGTTTGCTCTGGGTTCTTCTTGGGTGGCTGGTCTGGCAATGGACCAGTGCTTTATTCTCTGTTGAACCCCGACTCTCCCGTCCAACGGTCATACATTTCACCGTTTGCACCCTCTTTTGCCTGACTGGATTTTTTCGTTTCGAACAGATCCGGACATCCCTGCTTTTTTGGGGGATGTTCATGGGATCATTTCTGCTCGTGCTCCATCAAGGTTTTGAACAACATTTTGGAGGCCTGGAGCAGACCCGGAAATATTTTCATCTCTACATCCTCCCCACACTTTCCAACCCGCCTCCCGAGTTGTTGAAAAAGATGGAAACGAACCGGATTTTTTCCACCCTGTTTTACCCCAACACCCTGGCCGGACTCATTTTGATGACGTTGCCATTTTTGATTTATGTGACCGTTTTTTTGCTTCAGCGGGTGAAACCCGTTCTAAAGTGGATGATGTTCGTTCCGTTTTGTGCGGCAGCCCTCGCCTGTCTCTATTGGACCGGATCAAAATCGGGCTGGCTGATCCTCATTTGCCTTGTTTGCCTCGCGATCTTAAGAATTCCTTTGAAAAAAGCTAAAAAACTTGGATTTGTGATTTTCATTATCGCTATAGGAACTCTCGGTTTTGCAATTAAGTATCAATCGTTCTTCAAAAAAGGTGCCACCAGTGTGGTGGCTCGAAGCGATTATTGGAGCGGTGCGTGGCAAAATACTCTCGAAAACCCAATTTTTGGCTCTGGTCCTGGAACGTTTGGAAAAGTCTATTCTAAGCTTAAAAAGCCCGAGGCAGAAATGGCACGGCTGACTCACAACGATTATATCGAACAAGCGACCGATTCAGGTTTTCTTGGGTTTTTCACCTATTCAGCCTTTATTATTGGAGTTCTAATTTGGCTGTATCGATATAGCCACGATTGGCGCTCTTTCGAGTTTTGGCTTTGGCTTTCCATGGCTGGTATCGCCATCCAAGGGTTTTCTGAGGTCAATCTCTACATTCCGGGTATCGCCTGGCCTTATTTCTTTTTCCTCGGTTGCGGCCTTTCAAGCGCGCTGAAGATTCGAGAATCGACACGGAAGGTGAAACAAAATAGGATTTCAGGACTGAGCGCATGAAGATCCTTTTTCTCAACGGACCGAATCTGAATATGCTGGGCAAACGTGAACCTGGCATTTATGGAACATGCACTTTGACTGAGATCGAATCCAAGGTCCGGGAAAAAGCCGCCTCAAGAAATGTTGAAATCGAGTTTCTGCAATCCAATCACGAGGGCGAATTAGTGAGTCTGATCCAGCAGGCATTGGGGAAAACAGATGTAATCGTGATCAACGCCGCAGCCTACACCCATACCAGCATCGCCTTGCGGGACGCCATATCAGCTGTGGAGATTCCTACGATTGAAATCCACCTCTCCAACATCCATGCGCGGGAGGAATTCCGGCACCACTCCACCCTGGCTGCTGTCTGCCACGGAATCATCGCCGGATTTGGCCCGGAATCTTATCTTTTGGCTTTGGATGCTGCAATTAGCGTTAAAGCAAACTTAAAACCCTGATTTTCATGGATTTTACGCTTTCTTTAAGGAACTTTTCCAACGACTCTCCCCTCCGGTTTTTACTTCTTGACGGGCCAAAACGAGCTGTTTAGTGTCCCCTCCGCATTTTGAATAAGTGATAGAAGCAGGGTCGATTTTCGGCTGCTGCTTGTTTTCTTCAAAGCAACCTGTTGCTCAAGTTGGAAGGCTAGTTGAACTTAAACCAGGAGCTACTGTGGATTTAAAAGATATCAAGGCGGTGATTGATCTGATGAAAAAGAACTCTATTTCTGAGTTCGAACTGGAAAGACAGGATTTTAAAATAAAATTGAAACGAGGTTCCAACGGCGCATCCTCTTACGACGAAGCTTCAACTTTGGCATACCCGCTCCCTGCTTCCGCCCAACAACCAGCTCTGCCTCCAGCATCCGCAGTCCAGGCCCATACGAACTACACCGAAATCAAGTCGCCCATGATCGGGACTTTTTACCGCGCTCCTTCTCCTGAATCCGGGAATTATGTCGAAATCGGTTCGGAAGTGAACCCCGACACCGTAGTCTGCATCATCGAAGCCATGAAGGTCATGAACGAGATCAAGGCCGAGGCCCGGGGCATCATCACCCAGATTGTGGTCGAAAACACCAAGCCGGTGGAGTTTGGCCAGCCAATGTTTCGCATCCGCCCCCTTTAACTCACCTCCATTTCGTAGATTGTCATGTTTGAAAAAATCCTGGTCGCCAATCGAGGTGAAATTGCAGTCCGCATCATCAGGGCCTGCAAAGAATTAAATATCAGGACAGTCGCTGTCTATTCGGAAATCGACGCCAATTCCATCCATGTTCAGCTTGCCGATGAAGCCATCTGCATCGGTAAAGCAGCTTCCTCCGAGAGTTATCTCCGGATTGACCGCATCATCTCCGCCGCCGAAATAGCCGATGTGGATGCGATACACCCTGGCTACGGTTTTTTGTCCGAGAACGCTCACTTCGCAGATGTCTGTGAAAGCTGCAACATCCGTTTCATCGGCCCGAGCTCAAGAGCCATGAACGCTCTCGAAGACAAAGCCGTGAGCCGGTTGCTGGCTAAAAAGGCGGGTGTTCCCATACCTCCCGGCTCCGATGGCACGGTCGAAAACGAACAAGAAGCGCTGTCAGTGGCCAAGAAGATCGGTTACCCGGTGATGATTAAAGCTGTGGCCGGAGGAGGCGGTCGCGGGATGCGGGTGGCCCACAATGACATTTCCCTGATCAAAGGTTATCACACAGCCAGGACTGAGGCGGAAAAATCGTTCGGAAATTCCGGAGTTTACATCGAGAAATACATCGAAAACCCGCACCACATCGAATTTCAGATCCTCGGCGATCACAAGGGAAACATCATTCACTTGGGCGAACGCGATTGCTCCATCCAGCGCCGGAACCAGAAGGTCGTGGAGGAAACCCCTTCCCCCTTTATCGAGAACAAGTTCAAGGATCTCCGGAAAAAGATGGGCAAAGCCGCGATTCGAATTGCGGAAATGGCTCATTACACCAACGCCGGTACGGTGGAGTTTATCGTGGATGACAGCGGCAATTTTTACTTCCTGGAAATGAACAAACGGATCCAGGTGGAACATCCCATCACCGAGGAAGTCACCGGAATCGACCTGGTGAAACAACAGATCATGATCTCCATGGGTGAGCCGCTCCGGATTTCCCAAAGTGATGTCCAGTTCAAGGGCCACGCCATCGAATGCCGGATCAACGCCGAGGATCCTTTTGATGACTTCCGGCCCTGCCCCGGTCGAGTGGAGATGTATTACGCCCCTGGAGGCCGAGGGGTTCGTGTGGACAGCCATGTTTATGCCGGCTACACCATCCCGCCCACCTACGATTCCATGATCGGCAAGCTGATCACTTACGGAAAAGACAGGCGTGATGCCATGGACAAGATGAGCCGAGCTCTGAGCGAATACATGATCACTGGGGTCAAAACCACCATCGCCTTCGAACAAGCCATCCTTCAAGACGCCAATTTTCGGCGTGGGGTTTATTCCACCAATTTCATCGAGCAACTTCTCAGCGGCGCCCGGCGCGAGTTGATCGAAGAAAACGCCTGAACCAAACGCGGATCATGAGGATGGAAGACCGACGACTCTATGCTTTCATCGACACGGGTTACACCCGCGGGCGGCCGCTAGGGCTCCTCGCCCGGCAGCTTTGCCTCGGAGGGGCTGACATCATCCAATTGCGGGCCAAAAACGAGCCAAAGGCACTGGTCCGACAATTTGCAGACGAATTCGTCCAGGTCTGCCGTGAGCACGGGGTGATTTCCATCATTAACGATCATCTCGATATCGCGCTCGAATCCGGTGCGGACGGATGCCATCTCGGCCAGGAAGATTTTTTTGAAGCCGGTCATCGACAGAAAAGCGATCTAAACAGCGGCGGCAGACCTTTCATCCTCGGTTTGAGTTCCCATGCGCCGGACCAGGCCAGGCAGGCGGTTCATGCCGGAGCGGACTATGTTGCCATTGGCCCTGTTTATTCCACCCCCACCAAACCGACGACCCCTGCGGTAACGACCACCTATGTCCGATGGGCCGCAGAAAACTTGAAGGTTCCCTGGTTCGCCATCGGCGGCATCAACCTATCCAATCTCGACCAAGTCTTGTCGGCCGGAGCCCGTAGTATCTGTGTGGTTTCCGCCATCCTGAACGCACCCGACGTGGTCGAGGCTTGTCACGAATTTAAACAACGCTTAACGTCCCACCCCATCGAAACAATCCAATCATGAGTGTTTTAATCGTCGGTTCCACGGCTCTCGATTCCATCAAGACTCCGAACGCGGAAAATCCCCGCCTCTTGGGAGGATCCGCCAGCCACGCGGCGGTTGCCGCCAGCTTTTTTGCTCCGGTGAATCTGGTGGGGATTGTCGGGGACGATTTCCCCACTGCTTACGTCTCTTTATACCGCCGCCATAAGATCAATCTGGATGGACTTCAAACTGTCACCGGAAAAACCTTCCATTGGTCCGGGGAATACGAAGTCAACATGAACAACCGCCGGACGTTGGCGACCGAGCTGGGGGTTTTTGAGACGTTCAACCCCAACCTGCCAGAATCTTACAAAAAGACTCCCTACGTCCTGCTGGCCAACATCGCCCCGGCCTTGCAACACCATGTCCTGGATCAGATCAAGAAACCAAAGTTCGTGGTGGCCGACACCATGGATCTCTGGCTCAACATCGCGCTGCCCGACCTGCTCAAGCTTTTGAAACGGATCGATGCATTTGTTTTGAACGACAGCGAAGCCCGCCAGCTCACGGAGGAAAACAACGTGGTCAAATCCCTGGCCAAAATCCACAAGATGGGCCCGAAATATGTGATCATCAAAAAGGGTGAACACGGTGCGATTTTGTCCGGGCCAAAAGGTCTTTTCATCTCGCCCGCCTTTCCGTTGGAAAATGTCATCGACCCGACTGGAGCCGGAGACTCATTCGTGGGCGGGATGATCGGTTACCTGGCCCAGGTGGGAGGAAATGTTGATCAAAACATCCGGCGCGCCATGATTCATGGAAGTGTCGCTGCCTCCTTTTGCTGCGAAGGTTTCGGACTCAACCGCACAACCAAAATCAAGGCTGCAGACATCACCAGGAGGGTGAAACAACTGGAAAAACTGGCGGCGTTCTAAGCTCGATCAGGTCTGCCGTTTGATTTCGGCTTTGGCGAAGCAACCCGCCGGGCTCTGACCCTGAGTTCGAGCTTCATGGTTTGCTCCAAAAGCGGGAGATGAGCAAGATCTTTGGGCCTTCCGACAAATTTCTTACTCAGATAAATTCTCCTCAGAGGAAGCACGAAAACTTTGGACCCCAGCCATGAAAGCTTTTTAGCCTGCTTCAGTTCCTGGCTAAAACTTTTGATCCCATCGATGGAATAGAGGAAGTTGACCAGTGACCCATCGAGGAGTTCCACGACAGTGTTTGCACGAACCACGGCTCCCAAGGTTCCGCAAAGGTTCAAGACTCGAATGTATTGACGGGCTGGGAGATCAATCCAGATATCCGTGTCCAAAGTGGTGGCAGGGACGCCTTGAAGGATTGCCGCGCTCATGCCGGCTATTTGAAACCGTATTTTTTCCTGTCGGAGCGAGTGTATAAGGCGTGCGAGCGGAGAAAATTCTCGTGCATCATCCACCGTTCGTCGGGTGTGGCGGCTAGGCTTCGGGCGAATAGATGTCTTTCGTCCTCGCTCAACTCCGGAACCTTTTCGAGCAATCTGAGAATTCGCTCTCTTTTTTTTTCCACAGTCCGGGAAAACTACCCAGAAACGATCGGCTAGTCGAGCATCCGATAGATAGCAGAGGTGGAACCGTCCGCAGGCCCCTGGATACTGGACCGATTGGCCCTTGCCACTTCTAAACCGGGTCCATGCAGAAGGAAAAGAAGGAAACCGCCAATGGACGGTGCAACCGAATTAACGCGAATAGAAAGCCACAAAATAGCAATTGGGGTGCGGCCACCATGATCACCGTTTCGTGACCGATTTCCAAGTGTCAGAAAGCCGTGATATAACCCTTCTTTATTGGCGTCCATTCGCGGTTAAACTGAATTGTTACGGTTAAAAGACCAGGACCGTCAGCTTCTTTGGCCCGTGTGCGCCCAAAACCAGGATTCGTTCAATATCGCCGGTGCGGCTCGGGCCGGTGATGAAAGAAATCATGCTCGGATAATCTGAGCCATAACGTTTCTGCACGGTTTGCAGGGCCGTCGCTAGGTCGGGAACCATCTGGGTGCGGCGGGCCAGAACCAGGTGATGCGGTGGAAGCACGCTCAGCGCCCTGCCTCCGGCGCTCCGGTTGGTCACCAATACGCTGCCGGTCTGCGCCACCAGCAAATCACACCCGGTGATTCCAACGTCGCACTTCTCCAAGGCTCGAACGTCATACCCTCCGTCCGTTTTTAAGACCGGCAATCCGAGGGAAGGAACCACCTGATCGGTGAGTTCGCCGACATGCGTCGCCACCGTTTTCCATCCGCATTCGGTGCTCAGGGCAGCCAGATTTGAGCGCACTTCTTCAATCGAATTTAAGAGTCTGAAATCGGTTTTTAATTCGGTGGAGGCAGTTTGAAATCTGGCCGCCTGTTCCTCGAAAGTATCGCCCCCGGGAGGCAGCCAGTCACGTGCGCCCTCGACCGGTCGTCCGGTAAAACGAGCGGTCCCTTGCCCGTCGCCATGATCTCCGGGACGAGACGCTTTCACCTTTAACGCCTCCCGGATTCGGCCCAAAATTTTTTCACGCTCGTTCATTTTCGGTTCCGATGCCATTCCTTAAAAGATTGCTCAGGCATGGGCGGCAGATCCCGGGTTTTAGTCCACGGTTTGACCGGATCCAATACCGTTCCCTGTACCGCCCGCCGGATTGGATCCAAAATCCGTCCGCACTGTTTTGCGATCCGATAAATCGCCGGGCGATTCACAACCCACGCAAAAACCTGATAAGCTTTTCTTTCAAAAAATGAAGGTCGTGACGCCGACGCGTTGCGGCGGTTGTGCAACAAATGGTGGTGCAAATCGATTTTTACCGGGCAGGTTTCGGTGCAGGCGCCACAAAGAGAAGAGGAGGCGGAAAGGTGTTTCCATTCCTGCAAACCTCTTAAATGCGGCGTGATCACGCTGCCTATTGGTCCGCTGTAGGTCGTCCCGTAGGTGTGTCCGCCCACGTTCCTGAAAATGGGGCAGACGTTCAGACAGGCACCGCATCGGATGCAATGAAGCGCATCCCTCTGTTCCGGGTCGGCCAGCAGCTCAGTACGCCGGTTGTCCAGCAGCACCACATGATATTCCTCCGGCCCATCGACTTCTCCCGGCTGGCGCGGTCCGCCATACATGGTGTTGTAACAGGTCAGAGCCTGTCCGGCCCCCGCTGTGGCTAGCATGGGAAGGAAAAGTGCCAGATCCTCCATCTTCGGCAAAATCTTCTCCAAACCAACGAGGGTGATCATGGTTTTTGGAAGCGCGGCAGTCAGCCGTGCATTTCCCTCGTTTTCGGTGATCGAAATCATCCCAGTTTCAGCGATGGCAAAATTGGCGCCGGTGATCCCTATGTCTGCGGTGATATATTTGCTCCGCAGCGCGCGGCGGGCGATCATGGTCAATTCCTCAGGCTCACGCGTCGGCGCGCTTCCCAGCTCCTTTTCGAACAGCTCACTGATCTGGTCTCGCGTGAGGTGCATCGCCGGGAAGACAATGTGGTAGGGAGGCTCGTGCCGGAGCTGCACGATATATTCGCCCAGATCCGACTCGACCACCTCGTAACCGGCTTTTTCCATCGCCTCATTGAGATGAATTTCCTCCGCCGTCATCGCCTTGGATTTGATGATGGAGCATGCACCTTTCGACTTGATGATTCCCAGGATGATCTCCCGCGCCTGCGCAGCGGTGCTGGCCCAATGAACCTTGGTTCCACGCGATTCAAGTTTCTGCGCCAGATTTTCCAGATGTTCATCCAGGTGATTGATGGCCTCCCATTTGGTTTCAGCTGCGGCGTCACGGGCCGATTCCCAGTCACTGAAGGCGGCTTTTTTCCGGTCCCTCGCCACCTCGTATTTTCTCAACGCGGTCTGCATCAGTCCCCGGTGTCGGATGTCTCCGGCCACCCGTGTGGCGTCGGTGAGAAATTGTTGAAAGGATGAACTCATTTTTGATTGAGGATTTCAGCCAGATGAATGCTTTTCAGCGGATTAGATTTCCGGGACAAAAGCCCTTGGATATGCATCAGGCAGCTTGAATCATTGGACACTAGGTATTCCGCGCCCGTTTCGGTGGCATTGGCGCATTTGACCTCTCCCATGGCGGTGGAAATCATCGGAAACTTGGCGGCAAAAGTCCCGCCAAACCCGCAACAGGTTTCGACATCGGCCATTTCAACCAGCTGCAAATCCCTGACTTTTTCCAATAGGAGCCGCGGAGATTTTTTGATTCCAAGCTCGCGCAATCCATGGCAGCCATCATGAAAAGTGACACGCGCAGGAAACCTCGCTCCAAGGTCGGTGATTTCCAGTTTGCGGACTAAAAAATCGGAAAACTCCCAGACCTTGGAAGAAAGTTTGTGAGATTCCCCGGCCTCGGGAGTCTTGGCGAACAATTGCGGATAAAAAACCTTCAACATGGCTCCACAGGAACCGGATGCCACCACGACAGCTTCAGAAGTTTGCAGCGTTTTGAGGACAGGACGGGCCACCTGCCGGGCTTCGTCCCAATAACCCGAGTTAAAAGCCGGCTGGCCGCAACAGGCGATCTCCTCGGAACAAATCACCTTGTGTCCCAGACGTTCCAGGATTTCCACCATGCAGATTCCAACCTCGGGAAAAAGGGTGTCCACGAAACACGGGATGAATAACGTGATGGTCATTGCGAAACCAAACTATGGGAAGATTCTCAAATTGAAGAGCCTGAATTATCGTTTGATGCTGACCTTTTGAATCGTGGCACATCCATTGATTGTTTGATCAAGGTCGAGCTTGAGGAAACCGCCGTCTTTCAACAATTCGATTCCGGCGAGAGAAGGACAGAGCGTCACCTTGAAAACCTTCCAGGATTTCCCGCGATTTAAGGCTGAAGAGTAACGACGGACGGAATTGCCAAGAAAATGGATGGCAGGCATTCCGGCCAGCATCCGGCTTTTCCAGAAAACCAGCGGACTGTGAAGGTGTCCGATGATGGTTGCTTCAATCTGATCCAGGCGTTGTTGGACTGCGGGAATTTCTGCGAGAAAAGGAATGGCGGTCGGATCATGGCAGAAAAAAATGATCCGCTCCTTTGAACCCAACCCGGCGAGGGTTTCCGACAGTTCATTTAAGATTCTTCGACGGACCCCGGTCCATCTCTCAACTTCGTTCGGCAATGATTCCGATTGAAAAACAGGAAAAGCCAGCACGGTGGACGGAACTCCAATAAGAACATATTTGCCGAGGCGACGCGTCCAGGTCGGAGACACACCCAGATCCTCAACCGTTCGACGAAAACTTTCAAAGCGCAATCCCCCATTGCCACCGAACAAACTCAGCTTGCCGATTTCGTGGTCGCCCTGGACCGGTTCAAATTGTTGCCCAAATTGTTTTCGAAGTTTTGTGAGACAGATGAAGGCGCTTTCAAAGGCTGCGGGATGCGTGACACCGACAAAACCGGAATCGCAGCTATAATCGCCGTTGGAAACAACCAGGTCCGGGGTACCAGCCAGACTGAAAAATTCGTCAAGCAGCCCGTTTTGTCCCGTTGGATTCCTGAGCCAGATGTAATCCCTGAACAACTTGACGGCAACCCTCAGCAGCGGGTTTGAAATCGCCGACGATTCTCTGCTGCCGCGAGCGGCCTCCGCCGGACCGGCATAATGGATATCGCTGAGCACGACCAACGAAGACATAAGTCAGGTCGCCGGAATATAACGTTGGAAAATCCTGGCCAGAAGGAACAAGACAAAGAATAGAGCCAGAAGCCAGACATTTGCGGTCGCAAGAGCCAGCAGATCGACGAACACAATCCCTGCAAGCAATCCGCTGACGGCGTACCCGATGTTTCGTTGCGGACCCCAAAGATTTCTCAGACACCAAGCAACCCAGATGATCAGGAGGATGCTCAGGAGACATGCCGTTTTGAAGTAAGCTCCCGCATTGGTCAACAAGGCGAGAGCCACAGGGCAGAGAAGCAGACTCAACGGCCAGAGCTTCAAAGTCCCTCGCCGACTCTCCTGCCTGGCGAGGTAACTCAATCCAATAATGTAGGCGGCCAGGGCTATTGCAGACCAGAACGCAGGCCCGGTCACTTGTCCCTGTGCGGCGGATGCCGCGGTCAGGAGGAGCAAAAAACGGCAGGAACCCATCAAGACCGGAGCAAACGTCACCAGCTTGTGAAAAAAATCATAGACCAGAATCGCTGCAACCAGCAGCAGGGCCCAGAACAGTGAGTTCCAACTCGTCAACGCGAAGCAAACGAGTCCAAGAAACATCCAGGCCGCACCAAGCACCACCACCTCGCGATGCGAAATCTGCCCGGATGGAATCGGCCTTTCGGCACGGTATTTCCGGTCGAAAGAAATATCGACCGCATCGTTCAAATACATTCCGCCTACATACAACAATGTCGCACCAAGGATCACGGTGACAAAAGAAAACTTGAAGTCTCCTCCCGCGAGGATCCAGCCGACGATGCAATTGGACCAGACGGTCGGAAGATTTGAAGTCCGGCCAAGGACCAGAAGAGTTCTTAACCGTTTCAAATTAATGGGGGGGGGTTCCTGCATGAGCTTAAGGGGAGACGGGTGGTGCGGGGCAAAAACCGGGCGCGCCTTTTGAGCACAAAAAAAGCGCCTCCGAAGAGGCGCGTTGGATGATGGCCGGTCAAGATTTTTTTACAGTTTCGACATTTTGCTGCTCTTCCAACTGGTTCTTTTCGGGTTTGTAATGGCTCGAATAATAACCGTTCTGGTAATAGTAGTGGGAGTAGTAGTAGGAATCTTTGCCTTCAAAATCGATGTTGTTGATCACGGCTCCGAGGATGTGAATGCCGGCGTTCTGAACCCGCATCACGGTCTTGCGGGCATGTTCGCGGCGGATCTTGTTGAATTCAGAAACGAAAATCAAACCGTCCGCCATCGCAGAGGTCACCAAGGGATCGCTGACGGCCGAAATCGGAGGGCAATCCAAAACCAGCCGGTCATACTGTTTCCGGGCTTCAACCAAAAACTCCTGCATCCGCGCCGAACCAATCAGCTCTGATGGATTGGAGGGAATGGCCCCGCAACAGATGACATCCAGGTTCGGAACCTCGGTTTTGTGAATGATCTCATCGATTCGGGTGATCTTGCCCTGGAGGTAAGAGGCGATTCCAAGCGGGCTGTGCAACTGGAATGTTTTGTGGACCGTAGGACGGCGAAGGTCGGCCTCTACCAGAAGTGTCTTCAAACCGCTTTGTGCGGTGACGATCGCCAGATTCGAAGCCACAAGGGACTTTCCCTCGGAAGGAACGGTGCTGGTGAGAACGATCGTGCGCAGCTTTTCAGGCAGGTTGGCCAGTGAAACTGCCGCGCGCACAGTTCGAAATGCCTCGGCTGAACTGGACGTCGGATGCAAATGTGCCTGAAGATCCCGCTCGATGATGCTGTTGGTTTCGATGTGCGGGACGTAACCGAGGAACGGCAGTCCAAGATAGGTTTCCACATCGTCCTGGCCCTTGATGGAGTCGTCGAGGTAATTGACGAAGAAAGCCAGCCCCAATGAAAAGGTGAACCCGCCAAAAACCACCAACGCAAGAATGACGATGGTTTTCGGTTTTATTGGAGCCTGGGGAACAACGGCGGGATCGATTACCGACATATTGTTGGTCTTGATTTTGCCGGCAACCTCGGTCTCCTTCATCCTGGCAAGCACGTTGTTGTAAAGCAGTTTGCTCTGCTGGGCTTTGCGGCTGAGCTGTTCATACTCAATCCTCTTGGTGCCCAGAGTTACCTGAATTTTTTCCTGAGCCACGCGACGTTGAAGTGCTGTCTCCGCCTTGGACACGGCAAGGACCGCTTGATTCTGGATCGCATCGAAAATTTTCTGCGCTTCCGTCTGAAGGGAAGCGCTGTAGGAATCGACATCTTTTTGAGCCTGGATGACGTCAGGGTGTTTGGCTTTGTACCGGGTCAGCAGGTTGGCCAGCTTGGCTTCCTTTTCGGCCAGATTTTGTTTCATCTGTTTGATCAAAACGTCGCTACTGACTTCCATGATGCTGTCGATCTTCGTTCCGCTCTCCACCAACCGTTTGACTTCACTGGCGAGTTTGGTGGCTGTAGAAGCGTCACTGTCAGCCCTGTCTAGCTCGGTTTGGGCTTGTCGCAGCGCCTGGGAGGCGATGTTCACACTCTCGTCCAGGGAGACCAGACCGCTCTTTTCCTTGTAATCTTGCAGCGCCCGCTCGGCAGCATTCACTTCCTTTTCAAGTTCATCGGCCTGTTTCTTGAGCCAGTCGGTGGCTTCTGTCGATTTTCCGAGCTTGATGTCCAGGTTTCGTTTGACGAAGGTTTCCGCTAAGGCGTTTGCAATCCGCGCCGCCTGCACCGGATCTTTGTTCTCCACCTTGACATTCACCAACCGACTCAGGCGCACCGGGGAAATCGAAATATCCGAAGCCACCGCCTTGTAAATGTCCTTGGTCTGGGCAAAGGCCGCGTCCTTGCTTAAACCGAGGTTGGTGATCATGGTTTCGATGAGGGTGCGGGACTGAAGATTTTTATACTGGGTCTGAAGATAGTCCTGCTCCCGTCCATCCATGGAAAAAACATCCTTGATGTTGAGCACATTTTCGGATTCCCGGTCGATCTGCAGCACGGCGACAGCCTCGTAAATTTTTGGTGCGCGGAAAAGATAGACCAAGCTCAAAATCAGAATGGAGAGGAAAACGGTGATCACGAGCCATCGACGCTCCAGCGTCACATGCCAGTAGTGCCGCAGATTGATTCCCTCAGCAATCGGCTGATCTGCCAAAGATAAATTGTTATTGTCCATGTTATGTCGGGTAAAGGTAAAGACTCGGACGGAAGAGAGCGAACGAATCAAAAGAACGACTGATCAACGAATATAATATCGCCTGCTTCCAGGAAAACCTTCTTTTTCAAGGCTTCATTGAAGCTGATGATTTTTTTTGCCCCCTGCCTGGTGAGGACTATTTTATCCTTGTTGGCCAGCTTGGTGAAACCTCTGGCCTTGGATATGGCTTCCACAATATCAAGTTTTTGTTCTCCGGGAAGATCAAACTGGCCCGGCTCCACCACATCACCAAGCACAGTCACCATCCGCTTGCGGTACTCCTTGACGGTGACCATGACGTGCGGCGTCACGAGATAGTCTTTGCCTAGGAGATCGCGGAGTTTGGTCTCCAATCCCTGGGGAGTGAGTCCGGCCACCTCCACCGATCCGAGCAACGGGAATGAAATGGAGCCTGTGCCGGAAACCCGGAACTCCTTGCTGAGATCCTTTTCGTTGTAAACGTCGATTTGGATGACATCCAACGGTGCGATCAGGTAGTCGTTCACCGTTTCGGCCCGGCTTTGAACCAGGAAACAAAAAAGCATGATCAAAAATGCGGCGTAACTTTTCATATCATAGAAAACCTGCAATCACCTGGACGGTAAACCTGTTCACCTCGTAATTACGAATTCCGGTGAAGGAGCTTTGGAAGTGCTCAAATTCGTATCCGACTTTCCCCGTCAACCAATTCTGTATTTTATAAAGGATGTCAAAGGTAATTTTTATTGAATCATCCGACCGCTTGTTGTAAGGGGCTCCATCGAAAGTATTCACCAGGTACGAAACTCCGAAGGATGCGTTGACCTTACCGGAAGAACCGAGCCCCTGCAAGAACCGGGCGGTGAGGGCGTCCGTCAGGTATATCACCCCTGGATCCTGGATTGAGACCGTGCTGCGCCGCGAATAACCGAGGCTCAAGGTGGTCTTTTCCGTAAAAGCGTGGGTCATAGATCCGTCGATCACGATATTGCCTGATCCTGCAATTCCACTGGAATAGGTTCTATTTTCGTAACCCACCTTCAATAAATAACTCAAACGGGTGGCCAGCTCGCCTCTCATTCCCGCCGCCCCACCGTAAAAGGTCGAATTTGGCCCGCCCGACCGGTCCGGGATGTTCGATGCTGGCAAGGTTTCACCCAGGTAAATCTCCCCAAACAAGGCGGTTTTTGGAAAAATTGAAAACTCGTAACCGATTGAACCTCGGAGCGTGTCGTAGTCAATATAGGTCGAGTTATTCTCGAAATCGTAACGGAAATGGGAGAGTTCGGTATAAATGACGGTCTTGGCAGTCAGTTCGTAACCCACCCTGTAACCGCTGTCGGCGACATTCCGGGAAACCGGGTCGGGGGCGTTGACCTCTCCTCCCAATACCCCGGAAAGCATCTGATACGTGGTGCGGCCCGAAATCTTGAACCGGTCCGGGCTCAGTTTCGCCTGGAACAAAAAATAATGCTCAAATGCATTGAGCTGAGGGTATTGCCAGTAAAGGCTGTTCATTGATGTGTAATCGAACAATAACGAATTGAGATCCTCCGTCCCGATGGAAAAAACCAGGCCGGGCGAAAGAATCGTGGAAAAATCAGACTTCTGTTCCACCGGCGGCAACGGGCTTCCATTGATCATGCCGTCGTAAAAAATATTGTCGTCAAATTTCTCCGCAACACCCAGGTGCGGCCTGAGATGCACCGGTCCCACATCATAATGCAGGTAATCGCCCAAATTCCCCCCCGCAAATAACGTCGAGGAACAAAGGCATCCGAATGTTATCAATTTAACTCCAAGTGGCGGCATATCAGGCCGATAAATATAAACTCGGTATTCTCAGCAGTTGCTCCCCCAAGTCAACCCCGTTAAGGTAAATTTTGAATGCCCGCGATCCTCTGCCAAGAATCCGAAAGGAGCTGATTGACTCGCTCTCCCTCTAAGAAGAAGGTGAGGGCATGGCGACGAACGATCTAAAAATAGAAAAACT
>Ga0163152_10002889_pt1 | contig 23319 bp, 12 predicted proteins | sample OliLakLV19MP8IB2_FD_148635 | JGI IMG/M metagenome (GOLD analysis project Ga0163152, IMG submission 148635) | Freshwater microbial mat bacterial communities from Lake Vanda, McMurdo Dry Valleys, Antarctica - Oligotrophic Lake LV.19.MP8.IB-2 | ecosystem: Environmental > Aquatic > Freshwater >...
CTGATCCGCCAGCGCCGCCGACCCAACCTGCTCGCGTCCGCCTTCGACCACGCCGGGCTCCACTTGTGACCATGTGCTCCGATGGCTATGCAGAGATCAATAATGTCTCCCCGCCACAGCCGGACCGAACGGAGATTGGACAAAAGAGGAATGATCTTTGCGATTCGGTGGATGACCGATAGGCCAAGGACCTGATCGGGTGGACCGTCTTGGTCGCCGGGATACTCCTGCATGATGTGCGGCTTGGCATCGCGTTCCGATCGGAGAGGGAGCCAGATTGCGAACCAATGTGGCGTCTGGCAGCATGGGGAGAGAATGCGGCGCAGGGCCGCTGCGTCTGACGGTTCGAACGAGTCCCATTCGGCGTGTTTTCCCCGAACTTCGTGGGACCAAGGATTCAAAACGTCCGCGATCGGATTCGAGCAGTCTCCATCGCGGCCACTTGCCATGTAAAAGAAAGCGTCACAAAGGTGGAATGTGCTCTTGAGCCCCAAGCCAAAGCGACCAATCGTCGCGATGTCGCCACCGCGAGAGCCCAGACCGAGTCGCCTGACTCCTTCCTCGTCCAACGTCCGAAACGGGCCATCATTCACCAAGAAGATGCCCGGACGGTCAAGAAGAGGGTGGGTGGTGCCGCTGGGAGCGCGTGCCCATCCCAAATGCAGGCACGTTGCACCCGCGTCGTCGGCGTTGGCCAAGAGTTCCTTGACGACCGGAAATCCCAGGTAGTACAGATCCGTGAGGTTGACGCGGATCTGGGAGATCCGAGTGTCAACCGAGTCGATGAAACCCTTGTTCGCCATAATCGGGCATGGTACGGGCGGCTACCAGGCTGCTCCGCGCCCCTCGACCAGTTAACCCCCCCAACTCGTCCACCCGAGAACGCGAGAGTTTGAGAGGTTTTGGCCGCAATCGTCCCGACACACATGATGTCCGGACTTCATGCCTCTGGACCGGTCTCGAACCGAGAGCGCGTCGCCGCAAGTGGCGAATCGCCAAACGACGCGGATTCCGCGGGGGTTTGAGCCACCCGGCCGCGGCGGGCCAAAGTGACCCGCCCGTAAACCAAAACGGCTCCGCCAGAGGCGGAGCCGTTCAGAACTCCCCGATCGGAACGGGTTCAAAGGCTAGTTGGGACGTCAGGAACGCGGCTTTTTGGCAGCGCTCTCAGGTTAACAGGGCTGAGATTCGGAAAATGGAAGGGACGTGTACCGGTATCTCAAAGGCAGGCAAGCTAGGCGAAGAAGTTCCTCCGAACGACTGGTTAAAGCACGGCTGCCACACGCTTCGGGATGAGAACTGATCAAGAACGAGCCGTTTCAGACTTCACCCATGACCCCACATCCGGCGTCGCTCGCACTGACGGCGGTGACTCCTGGGTGCGATCAGCCCACGACACCGAAGGAGCCAGCAATGGAGTCGTCTGTCTCCAGTGGGCGGAGATTCGCCTATTCGCGGAGTCGTTAGCCTGCATCAAAGCGAGTCAGATCGTCGGCAAAGCAGGGCTTCGGCCGTCCGACGTTGAAGACAATCGGCAACAACTGCTGCTTTACGTCATCAGTCACCTCGGTGACTATGACCGACGGAAGGGAACGCAGGAGGCGTATGCCACGATGCTGATCATGACCGCCGTGGCACTCCTTCTGCGCGACCGGCGCTCTGGAAAACATGGTCGGGGTAAGCCGTCCGCATCCCTCGATGCGTTGACCAACGGGCATTCCCCCGACGCGGAGTACCTCTCACGCGACGCTGGCGGTCGTCGGCTCGGCCTCCGGCGGCACGACGAGCAGGACGCGACGGAGCTCCGTCTGGATTTGGCGGATGCGGTGGGTTCGCTGCCAGCGAACCTAGAGGCGCTGGCACGCCTTCTGGGCGGAGGTCACACTGAAGCGTCCGTCGGGCGACTGACCGGTCGTTCTCGCCGTCAGGTACGCCACGATGTGGAGGCAATCCGCGCCCACTTTAAGTGCTTCGAACTGCAGGACTGGTGATTGGTGCACCACCGAGTCTCAGCGGACTTGTCGCGGCTTCACGTGGTGGACCGCTTCAATAGAGGTCCTCGTGCGTTATCCGCTCACGTTCGACCTTGACTACGACGACTCCCTCACGGTCACGCTCGAATTTGGGAACATCCGGGCGGGGGTGAGCAAGGCCGTACGCAAGGAGCAAGAGCGGCCGCGCACTTTCAAAGCCAGCACCCCGAAGACTGTTCAGGACACCACTGGGCGAGACGACGGATACATTGGCAGGGACCAGAAGTCTAGAAGGCTGTTCACTCCAACGGATGCCTCGTGGGGGTGCCTTGCACATCCTTTCAACCAGCGGCTCGCACCCCGCGCCGCCACCGACGAGGAACAAGCGGAATTGTGCCACACCCTGCCTGTCCGTCCAAGCCCAATCCCGCTGATCTAGTTGGCGGGCGTTCCCGTAGACCGATGTGTAGTGCTTATCTATCGCCCGACCGACGTCATCGAACATCCCGCTGTGCTCTGACACCCAGTCTGCGCCCATCGATTCTCGTTTGGCTCGAAGTCGGTCGTGGGGCTCGTTGAGGAGTGGCGCGAGCGAGCGATCGACATCGTCCATTCCCTTGGGTGTCGTACCAGTCGCGTAGTACCATGCCCGAGTGTCGTTCTCATCCTTTTGAAGCCAGAAGAAGGAGATGTCGGAAGTTCCGGCCCCCACGTCTATCAGGCCGTAGAGACCCTTCTCGCTCTCCGGAAGCAGCAGGAAACCGGTCATCGCAGCGTGAGTCTCAGGAAACAGTGCTGTGGGACTCTCAGACTCCGATGGCTTCGGTTCCCGGCGGATAGCCTCCAGAGCGTCGATCGCGTCCTTCACCTGCCACGAGCGACGCGGCGATCCAGATTCAGCAAGGCGGAATGCGTAGTACACGACTCGCTCGAAATATGGTCCCACCGATCCAAACTCACGAAGCTGGTCCAGTGGTGCAGCGGCATTGACGTGTACGCGCAGTCGCGATGCGTCTGCTCCGACTGCGGCTGGAATACGGGGTAGAACCTCACTCAGCATCACGGATAGATGGAGCGTACAAAGATCCTCAGCAGATACCGTCGTTCCTGCAATCTCAAACGTTCCAGGAAGTATCTCGCTGCAACGAGGACACCTCCCTGTCTGTGGCGTACCAGCTTCGAGCCGAGCTTGACAGGGCAGACACATCTTGAACGAACGGATGACTTCAGCTGCCCTTGTGGCATCCGGACCAAATAGGAGCTTTCGATCGCGGACGGCGACGGCCGTGTCAAACAGAGGCGAGCTTCCCGCTCCGCCCGGCCCCGCAAATTCAGCGAACACAAACGGCTTGCCATCGCCTTCCTCTCGAAAGCAACACTTGGACGTCGATGTGCCGAAATCAAGGCCAAGCGTGATGCGGCGGCGGCGGCCTGCTGCTGTTGAAGACACCTTAGTTTCTGAACCCTTGCGTTTCCCCAAGAGGCTGTCACTGAATTTCTGGAACCACGCGCACATAGCCGCCTCCTTCGATGTTCCAGCTGACGGATACTTCACGTTGCGCCTCGACTCGCCGAGTCGCCTCATCGAAATCTGACTCCAACTTGCGCAATTGTGCCTCGAACAGGGTAACCGCTCGATCGTTACCGCGCACACGATTCTCGAAGAGTCGCCGCTCCCGCTCCTCTTTCTTGGTCCGATATGTCGCATCCAGTGACGCCAACCTCTGTTCAACCAGACCGTTGTTGCGTCGACGAATGCTCACCCGATAGGCCTGATGCCTCGCGACTATTGCCTCGATGCCCTTGGTCAGCAGTTGCTCCGTAAACTCCGCGGGAGGAGCTTCAAAGTCGTCCCATCGTTCACCCCTTAATATCATCTCGTGGAGGAGAGTTTCGGATGTTTCGGCATCCGGCACACCGTTCCCGCCCGCCTCAACAAGAACGGCCCAAAGCGTCCGCCCCGCGCGTATGCCGGTTTCCTCGACCGATGCCCAAAGGAAAAGGTACTCGCCAGTTGGCACAGTGGCAGACCCCACGGTGACCGCCGTCACGGGATGCACGAGGGTGGGTTTCTCGTCATAATACTTGGCGATGGCGCGGACAAGAGGATGGTTGGCGTTGATCAGATCGACCGCTGGCCGCGAGAGTGCCACCTGCGCATCGAACGTGATCGACAGTTCCCCGGAATGTGCACGTTCCAAGAACTGAACCAGCCCAGGGTCATTCCGCACAAGTGGTCGCCGCACGAAGTCTTTGAGTTGTTCATTGACCTTCAGCCTCCAGGTATCGGTGGGCTCACGACTAACCTCGTCCGCAACCTGCGACTGTGGCTGCCTCAACGCGCATGTCGGGAACTCTGTCTGCAAGAACTCTGTCACGAGTAGGCGGAGCTCTTCGCCTGTCACGAATCGTCCTAGGCGTCGTACACGATCGATCTGCTCGGTGAAGAACTCGTCTTGCCCGACGAGGTTTGCAGCCTCAGCCTCGAGGCGCTCTTCGTCCCTAGCACGCTGGGCCAGCGCCCGCGCCCTTTCCTCGATTACCTGCTCCCGCTCTGCCGGGGTGAGCTTCGCACCAAATAGGTGCTCGGTGAGCTCTTTAATCTCCTGTCCGAGAATCGGCTCGAGCACCCCAATAGTCCGTTCGAACACGCCAATCCGCGTGTAGAGGCGTTGCAGAATGACATCTTCAATCGTGTCTGGGCAGGAGAAAGAGAAGATCAAGATCTTCTCCGATTTCTGACCCAGACGATCGAGGCGTCCGATTCGCTGTTCGACAACCATCGGGTTCCACGGCAAGTCCCAGTTCACGAGGACATGACAGAACTGGAAGTCGAGTCCTTCGCTACCCACCTCGCTCGACAGGAGCACTCGCACGCTCGGTTGGTCTCGAAACCTCTCAATCCGGAGGCTGCGCTCGTCCGCTTCAGGGTCATGCGGATTAGTCGGAACGTCACCGTCGATTCGAGTGCACCCGATTCCCGCCTTGCCAAGCGCCCGTTCGAGGTACCGCAGGCTTCGCTTGAAATACGAGAAGACAACGACCTTTTCCTGGCTCCGCAGAATCCGAAGCAGCGCTTCCAGCTTGGAATCTGGGCCATTGAGAATGTCAGCGAACTCGCCGACAAGGCTGTAGAAGTCGGCCTTGCCAGGCAGGCCACCTTTGGACGTATCGGGCTCTTCGCTGTCGTCGTCGACCGCGCTGTCGAGCTCGTCGTCCTCAAAGTCCAAGTCTGCCACGGTCATTGGTTTGTGAGCATGAAACTCCAGCATGGCATGCAGACTGCTCGCCAGCTGGCGCTGAAGCGTGATCAACGCAAACTGCGCCGCGAAGTCGCCCGCTGATGCGGCATACTTGTCGAAGCAGTACTCAGAGAGCCGCTCGTATGCCGCGCGCTCGGCTGCGGACATGTCCACTCGCACGACCTGTGGCGAGCGCTTGGCCGCGTCTGGATACACATCACGCTTTCGGGTCCGGGTCATGACGGGGGTCAACAGGTTCAGCTGCGTGATATTGTCCTGAACGCTGACGATCGAAGCCCTGTCTGTTATGGGCGCTCGTCGCAGCATATCGACGGTCTCAGAGTACAGCGGATTTGCTCGAAACCGCTCGCTCTGAAATGTCGCTTCCACGCCGGTGAGGTGCCCGAGTGTGCGTTCCTCCCAGGCGTCGCCTCCCCTTCGGATTGAAGCTTCCGCCTCGACGATGTGGCGATTCACTTCGAGGCGATCACGGAAAGCCCCGAACTTGTCAAACTCCTCCGGCAAGAGGAGCCGCAACAGGCTGAAGAGGTTCTCGTCGCCGAGGTGTATCGGAGTTGCCGTGAGAAGAATGGTTGCCTCGCTGCTCTCGCTAAGTGAGCGGACCACCCTGTGCTGTTTGGTCTCAGGATTCCGGCAGTGGTGCGCTTCGTCCACGATCAACAGATCGAGCGGAGCCGCCCGCTCCTCTATCGCCTCGATGACTGCGTTCGATCTCAAGGACTGCAGTGAAACGATTCCAGCAAGTCTCGGAAGGCCACGGTCTGTCGCACCTGCTTTGAGGATCGCTTTCTGCATGAACCCGGCACGATCCAGAATCTCAAAGTCCTCGCCGAACCTCTGCCACAGCTCATTTTGCCACTTCACGCGAAGCGACGCCGGGCACACCACGAGCACCCGCTGTATAGCGAACCGCGCACGCTCCTCTTGAAGGATGTAGCCAGCCTCGATCGTCTTGCCGAGTCCCACCTCGTCCGCGATAAGCAACCGCCGCTTCTCAGAGGCGAGAAACTTGAGCAGCGGCTTGAACTGATAGGCGTGGAACTCTGTTCGTGACGCCTTGTAGCTGTAGATCGTGTCTCGCAGCGGGCGGCGTAGCTTCGACATCGTCAGGCGACGTTTGAACGTCACGTGGTCACCGAACTGGCCCGCACGCAAAAGCGATTCAGGGTCAAGCTCGCCCGTGTAGACGAGCAGATCTTCCGCCGGAATGTTCTTCACCCGACCGTTGAAGTTGACCCGGTAATAGCTCTCGCCACCATGCACAGTGGGACCTGAGACAATCGTGCCGACGGCACCGATGGTGCCGAGCTCGATGACTTGATCTCCTTTCTGGAACATGGTCTGTTTCCGTATGGCGGTACGCTTACACCTCGGCGGTGTCCTGAACGGGCACCGCAGGCAGCGTCTTGTCGAGAAACGCCAACTCCTTCTCTACGAGCGCGGGCTCTCGAGTGACGTGGAACGCCCACGTACCGTGCTCTTTCGCGTTGTTGACTGCCGCCACCCATCGACGCGCGGCTTGATGCTTAGCGGCGGTCTGGGCATCCTCAAAGCCCTTGACCTCCAACAGCACGATCAGGCCCGAGTGAAGGCGAACGATGAAGTCCGGTTCGTATGTGTGATCCACACCCTGATACTCATAGGAAATCAGCAGCCCCAAGTGATCGTTGCGTACATACGAGACCACTGCCTCGGACGATTCGATCCGGAAGGCAGTGCTCGCTTCCCACGCTCGCGTGTCTAGCACGACCTGATTGACATGACTCTTTTGGGTGCCGTGGCATGGACGCGTGGTGGTGAAGTCAACCTCTGCGGATGTTCCAATGGGCTTGTACCTGTTGAGCACCGGCAGGAGCGGTGGCTCGCCTTCTGCGTCATCGGGAAGGATCTGGTCACAGAGGTATCCCACCATCCGGGACACGTACTTTTCCAGCCCGAGTTCGCGAGGATCGACCTCCTTGAAGTCGACCTTTCGGCGAACGTAGTCATCCACGAATCGCAGCACCTGCGGGAACAACTGGTGGCGAGATTGCAGTCGCATCACACGCGTCTTTGCATCACTCCGACCGCCGGCCTCACCAACCAGATGGGCAACCACAAGTCGAGCGATTTGGAATTTGATCGCGTGAAGGTGCGTGTGCTGGTAATACTGCTCGCGATCCTGTTCGACGAACCCAAAGGGCGCGGACTGTGACGGAAGACCCTCTTGGTAGCCAACCGTGGGCAGTAGAAATGTCGCTGTGGGCTCTCTGTTGGGCTCAATCACCAGCGGGTCCATCGCGGCGATGTCGCATTTGACGAGGTTCTTGCGGAGTGCGAAGGCGTACCCCTCCACCACTGGAAACCTCATCTCCAGTGCGGCCCTCTCCGGCATGGCTCGAACGTGGTTCTTGGGCTTGTCCTCCGGCTCCTTCTGGTTCACCGGGCGACCCTTGAACGGGATTACTGTGAACGGGATGCCATACACGTCGACATACTCCTCGGTCAGGAGTCCCGTGGCCGGATCAGGCGTGTAGTCCATCCGCCGCAGGCCGCGGCCGACAACCTGTTCGCACAGGAGCTGGCTGCCGAACGCGCGGAGGCCGAGGATGTGGGTGACGTTGTTGGCATCCCATCCCTCGGTAAGCATCGCAACGGAAACGACACATCGCACGTGCTCGCCTGGTTCGCCTCGCTTGCCAACGGTCGAGACCACCTTGCGAAGCGCCTCCGCGGCATCCTTCCTCGATACGGTGGGATCCTCGCTCTCCGCCTTCGCCAGCAGATCCGAGTCGATGCGGATCGCCTTCTTCACGGACGCACTGTTCTGAAAGAACTCGGGGAAGACCACGCCGTGGCCATAGGAGACCTTCGCATGTGCCTTGTTCTTGCCCCGCTTGGGTGCCTCCACCGCTTCGTCATCTTCGTCCGCTTCAGCCTCCACGACATCCTCGGCCGTCACAGACTCCAATGGCTCTTCGCCGCTGATCTTCCTGTAGAACACCTCGGCGATGTCCGTGTTGTCGCACACGATGATCAAGACGGGAGGGGCTTGCACCTGCCCAGGCTTGGCCTCTTGGATGTACTTGAATCGCTCGACCCACTGGCCAGCCAACTGATTGAGCGCCGCCTCAGCCTCGCGGTAGACCACGTCGGGTTTGGGCTTCTTTCCTTTGCCCGGCAGAAACTCGGCAGGCTCCAGACGATCGCGGATGTTCTGCCAGAGCTTGAAGTACTTCGGTTCCGGGCGTCCCGTCGTGTCGCTCACGGGCAGACGGGGAATCTTCACGATTCCGCTCTCGATCGCATCAACGAGCCCGAAGTCGCTCACGAGCCAAGGGAACGGGCTGCCTTCAACGTGACCGCTGCCGCCGATATAGAACGGCGTCGCAGAGAGGTCCACGCACATGGCGATCCCGGGCTTCTGTTGGCCTGCTTTCTTGCCACCCTCAACGTTGTTGAGCTTGTCGAGGCCCTCCACCCACACGGTGGCTTCCTCGTTTTCAGCCTGCGCCCGCTTCAAATCCTCCGGCGAGAGCGACTTTCGCTGATCGTCCGAGAGAGGTGCTGGCCGGTAGCAGTGGTGCGCTTCATCATTGAGCACCATGATCGGCATGCGCTCGTAGAGATCGCCCAGCACTCGGCGGGCGAACGCCTCGGTTGTCTCCGCACCCTTGTTGACCACGGTGTAGCTCTTGCCACCCTCGGCATGCTCGCTCTGGGGCGCGAAGCCATGCCAGTTCTCGACAATGACCTTCCCGTTCTGCATCAAGGGACGCAGCTTGGCAGGCACGACATCGAACGCGGCGTAGTAGTTGTCCTGACGTTCGGGTCGTAGTACCTGCAGCCGTTCCTTCACGGTCAGGTTTGGACAGCACACCAGCACGGCATTCGGGAATCGTTCATCGCCCGGATTGCGGCCACGATTGCAGAACGCCCACGCGACCAGCATCGCCATCACGACCGTCTTGCCCGAGCCGGTGGCCATCTTGCAGCCGAATCGGGTCAGCGGCACCAAGTCGGGGTTCGCGGGCGCATCCACCAGTCTGGAAAGATCCGCTGCGGCGAAAACGGGGTTGAAGCGCGGCCGCTTGCCGCTGCGGAGGATCTCCGCGAGATAAATCACGGTCTCAACGGCTTCACGCTGGCAGAAGAACAGTCGGCGTTGCCGGTCGGCCAACGCCCAGCAGTTCAGGAGCTCTCTCGTGATCGGCGTGACGCCCTCGAAGTTGCTGGCCCGCCAACGCGCGACGTCCTCGCGGATCTGGTTGACCATGTGCAGGTCGTCCTGGCCCTCGCTAAGTTCCAGGGTGAGCTGCCCCTTGGCGTCATCCTTCGTCTTGTACCAGTAGCGGCTGGGCCGCCGACCGGCGAGTTTCGATGCCTCGCCCGTGGTCCGGTCGTAGTGCCAATGCACCGAAGGGGGCTCATAGGGTGAGCACAAGATCGGCTTCTCGACAGCTTGGATGGGGACGTCAGCTGCTTTCACGGCTGCCCATCTCCCTTCCTGTTCGTCTCGTCAGCGGCACGACCGATCGCTTTAACGAAACGATCTGCAGTATCCCGACCGTCGAAGTCGTACTTGAGCCAACCACCGCCCAGCGGATTTTCGTCAGAAGGCGGGATGACCTGCACCTGCGCTGACGAACCTGTCAATCCAGGGTCAACAGTCAATCGCAAGACAGCTTTCGGCGGGTATGCAGCCAGCAGCTCGCCGCCTTGGTCTCGCACTGTGACGAAGTCGCGATCAATCGTGAGCTTCCAACCTCGTTTGTCCTGAAACGTCTCGTTCATGGCAGCTTCTCCAGCGCCATGACCTCGTTCCCCCGCGGATCGATCACCTTCACCGCCACGCACTTGTGCTTGCCTTTGAGGAACGGCAGGCTCGTCGTCCCGCTGAAGGCCTCGAACCGCTCGGCGTCGATCGGCCCGTCCTTGCCGTTGAGCGCCTTCTGCAGCTTCTCCCATGCCGACTTGTCGGGGAAGAACGCCTGCGTGATGCAGAACGTGCGGCCGTCGTAATCGCTGTCGAGAAACCAGGCCGCGACCTTCGAGTCCTTCGTGTCCACCACCTCGTCCGTGACGGGGTTGTAAATCACGACGCGTTCGAGCGTGACGGAGAACTCGCTGTCGCCCGCTTTGCTCACCTTGATCGCGGGCTGGCCGAACACCGTGAACAACTGCCCGCCACCGGGCTTTACGGATTCCTTGAGAAGGCCCTCCATGCCTGGGTTGATGTCCGGGCGGATGTGGGCCAGGTGGATCTTCACCTTCGGGTGGGCTTGATTGTCGAACGCCGTCTGGGCCGCGCCGTCGAAGTTGAACCCGGCGATGACGACGTGCTCGTAGCCACGGATATGTGCCTGCCGCAGCGCCTCGACGACCACCGGGCCAGTCACGGGCCCATACTGCGGACCAAACACTATCGCGACGTTGCAGCGTCCATCGGGGTCCTTGTCGTCCTCTCCAACTGCGGTCCAGCGACCCTCGGCGTGGAACGCACCCGCTGCGGCCGCACCACCATCGAACAATGGCTCCAGCTTGGTCCACTTCATCTGCTTGTTGTTCAAGAACCGAACACCATCGACCTTGATGAAGCGGAACATCTGGTCGAGGTACGCGCCAACGTTCGCCACGTCGAGCTCCTCCCGAGCCTCGACCATGCGAATCTTGAAGAACTCATCGAGTTCGTCCGGCTCGTTGCCGAACGTGCCGCCTGTCTCGACGACGTCGCCGAGTGACATCTCGGGCGGCTGAACGGCTTCAACGCTGAACGGACCGCTCACTCGTACAACCGGCTTTCCGTTGGCCTTGTCTCCAGGCAGTGGCTGGTCAACCAGTTCCTCTTGCTCGGCGCTCGCGTCGATGCAGGCATTCACCTCGTCCATCTTGGCCCGCCACGCTGCGCGATACGCCGTCACCATGTCGGCCATCGCCTTGGGCCAGTCCGGGTCGGTGTCGAACGGCACCTCCCAGTGGTACCACTCGGCGCGATTGGCATCAACGGTGTGCTTTACGTCCCGGTCCCGGTTGTCCGGCGGCAACACCCAGCGACGGCGGTCGGCATCAGTGATGGCCCGCTTGCCCTCGTCCTTCTCCTTCTTCGCGAGCTTGGCTGCCAGCTTGCTGCGCAGCGATGGGTCCTTCTTCAACGTGGTGGCCAATGACTCGTTCGCCGCCTTCAGGGCGGCTTCCAGCAGCGGTTCGTTCCTGGCGAAGATTGGGTCCAGTGCGACGTTCTGCGCGATGCTCTTGAGCGTGATGTGAGGCACGGACTTGTAGACAAAGCCGCTGGATGGATCGGGGATGCGATTACCGTGAGCATCAAGCCGGGTGTTCTTGGTCTTGTAGGAGTCGAACTTGGCCGTGAGCAGGCGCTGGCGGGCGATGGCGATGGCGACGCGGCTGGTGTCGGCGGTGATCCAGCGGCGGCCCCACTGCTCGGCGACGTAGGCGGTGGTCCCCGACCCGCACGTCGGATCGAGCACGAGGTCGCCGGGGTCGGTGGTCATGAGCATGCAACGGGCGATGACCTTGGCCGTCGTTTGCACGACATACTGGCGGGCCTCAGCGAACCCGCCCGTCAGCGTGTCGGTCCAAGCGTTGTTCAGAGGTAGGCACGGGAAGTCCAGAGCGAAACGTCGATACGACAAAGTCGATCCGTATGCCTCCAACCTGCTCGCGCCCCTTAACCGCAATAGTCCCGCAAGATGCGTCTTGAACGTTCCCTTGCTTGGCCCGTAGGTTTGTCCCTCAAACTCGACTGCCTTCACATCGCCGTCTTGTGCCGGTCTCTGACTGGTGAGATTGTCACGTCGGTACACACGAGCGCCCGGAGCCACGCTCTGCCAGTCAACGGCTTCTGATTCCACCATTCGGCGAAACTCGCCCGAAGGTGTCGCGAGATAGTCATAATTGACCCAGCCTTCGCCCTCGCGTTGAAGATAGAGCGGGCGGTACTTCAGTTTGGTCGCATCGCGTGCATACCAGAGCAGATAGTCTGCGACGACAGGGAGGCGATTTCCCGACGCGCTCATCGTTTTGTGAAACGCGATGACGCTGCAAGAGTTGGTCGGCCCGAATACCTCGTCCATGACGTCCCGCACCCGGTGCAGGTTCTCATCGCTGATCTGCACAAAGATGCTCCCCGTGTCGGCAAGAAGTTCGCGGGCCGTAATCAGCCGGTCGCGCAGATAAGTCAGGTACGAGTGGATGCCCAGGTGCCAGGTGTCGCGGTAGGCGCGCACCATCTCCGGCTCTCTGGTGAGGTCCTCCTGCTTGTCCTTTACATCGCGCTTGCCCACCTCGGGCTGGAAGTTGCTCGCAAACTTGATCCCGTACGGCGGGTCCATGTAGATCATCTGGACCTTGCCCGCCAAGTCCTCCCGCCGCGCCAAGGACGACATGACCTGAAGCGAGTCGCCCAGAATCAGCCGGTTGGACCAGTCCACATCGTGCTTGTAGAACTGCACCGCCTCGTGGTACTCCTGCTCCGGGTCGGCGAAGAGAAACTTGCTGGCGTCCTGCCGCGCGGCGACCTTCAGGATCGCCTGCGCGCTGACGCGCTCGTGAATATGCAGGGCAACGGGATCGACCGTGAAGGCCAGCTTCTCTCGCTTGCCGGTCCATTCAAGCCAAGGCTCGTTCCTGCGAAGAGCCTCGGCGAGCACGCGCTGCTCGTCGGGCGTGAGCGGACGCTTCCCGGCCTCGGCCAGCAGGTCTGGCAAGGCGTCGGGGCCACCTCGCTGGTCAAAGCGCAAGACGGGCGGGAGGTGCGGGTTGTAGGCGTACTGGGCCTTGGCGATGACGGGAACTGAGCCCTCGGAAGCGATCTTGGCGGGAGGATTGTTCTTCCGCTTGGCGGCGGGGTGGCGGATGTCACCGATGGGGACCACCAGAGCATCAGCCTGCCCGTTCGGGGCGGTCTTCGTCGAGGTGGTCTTCGATGTCTTCTTCGCCACGAGTTTCTCCGGTCGATGCCTCCGCCCCGGCCGCCAAATGCCCAAACAGGCAGGCCAAGGCGACCGGAGGGTTTTTCAGGATGACAGAGTGTACCCGAACGGAAGACGTCGAAACTGGGCTTTCGAAGTGCGGTGACACCTTGGTGTCAGTTGGAAATCCCAGTAACGGGTCCTGTTTGGGGGCAGGCCTGGCGCGGGCACGCGACCCTAAACTGACGCCGCGACAAGCAGCCCCTCGCGGCCGAGGTGTTGGACAAACTCGATGGCTTGCCGACCGCTCTTGGGATCGCCGAGGCGAACGCCGTACTCGATGTTGGAGTTCAGGCCCGTCCACGTGAAGTTGGCGGAGGTAATCAAGAGGTCGCGCTCGTCGGCACAAAGAACCTTGCAGTGCATCTTGCCCAGGACATCGCTTCCGAGCCCGGGCGGGTTGACCATGACCTTGGGCTTGGCGGTGCCGGGAAGCCACTCGCGGTAGACCTCGCGCCAGCCGTCATCCTCACGATCGACCACGAGGGTGACGGCGACGCCGCGCGCCGCCGCGGAGTTCAAGCACTCGTGGATGCCGCTAGAAGTCTTGACCTGATACCCCATGAGGAGCAGCGAGCGCGAAGAGCCACGACAGATCTCGTCCACGACGATGCTCGTGGGGCGTGTGCCCGCAGCGATGCCAGACGGGAGCGTGGCGACAAACTCCATTTGCGACGACTGTGATGGTGCGGAGCGTGCCGCCGAAGCGGTCCGAAAGATGAGCCGAAGCGTGTCCGCTGGAGACCTCGTCGCGTCCTGAATGCGGGCCGCTAGCCCGCGTTGATCGATGAGCTGGGCCAGCTTTGCTGGCGCGTCGGACGCGAACGGATCGATGCCACAGGACAACGCCAGATTGTGCAGTTCCAGGTGGAGCAACGATTAGTCCCTCAGGAGCGCCGAGAAGAACCCCGCGCTGCGGTCGAACGGAGTTCCAACAAGGGTGGCACGGTCGAGCACACGATTGAACTCCTCGCACGACGTTTCTGAACCGAGCATGCAGGAATGGCACGCCGCCTTGCTCTGGGAATCGCTGAAGGCCATTGCGCCATCGATGCAAAGAGGGTCGCTTGAACACCACTCCATCGAACGCACCGCCCCGATCACCATCGGCAGGATGCGGTCCGGCGACGCCTGTCTCGAAAGCCCGCCGAGCGTTCCGTCAGCATCCGGGGTGGCGGTGTAGATGAGCACGCCAGCCATGTCGTTTGCTGCATCCAAAGCGACGTACAGACGCTCGCGAAGGCTGGACTCCGAGTACCCAGACTCGATCGCGAGCTGCCGCATCAGCGCGTGCGCAAACGAGTGGGCGAGCAACAAACGAGGTGTAATCGTGCGAGGCACCGGTTCGCCCGGGAACCTGTTCAACCACTCTTGCCGATACCCCTGATCCACCTGCTTGGCTCGGACGACTGGAGAACTCTCGCTGCCGTCCCTGGTTTCCCAGGCCTGAAGCGTCGCGCGGTTGAACTCAAGGAAGATGCCCTCGCCCTTGATCTCGGTCGCGGGCAGCCAGTCCAACTTCTCGCGAGAGATCGCCGCGAAGCGACCCTGTTGCCCACGGTCGCGCCAGTCGGCAGGAGGAACAACACGAGTGAACGCACGGAGCGCCCGCACTTCGCGGAGGCGAGTAACCGCCAATATCTTCTGGAAATACTGCGCGAGCTCGGGAGGCACCGTTTGGGCTTCCACCCGGAACTCACGCTCTGACCCGGCCTGCGGGTTCAGGAAAGCGCGATACTCGTCCGGACGGATCGTGTCGTCATTGGTGTCCTCAAGCATCTTGAGCCGACGCGTCACCTCCTTGGCGAGGTCCAGTGGAGTCATGTTGAACCGCTTGTGGAGCTCGGTCGCATCGATGTACGTGGCTCGCTTCTCAACGCCATCACGCTCCTTGAGTCGTTGCCAATCAAGCGGCGGAATCCCGTGCTGGATCTCATCACTCCACGGCGGGATATCGAGGGCAGACACCAGCACGGGAAAGTGAACGTTCGACGCACCGCGATAGACAGTGCGGGGAACCCGATCACAGGTGATCTCGTCGCCAAGCCACGGTCGCCGGCCACGGCAGTTTCCGTACTTCTTGAGCGCATCGGCACCGAAGCAGCCGTCCATCGTCTGCTCAGCCTTGCACTTCGGGCAGGAGAGCATGAGGCCCTTCATACCCGCGCCGGTGCCTCGAAGCACGAGATGTCCACGCTGCTGACAACCTTCCTTGTGACCGACCCACAGGTCCCAAGGGAAATCCTCAAGACACCCGTTCTCACAGATCACGATGAAGCGAACAGGAATGACGTGAATACGGTCACCCTTGGTGTCGCTGCACTGCGCGCAGAAGCACGAACAATCCCACGTTGCTTGAGGTGGACGATCCCAATTCTTGACCCTTTTGATCGCGTGGCAAGAAGGGCACTGCAGCCACGTTGGGAATCGAACACCAACAAGCCGGTCGGAGGTTTCGTACCGACCGTCCTCATCCTTCGCCACGACGGGTGGGAGCCGGAATCCCTTGACGTTGAGAAGTTTCTGGAGCCGAGGCTCATTGATGACCTGAGCGTTCTCGATCCCCTTGCCACCCGTTTGCGCGCTGCGGTCCCATTCGTCGATCCCGGCCACCACAATCGACACTGGGCCGCCGCCCTTGGCCTGCGCACGCATGTCCACGATCGCCCCAGGGCCGAAGGTGGTGATGACCTGACTGCGTCGGATCTCTCCAATTTCAAGCGCCATGCTGTACCTCCGGTCCGACTTGCAGTCGTTCGATCAATTTGAATGGGGTCGATGCCTCCACGTCGCGCATCGAGTTGGGAGTTGGAACAGCCCCCTCAGCAGTGTGCATCGTTGCGAGGCGGGCTGCCGCCTCTTCCGCACTGATGAGCAGCGCTCTTTCAGGGGTGCGATCCTTCTTGTACGAAGCGTTCTGCTCGCCCTTGCCATCCCACCACTGAGTGCGCTGCTGCCACCTGTCAAGAAACGCCTTCACGTCTCTTCTCGTGCCGTCAATCTCGCGCTGGTCCACGACAAACGCTCTCGCAAGCAACGGCTCAATCACCACTCGCTCCACTTCGGTGCGAAGTGCTGCCGTGAGTCGCGGGCTGGTCAACAGCCCATGCACCTTGGCCGCGGCGACGGCCACGATCGCGGCGTGGAGCGCGCGATCGCGTGCACGGGGCGCAAAGGGGGTAACGCTGCTGGGTTCAACGTCGCGGTAGAAGGCTTGATTCCACGACCGAAACGTTTCGTACCGCGAGCGATCGCGAGCAAAACTGTTCTTGTAGACGATGACGATGATGCCAGGGAACTTTCGACCTACGCGGCTGCTGGCCTGAATGTACTCGGCGGTCTGCTTGGGCTGCGCAAAGATGCACATGATGCCCAACCGATCAACGTCGACACCCACGCTCACCATGTTCGACGCGAGCACCGCATCCAACGGCTGGCTTCCAGTCGTTGGGGAATACGAAACCGTCTTGAGCCGGCGAAAGGCGTCTCGCAGCTCGACCTGATCGCGTCGGCTCGTGAGCTCCTCGAACGACTCTATCTTTCGCCTGCTCACGTCGTAGCCATTCTGCTTGACTGACTCGCCGCGAGACTTAGCGTACATGCTCATTGAGATCGGAACGTCGTCACTGAGCATTACCAGGGATCCGCCGAGTTCACGCAACGAATTGAAGTACCCAAGGAGGGTCCACCACGGATCTCGTTCCTCGTCGGGAGTAATCGGAATCGCTTGACCGCTCTGGAGAAGGGTCGCATACACGGCCTGGAGCGAGAACTTTGGCGATCGGCCTGCCGTTGTCACGGCCACATAAACACGCCCGACCTTTTCGTCCTCCGCAGCAGGCCGCGCAAAGAAAGACCGGTTCGCATCGATCACGGGCGGCGGAAACTGGCATGCTTCGCGGTTGAACAACTGCAGGATCTGCTCCTGCGCACGCTTGATGGTGGCCGTCGAGCCGATGATCTTGGGTCGATGTGTCACGACTCCATTGGCGTTGCGTCTCGTGCAGAGCTCGTCAATCGCGGCCTCGTAGAGCCCCGCGAGGGAGCCCAGGGGGCCAGAGATCAGGTGAAGTTCGTCCTGCAGAATCAAGTCCGGGGGCGGATAGCGATCTCCAAAGAAGGCCCGGGTGTCCGATGCCTTGAATGCAATCTGCGCGAACTTGTCGATGGTCCCAATCACCAGAGAGGGTTTGTAGCGGTAGATGTCCTCGTCAACCGTGAAGATCGGCAAGCCACGCGGTAACCACTGCGAGCACGGGCAGTCTCGCTTGACACATCGGACGGTCACCGAGTCACCCTGCCCAAGGTTCTCGACCCTCCAATCCAACGTGCCTCCGCAGCATGGGCAGTCGGTCAGCTGTCGAGGAGTCGGATTCTGGTCTTTCGCAATCTGCTTCTTTGCATCCTTGATCGAGTTCGGTGTCGCGCCTCCTCCCACCCAGAGACCAATGCTAAAAGGTTCGGTGCCGAGCAGCTCGGCACCAACCATCCTGCGGGTGTGCTCGAGTGCCATGATGGATCTGGCTGCACGCTGGAACTGGTCGATCGTGAGCAATCGAAGCGTGTATCGCATCATTGCGCCCGTGCCAGCTCCTTGATCAGGCTTTCCTTCCCGGAGGCGCCTGTGGAGCAGCCCAAACACAATCAACCACAAGTAGGCTTCGGTCTTGCCGCCTCCCGTTGGGAACCAGAGCAGGTCCATGATCTCACGATCCGGATGATCGGTCTTGGTGAGCGAACCAAGAACGAGCAGCTGGAAGCCGAGCTGGAATGGACGCCACTTCAGACTCACGTCCGCTCGTTGCGACCACCTGTACTGCTGCTGCATCACGCTGTTGGCAAGGTGGAACGCCTTCAAAACTTTGACGTCCTGAAGGCACTTGATACCCGCTCGCATCCGAGCGGCCACCGTGCGACAGACGCGAATATGCTCACCCGCGCGTGCCTTCAGCGGATCTGGCTGAATAGTCGGGACGATGCGCTGTTCAACGTCAGCAAGCCAGTCCTCGTACAGCTTCGGGAGGCGCTCCAGTTCAACCGAGAGCTCAGCAAGGGGCGCGGCGGAAAGCCACGAAGCATCCAAACAGTGATCCTGAAGCACTTCGCAGGCTGCATCGCCTCGCTCGGATACGGCTTCGACATCTTGTGAAGGCACCCAGCATGTCCGCACTTCCATGACGACGGACTGGCCGTCCTTAGTCTCAACAGACCAGTCCGCGCTGCAAGTATGTCCAGCCGCGTATTCATGAACGTCGCGATAGAGCAGTGCGAATGCCGGGTCCTCTGCTGAGCGACGGGCTGGACGAGCGATGAGTTGCGTTCCGGGGCACGCAGCTATACGAAGCTCAACCTGGAAGAACGTCCGTTCTTCATTGGTCACACGATCGCGCGCGTCGGCCTGAGCGTTCACGAGTACGGCCGTGACCGTGCGCCCATGGAAGCCATCATGTGCCTGCCCCGACGCAACCTGAAAATGGACCTCGAGTCCTGAAACGCCAAGCGCGGTCAGGTCTACGGGCTTCATCCGTCCCTCGACGAGGCTGACCGGTGGCACCTGAACGTCGAAACCATGCCGACACCATCGCAGCGCGCGGGGGTCACCCGGCGTGTCACTGAGACTGCCGTCCTCCTGCCGCCATCGCGGCTTGTAGATCGCACCGAGCACGCGCAGGGAGATCATTGGCTTGGCCGCATCGTCTACTGCAAATGAAACCCCAGCAGTTGACGGGCGCTTGACATTGTGGAGTGATACACCAGCCGTCGCGGCTGATGCCGCGTCCGAGCCGCCTTCATCCGCCTCGCCAGCGGCGAGCTCCTCTTCCTCGTCATCGGGCAGATCGCTGTTTCGTGGAAACAGGATTCCGCTGAGGTACCGCTCGGAGGGGCGAGTCTCGGCCTCCAGAACTTCATCCGCGGAGAGTGGGCCGACTAGATCGGCTCGAAGCCGCTCGAGCAACTGCCTTCGAAACTCAAGCCGATCCTGCCTTATGTCGGTCGCCATCTTCGCCATGCCTAATCCTTCTTGTTGCAGAACACGGTGCACCACCCACGCAGTACTGGTACCAGAAAATAACCAGTGTCTCGGATCGATTGGGGCATCGAGCCGAGCCTCGGATCATCCTCACGGAGCACAACCGTACGTGCGGCAATCCTGTAGAGTCCGCTCATCTTCGTGCCCGGGGTCCATTTTCCGCCGATGACATTTGAGAGCGTCTTTGCCACAGAGAAGGCATCGTTGCGTACCGACTTTGAAAGTCGCCCAAGGCCAATCACTGGTCCGACATCAGCGGCCTCAGTTATGTCGTACTGCCAATCAGACTCTGAGGTACAACCAGCCTCAATCGGTAGTACGTCGTCTCTTGTAGTCCACAGGTGCTGCTGGACTTCCAATGCCTGATCACCAGCGACCACGCTTTCTTCAATTAGGTCGCCTCCGCGGCCAACTTCCATGTGGACGATCTTTGCTCCAGTGCGGACCTTTATGCTCAGTTCGTGCCGGAAGACCCTCCCCGAGTCTTCTTGCAGCGATGCCGAAGGGTACTTGAACGCCGATCCAATCCGCACAGAGCTGGAGCCGCGAGTCATCGCCACGTAGTCGATCCGAGCTTCCTCAAACGTGTCGCTGCCCTCGGGTGGCAAGCAGTACAGCACGCGGTTGGATTCCCGACCCTTTGACGCGTGAACGGTCCCGAGCGTGGGTCCGCGGGACCCGAGATCGAGGAAGCACGCCTCAACGGGCGGCCTCGCCCGGCTTAGTTGCAGCCGGAGCTTCCGCGGGTCCACGCCAGACTGCTTGCGGGCCAACCGTTGGAGGAGTTCCCATGCTGAATCGCTCGTTACTCCGCTTTCAACGGTGGCGGCGATGCGTTCGTCAAACTCCCGTCGCTCTAGGACAAGGCCGCTTGGACGAAAGCCCATGAACACCCGACCCAGCCAGGCGTGGGCACAATCCGGAAGTCCGGACATTCGGACTCGGTGCCGGATCCCCCTTGTTGTCAATGAGTCGGAAGCGCAAAGAACCTCGGCACGCGTACGAAACAGGATCAATAAGTCGTCCAGCTCTGCGATCTTTGGGATCTCGTGTACTTTCCACGGCTCAATCATCACGGGCTTGACGACTTTGGACTGCTCCAGCAGCTGTCGTACACACTGCCGCAGCTGCGTGGGCGGCAACTGCTTTGACTCCATCAACGTCCGCACGCTTGTGAGGACGGCAGCGAGCTGCTCGTTCTTAAACCGGTGCAGGCGCGTGAGTCTCATCTCGATGAACTCCGCACCGAGCATGCCCCGCAGCACGTCGGACGTCACGGCATCTGCCGCAGCGGTGCCATTGGCGAAGTCGTAGATCGCCTGAAGGAAATCAGCAAACACCGTCACGCCACAGGTTCTCGGCAGGCACTTTGTGAGCTCCGATACCAGATCAAGCCTGATCCCAACCAGATCCTGCGCCTCGTCAACGATGACGTGCTCGAAGCGAGACAGGTAATCCTGAATGTCGGGCTCTCGTCTGCGTAGCAGCTCGATCGCTTGCTGGATGGTGAGGTCGTAGTCTCCGTCCTTCCAAACGCCGCTGGTTTCCTCGCCGAACCCCTGTTGAAGCGACCATGCGTGAGAGTCGACCGTAGAGATGGCGATTGCGGCCGCCTGCCCAGCGTTCCCGACGTACTGACCTATGCGTGCGCGGATCTCGGCTACCGCAGTGCGAGTAAAGCTGATGATCAGGATGTTCGACGATGCCACACCGAGTTCGCGTATCAGGTAAGCCGCACGCCCGCAGGCTACTGCAGTCTTGCCCGTACCGGGCGGGGCTACAACGAGCACCCGGGCGTGCGGTGCGGCCTCTATGATGGCCAGCTGTTCCGGAATGGGCGTCCACGCACCCGAACCGGACCCGGCTGGAGCTGTGGTGGGCCCGGGAGAAGAATCCATGCCCGAGTATAAGGCGAATCCTTGCCCGGGTTGTCGAGCCCTTAGGGCCATCTTGCCCGAACTGCAGCCAAGGTCGGAGTACCGGATTGTCCGTGCTTGGAGAGAAATCCAAGGGCACGCAGACGTGCAGCATTGATCGTCAAACTGGACCGTTACGCCGACGAAGTTGATGTCGCCCGACTCACGATCGGAGGCCACCGTCCTTTGGGCGAGACTGGTTGAAAGCGATAATCGCAGTGCCCCAAGCCCTGGCAAGCAAAGGGGGCACTGCGTTGCCGACCTGAGTGTAACGCGGACACTCTTTCGTTCGACGATCGCCACCGGTAGTGAACTTGCCGCGAAACACGAACCAGTCTGGAAATGACTGCAACCTCGCGCTTTCTCGCACCGTCAGGATTCGTGGCTCCTCGAAGTGCAAGATGTCGTCGGGAAGAGTCGTAACGGTGTGGGATGGGGTCTCTGGGTCCAGGGGTACGGTCCGCTGCTTATTCAGAGAGAGTTCATCCCTTGCTTGTTCGTTTAGCCGCACTCCTCGCCTGTAGGTCCGAAGGATAAGAGCAAATCGGTCCTCGACTTCGGGAGTATGCCGCGCGAGCCTAGTGCTGTCAGGTGCCTCGCCATTCATCCGGTGCCGCATAAGGCGCGTGAAGCGGTTGAGCGACTTTGGCGGGGAGTACGCCAGCTCCTCGAATCGACCAGCCGGCGAGTCCTTGTCGAGACATGGTTGCAACCCCTGTCTCGCGATAGTGAGATCGCCGATCGCTTCGCGGACCGAGACTCGACCTCGTCCAAGTCCAAGCTGTGAGAGGTGCTTGTCTTGGATGGCGTAGAGCACCTCCCGAGCAGAGAAGCCGGACATTGCGCTCGGACCGAGCAGGTCGCGGCGAATTCCTAGACCAAAGTACCGCTTGCGATGCTGCGGAACTCCGAAGTCTGAGGCATCAATCAGGCACTTGTCAAACTCATAGCCACCGCCGGGTCCATCGTCGGCTCCGACGAGATCATGCAGCCGTTGTGCATAGGAAAGCGGAGGCCTGCCCAAGCTTCGGGGGTTCGATTCGCGGCGAGCCGTTGCGCCGTGGGCAACTAGAATACCGGGGACATTCTCTATCAGGAGGTAACGGGGCCCCACGAGCCGGACGAAGTCTGCGTAGGCCTCAATCAACCGGTTGCGTGGGTCGTCCTTGCGACGGCGGCCGCTGAAGGAAAAGCCCTGGCATGGTGGGCCACCACAAACCAGATCGATTCCTGGAGTTCCGAGCGTGCGGATCGCCTTTGCCCTGTCCCTGAGCAAGTCGACGATATCCAGCGGCGATTGTGGAATCTTGGTGGGCCAAGTGTATCGGTAGCGGGAGCTAGGCGAGTTAAAATTGGCGTCGAGGGAGCGAAAGGCATACTCGTCGCGCTCGACTGCGAACACACCCTGCCATCCGGCCTCGAACATGCCGAGGGAGAATCCCCCGCACCCTGCGAAGAGGTCGATGAAGGTCGGGCGAGTTCGAGCGGGCTTCGACATTCCGGCAAATTCCTCTTTCGCGACCAAGCACGGACGAGCAGGACCAGGATAGGCAGAGCGACCGCCGACACGGGCACCGCTCACGTGCCTGCTGCCGATTCCACAACGCGTAGAGTATCAAGCCAAGAGCGATACAAACGTCCGACGGGTTACTGACGGCGCATCAGTCGCGCTCAAGTTCCTTGGCGAAGAACCGCTCCCCCGTTCGGCTCTGCAGTCCCGCAGCCTCATGCTCCGCTTCCTCGCGGAACCGCCACCCTGTCTTGAGATCAGGGTTCCGGAAGATGGTGTTACCGTTCGTGTCGATAACCACCCACCATTCCTCTTCACCGCTGGCGAGAACGATGGTGTGCGCCGCATTGGATTTGTCGAAGTCGTCCTCGCTTGCATACTCACAAACGGCATCACCGGAGAAGACGATGTACTTCCCATCGCCGCGCCAATAGGCGGCCAGCCATGTTCCGCCGCCGCTGTTCCACGCTTCCCCGCTGAAAATCTCTGCGATCGCGTTGGCCTGTTCTTCATTCATGACGGACTCCTAAGAGACTGTTTCAGAACGTGAGTATCGACCGATGAACTCTGCGGTCAGCACAAGTGCAAGGAGGCACGATTATGGCAGCGGAGCTGCTCTGCGAAGAGTTGTGGGAAGAGATCGAACCATTGCTCCC
>Ga0163152_10002891_pt1 | contig 23310 bp, 20 predicted proteins | sample OliLakLV19MP8IB2_FD_148635 | JGI IMG/M metagenome (GOLD analysis project Ga0163152, IMG submission 148635) | Freshwater microbial mat bacterial communities from Lake Vanda, McMurdo Dry Valleys, Antarctica - Oligotrophic Lake LV.19.MP8.IB-2 | ecosystem: Environmental > Aquatic > Freshwater >...
CCGTATACGGCGCCGCCCGATGGGGAACAGCAGACGAACTCAAAGCTACCGGTTACATCCAAACTAAGGCAGACTCGAAACGACTGATCATAGGGAGGACCACCGACAACAAATACATTCAAGTACCGGAACTCTGGACACACGCCCATGCGCTTGTGTGCGGAAGGACCGGCGTAGGTAAATCGCGAGGATTCTTTATCCCACAGCTGATCGAGCGGCTCGGAACAAGCATGGTTGTCACTGAGGCAACCCCTGGCTACGAAGCTGGCGAACTCTACAAGCTAACATCTGGATGGCGAAAGCTAGCTGGACACACGATCTACTGCTTCAACCCTTCTGATATGACCTCGCACAGAATCAACCCGATTGATCGAGTGAGGCACGCGCCGGAAGAATTGAAGGCTCAGCTCGCAGAAAAGCTAGCCGACCTGATCATCCTGAACGGAGAGCCCGGCGAAGCAAAGCACGAGCAAACATGGAATCGATCAGAGAAGCTGCTTCTTGTTCCGCTGATACTGCATGCGGCGGCAGGTTCTCCAGAACACGGTCACTTCGGTGCTCTACGTTGGATGCTTCTCACTGGACCGGATCGACTAGCGAAGGTTCTGAAGAACAGCCCTTCGGAAGTCGCGCAAATGGAATTCGAAGGATGGATGCGGCTTAGTGGCGAAACAGATTTTCGATATGGAGTCTTCTCCGGGCTGATCACGAAGCTGAATCCCTGGATGACAGATCAGATGGTGACACTCACCGAAACGACAGACATCGATCTCCAGGCGATGAAAGACGAGCTTTTCACCTTCTATCTGGCGGTCCCAAGTCGCAGCCGTGATAGCAAGCTGATTGGCTCCCTGATGGTGAACTTCTTGCTCGACCACATTCTTGAGATAAGAGAGCAGATGAAACATCCAGTCACTATGCTCCTCGACGAGTTCACAAACTTCGGCAAAATTTCCGGCATCGGAGACACGCTCTCGATTATTCGAAAGAACAAGATCGGACTGATCCTCGGCTTCCAGAACTACTTCCAACTTGAGCAGGTGTACAGTCGCAGAGAGGCGCAAATAATCATCGACATGCCTGCCACCCAGGTCTACTTCAAGCAGAAAACATTCACTGAAGCCAGGGAACTGAGCGAAGCAATAGGGCGAACCACCATAGAGGAGGCAAACGTAAACGATGGTGGCAGGGTGCAGGAGATGATTCAGGGACGCGCGCTGATAACGCCGGATGAACTAATCGGACTGAAAAACGAAGTCATCATTTTCGCGCCTGACACCAACCCTCTCAAGCTACCACTTACTTCCCCGACAGCATACGAGCCAGCCCTCGCTTACGACCCGCCGGATCGCGAGAGACACACAGTAAGCGAGTTTGTCCGTCGGCGTGGTCGAACAGGCAGAACCGAAGAACAAGAACCGGAAGATGAGCCGCTCTCTAAAAAACACCAGCGGAAGAATTACAGATCACCAAAAAGCGAACGCTCTGAGCCGAGAGCAGCGGATGCGGTTAACAACCACACCGAGCACCAAACCAGAGAATCAGAGCCGACCAAACAAGGCAAGCACCCATCAGACAGTGGTTCACCCGACTATTCGGACTAGAGCCCGCACAATAATTTATGCATGGAGAAACAATATGCAACCTGAAACATACACATTAATGCACAGAATGTTCTGTGTAGCATCCACCAAACGTGAGCTGGAGATCGTGCTCCAGCGGTTCACAGAAATATTTGAAGGGACGAAGAATTCCGCGAATCGAGACGACCGGTTCGATGCCGCATGGGCGAGATCATGCATGGCTGGCTTGTATGTAAGGCTCAATGAGCCTTACTTGGCCGAGCAAACATATCGCGAAGCAATCGAGCGCTTCGATCAAGAAGGGCTGTCGAACAGCTCCGCGACCTTCAGTGTCGCGCTTGCCACATTTTTCATGGAGCAGGGCCGGCAAACCGATGCGGAAGCGATGTTGGAGCAAAACATTGTCTACTTAATCCGCTATTGGGGAACTGGCAATCATCATGTCATTTCGGCCGAGGAAGAGTTGATGCACCTTCAGCGGACCGGTCAAATGATCGAAGCCGTCATGCATGACTGGTGTAGGGCCTGCAACATTGACCATTTCGGAATCGGCTTCGATTTCGAAGACACCGACAAGGCGGAACGATAATGGGTTTAGCGATAACAGTTGGAGTATTCACCTTTCTGCTTACGGCGTCTTTCATCGGGAAAATGGTGCTTCACGAAAACGAGGGTGGCTTTCTTCCCGGTCTGGTGGCAGGAGTGTGGGCAGCATGGCCGTTTCTACATCAGGCGCGGGTCCAAAGATATAACTTCTTACATCCGGTGCCACGGGAATACAAGGTACCAGTCAAACAAGCATTCGCCAAAGTCAGAGATTTACTGGCAGACACTTCATATAACTTCGGTGACAAATGGCACATCGGAAGCGCCGATACGACCAGCGGAAGAATTACCGCAGATCTCAGATTTACCGATGAGCACGTGCACCATGAAATCGATGCAAGAGGACATATCCACAGCCGGAAAGAACGGCTGCAGAGACACATCGCTCTCGAAATCGGCATAAGTGATACCTGCAGAGATTCAACCTTGGTTCGATTCGACTTCGCTCCAAAAGCAGAGGGCGTCCAGTTCCACGCCTGCGACTCTATCGTATCCGGCTTGATTGATTCAATCGAAAACCAAATCGGTCCAAGCGTCCTGGTCGGAGATCCCGCTGATACGCGACTACCAGCGCCACCATGGTGGCTAATCGCCCTGAGTGCACTAGCACTATTAAATCTCTTGGGCGACATTCAGAAGGCAATATTCCAATGAACGAACTCCATAACGCATATCACGCACTCGGGATGGAGCCCGGTGTCTTGTTCGAAATAGTCAAACGTCGCTATCGAAGACTCGCTCTCGTATGGCATCCAGACCGCATGACAAACGCAGAGGCAAAACGAGAAGCCGAGGAAGAACTAAAGAAAATCAACAACAACTTTGAGAGGCTGAAGAAGCATTTTGAGACCGACCACAAACCTGGACCGGGCTGCCGCTGCCAACCGGCCGCGGCCGGTCCACCGCCAAATAACCCACAAAACGCAGGCAGCGGTCAAAGATCAAATTCACAGTCTGGACCCAGTGACGCTGAAAGAAAACGCCAAGAAGAGGACGCCGCACGCAAGCGCACCGCAGAACGTCAACGGCAAACAGCAGAAGCGGAAGCTGCTCAGCGCACCGCCGAAGCCAACCGCCAAGCGACAGAGAAGCAGAAGATGGCGGAGTCCGCGTTCAGCGATGAGTCCGTCCGCGAGGAAGAAGCTCTGCGATGGAAATGCGCAATCGGCATCGGCATCACGTGCATGGCGCTCATCTTGTACTGTTGGGTTGGTTGCGCAGCACGAGACTTTATTCACTGGACCGGCAAGCAATGGGAAAACTTGCAAGAGCAGTTCAGAGAAAAGCCACAAAGCCAATCTTCTCAGATGCTATCCAGAAACCAGTCAATGCCGAACCATGACATCAATCAGTGCTAGGGCTACCGCCCGCTGGAATTTGCTTATTCCTTCTAACCGGCAGATTGCAGCGGGCCGCTCCTGATTCGTTAAGCCGCAAGACCATGACGGGGAACTCATTTAGCGGATTATGTGACTCTTTATTCTGTGTACAACATCTGTTAAATGGTACAATAATACTGAATACTACTATGGCGCCTAATAATCTTCATTCGCATAACGGATGCTAAAATAACCCAAAAGAGTACCGCTACAGTCTATGAATTCCCCGAAAAGCGTCGAAGATACACAGTCTCTAGCCCGCAAGGTCTCAGAGAGGCTGTCTGATGTTTTGAAGTCAATACCTACTATCTCTGACCTTACGATCCAGCCCACTTCGAAAGGCCAGGTGGCGGACCTGCTGGTTCAAGCTCGCGTGACAGGACAGCCATGGCAAATCGCTGTACAAGTAACCAAAACCGGACAACCACGAATCGTCCGCAATGCAATTGCTCTGTGGGAACAATGGTGCCGCAAGAATAACTTTGAGAACAGTTATTTTGTAATTGCCGCTCCCTTCATTGGACAAAAGTCCCAACAGATTTGCAAAGATGCAGGCGTAGGATTTGTTGATCTCGCAGGTAACTGCCTCCTGACCTCCGGCAACATCTTCATTGAACGAATTGGGCACACCACTGAACCAGAGAAACGACTACTGAGGTCCTTGTTTTACGCAAAAAGCAGCCGCGTAATCAGACGACTCTTGACCGATCCAAACCATCTTTGGCATGTTCATGAGCTTGCAACAATGGCGGACGTCAGCACGGGTCTTGTTTCGCAAATAAAAACCAAACTGATCGACAGTGAGTTGGCTCGCCGACACGGCGACATGTTCGTCATCAGCAACCCGGAAGAACTGCTAAAACGATGGGCAGTTGCATACCAGTTCGATAAGCACAAACAGGGACAATTCTACTCAAGCAAATCTCTCAGTGAGCTTGAGCAGCTAATTTCAGAACACTGCACAAGGGAAGAAATCGAGTACGCCTTCACTCTTTTCTCAGGAGCCGGTCTAATCGGTGCACAGTACGTTCGTGTCGTAAATCGCGCTTCAGCCTTCGTATTGGCTGATTTGCAATCAGTAGCAGACCATCTCGGATTAAAGCGCGTAGAGACAGGAGGAAACTTGATTTTGTTGAATCCAGCCGATCCAGATTTGTTCTTCGGCAAACGCCTTGCCCATGATCGATGGGTAGTTAGCGACATTCAACTCTTTCTTGATTTTTCTGCTCAGAAAGGTCGTGCCCAAGAGACGGCGGAATTCATCCTCGATTCCACAATTAGAAAATCGTGGGGAAATAAGTAAACAATGTTTCCCACTGCCAGCAGCTATACCCACGAACAGCTTTCAGCTTGTGAGTCCGTTATTTTGGAACTCAGCCGCATACTCGGAAAGTATTGGGAGTACATATTCATTGTTGGCGGCTACGTTCCAACATTGATCGCCAACGATCCAACCGACCCGCACAAAGGCACCTTAGACGTCGACTTGGCCCTCAACCACTTAGAGATCCCGGATGAGGCCTATGCAAAGATACATGAGTTGCTTGTCGGGCACGGCTACCGACATGACGCTGACAAGGCGAAACAGTTTCAATATTTTCGCGAAATTACGTTAAAGGACAATTCATACACAGTCGTAGTTGATCTTCTCACCGGACAGTATGATGTCGACAGCGGCAAGAAGCGACGGCATGAGCAGATTCAAGATGCAATGGCTTTGAAGGCCCGCGGCGTAGATCTTGTTTATTCGCGTTACCAGGAGATCGAGATCTCGGGAGAATTACCCAATCGAGGCGGAAAGTACAGCGCAAAATGCCGAGTTGCAGACGTCGTGCCACTGACTGTCATGAAGTCAGTTTGCATGGAGGAGCGATACAAGAATAAAGATGCTTATGATCTTTTTTACACGATTAAACACTATCCCGGTGGCGCTGCGGCAATTGCAGCAGCTCTGAAACCAGATTTGGATAACGGATTAGTGAAAGAGGCGCTGCAACGCTTGCGGAAGGATTTTGCCTCCCCTGAATCCTCTGGTCCGGCCGACGTTGCAAATTTCTTGGAGGCTGACGACAATGCAGAACGAGCCATCATTATGCGTGATGTCTTTGAGACATTCGAGTTTTTGTTTGACGCAATTACTGCCCTCTGATTTAAGTGGCGCAGTCACAATCGCGCCGAGATCACTGGCTCAGTATGTTAGCTTAGGAGCAAACCCAATGGTACAACGAAATGTGTTCGAGCCGAAATTCCCGGAAGACACGGTAATCTCCTTGCGGATTGCCTTGCGGGGAATCGAGCCACTAATCTGGAGGCGCATCGAGGTGCCGGCGTCCATAACATTGCCGAGACTGCATATGATTTTTCAGGATGCATTTGGTTGGACCAATAGCCATTTGCACTCGTTCTATATCGGCGATAAAGAATACGGTTACGAAGACGAACTGGGCGAACTAGATATGATCGACGAGCGTGGAATCAAGTTGTACAAGCTGCTGCAGGTAAACACCCCTGGCTTCTGGTACCTGTATGACTTCGGAGATCACTGGCAGCATGATGTCCAGATCGAGCACATTTTGACTATTCGAGCTGACAGAACGTATCCAATTTGTACCGCTGGGGCGCGAAAGTGTCCGCCCGAGGACAGCGGTGGCGTGGGCGGCTACGAGCGTCTTTTGGAAATCATTAGAAATCCGAAGGATGAAGAGTGCGAGTCGATGATGGAGTGGTTGGGCGGCAAATATGATCCAGACGAATTTGATTTGCTGGCGATAAACAGAAAGCTCAAAAAGTATGCCAAAGCGGTCCCGGCAGGCAAGAAATCACCTTGAACCAACAGCTCGCAGGAAAGCCACCGACCGGAGAAAGAGCGCACCGCCAGCGGTGCGCTCTTTCCATACTCTTGAGGAACCTTGTTAGTGCCTGCTCCAGGGTGGCAATCACTTGCAGTGTTACTTGTTCCCTTCCGAGACAGCTCAGGGCCGCAATCACGGCATAGCTATCGGACTCACGTTCACCGCTCTGATTGCGTACTGTCTGGATAGGGTGCGCAGCGCGAGACCTTTTGCACTGGACCGGCAAACAATGGGAGAATTTCCAATCGCAATTCAAGCCGAATGATCAAAACTCGCCTTCACTCTCGTATCAGATAATCAGCCTGTTTAGTTGCTATTGTATGTATTTTCACCGGTGTCCAACCGGGTCGTTACCTTGGAGCCAGAGCGAAGCTGATCAGAAGCTTTCACGGCTACGGAGTCACCCGCCCTGAGCGCTCCATCCACTTCTATCAGATCATCCATAGTGGCTCCAGTCTTCACGTCGACCCAGTCGATAATCCCATCCTTCACTCTGACGACAAAGCGCCTTTCTGTGTTGGTCACTACGGCTGATGCGGGAACAAACAGTGATACCAGCTTTTTCTGCGTAGGCCACAGCACCTCTGGATACATGCCTGGCTCCAACTCACCATCAGCGTTCAGCACATCAATCTCCACCGGCATGGTCCTTGTTTTCATATCGAGTGCGTGACCAATTCGCTTAATCGTGCCATCAAAAGTCTTCTTGCCCAGTGCAGGAACACTAAATTTCACAATGTTCCCTTGGATTATTCCTGGCGTGTCGCTTTCCGGAACGGCAACGACCAACCGCAGAGCAGTAACTTGCTGCACGCGGAGCATCGGCGTACTGGTGGTTCCGGTCCCGGTCGGAGCGCTCACGAAACTTCCTTCATCTATATTTCGCTCTGTAATTACCCCGTCAAATGGGGCGTAGATGTTCAAATACTCTTCCATCTGGCGCACACCCTGGGCCGAGTTCGCCGCTGCGTGCGCTCTTTTTTTCGACGAGGTCACTTCCGCCTGGGCTGCACTTTCCAACTCTTGCGCTGCAGTTGCATGAGCCTTGCTTGACGCTGCTGTTTGTTCCGCAATATCTACTTCATTACGTACAACTGCACCAGGATACGCAATAGAAGCTTCTTTCATTCTTTGGTATGTTAGTACATCGCTAGCTTGCTTTGCCTTTGCTTCAATAGTCTGAGCCTTTGCCGCCCTCCATCTGCGCTCGGACTCAATCTCCCCAGTTTCAGCCGCGCCTGCATTCTGTCCGGCCTGATTTTTCTGAGCCACCATTTCTGGTGCCTCCAATTTCACAATCAATTGTCCTTTCTTGACTATCGAACCTCTGTCCACGCCTAGCCATTTCACGAATCCAGCCACCTTTGGATAGAGACCGACATTGCGATAGGCGACCAATTCCCCCGGCAATTTAGACGTCTTATTGAGCTGTTTCTCCTGCACCGCGGCCACCGGCACCGTCGGTGTTTGCGCAGTGATTGCGCTGTTGCTTTTGTCACCAGTGCTTGCAACTTCCACCTTTCCGCACGAGGCGACGAACCAGGGCAGTGCTAACACCACTAACATTCTTTCCAAACCGCACCTGTTCTTCATCTGGTTAGTCACCCTCCCTCACTAAGAGTTCCAGTTCTTTCTTGTCGAACTTAGCCAGAAGCGATGCGGGGTCGCGACTAACCTTCTGCTGGACCAGAGAGAAAATTGTTGGAATCATGATCAATACCGCCGGGACTGACACCACTAGCCCGCCAATCACAGCTCGCCCAAGAGGTGCGATTTGCTCGCCGCCTTCACCTAACCCAACCGCCATTGGTATCATGCCAGCGATCATGGCGGCGCTCGTCATCAAAATTGGACGCAATCTTCCCGTGCCAGCGCTGACAGCTGCTTCCCCAACGTCTTGTCCCTGTCGTCGGTATTTCTCTGCAAATGTAATTAACAAGATTGCATTTGCTACTCCTATTCCGACTGCCATGATCGCTCCTATAAAAGACTGCACATTGAGTGTGGTGCCTGTTACTAAAAGAGCGACGAGAACTCCGGAAAGAATTGCAGGGACTGTGCTGACTACCACAAGGGCTAGTCTTGTACTCTGAAACGTACTGGCAAGAAGGAGGAAAATCGCAAGAACCGACAACCCAAGTCCACTGCTCAAGCCGCTTATTGCCTGATTCATGGGCTCGATTTGCCCTCTTAGATTTACAGTCACGCCCCTTGGTGGCTTGCCTGTCGCTTCAATCGCCTTGCTCACTTCAGCTGCCGCTCTACCGAGATCGCTGTTTGCCACATTCGCAGTAATCGTGAGCATCCGCTGCATGTTGTATCGATCAAACTCGCCGGGCACGGTGCCGTACTGGACATCGGCTAAGTCTCCAATAAGCGGATGCTGGGCATTTCCCAGAGTCGCGGGGATTGCTTTCACGTCGTCGGCCGACTTCATAAGATACTGCGGCACCTCGACCTGGACCTGATACGCGACTCCTGTTTTGGCGTCTCTCCAGTAGTTAGGTGCGACGAATCGACTTGATGATGTTGCGGCTACAAGCGCTTTTCCAACCTGTTCCATCGTTACCCCAAGCTGCCCAGCTCGATCTCTGTTTACCTTCACGTCTATGGTTGGATAATCAAGCGGTTGGGCAAACTGCACATCTCGCAAGCACTTCAATCCTTGAACCTTCTCTAATAGCTTTTGCGCAAACGCTCTGGTTTCGGGCAACTTAGGTCCGGCTATGGCAATTTCAACTGGATTAGAGGCGCCAAAGTTCATCACCTGACTGACGATGTCTCCAGGCTCAAATGACAGCTTCACGTCGGGAAGTTCCGCAGCAAACTTGGCTCTTAGCTTCTCTTGCAGATCTCTTAGGTTTAAACCGGAGCCGTGCTTTAAACCGATAGACAAGAGCGCTTCATGCGAACCGCTGGTCCACAAATAGATACTGCTTATGGGATAACTTGGTGGCTGGGTACCAACGTAGCCAAGCGAGATAACGACGTTATCTTTCCCAGCAACTTCACCAATGAGAGCAAGTGCTTTCAACGCAACGTCTTGAGTTCGCTCGACTCTCGTGCCGGAAGGAGCACGCAGCCGCAACTGGAGCTGTCCAGCATTTACTTGTGGGAAAATCTCGGTACCAACAAGCCTCAATCCACCAAGGATTAGGACTCCAGTGATTGCAACATACGCAAGAACCAATACCCATCTCAGCCTCAGAGCGAAACTCAAAGTTGATGCGTACCATTGCTTTAATCGATGAAATAACCCTGCTTCCGTATCTTGTTTTTGAGGCTTTAAGAACCAGCTGCACAGCACAGGAACAAGTGTGGACGACAACACATAGGATGAGAGCATGGCACAGCCAACTGCTAACGATAAGGGCGCAAACAACGCTTGAATGCTACCCTTCATAAACAATGCCGGGATAAACACAGCAACCACCGACAGCATTGCCAGGAGCCTCGGCGTGACCGTTTCACTACTTGCAAGAAATACGGCGAGCACCTTCTCTTTCCCTTCCGCAAGTCTGCTGTGAATGCGCTCCATCACAACTGTGGCTTCGTCAACCAGGATTCCTATCGAGAGCGTCAGTCCGCCCAGAGTCATGATATTGATCGTCTGCCCGTTCAACCACAGCAACAGCACAGACGACATCAGCGCAAATGGAATTGTGATCACCACAACCAAAGAGCTTCTTATATCCCTCAAAAATACAAGCACCATCAACCCGGTCAATACAGCTCCCAGTGCACCTTCCACCAGAAGACCTAGAAGAGAGTTTTTAACGTATATCGACTGATCAAAGACGAAGTCGAGCTTGATGTCTTCGGGGATCAGCGCTTGCATTTTTGTAAGCTGCGATTTGACTCGATCGACTACCGATAGCGTTGAGGCGTCAGCCCGCTTAGTCACGGGGATATATACTGTTTGCCTGCCGTTAACCAGGGCATAACCAGCAAGAATGTCGCTGCTGTCTTTTATCTTGGCCAGATCACGAAGATAAACGGCTGGACCTGCTCCAGTTCTTATGGGCAATGAGCCCAGTTCTTGAATGTCGGTGACGACAGAATTGATTGGAGTCAGTCTATTCAAGTCGCCGGTTCGCACGTTTCCGGAAGGCATGATGATGTTGCCTGAAGAAACTGCCCTCACTACTTCATCGGCTGACATACGAAATGACCGCAGCCGTTCTGGATCGACTTGTATAACTATAGTTCGCTGGTTCCCACCAAATGGCGGTGGAGCAGAGACACCGGGCAATGTAGCGAACATGGGCCGAACCTTAAAGAGAGCCAGATCCTGAATTTCGCCCAGGCTACGGGTCGCGCTTGAAAATACTAAATAGCCAACTGGCACACTCCCCGCATCAAACCTCATAACAAACGGCGCTACCGTCCCTGGTGGCATGAATGCCCTCGAACGTTCCACCATCGAAACTGTCTGCGACATTGCCTGGCTCATATCAGTGCCAGGATGAAAAACCAGCTTGACCAGGCTGATGTTTTGAATCGAACGTGATTCGACGTGCTCAATTCCAGGCAAGTACAAGAAGTGGTATTCGTAATACGAAGTAACGTAGCCCTCCATCTGAGATGGGTCCATGCCGCCGTATGGTTGCGCAACATAAATGACAGGCATATTTAACTTCGGAAAAATGTCAATGCTCATCTGGCTTAGTGCAAGCATTGAACACAGCGCCACGCTGAGAACAGCCATTAAAACCGAGATCGGGCGATTCATTGCAAAGCTAATCAGCCACATGCTTAGTTCCCCTCCGCCTTCCTGACCTCAAGCGCAAATGGCTCGATGCTCCCTGTTGCTGCCGCCCGTGCTAGCAACGCGCGCCAAACCCGAAGCTTCGCTGTCGCCTCTTCAACTTCAGCTTGGGTGAGCAACTGCTCGTCCTGAGCTATATCATTGATACTGGCTAGCCCGATTTGATATCGGACACGGGCACTGTTAGCCGCTTCTCTTGCTGCGTAAACTTTTATCGGGGCATTGTCGGCGATTCTCAGAGCCCCTTTCATAAGGGCCGTAGCTCGATTTTCGTCAGTGCGCAACTTCAGGAAAGTGAAATCCAGGTGCGCCCTTTCTGATAGTTCTAGCTTGCTTGCCAGAAGATGCTGCGCCCTTAGATCAAATATGTCTAAGAACGGAAAGTTGATATTAAAGCCTGCGGCGTAGTTGACTCTTGTAGGATAGAATCCCTTTCCTTGATTGATAGACACATCACTCCTGAATGCGCTGCCTCTTCCGTACATCGCAGCGATGATGCTGAATTTGGGATAATAGGTTTTTTCTATCGCTCGTTTGCGATTGCCGGCGAGTTCTAGCGCACTTGATTGGGCGAGCCAAGCAGGATGTGACTCGATATTGACAGCAAGCTGATTAAATCCTGGCCGCAGATTTAACAACGCTCCTGGTTCTATATTGAGCGCGGAGGTGGTCAAGCCAATGGCTTCAGCCAAGCTAGCGATGGCTAAGTCGAACGATTGCTCAGCCTCAATGAACTGATCCCTTGCTTTCGCTTCCTCCGCTTCAGCCAGGAAGCCATCAGTGTTCGAACGCAAGTGCTTATCAACAAGAACGCGCACTGTATCTTTGAGTACGGTCATTCTATCAAGCTTGGCTTTTGATGCCTTGACGGCCTGTTGTGCCGCCGCTGCCTTCAGAAAAGTTTCTGCCGCACTAACAACTGCATCCAATTCAGTAAGCGCTACCTGCGATTTTGCAAATCGCTCTTCCGCTTGGGCGGTACGGACATTCGCTGCTCTCAACCCGAAGTCAAACGGCTCCCAAGATAAAAGCGTTCCCGTCGCGCTACCCCACCCACCAGTGAGATCGTTTCCTCCTACCTCGGCACCGGTTATTACAGGTATGGTGCCATTCGGAAGAAGCGGACCAGTGATTTGATTTGATGTGCCCCGCATCTCCTGGACCAACATGCTGCCTCTGGGCAGATATGCAGTTTTCTCTTTGCGCACTCGGGCTTTCGATGCTTCTGCTCGATATACAGCTGCCTTTATCTCTGGGAAATTACGCCGAGCCATCTCGACGGCATCAGATAGAGTCAAAGACAACGGTCGCAACTGCGGTCCAGACAATGAGGTCACTGTCTCTTTCAGATCTTGCGCTGAGGCACTACCAAACGTAAGAGCCACGAGGTTGATCAGCAGCAAGGATGTAATCACCAGAAAAATGCGCCTACGAAGTGTCAACATTTTTTCTTCTCGGCGCTGTCTCGACGCAAAACGTCGGCGTAGAGACCATCGAAAAGCATGATGCCGTGTACTTCAAGCTCACCATCAGTCAGCTCCCTTATCAACCAACCCTTGAGGATCGCGTCTACACCGGCTGTCTCTGGATGCAAATAATGACTGTCGCGCAAATCTATTTCGTGGACGATCTCCGCGAGTGTGCGCAGTCCTGGGTCTTTCAAATCAAACGCGGTGATCATTGTTTCCAGACTGCACAAATTTCCGACATGTCCAAATGTGCTGTCTTCCTTCATATCGAAAGACAATTCCGCCTTTTGCGGTTTAGTCGAATATCGGATTTTGGCCTTATCATCAATAAATCTGCGAATCAGCCAGACGCAGGCCAGCCGGTCGACATGTGGGCGCGGTCTTGTCACCCAGACCTTGTTTTTGAAATCCTTGATATGCACTTTTGTTATTTCTGGAACTTCATGTTCGCTCGCCGACAGCTTCCGTTCCAAACTCGCTAGCCTCGATGTCAGGCGGGCACCGCCGGGTGCGTCAAAGAAATCACAGCGCGCTATGTCCGTATGTTTTCGCCGCAGCTTTTCAATCTCGCTATGCAGCTTGTTCTTATCATCATCAGCAACCTTGTCGCTTGTGGACTTTTCTAGCTCCTTTACCGACTCTTCAAGTTCCAGGTATTCCTTTTCACTGCGATCTTTAAATAGCTGGATCAACTCCTCGTCGGAGAGCCCCTCGAATGACTCGACATTCATCAAGAGGCACTCACCGCGCTGCTGTTGTACTTCCTTTAGAAGCCACTGGAATGACTCCAGGCAGTCCTCACGACCAGGCAAAATATGCACGCCACTTTTGGGAGACACAGCACCCAGGCGGCTCAGTCTTCTCCAAAGCGATACGCGCGCGCTTGAACCCTGATTAGAAGGAAAGGAGCAATTAAAAACTAGCCAGTTCACAAGTGTCCTCGCGAAATCTTGCCGGTTGCAATGTGTGTTACACTGACGCAACACATGTTACCACACCAGTTAAGAGGCTCTTCTTTGTGAATGCAATCTCTAGGCGTGACCTACTAACTGCAGCGGCGCTGACTGGCGGAGCGATCCTGCTGGGAAACTCGGCTACTGCTCAAACTTTGCCCGTTGCGCCGATCAAATTCGAAGTCAAGCCGTTGCCGTTCAACCCAAGCAAGCTCAAAGGCATAAGCGAGAAACTGATCGTCTCGCATCACGATAAGAATTATGCAGGCGCTGTTAAACGCTTGGGAGCAATTCAGGAGAAGATCGCGCAACTTCCAGCAGACGCAGCGCCATTTCAAATGGGTTCGCTAAAGCGGGAATCATTAATCGCTATGAACTCAATGATTCTGCACGAGTATTACTTTGATAATTTAGGTGGAGACGGCAAACTTGGTGGCACCATAAAAGATGTGCTCAATCGCCAGTTTGGTTCCATCGAAGCTTGGGAGCACGATTTCAAACTCACCGGACAGTCGCTGTCGGGCGGCTCGGGTTGGGTAATACTCGCTTACAGTCCGCGCGACAAAAGGTTGTTTAACGTGTGGAGTTCCGATCACCAAGTCGCATTGGCTGCCGGTCAACCACTACTCGTGATGGACATGTACGAGCATGCATATCAAATGGATTACGGCGCCGACGCTAACTCTTACATCGGAGCGTTCTTCTCCAATATTGATTGGGAGCAGGTAAATACGAGGGCTAAAAGTCTCGATTTTGCCTAGGACAACGACGGGCACACATGAAATGGATCACACGCAGAAATCCTGAGAAACTTCTTGAAGCTTGTGACAGCATTTGCTAACAAAGTGCACTTCGCAAGCGTCAATCACTTGAGACAAAACAGCAAGATGCTTTTGCGACATTCGAAATTTACTTGCAGGCACAATCTAGCTGCTGCAGTCGTGGTTGAACATAGAAATTATTGCAGAACACGAGCGAGTCGCTCAACTAACTCCTTACGTTTCCCATCCGGCAGCTTCTCTAAGTTTTGAAGTTTCCAGCGCACCGCAGGCAATGCTTCGACTCCATCAATTTTAAGCAGATGCCACTTCGGAGCACCACGCTTAATTGATAAGAGGAGTTCCCGATCACCGTCGGTAAAGGCTTTATGAATGCTCTCGACCAACTCCTTCCGCGTGCTTTCAAGCTCTTCGCGGCTCACTGCATCAACCGTCATCCCGACGAAACCATGTTCGAATTCATGCTTAATGTCGCGAAATCTGGGAGAGATAATTTCCGACATTGGCCGATCATGGCTGATGAGATAGACGAGAAATGCTCGGAATAAATCCCGTGTTAAGCCTTCGTTCGCCAATAGCAGCCGAACATCGTATAGGTCGCGTGGGTGTTGTCTATCGAGAGCGGCTACAAGCTTGCCACCATAGAGATCCTCGAAAGAGACTACGGCGATCTCGGCGAACCCAAATTCACTCTGCACTTTCTCCGAGACTGCGCGAGTCTGCTGGGGGAAAACCGTCCCGCGTAGAACTGGCGTAACTTCGATTTTAATTTGAGCGTCTCTCGTACTAACGACAAGCTTGACCGCCCGGTCCGTGCCCTGCAAGACTGAAGCGCGCACCTTTGTATCTGGAACGCTTTTCTCGATCCTGGCTGCGATATTTTTGAGAGCGGCATCAATCTCCTGCAGTGATTCGTCACGCGGTTTGACAGGAAGATAGGCTAAGTCGATATCAACAGACAGCCTCGGCATATCGCGGATGAACAAGTTGATTGCCGTGCCGCCTTTCAGTGCAAAGCAATGCTCTTGCGCGACAATAGGCAAAACGCGAATAAGCAGCGAGACTTGTTTTCTATATGGTGCGCTGTCGATCATTGGCGAATTCTTCCGGAACGGTTATGAGGTACTTCGGATCTAGTTTGCCACCAGGGACTATCATGCGTTTCCCTTTGCCGATATCGATATTTTCGGTGTCGAGCGTCTTAAGCCAGGCATGATTATGTCGCTGCGCAAACCAGAGAAAAAGACGTTTTGTTTTTATGCTCCGGCAATCTGCAAGTACCGTGTTGAGGTATTTCGGTCGCAAGTTGGTCAGACCTTCCATCAGCACGTCTGCCTGGTGGAAGGTCTCATGAGTTGGCAGTTCGTCAAGAAGTTCGAGGATCGCTCGCTCCGGCGTGGAGATTAGCATCGACCATTCAGAAGCGCCCCACTTGTGCTGTGTGAAGTTTGCCTGCTGATATTCCTTGCTTTTCTTTATGTTGCCATCACTTGTTTTGAATAGATGCGTCGAATGAAACACAAATTGCTGCTTCAACGGCAATCTGTTCACCCAGCTCGGTGGCAGTTCAGATCCATAAAGATGAACTGCCGATGGCGCCGTCATTGACAGATAATGGGACAGACCGTTCAGCTCTAATGCGGTGCGTCCTCCAACCGTGGTGGGGACTTCAAGGAGGCGCTGCATCGATATCACGACTGGTTCCCAGCTCTTCTGATCGATCATGGCGCTAGCTCGACGGTAGACACCTCGCACTGGCGACGCCAGCCATCCATGCCGCAGGTATTTCGCTATAAGCTGGCGTGAGTATCCTTGCTTTTGAAGCCAGCTGGAATCAACTGGCAGTCCCTCCGGTAGGACCTGCTGCAGGCGGTTTAGCTTTCCATATCTTTGTATACCCATGGTATACATTGTAGCACATAGTCAAACCAAAACGGTTTGATAAGTCCTGGATTTGTATACTCATAGTATACATTCTTCGCAAACCCCGAACCGCACTCTATTTGACTCGTTTGAGCCCCGGTTTTCTCTTTTTCTTGAATAAGCCTGTTGGAAGAATTTCGGCGCTATTGGCCATTGAAGCTTGCGCTGCTTCCATAGCATGTTTCAATGGATCGAAGGCCAGGCGCGAATAGATTTGGGTCGCTGTCGGAGACTTGTGTCCGAGCACCTTACCGATGATTTGCAAGGACTGGTTGTTCATAGCCATATAACTTCCAAGCGTGCGACGAAGATCGTGCATGCGCAGATCTTCCAACTTAGTGCGCTCCAAGAATTTCGCCCAGGCGTTTTTGGGTTCGACGACGTGTCCGCTGGCGCCGTCACTGGGAAACACCCACTCATCAGATTTTCGGTGCTCATGTCGATCTTCAAGAATCTGCATTGCAAGATCAGTTAGCGGCACAGTCTGAGATTCTTTGTTCTTGGTGATCGGAATATGCCAGAGCCCAAGCTCGAAATCGATCTGATCCCATCTCATCGCAAGAACATTGCCTTGCCGCGCACCGGTGAACAGACTCAAGTAAACGTAATCACGAAAGGGAATGTTTTTCTCGGTCTTTAGCCCTTCAAGGAATTTCTCGAATTCATCCGGGCGTATGAAACGCTCGCGAGATCTGGTTTTGAACTTTGTAATGCCGGTGCATGGATTGTCGCCGGAGTGATATCCGTACTTCGCGCTCCATGAAAAAACTGCCCGCAGATCATCATAGGCTCTGTTTGCCGTGTGGTGCCCTCGTTTACCGAGCACATTCATGTGCTGCTGTACATCCGCGCGAGTAATCGAAGCGGCGGGCGTTGATAGCCAGAGATCAAAACACCGCTGCAGATTCTTGCGCATTTCCTCCCAGGTTGTGCAATGGTGCTGAGCATAATCATCTATGTAGTGCTCAACCAATTCTCCCAAATCCAGCCCAGCAGCTTTGGAAACACGCTTCGATACAACTGGTGCACCACTCGCAATGGTGCCAAGCATCTGTTGCGCTTCCTTTCTCGCCTGCTCTACAGTCATGTCAGGGAAACTACCCAGCTTTGGCTTTATTGGCTTGCCGCCCACAAATTTGTAGATATGAAAGGTCTTGCTGTTTGTGTAGACAATTAGCACAAGCCCTTTCACGACTGTGTCGTGATACACAACCGAGCCCTTCGATGGCGGCGGGAGCTTTTCTATTTCCTGCTTGGTGAACTTGATTTGGTTTTTAGCAATCCTTGGCACAGCCGATTCTCCCCCACCTGCAGTTCATCCATTCGTTCCGCACGAGGGGGTCATATCCTCTCGTCTTTTAGGACTCTTTTCTTCTATTCACTTCTATTCAACGAAGGGGTATGACCCCCTCGTTTTTATTCTAGCTTCTATTCAGCTTCTATTCAAGCGAGGAACCGACGGTTGTCATAAAATACGACGCGAAAGGCTGGATAACCCCACCTAGTCATCATATCGGGAACCGAGAGAAATAGAAACTAGCGCTTGGCAAAAAGTCCGGAAACCCTAGTAAAGTCGTGGTACCGGTTCGTTTACACCGAGGGGGTTAGGAGTTCGAGTCTCTTACCGCCCAATCTTCACAACCCAGACACCAAGCGGCTTTCCAGCGGAGAGCCGCTTGGTTTTTGGGAGTGCCCAGATATTTGGTGATACACTCCAGGCAAAACTTGAAAGCAATAGAGAAAACCTGCGACCAGCCTTCAAGTAGACTTAGGAACTAGTGGAGTAATTCGTGGAGGTTCAAGTCCTCTCTCGCCCACCATCTCGATTACCGCCGAAAGGCGGTTTTCTTTTTTGGGGAGGTTTTTTCGACTGGACCCCACCTGGACCCCGGGAAGGGAAAATGAACAAGAATTCCCATCAACACCTTCAGTCCGCTTGGATGTAAGCGCATTGCTACGGAAGGCGTTACTTGAATGCAGAGCTGCGAGGGCAAGGGCAGCACCATGTGCGGTGCCTCTCATTAGAAGACTCGATTTCGTACAAAATCCTGGCAAAGAACGCTAAGTGATGTGGAAATGACTACTCGGGCTTCGTGTTCACTAAGTTGCGCCGATACGAGAATCGCTTGCGCAAGGATTGGAACACTCAGCTTTTCATACGCCATTGAGAGGTTGGCGGCAGCGATGGCACTCAATCCGTCAGCGATCTTTCGCGCAACTTGAGTCGGTTGGTTCTTTGCGGCCCATAACTACGGCCCGGCGGCAAACTCATGGTCCGCCTCTTGAATGCGTCTGGCTCAGCATCATTTGGTTCCATGGCGTCAGAGCTGTAGCTGTCGGCATTTGTGTTTCACCCCACCCAGGCAAGAAACACTACCGTACTAATTCTAGAGCTGCTCGTTCCAATGACTCGATAATTGCACCTCGCTTCTTGGCGTTCTGATAATCCTGATTCAGGGTGCCGGTGATGTTTCGCCCAAAGCTAATTGAATAGCTTGAGAACAAGCTGTCGTATGTGATTTTTCCCTCGAAAGGAATTAAAGTGGCTTGGATCATGCACGGCGTATCATAAATCACATCATCAAGCGGACAGTTTATGCCAACAACACCGTATACCTCGGGCCCAGCATGGCTAGATTGCTCTCCAGAAATAAGCACCGAGTACTTCTTCAAATGCTTCACAACAAGGAATCTTCCCGCCACTCTCCAGCGCCAGCTTTCAACCACTCTCAAGTCGGCGTCCGGAAGTCGAGCTGGATTTCTACGTACGAACTCTTCGAGCAATCGATCATCAGACCAAAGGACCTCGCGAACAATGGCAGCATCAGTAGGATTCAACGATTCCCCTAGAAGCAAGGATTCTTTGATTACTCTTCTTTTCTGGTTGGCAAAACGCAGCAATGGAAACCAAATGCCATAAAAGCGCTGCGCTTGTGACGTTGTTAACTGCATTGCTCAGCTCCTGAAAAATACAAACCGATCAACAGCGATCGTGTCAATGTCGGTCATCACGATCAAGACCTCGATTACATATCTGACGGACATACTGGCGCGCTCTCTCAGTGCCCGACGGACTTATACGTCCTGTCGAGAAGCGTGAATGTTGTGTAATGCCTGGATGCCCGGCGATCTTTGTGGCTTCGATCGATCCGGTTCATTCAAAAGACACCCGTGAAATGATCTCAAGTCTCTCTCTCAAGCGCATACCAGGTGCCAGGTCCCTTCCCAAAGCGCGCCAACAGCCTTCGTTGAACCAGCTCGTTCAGGCGAACCTTGATGGTACTTCTGCTTTCACCGGTTAGATTTTCAATATCGGACGTCTTCACCCGCCCGTGTTCGCGCACAAGCTCTAAAATTCGCACTGAAAGCGCTGGCAGCTCGCCCTCGAAAATGCGCTCTCTCGAAAGCTTGAGTTGCAAGTTTGCTTTTTGTTTTTGCATCGCCTGCAGAAAAAACTGAATCCACGGATCCCAGTCAAGGTTGTCTGATTCCAGCGTTCCTTGAGTTCTTCTGAGTGCTAGGTAGTAGGTTCCTTGTTAGACTCAACAACACCTTCCAGTGAACTATAAGGAACGTAGGCATAGCCTTTCCTGAGGAGGAGCAGCGTAGTGAGGACACGTGAGAGGCGGCCATTGCCATCTTGGAATGGATGAATTGCAAGAAACATCGCAACGAATGCTGCTGTTGCGGGCAGTGGATGCACTGCGTTGGAAGCGAGCATCTCATTCGTCCACGAAATGAGTTCTGTCATTTTGTACGGCGTATCAAAGGGCATGGCGGTTTTGAACACCACACCCAGGCTTTCACCATTTGGTCCGAAGGCCTCAACATTGTTTGGCAATGTTTTGTAGTTGCCTCTATGTCGATCATCTTTGCTGCTGTACTTCAGCAGATCGCGATGTAATTGCTTTATGTGATTCTCCGTCAAAGGAATGTGTTGCCAGTTCTTGAAGACGGTATCCATTACATCGGCATAACCAGCCACTTCCTGCTCGTCTCTCGACCGGAAAGACTTCTTTTGAATGCCGGACAAAAGCGCGTCAACTTGCTCATCGGAAAGCGCCGCCCCCTCAATTCTTGTCGATGAACCAATGCTTTCGATGGTGGCAACATGTTTTAGGGCGGCCAGGCGTTCTGGTGAAATGTTGGATAGTGAACGCCAGGCTCCTTTAAACTCGTCGAGTTCTCCGACCAAACGCAACATTTCGAGGGTGGGTCGAAAGTGTTCCAATTTCATCGGTCAAAATCTCCATAGCCAATTCCTTGTCCAATGCAAGCCAATACTAGCCAATACTAGCCAATACTAGCCAATACTGCAACTGTATATACAACTCGGCAAATTCCTAAGTCCGCAAGGGTTTGCAGCAATTGGGTAAGCTGGGCTGTTGACAGAAGGCTTAGGGATCTAGTATCGCAGCACGTAATAGTGCAAGCTTTTTCCATTCTCTAACTTAAGTTTTAGCGAATGCTGGGCTTTCTTTTTGGGGGAGGCAAATGGAGGTGTTGTGACGCCGTTGTGACAGTGCCGGTTTTGGCTAGCGTCGCAATTACTACAATCGAAGGAACGCCGGAGTGCCGGAACAACCTAGCCTCATCTCAGTGAGGCCGATCGCCTAGATTACCAGGGGAGCCGAGAACAAGCAGCATGCGCAAAAAGAACAAACAAGAGGTAACAATCGGCGAACCTTGTAGAAACGGAAGACACTCTAAGAGCATTGACGACAAAGAGAAGATCATTGCGCTCTCCATATGCTGCCAGCACCCGATGCCAAATTAGTGAGTCATTCGGAGGGATCACTAATAGCCTTTTCGCGCCGCCACTAATAGCCTTTTTGCGCCGCCACTAATAGCCTTTTCGCGACAGGCATGGTAGCCTTTTACTCTGATTCCTTTCCAGATTTTCGAACAATAGATGAAAGTTATTCCACGGCACCTGGCAATAAGATTAGAGCAAGCGTTGGGCACAAGCCGTGTCGTCAACGTTGTCGGTCCGCGACAAGCCGGCAAGACGACGTTGGTAAGAGACCTGATTGCCACCGCAAGCTATATCACCCTTGACGATGATGGTGCGCGAGCAGCACTCGAAGTAGATCCCTACGGACAGCTTCAGTTAGCTTCTGAACAAGCACGAAAAGCTAAGCGTCCGATCGTGCTCGACGAAGTACAACGCTTACCCGAAATCACATTTGCGCTCAAACGCATTGTCGATGCGGACAATAGGCCAGGACAATTTGTTCTAACTGGTTCATCCGATATCTTTACGACAGGAAAAGCTTACGATTCGCTGGCGGGGCGAGTAATGACATTTATACTTCGCCCGCTGAGCGCGGCGGAGATCGCAGAACAAGGTCCGTGCCGTTTACTTGATGTCGTGGCTGACCATCCCAGGGATTGCCTGCGAGAATTGCCCAAAGCGCGATCATTTACGCGCAAGCAAGCTATCGAACTGATCGTGCGAGGCGGCTTCCCTGAGATCCGGAAGCTTGACGATCAAGATCGGACGCATCGGTATATCAGCTATCTAGATAGCATCGTTGAACGCGATGTAGCTCCCATTGCCCAAGTCCGTAAGCCCGACACCCTCAGGCGGCTTATCGACCAATTAGCAGAACGAACGGCGGAAGAACTAAGCATTGCTGCGCTCTGCAAAGTACTCGCCGCTCGAAAAGAAACAGTGAACGATTACATAGATATTCTCTACCGGCTTGGTATTGTGCACCGCCTCGGCGCATGGACATCATCGGGTGGCAAGCGCGAGGTGAAGGCATCGAAGCTTCATTTCTTAGATACTGGTTGTGCCACCGCACTGCGTGCAGAAGACAGCAGCAGCTTTGGAATTGGTGCCGATCAGGTTGCACTAGGACACCTTCTAGAGAGCTTTGTCTTCATAGAACTGGAAAAGTGTTTACCGTATCTCACCAAGCGTTGGCGCCTATATCACTGGCGCCAAGAGGGTCGAGAAATTGATATCGTTGCAGAGGCGCCAGGAAGACTTCTTGCGGTCTTCGAGATGAAGGCTGCCGCTACAGTAGGACTCGACGATTTTCGGCATATCAATTGGTTCCTGAGCGAAGGTCCAGGCAAAAGCTACAAAGGCACTGGCTTCGTAGTTTATCTGGGCACCGATCTCCTGTCATTTGGTGCCGGACGGATAGCCTTGCCATTGTCAATGCTTTGGTCGTTCGATTCATAAGCTGTTGTAATAACTATTATGAAAGCGTTCCACCAACTGCGTGGTTGACCGGGGACTAGTTTTGCTCTTGGATTGTGTTAACAGGTTAGCACAAGGATCCGCGCATGAATGCACCGAGTCGCCAGGGCAAAACCAAAGAGACTTACTGGCGCCAAACAAGCGCTCGGTGTTCCGAGAGCGGGCTGAGTCAGGTCGAATTCTGCAAGCGAGAAGGATTGAACCCGAGCAATTTGTGCTGGTGGAAACGAATGCTTGCGGCACGCGATGCTGCACCCGTCCAGACAGGAATTGAATTTGAGCAAGATCCAGACGATGAGCAAAAGGAAAATTACTGGCGCGAAATCGTTGCCCGTTTCAGCACCAGCGGATTGAGCAACGATGCATTTTGCAAGAAGAAGGCTATTAAGGCGCAGGCCTTCTGCTGGTGGCGCGGCGAAATTGGCCGAAGGGACAGCGGCCCGTGCCTTTACCGACCGCCAGGATGTTCGTTCCGCTGAAGACAACGGAGAGCCAACCAATCCGGCTAGCATCCACACCGGAATTAGTTGCTGAAATCGACGTTCTGCAGGGCACGGTTCGGATATTCGACAATGCAACTACTCAGACTATTGCAATGTTGTTCGCGGCCATCAGGAGATCGGCTGAATGATTGGCAATACAGGAAGCACCAGAATCTTTCTTTGCACCCAAGACACGCACATGCGAAAAGCTTTGATAGCTTACGAGGCATCATTCGCAGCGCCATGCATCTCGACCCGCTTTCCGGCGGTCTTTTCCTGTTTAAGAACAAGCGCGGCGACCGCAT
>Ga0163152_10002895_pt1 | contig 23306 bp, 24 predicted proteins | sample OliLakLV19MP8IB2_FD_148635 | JGI IMG/M metagenome (GOLD analysis project Ga0163152, IMG submission 148635) | Freshwater microbial mat bacterial communities from Lake Vanda, McMurdo Dry Valleys, Antarctica - Oligotrophic Lake LV.19.MP8.IB-2 | ecosystem: Environmental > Aquatic > Freshwater >...
CCCCACCCCTGCGCGCGCCGGCGGCCGAGGGCTCGCCAACTCGCTCCAGAACCTGTCAAAGTTTCTACAGCAGGACAATTTTGCGAACGACCGAGGGGGGCAGCCCGAGCAGGATGCCCAAATCAGCTTCGACTCCAAGGGTGTCGATTTCGGCTGGTGGCTCCGCCGCTTTGTCACGCACGTGAAGAGCAACTGGTTCATTCCGCAGCTGGCGCAGATTACGCCGGGACGCGTGGTGATCACCTTCAACGTGCATCGGAATGGCTTCATCACCGACATCGAAGTCATCAAGACGTCCGGCCATCGGGCACTCGACCAGGCGGCGGTGAACGCGCTCAAGACCTCGAGCCCCACCGTGGCGCTGCCTGCTGAATATCCGGAAGACAAGGCCTTCTTCACGGTGACCTTCCTCTACAACGTCCTCCGGTGACGTCTTCGGCCACAGGACCGTGGACCGTGGACCGTCGACCCTCGGACCACACGCTTGTGTGCGTGGTGGGCCCGACGGCCACGGGCAAGACGGCGCTGGGCGTGGCGCTGGCGGAAGCGATCGACGGAGAAATCATCTCCTGTGATTCCACGGCCGTGTATCGCGGCATCGACATCGGCACCGACAAACCCACGATGGAGGAGCGGCGGGGCATCGTGCACCACCTGATCGATGTGGTCGGGCCTGACGAGACGTATTCGGCGGCGCGCTTTGCCCGCGAGGCGGCCGCGACCGCACACGACATCCGGGCGCGTGGAAGGTGGCCGATCCTTGTGGGCGGGACAGGGTTTTATTACCGGGCGCTGGTGCGCGGATTGTTTCCCGGCCCCGAGCGCGACGATGCGTTGCGGGCGAGGCTTGAACGTGTCGCCGATGCCCGCGGTGTGGAGGCGTTGCATCGTTGGATCGCACGGGTGGACCGCGCGTCGGCGCTGCGCATCATGCCGCGCGATCGCAAGCGGCTCGTGCGGGCGCTTGAGGTGTATCTGCTCACCGGGCGTCCCCTGACTGAGCACTTCGACGCCACGGTCTCGCCACTCGCAGGGTGGCAGGTATTGACGCTCGGACTGATCGATCCGCGCCCCGATCTGGAAACGCGCGTCGCCCGTCGTGTGGACGCGCAGTTTGCGCGCGGCGTGGTCGCCGAAGTCGAGGCGCTCGTCGCCGCCGGCGTGCCCGAGTCCGCGCATGCCTTTAGCGGCCTGGTCTACCGCCAGATCATCGAGATGCGCCAGGGTGTGCGCGATGAAGCCGCGACGCGTGCGCTGATCGTGCGCGAGAACATGCGCTACGCGCGCCGACAAGTGATGTGGTTCCGCAAGGAACCCGATGTGCGGTGGTTGTCAGGCCCTGGCACCGAGCCTGTCGTGCAGGCCGAGGCACTCGCGATCATCAGAGGCTCGAGCGAGGTTGAAGGTTAGCCTTTTCCCTCTAGCCTTTCCTTCCAGGCCTTCCCTTTGGCCTTGTGCTCTAATGAATTTACGCATGCCAAAGCCCATCACGCGCGTCCTGCTCATCGTCATGGATTCGGTCGGGTGTGGCGAGTTGCCAGACGCGAACCTCTATGGTGACGAGGGTTCCGATACGCTGGGGCACATTGCTGATGCGGTGGCGCTGCACGTGCCGACGCTGCGATCGTTGGGGCTCGACCGCGTGGCGCGCATCAATGGCGGCGCGAGTGCGAACGTGCCGCGACACAGTGGTGAACCGCGCGGAGCGTTCGGGCGCATGGCGCAGGCGTCACCTGGCAAGGACTCGGTCACCGGCCACTGGGAAATCGGCGGCATCATCCTCGACCGGCCGTTCCCGACGTTCCCGCAGGGATTCTCCGCCGACATCATCGCCGAGTTTGAGCGGCGCATCGGCCGCACGTCGATCGGGAACGTGGTCGCGTCCGGGACAGAGATCATCGACAGACTCGGACCTGAACACATGCGCACCGGGTCCCCGATCGTCTACACCTCCGCAGACAGCGTGTTCCAGATCGCGGCCCACGAAGGGGTGGTCCCGATCGACGAGTTGTATCGTTATTGCGAGGTGGCATTTGACCTGGTTGGGCGTGGCCTGGGTGTCGGCCGTGTCATTGCGCGGCCGTTTGTGGGAGAGCCCGGCGCGTTCACGCGCACATCCAATCGACACGACTACGCGCTTCAACCCTTCCACGACACAGTGCTCGACGTGCTGAAGGCAGCCGGGCATCCCGTCGTCGCCATTGGGAAGATCGAAGACTTGTTTGCCGCCCGCGGCATGACCAAGGCCGTCCATACGACCTCCGACGAACACGGCATGGACATGGTGTTGCAGGAACTGGACGCGACCGATCGCGGCCTGATCTTCGTCAACCTGGTGGACTTCGACGCAAAGTACGGACATCGCAACGACGTCCCAGGTTACGCGGCGAATCTCGAACGTTTTGACGCGCGTCTTGCGCAGTTGCTCCCGGTGCTTCGAGAGACTGACCTGCTGATCGTGACCGCGGACCACGGCAACGACCCGGGCACACCGTCCACTGATCACTCACGCGAATATGTCCCGGTGCTGCTGTGCGGAGCGTCAGTGCCGGCAGGGCTCGACCTCGGCACGCGCAAGACGTTCGCAGACCTCGGTCAGACCGTCGCACACATCTTCGGCGTCGGCCCCCTGCCGAACGGTCGCTCGATGTTCTCAACCAGGGCGACAGGCTGAGGCTACCGACCGCTGCGAATCCGTTCGACGATCGTGACCCGGTCGTCGGGTGCGACCTCCCGGCCATAAAAACGATCGAAGAGCGCGACCCGGAGTTCCACTGCGGAAATGCCGGGGTGAGACGCGTGAATGCCTGCGGTCGCCAGCGCCTTGGCGCTATCGAACATCGCGCACGCCATCACGACTCGCTCAGTCGGCGAGAGGGCACGATACCGTTCGCGGACGTCGCGCGCCACATCCGGCGGCGTGTCAGTCACCGCCGCACCTCCGCGAGCAGGTCCGACAGACCGAGTTCAACGGCCCACGCGTCCACGTAGTCCCAGTCGAGTTCCGGCCGCATCTCCATGAGGCTTCGCACATCTCTCAACTGCACTTCCGATCGGGAGTCCCTGGCCCAGTCCAGCTTCGAGAGCAGGAGGTCTTCGGCAGACACGACGAAGACCGCCTGGCCCGCCAACTCGACACGGCGTCGTCGCTCGAATTCTGCGAGTCGAAACGGCGACGTCTTTCGAGCGATGCAGTCCACTTTGACGATGGTGGCCGTGTGAATCAGATTGAACATGCCCCCGTGACGAGCCGCCTCGCGGATGCGGTCCGGGTCGAAATGGAATTCGCTGGCAAACAGGGCGATGATCCGGTCCCCATTGGTCCCCGACAACTCCACCACCAGATCCACATCCCTGGTCATTCTCGGCTCGGCATACACCGACAGCGCGATCGATCCGGTCACCATATAGGCGATGCCCGCAGAATCGAGGGCTGCAGTCACACGATGCAAAATCACCAGTTCGTCGCCCATCCACGTCGATGATACTCCGCGCTCTGTCCGCGCGAGGCAGATCGGCTTTACGGCGTCGGCCTCTGACAAACGGTACTTCTACCGACCGCTGCGAATCCGTTCGAGGATCTTGACCCGGTCGTCGGGTGTGACCGGGTGGACCGGGCGAGAGACGAGTTATACAATCGGTATGAAAACAGCCGTCTGGGCTGGCGCACCGGGCAACGTGCTTTTCTCGAGCAAGACGACCGGCTTACCGAAGGATTTTGTGGCCAACGTGTCGCAGATCACGGCGCTTGATCGGTCAATCCTCACCGAGCGGATCGGGCGGATGGGGCCGAAGCCGCGTGCGCAAATCCTTCACGGCATCGACATCGTCCTGGGCCGATGAACCGGATCACACGCCGTGCAGCCTGGACCGTGGACCAGTTAGACTGTCTCGTCATGTCGTCGATTCGCGAACAACTTGAGGCGCGGGAGGACGAGACGCTCGCCCCGCAGGCGTCCCGCAGCCGCACCAGCAGAGGCCGCATCGTCGCCGAGCCCCCCGACCCCATTCGTCCAATCTTTCAGCGCGACCGCGACCGGGTCATCCACTCGAAGTCGTTCCGCCGCCTCAAACACAAGACGCAGGTCTTTTTTGCGCCGGCCGGAGATCACTACCGCACGCGTCTCACACACACGCTCGAGGTCTCACAGATTGCCCGCAGCATCGCGAAGGTTCTGCGCCTGCACGAGGAACTGACCGAAGCCATTGCGCTTGGCCACGACCTGGGCCATCCGCCCTTTGGTCACGCCGGCGAACGCGTGATCGACAAATTGGTCCCGGGTGGCTTCAGTCATCACGAGCAGAGCCTGCGCATCGTCGATGTCCTTGAAAACAATCGGCAGGGGATGAACCTGTCATGGGAGGTGCGCGACGGCATCGCCCGCCACTCCAAGGGCAAACACGGATTGCCCGTCGGCGCGCCGCCCGAACATCGCGCATCCACGATTGAAGGCCAGATCGCGCGCGTGGCCGACATCGTCGCCTACGTCAACCACGATATTGACGACGCCGTGAGGGCCGGGGTGCTCAACCCCGGTGACCTGCCCGCCAGCGCCACCGGGCGGCTGGGCCTGACCTCGTCACAACGCATCAACACCATGGTCACCGACGTGGTCACCGAGACCCTCAAGGGGGACCTGACCGAGATCCGGATGAGCGACGACGTGCTGCAGGCGACCCTGGATATGCGGACGTTCCTGTTCCAGGCGGTCTACGAAAATCCCCGGGCGACCTCTGAGTTTGAGAAGGCCGCCGGGGTCCTGGGAGGCCTCTGGGAGAAGTTCCGGGCCCGCCCGGAGCAGTTTCTGGACCCGGTCACCATCGAGTCCGAGGGCCTGGACGCCGCCGCCAGGGATTTTCTGGCCGGAATGACCGATCGGTACGCCGTCGCCCTCTTTGAGGACCTCTACGTGCCCAGGTCCTGGAGCGTCTAACCCCGTGTTAAACTCTCTGTTTGCGCTACTGGCTGGGGCCGGTAGAGGGAACTATGAAGCTCGATATCAGTCGTCTGCGCCGGGGAGCCGAAAAGGTCGTTCGGCAGTATGAGCCGGAGGCGTTTGCCGATCTGAAGGACGAGTTCCGGATCATCGGGGTGACCACGGTGAACGGGACGGTTCGCAAGGACACCGGCACGGCCGTCGTCCTGACCGCGAAGGTGTCATTTACGCTGGAAATCGCGTGCAGCCGATGCCTGGAGCCGTTTGCGGTGCCGGTCGAGGCGAATGTGGAAACGCGATTTGTGCCGGCAGGCGACTTGGCGAAGGTCACCGCCGACACGGTCAAGTCGGGTGAGATTGAAGACGACGTCGTTGATCACGATCTGGGGCTCGCGGAGTATCGCGACGAGACGATCGAGCTGGGCGACGTGGTGAGAGAGCAGTTTTTCCTGGCGCTGCCGATGAAGCCGCTATGCCAGGACGATTGCAAAGGGTTGTGCCCCGTGTGCGGGGTCAATCACAACCGTGAGACGTGTGAGTGCACACAGCAGTGGGTTGACCCCCGGCTGGCCGTGCTCGCCGAGTTGAAGAAGCACTGACGCAGGGATACGAACGATGCCAAATCCAAAACGCCGCCATTCCAAACAGCGCACCGCGAAGCGCCGGACGCACGACTCGCTGACGAAGGTCAACTCGATGACCTGCCCGCAGTGCCAGGAGCCCAAGCTGCCGCATCAGGTGTGCGCCAACTGCGGCTTCTACAACGGCCGCCAGGTTCGCGCGGTCAAGGAAGACTAGTCTCTGACGATCCCGACCATCGCGGTCGACGCCATGGGGGGCGACGCCGCCCCGGGTGAAATCGTCGCCGGCGCGGTCGCTGCGGCGCGTGACCTTCAGGTCACGATTCGCCTCGTCGGCCTGACGTCTATCGTCGCTGCTGAGTTGGCCCGGGTGGCCGGCGCGTCCGTGCCGGCCAACATTTCCATTCTGGACGCTGCCCAGGTCATCGGCATGGACGAAGCGCCGCTGGCCGCGCTGCGGCGCAAGCCGCGTGCGTCCATCAAAGTGGCCGCCGAGGCGGTGCTACGCGGCGAGGCTGATGCGCTGTACAGCGCAGGCCACACCGGCGCGACGCTGATGGCCGCCCACGCGGCGTTGGGCATGCTCCCGGGCGCCGAGCGGCCGGCGCTGGCCATCCTTGTTCCGACCCTTACCGGCCAAACAGTCCTGCTCGACACGGGCGCGACGATGGATTGCCGCCCGGAGCATTTGCGATCGTTTGGTGTCATGGGCGCTGCCTTTGCGCGAATCGCCCTGCAGGTGGACGCGCCCAGGGTCGGACTCCTGTCGGTGGGAGAGGAAGCCGCCAAGGGCAACGAACTGGTCCGTGAGGCGCACGGCCTCCTGCTCACCACTCGCGGGATCACCTTCGTCGGCAACATCGAAGCGCGCGATCTGTTCGCCGGGCATGCCGACGTCGTCGTCTGTGACGGTTTTACGGGCAACATCGTGCTCAAGACCGGCGAAGGCCTTGTTGCAACGCTGGAGACGATGCTGAGGCGCGAGGTGGGGCAGTCGATGGCCTCCCGGATTGCGAACTGGCTGGTGGGGCGCGAATTCCAGCGGCTCAAGGTGCGGATGGACGCCGGCGAACGTGGCGGCGCCCCGCTGCTGGGCGTGAATGGAGTGGCGGTGATCGGTCACGGGAGGTCGGACGCCCGCGCCATCCGCAACGGCATCGCGGCCACGGTCAGACTGGTGGAAGGGCGCATGGTCAAGCGGTTGCGAGAGGCTCTCAGCAATGAGCCAATGAGCCAATGAGCCAATGCATTGCCCCATTGCCCCATTGCCTAGGTGTGTGCTGAAGTAGGAAGGCTGTCATGTTCATGTTGACGGGCCGTGTGGCCCTGGTGACCGGTGCGTCACGCGGAATTGGTCGAGCGATTGCCCTCTCATTGGCCGCCGGTGGTGCCCATGTGGTGGCGGCGGCGCGCGGCGAGAATGCGCAGGGCACCGTGGACGCCATCGTGGCGGCGGGCGGTAGTGCTGAGCGTGCGACGCTTGATGTCACCGACCCGGCCAGCGTGGACGCGGTGGTCTCGAGTGTGCTGGAACGACACAAGCGCATCGACGTGCTGGTCAACAATGCAGGCGTGACCAAAGACCAGCTGATGTTGCGGATGAAACGCGCCGACTGGGATGGCGTGATCGCCGCGAACCTCACCGGGGCCTACACCTGCGTGCAGGCCGTGTTGAAGTCGATGGTGCGGGCCCGGCAGGGGCGCATCATCAGCATCACCTCGGTGGTGGGCGAGGCCGGCAATGCGGGTCAGGTCAACTACGCGGCGTCCAAGGCGGGCCTGATTGGGTTCACCAAGGCGCTGGCCCTTGAGGTTGCGTCGCGCCAGATTACGGTCAACGCAGTGGCCCCCGGGCTGGTGGACACCGACATGACCAAGGGGATGTCGGAAGGGGCTCACCAGGAGTGGGCGAAGAAGATTCCGCTGCAGCGTCTCGGTACCCCCGAGGACATCGCCGCGGCCGTCAGGTTCCTGGCGTCCGACGAGGCAGCGTATATTACGGGTCACGTGCTTTCCGTCAACGGCGGAATGCATACTTAACGCAGGGTTCTAGGTTCAGGAGGAGTTCGAATGGCCGTCGCAGATCAGGTTAAGAAAATCATCGTGGAACAGTTGGGCGTGGATGAAGACGAAGTGACGACCGACGCGTCGTTTGTGGACGACCTCGGCGCCGACTCGCTCGACACGGTGGAACTCGTCATGGCCTTCGAAGAAGAGTTCAGCATCGAAATCCCTGACGAAGACGCGGAGAAGATCACGCGCGTCAAGGATGCCGTCGAATACATCGAAAAGCACGCGAAGAAGAAGTGAGCAGACGCGTCGTAGTCACGGGGGTCGGCCTGCTCTCGTCCGTCGGTCTTGGTACCGACGCGACGTGGGCGGGCGTGTGTGCGGGGACCAGCGGCATCGGCCCGATCACGCGCTTTGACGCGTCGCAGCATGCGTCGCGCATTGCCGGCGAGGTCAAGGGGTTCGATCCGCTGAACTTCGTGGAGAAAAAAGAGGTCAAGAAGATCGACCTCTTCATCCAGTACGCCATCGCCGCCGCGCAGTTTGCGGTTGACGATGCGCAGCTGAAGGTGACGCCGGAGAACGCCGACATGACCGGGGTGTTCATCGCCTCGGGCATCGGCGGCTTCCTCACGATTGAGAACGAACACAAGGAACTGCTCAACGGCGGTCCCCGACGCATTTCGCCATTTTTTATTCCGGCCTCGATCATCAACCTCGCGGCCGGCCACGTGTCGATCCGGTTTGGCGCCAAGGGGCCGAACCTGGCGACGTGCACCGCGTGCACGGCGTCGGCGCATGCCATCGGGGAATCGTTCGAGATCATTCGCCGCGGTGACGCGGACGTGATGATCGCGGGCGGATCCGAAATGGCCATCACGCCGATGGGGGTGGGCGGGTTTGCGGCGATGCGCGCGTTGTCCACGCGCAACGACGAGCCCACCAGGGCCAGTCGACCGTTCGACAAGGACCGCGACGGCTTTGTGATCGGCGAAGGCGCCGGCATCCTCATTCTCGAAGAGTTGGAATCGGCCAAAGCCCGGGGGGCGCAGATCTACTGCGAGCTTGTGGGATACGGTCTGTCGTCGGATGCCTATCATCTGACTGGACAGCCGCCAGACGCCAATGGCGCCGTCCGCTCGATGAAGATGGCGTTGCGCAAGGCGGGCATCACGCCAGACAAGATCGACTATATCAACGCGCACGGGACGTCCACGCCGATCAACGATCCGACCGAGACGTTGGCGGTGAAGACCACGTTTGGCGACCACGCGGCGAAGTTGGTCATGTCGTCCACCAAGTCGATGACCGGGCACCTGCTCGGCGCGGCGGGTGGTCTTGAGGCCGGCATCACGGCGCTGGCCGTGCGCCACCAGATCGCGCCGCCGACCGCCAATCTCGACAACCCGGATCCCGCGTGTGATCTCGACTACGCGCCGCACACCGCACGCCCCATGAAGATCGACTACGCGTTGTCGAACTCCTTCGGGTTTGGCGGGACCAACGGCACGTTGCTGGTCAAACGTTTCGAAGAGTAAGTACAAGAACCTTCATGAAAATCGCCGTCTGCATCAAACAGGTTGTTTCGCGCGAGTGGCAAGTGCGCGTGAACGACCACAAGACCTGGGTCCGTGATCAGGACGCCGCCTGGGAACTCAACGAGCCGGACGCCTATGCGCTCGAAGAGGCGCTGCGGCTCAAGGAAAAACACGGCGGCGAGGTCATCGTCGTCTCGGCAGGCCCCGCACGGGTCTCGCAGGTTATTCGTGAGGCGCTGGCGCGTGGCGCTGATCGCGCGATTCACGTGGATGGGGATCACCTGGCGACCGCAGACGCCTTCGCAGCTGCGGATGCCCTTGCCGCAGCCATAAAAGACGAAGCGTGTGACCTGGTGCTGACCGGATTGCAGTCCGACGACCAGGGGTTTGCGCAGGTGGGTGTCATCCTCGCCGAACGCCTCGGCATGGCACACTCGACGATCATCATGGAAGTGCAGATCGACGGGACCACGCTGAAGGTCAAGCGTGAGCTGGAAGGTGGCTGGTTCCAGTGGATCAGCATGCCGCTGCCGGCGGTACTGACCATTCAGAGCGGCATCAATCAGCTGCGCTACGCCACGCTCAAGGGCATCATGGCGGCGAAAAAGAAAGAGGTCCGCGTGGTGCCGGCTCCAGCCGCTGCGGCCGCGCGTCAGCGCATCGTCTCCATCTACGTGCCGGAAAAAACCAAGGCGACGCGACTCATTGACGGTACGCCGGCGGAAGCCGCGGCCGAACTTGTGCGTGTGCTGCGCGACGAAGCGAGGGTGTTTTAATCATGATGTTCGTCATCGCAGAGCAGAAGGACGGCGTGCTCAACCGGGCGTCGTGGGAAGTGGTTGCCGCCGCGCAGCAGATGGGCGGACCGGTCACGATCGTGGTGCCTGGTGCGACCGTCAGTGGCCCGGCCGGGGAACTCGCGGCGGCCGACGTGGCCGGCGTGATCGCCCTTGAACACGAGGCGCTTGGCGTCTACACCCCTGATGGATTTGTCGCGGCACTGGCCGCGCTCGTCGCGGCTGAAAATCCCACACACGTGGTGTTGCCGCACACGTATCAGACACGCGACTTCGCGCCCAAACTCGCCGCGCGTCTCAACGCGCCACTCGCGGCTGACTGCGTCGCGCACAAGGCCGCTGAGGGCGCGCACGTCTATGTGCGGTTGATGTTCCAGGGCAAGGTCAATGCGGACGTGGTGCTTGAGGGCGCGGGCCCGCACATCGTGACGTTCCAGATTGGCGCCTTCCGGATCGATGCGGTAAAAAAGGGCAGTGCGCCCGTCGCGGTTCGTCAGGTGGCAGCGCAGGTGGACGCGTCGGCTATTCGTCAGAAGCCCGACGCTCCGTTCCGCGAGGCGAAACAGGCCGTCGACCTCACGCAGGCCGAACGCATCGTGTCGGTTGGCCGCGGCATCAAGGGCCCCGAACATCTGGAGCTCGCCAAACAGCTCGCCGAGGCCCTCAACGCAGAACTCGCGGCCTCACGCCCCATCTGTGACGCCGGGTGGCTCCCCATGGAACGTCAGGTCGGCAGCTCGGGGCAGACCGTCGCCCCGAAGCTCTATCTCGCGTTGGGCATCTCCGGTGCCATCCAGCACGTCGTTGGCATGAAGGGCACACGGACCATCGTGGCCATCAACAAGGACGCCGAAGCGCCCATCTTTGAAATTGCCGACTACGGGATCGTCGGTGACCTCTTCGAGGTGGTGCCCGCGATGATTACGGCACTCAAGCAGTAGCCGGGTATGGACCCTCAGCCCACCGTCCTTCCGTTGGGAACGGCGCGCCGGTGGACCAGGGTCGCAGGGGCGTTTTTTGCGGTCCACCTGACGCAACAGGTGGCCGCGATGGCCACCGGCCTCCTGTTCATCCGCACGCTCTCGGTTGACGACTTTGCCATCTACACGATGGCGACGTCTGTGCTGCTGACGTTTTCCTTCGCCACCGACCTGGGCAGCTCGTCGGCGCTGCTGCACTTCTTTCATCAATCAAAACAGGGCAAGGAACCGTACGCCAACATGGTGAGTGCGGTGCTGTCGCTGCGCCGATGGATGCTTCTCGCGGGCACTCCCATCGCGATCGGCGTGCTCCTGTGGTGGGGACGCAGCGAGGGGCTGACGCCGGCGACGATCGGGCTCATCAGCGTGCTGGTGGTGGCCACGGTGTGGGTCCAGGTCCAGGGCACGACTCGCATCGTCATCCTTCGCCTTGAAGGCGCGTACGCGCGCAGTTATCGCGCGGAGGTGACCGCCGCTCTTGCCCGGCTGGGTGTCGCCGCTGTGCTGATCGTCGTCGGTCTTCGCGATCCGGTGTCGGCACTGGCGACCGCGCTGGTGTCGGCGTGTGTGCTGACGTGGGTGGCGCACGAAGGACGATTGCCTGCGGCTGAGACACCGGTGGCTGCGCTGCAGCGCAAGGTGGTGCGGTATCTCGCACCGTCGCTGCCGAGCGCCGTGTATTACGCGATTCAGGGGCAGTTCGTGATCTGGTGCGCTGCGTGGTTCGGCGACCTCGCCCTGATCGCCAACATTGGCGCGCTCGGGCGACTGGGGCTGATCGTTGGCGCCTTTGGCGGCTTATCCAGCGTGGTGTTCCTGCCGCGTCTGGTGCAGATCGTCGACGAAGGGCTGTTTGTGCGGCGGATGTTCCAGTTCGGCGCGATCTTGGCGGCGATGGGGGGCACGCTGTTGTTCGCCTCGGTGGCGGCGCCGTCAGCGTTCCTGTGGCTGCTGGGAGCCTCGTACGAATCGCTGTCGCGCGAACTGCCGCTCGTGGTGGCGGCAGCGGGACTCGGCCTGCTCGGGGGCTATTTTGGTGCGGTGGCCACTGCACGGTCGTGGAATCGACTGCAGCCGGGAGCCCTCCTGCTGATGATGGGGGCTCAGGCGGTGATGATCGCGTGGCTGCCTCTTGACACCACGATGGGCGTCGCGTGGTTCGGTCTGGGGTCTGCGGCGGCCGGCCTGTGTGCGCAGTTGGGGATCGTCACGCTCGGCCTGATCCGACCGCCGTGGGTGGCGTGGTAGCGGTTCGGCGGGCCAGCACAACCAAATCCCAGGGGCGCCCCAAGGGGAGCGATCGATCAAGGTAGCCGGCCAGCAGGAGGGCGGCGCGCGGCATGAGACTCCGGCGATTGCTGCCGAGCACGCGATGCTGCCATCGCCAGATAGCCATCGTGGCCCGAAGGGTTACGTAAAAACACGTCCGGCTTCGAAGCACTTCGAACCCGGACTCCTCCAGGTGTCGCCGCACCTCCGCCAACGTGTACCCTTCCCGGACGTGCGCCGGGTCTGGAGGGGCTGGTGGGGTCGGGACCGAGATCAGCAGGAGTCCCCCTGGAGCCGTCACGCGGCCGAGTTCCGCAAACCCGCGACGGTCGTCGGCAACGTGCTCCATCACCTCTGTGCACAGGACCGACACAAACGTACCGGTGGCAAAAGGAATGTCAGTGACTGATCCGGAACAGTCCTCATGGCGTGGATCCGACAAGTGCTCGGCGATCTGTGGCTGCCCAAGATCCATGTGCACGATGCGGGTCACTGCGGGGAACGACTCAAGAAAACCGGCGAACAGGCCTTCGCCGCATCCGGCATTCAGGCACGCCCCGCGCAACTGTTCCTCTCCCAGGACCTGTTGGAGCGCCGCCCGCTGCGGAATGACCCGCGCGTCGTCTGGCCAGCCTCCCTGGATCCACCGCCAAACGGGTCTCACGAGGCGCAGGGAGCCGGTGTCATAGTTACGGGGCAACGGCATGGGCATATCGAGGGCAGCATTCGGCGCGAACGCGGTGCAGGGCGTCGGCGGGCAAGGGGAATTCCTGCGCGCCATGATACACGTCATGGAGCGCTGGAAACACGCAACGGTGTATGCGCGCTCCGCCCAATCCGACGTCATCCCCTGTGTGAATCTTCCGTTCCAGCACGGATGGCGCCGGCGGGCGTTTGATGCGGTGTTGGCGGTGCCGGGACTGCGGCGCCGGGTGGACTGGCTGACGTCTCTCGACGATGAGGACTTTGATCAGCGGTTGGCCACGGCTGCGCAGCCTGTCGACCTGTTTGATGGCGTGATGGGGCACTGCGTCGACGCGACCAGGCAGGTCCCGTTGCGATCTGCGCGGCGGGTCGTCACCAGCCTCAACACACATATTCAGCATCTCGACCGGGTCATGCGGGACGAGTCCCGGCGCGTCGGTGCAACAACCCCACTGTTTGTCTCCCCACGGATGGTCCATCGCGTGCTCGACGAGCTGAATCGCGCCTCGGCGATTCGTGTCTGTTCCGATCATGCGCGCCAGACCTTCCTCGACCACGGTGTGGCCGCGGACCGTGTTCACGCCATTCCCATCGGGATTGATCTGGAGCACTTCCATCCCGTCGACAAGACCGACGATGTGTTCAGAGTGCTGGTGGTGTCGTCGGTGACGCCGCGCAAGGGCGTGCACTACGCGCTTGAGGCGTTTGAACGCGCGCAACTGCCCAACACCGAGATGGTGATCATTGGTGGGACGGGTGATGCCTGGTCTCGACGGCTCATCGAGGACTACACGCGTCGGTGCGCGAATATCCGATTGGAGCACTGTGACGTGAGCCGGGAGCCGGTGGGCCAGCACTACGGTCGGGCGTCGGTCCTGGTGCATGCGGCAGTTGAAGACGGGTTCGGTCTCGTGATTCCACAGGCGTTGGCGTGTGGCCGTCCTGTCGTGGCGACGCGTGAGAGCGGCGCCAGTGAAGTCATCAGAGACGGCGAGACAGGATTTGTCGTGCCCGCGCGTGACGTCGACGTGCTGGTTGACCGGCTGCGACTGCTGCATTCGGACGCGACACTTCGGGAGCACATGGGCCACCGTGCACCCGCTACTGTGGCGCACTTGTCGTTTGCCGCCCATGCGGAGCGGATGTGTGAGTTCTATCGTCAGGTGCTGGACCAGTCATGACGCCAGTGGTCTTTCTGACCGGAGGCTCCGGGTATGTCGGGCGACATGTCATCGATGTTCTGACGACGGCCGGGTGGACGGTGCGTGCGCTGACTCGTCGCGCGGGGGCGGTTGAGGGCGAGGGCGTCAGGCCGATTGTCGGCGACCTCACCCGCGTGAATAGTTTCGCGAGTGGTCTTGCCGGGTGCACGGCGCTGGTCCACTGCGCTCGAGCCAGTCACGAGGATTCCACGGAACGGGCACGTCAGGATGTGGAGGGGACGCTCGCGTTGTGGGAGGCGGCACGTCAGGCCGGCGTGCGGCGATGTGTCCACGTGAGCACCATGAGCGTGTACGCCCTTCCTGCCGAGGGGACGGTTGACGAAACCAGTCCGTACACGACGAGTGACGATCCATACGCGCGGAGCAAGATCGCGATCGAACAGGCGCTGCTGTCTCAGACGAAGGGCCCCGAGCTCGGCATCTTGCAGCCGGGCTGCGTCTATGGCGCCAGGGGAGGCTGGTGGACCGGCACGCTGCCCGACCTCATGCGTCGGGGCCGGCTGATCGTCCCGGACCACGGCCGTGGCATCGCCAACCTGATTCATGTGGAGGACTTGGCGGGAGCCGTGTTCGCCGCACTCACGGTGGATGTGATCAGCGGCCGGTTCATCATCACCGACGGCCGTCCGATTCCCTGGACGGAGTTCTACGATGTGCTTGAAACCGTGGTGGGGCACACGGCCACCTTGCGCGTATCGACCGCCGAGGCCCGCATCCTCGCCGCGCAGGCCCTGGACGGTCGGCTGGTGGCGCGCGTTCGCCGCGGGGTGGTCCGTCGCCTGACCGGTCGCCCGCCCCTCTTTGGACAGGACGCCCATGCGATCACGCAGGCGACGTCACGCGCGGTGTTGTCGCCCGTACGCGCAGCCGCGGTCTTGGGTTTCCGCGCGCAGCGGGTCTTCGGCGTGGACGCTATCGGATGACCAGCAACCGGTGATTCGACGCGTGCAGGAACTGCACGCCATGCTCCATGACGATGGCGCTGTCTTCGATCGGGACGCGCAGCTTCTTCCCTCCCCACTCGGCGATGGGTGAGTAGGCGAAGTACTCAAACGAAAACATATGCTGGCGATGCAGCGTAAACGTCTGCTGCAAGGGCTGCCACGTCGTCATCGACGGCCCCACGTCGTGGCCGGCGTTGCCGACGGGGTGAAAGCCGTACACGACATCCGTCTTGTCGTCGGCGTTTGGCCGGTTGAACGCGATGACGCCGTACCCCGCCGTGGCCAAGGCGGCGTCCATGGCCTTCATGGTCTCGGCGGCGGTGCGCCCAGGCTGCAGCGCCGGCTTGAGAACGGCTCGAACCGCGATGGCCTTGTCGAACGCGGCCTGGATGCTCGCTGGCGGCTTCGTTTCCCCAGGCTTGAGCACATACGCCACGCGCTTGACGTCAGTCGCCATGTTCATGAGCACGACACCCCAGTCGATCATGATCACGTCGCCCGGCTGGACGACATACGCGTTCGACGTGGCGACAATGCCTTCCGGCCCGGTGACGTAGACGGACGGCATGTCAAACGAGGATCCGAGTCCACGTTCGAGCAGGCGGTCCTGCAGCCACCACGCGGCTTCTTCGAGCGAGGTCTTGCCGGGTGTAATGACTTCGTTTGAGAGTGCGCGTTCGGCCAGTTGCACGGCGATGCCGGCGGCCTCCCCGTACGCCACGATTTCGGTGGCCACGCGATGGGAGCGGAAGTCGCTGACCATCCGCTCGGCGCTGACAAGGCGCGGCGCATAGGTCTCCCCAAGGGTGGCGACCAGATGGGCATGCATGGTGTGCGAGAGGCCGTCGGCCGTGCCCATCTCCTGCGACATGTTCACGCCGATCCGCTTTGGATCGCGTGCTCGAATAAATTGCGCCAACTGCGAGGCCGGGCCGAAGATGTCGTACGCACCCGACTGTTCGAGCATGTAGCCCGAGGGGCCCAGAGCGGCCCGCTCGATGCGCGCCTGGCCGCGGTCGGTAAACACGTAGTAGCCCAGGCCCGAGACGTATCCGCGACCGAGGTCCTCCCACAGCGGGTCCGTGTGGTTTTCTTTCACGGCGATGATCCACATGTCGATGCCATGGTCCCGCATCGCCTTCGGCAGAATCTGTTCGAACTTGTCGAGCCGGATTTGTCGCTGGAGTTCCCATCGACGCCTCGCTTCCTGGGCGGAGAGCGGCGAGAGCGATGCGGCGAGCACGGCCAGCGCCGCAACAAGCAGGACCAGGGGCCGACGTATTCGAGTGGGCATGACCCGCATTCTACGCGCTTGCCGCGCACGGAAGTTAACTCCCGAGGTCGAAATGGCGGGCGTCGTTGATGCTGCGCTGCAGGTCCGCTCGGTGATCCGGGTGTGCGATCGAGATGAGCGCGGCCGCGCGCTCGCGGAGGGTCCGGCCAAAGAGATTGACGGCGCCGTACTCAGTCGCGATCCAATGCACGTGGCCGCGCGTGGTCACGACCCCTGCACCTGGTCTGAGGGACGCCACGATGCGTGAGACGGAGCCGCGGGCCGCGGTGGAGGGCAGCGCAATGATGGGGCGGCCGTCGCGCGAGAGGGCCGCACCCCGCATGAAGTCCATCTGGCCGCCGATGCCGGAGTAGATCGAAAAACCCATCGAGTCCGCACAGACCTGCCCGGAGAGATCGACTTCGATCGCGGAGTTGATGGCCACGACGGTGTCGTTCTTGCGAATGAGCGCCGTATCATTGGTGCGATCACACGGGTGGAACTCGACGAACGGGTTGTCGTGCACGAAGTCAAAGACCCGCGTGGAGCCGTTCACGAAACTGGTCACCGTGCGGCCGCGATGCACATGTTTGCGCTGGTTGGTGACGTTGCCCGCCAGGATGAGATCCACCATGCCATCAGAGAACATCTCACTGTGAACGCCAAGATCATGTTTGTCGGTCAAACGTCGAAGCACCGCATCGGGAATGGCGCCGATGCCCAGTTGCAGTGTCGCCGCGTCGGGCACCAGGGCCGCCACGTGCGCACCGATGGCATCCTCGACCGGGCCAATCGTTCGCGGTGGATGCGCCACCAGGGGACGATCGGTGGCGACGACATGGGTAAGGCGCGCGAACGGCACCAGCGTGTTCCCGTGTGTGCGCGGCATCCGCGCGTTGACCTCTGCGATGAGCAGGGGAGCCGACTGCGCGGCCGCGAGTGCCGCATCGACGGACGTGCCGAGTGTGCAGTAGCCGTGTGCATCGGGCGGGGAGACCTGCAGCAGCACCGCGTCGAGCGGAATGCGGCCCGACGTAAACAGCGAGGGGATGTCCGAGAGGAACACCGGCACGAAGTCCGCGCGGCCCTCGTTCACGGGCCCCCGGAGCATCGGCCCGGTGAAGAGGGAGACTGAACGGAATCGTCCCCGGTGTTCCGGCGCGGTGAAGGCCATCTCGCCTTCGGTGTGGAGGTGGTAGACGGTGACGTCCTGCAGGTCCAGTCGTCGCGCCATCGCGTCCAGAAGCGGCGTGGGAGTCGCCGCCGCCCCGTGCACGAATATCCGCATGCCCGACCGCAGTGCCGCCACCGCCTCGTCAGCGGTGCCGGCGGAGTCTCGCCAGTCGCTCATAAGGCTAGCCCCTCAGGAGCGAGAGGATGTCGTCGACGGACTTCTTCGCGTCGCCGTAGAGCATGCGCGTCTTGGGTTTGAAGAACAGCGGATTCTCGACTCCGGCGTAACCGGCGCCCTTGCCGCGCTTGAACACGATGCACGTCGCGGCGTTCCACGCGTGCAGCACCGGCATACCCGCGATGGGACTCGACGGATCATCAAGCGCGCTGGGATTGACGATGTCGTTGGCACCAATAACCAGAACGACATCGGTGGTCGGGAAGTCGTCGTTGATCTCGTCCATTTCCAAGACGATGTCGTACGGGAGATTCGCTTCGGCGAGCAACACGTTCATGTGGCCGGGCAGGCGACCCGCGACAGGATGGATGGCAAATCGAACCTGCTTGCCCTGTCCTCGAAGCAACTGCACGATCTCCTTCACGGGATGTTGCGCTTGCGCGACGGCCATGCCGTAACCCGGGATGATGATCACGGACGTGGCGTCCTTGAGTTGGGCGACGACTTCGGCCGCTGTCGTCGCCACGAGTGCGCCTTCGATCGGCACACCGCCCCCTGCCGGCGGCGCGCCTTCGTCCGCGCCGAACCCGCCGAGGATGACCGACACAAACGACCGATTCATGGCGCGACACATGATGTAACTCAGAATCGCGCCTGAAGATCCGACCAGTGCACCGACGATGATCAGCAGGTCGTTCGACAACATGAACCCGGCGGCTGAGGCGGCCCAGCCCGAGTAGCTGTTGAGCATCGAGACGACCACCGGCATGTCCGCGCCGCCGATCGCCATGACCAGGTGAATGCCGATTAATCCGGCGATGGCCGTCATGATGAGCAGTTCCGGCAGGCCATCGTGGCCCTGGCCCAGGTACGCCCAGCCGAGCCAGACACACGCGAGCAACATGCCGAGATTCAGCAGATGGCGCCCGGGCATCAGCAGCGGCTTGCTGCGGATGACGCCCTGGAGTTTGCCCCACGCGATGATCGACCCGGTGAACGTCAGCGACCCGATGAAGATGCCGAGGTAGGTTTCGACATCGTGGATGGTTTTGTCGATGCCCGTCAGCTCCACGGCAGGCGCCATGTGGTTGCTCAGGCCCACCAGCACGGCGGCTGCGCCGACGAAGCTGTGCAGGATGGCGACCAGTTGCGGCATGTCGGTCATGGCCACACGCGAGGCCACCAGCGCGCCGATGATGGTGGCCAGCAGCAGTGTGCCGAGCAGAATCGGCGACGTGAGCACACCGCCATGCAGCGCAACGGCCAGCACCGCGATGAGCATGCCGACCGCACCAAACTGGTTGCCGCGGCGCGCGGTCTCCGGGTGGGAGAGTCCCTTGAGACTCAGAATAAACAGCACCGCGGCAACCATGTAGGACGTGGTGAGCAGGGAGGTGGTCATCGGCGGAACATCTTGAGCATGCGGTGGGTCACGAGGAACCCGCCGGAAATATTGAGGGCCGCGAGGAAGATCGCGATGGCACCAATCACACTGGCGGCCGAATCCAGACCGCCGCCGATTTGCAGCATGCCACCCACCACGATGATGCCGCTGATGGCGTTGGTCACGCTCATGAGCGGCGTGTGCAGCGCCGGTGTCACGCTCCAGACCACCTGGTAGCCGATGACGCAGGCCAGCACAAACACCGTCAAGTGCGTCAGGAAGTTCTGCGGGGCCCAAAGGCCGATCACAAACAGCGCCACACCCATCGCCGCGACCACCGTCCACGACGTGTCACCCGTCGGCGCCCCATGCCCGTGGGATTTGGATGATGCCTTGGTCGGCGCAGACGCAGCCGCAGTAGCAGGCTTGCCCGCCGAAGCTGGTGCCGCAGGCACCGATAGCGTAGGCGGAAGCCGCACCCCATCCTTCACCACCGTCATCGGCCGGACGATGTCGTTGCCCTCGTCGATCGCGAACGTCGCCGCGCCACCCATCTCGTCGAGCAGGTGCACGACGTTCTGCGCGTACAGCGTGGACGCCTGGAGTGCCAGCCGCGAAGGCATGTCCGTGTATCCGATGATCGTGACACCATCGACCACCACGGCTTCACCGGGCGAGGTCAGCTCACAGTTGCCCTGCTGCTCGGCCGCGAGGTCGACCACGACCGATCCGCGCTTCATGGATCGGACCATGTCGGCCGTAATCAGGATGGGCGCCCGTTTGCCGGGAATCAGTGCGGTCGTGATGATGACGTCCACGTCCTTCGCCTGTTCGGCAAAGAGCGCCATCTCAGCGGCGATAAACGCCGGGCTCATTTCCTTGGCATAGCCGCCCTGGCCGGAGCCGTCCTCCTCCAACTCGACCTGCAGGAACTGCGCGCCCATGGACGCGACCTGTTCCTTGACGACCGGGCGTGTATCAAACGCGCGCACGATGGCGCCGAGGGCGCGCGCGGCACCAATGGCGGCCAGTCCAGCCACACCGGCACCAATCACCAGCACCTTGCACGGCAAAATTTTGCCCGCCGCCGTCGTCTGCCCCCCCATCGGGCGCTGCAGTGCGTGAGCGGCTTCGATCACGGCGCGGTAGCCCGAGAGGTTGCCCGTGGACGACAACGCGTCCACCTTCTGCGCCCGGGTCGTGCGAGGGACCTGGTCCATCGCAACAGCGGACACGCCCCGTCCCTGGAGGCGCTCGACGAGCGCGCTGTTCTGAGCGGGGTAGAGGTAACTGATGAGTGTCTGCCCGGCCTGCAGGCGGTCCACCTCGTCGGCCGCCGGTGGCCGCACTTTGATGACGACGTTGGCAGCCCAGGCGTCAGCCTGTGAACCCACCCGCGCGCCCACCGCCGCATAGGCCTCGTCGGCAAACCCCGCCGCGAGTCCGGCGTGGTGTTCGAGGACGACGTCAAAGCCGAGTGATTGGAGTTTGGTGACGGAGTCAGGAGTGGCGGCCACCCGGCGTTCCCCCGGGCCGACCTCCTTGGCGATACCGACGATCATGAGGGAAATGATACGACCTCAGAGGTCGTTTCCCGCCCGCTCATCGCCGGAAACGACCTCTGAGGTCGTATTATTATCGCTATGAACTGGGACGTCTGGGCGTTCAGGCTGGTGTTTGTCGTGTTTGTCGGCGGGTTTCTCGCGCAGATGTCCACGCGCCTCAAACTGATTCTGGCCGCGCCGAACAACTTCACCTTCGACCACTTTGGCGCCAGGCTCAGCCGATTCGTGAGCGAGGTTGTGTTCCAATCGAAAGTGATCTCGGCGCGCAAAGCCACCGGGATCGCACATCTGGCCGTGTTCTGGGGCTTTGTCGCGTTTGGTGGATTCACCACCGTCGAGATCGTGCGTGGTCTCGGGATCGTCGATCTCACGCACACCAGGACGTTTTTCATCTACAAACTGCTGCTGCTTCCGTTTGCCGTCGGGGTCTTTGTCGGCATCGTGGGCCTCGCCATCCGTCGAGGCATCGTCCGTCCTGCCGGATTGGGACCCACCGTCTCAAAGGAGTCCCTGCTCATCGCGTTGCTCATCGCGATGTTGATGGTGACGTATTTCATCAGCTTCGCCTACGAGACCGACCTGGTCGGGCGTGTGAACTGGTGGGTGCACATGATGATCATTCTGGTCTTCCTGGTGCTGCTGCCCAACTCGAAGCACCTCCATCTGATCCTCTCGCCCGCGGCGGTGTTTCTGGCGTCGCCGGTGCTGGGCACGGTGCCCAACCTGGACTTCGAGAAAGAAGAGGTCGGGCTCGAGACGGTCAAGGACCTGCCGTCGAAAATGGTGCTTGATGCGTTTTCGTGCGTGGAGTGTGGACGTTGTCAGGACAACTGTCCGGCCTTCGGCACGGGCAAACGGCTGAATCCGAAGACGATCATCCTGCAGAACGAAGACGCGTTGCTGGCCGGTGAGCGCGACAAGAAGCTCGTCGACGTCTACGACCAGGACGTGTTGTGGCAGTGCACCACGTGCGGCGCCTGCGAACAGGCGTGCCCGGTGGGCGTGGAACATCTGCCCAACATCATTGGTGCGCGACGGGGGCTGGTCTCCAACGGCGAGGCACCGGAGTTCCTGACGCCGCTGTTCACCAACCTGGAGCGGCGGCAGAACATCTGGGGGCTGATGTACGACCAGCGGTCCAAGTTTGTGCAGTCGGCGGCGCTGGAGACGTTTGATCCGGCGAAACATGAATACCTGGTCTGGCTCGGGTGTGCGGGCGCGTTCGAAGCGGACTACCAGAAGTCGATGCGGTCGTTGTTTGACCTGCTGCGGTCACGCGGCAAGACGTTCGGTGTGCTCTCGAAAGAACGCTGCACCGGCGACGTCGCCAAACGGACAGGCAACGAATACATGTATCAGGAACTGGCCACGCAGAACATCGAGGATCTGCGCGCCTCCGGCGTGAAGAAAATCGTCACCTCGTGTCCGCATTGTGTGAAGACGATCGGACACGACTATCAGCTGATGGGCTACGAGGTGGAAGCCGTCCACTCGGCGACGCTGGTGGAGGAACTCACCAGGGATCTGATGGTCCAGTGGCGTGAAACAGACAACGTCACCTATCACGACCCGTGTTACCTCGGTCGGTACGCGGATGTACACGCGGAGCCGCGTGCACTCCTGGAGCGCTTCGGCGCGAAGGTCACCGAACCGGCCCGTCACGGGGACAACCCGTTCTGCTGCGGCGCGGGTGGCGGACTGTTGTTCGAAGAACACGAGTCCGGTAAACGCATGAGCCAGGAGCGGTTTGACCAACTGCAGGCCACCGGCGCGCAGACCGTTGTGATGGCGTGTCCGTTCTGCTCGATCATGCTCAAAGGCGCGCAGGCCTCCACCAACGCCCCTATGCAGATGGTCGACCTGATGACGTATGTGGACGGCAAAATGAAGTCGCTCACGCCCAAATGTGCGCCTGATGACCGGGCGACCACCCCGGCGCAGGCTGACACACACTGATGGCCTCGGCGCCTGCCTGGCAACGGTCACGCTCCAGGCGCCTGCAGGCGGCGGCCATTTCGACCATCGGCTGGCCGATCATTGAGGCGCTGTCCGGGACGTGGACCTATCGCGTCACCGGCCTTCACCATCTCAGGGCCACTGAGGCTGCGGGGCACGTCCCGATCCTCGCCTTCTGGCATGGCCGCATCCTGGCAGGCCTGCCGTACTTCCGCGATCGTGGCATCGTGGTGATCACGAGCGAAAACTTCGACGGCGAGTGGATCGCCCGCATCATTGCGAAGTTCGGCTACGGCGCGGCGCGCGGGTCGTCGTCGCGTGGCGGTGCCAAGGCACTGGCGCAGATGCGGCACGCGCTCGGAGCCGGGCACCCGGTGGCGTTCACCCTGGATGGCCCCCGTGGTCCCGCACGCGTCGCACAGCCAGGCGCGGTCTGGCTGGCGGGCGCCACCGGGCATCCCGTCTTGCCCTTCCACGTCGAAGCCGACTCCGCCTGGACCGTGCGCAGCTGGGACCGTCAGCAGTTCCCGAAACCCGGCGCCACGATTTCAATCGCCATCGGCGAGCCCGTGTACGTCGCGAACACGGACGAGGCCACGGTTGAGGCCGCGCGCCTGCTGCTCGAGGAGCGACTCCGAGCGTTGGAGCACGCCGCACTCCGCACTTTGCACAGGCTCACAACATGATCCTCTTTCACACGCCTCGGTTCTCTGAACACACCCCCCCGCCCGGACATCCCGAACGTATCGAACGTGGCGAGACCCTGCACGACGTAGCGATGTCATTCGCGGCC
>Ga0163152_10002896_pt1 | contig 23299 bp, 18 predicted proteins | sample OliLakLV19MP8IB2_FD_148635 | JGI IMG/M metagenome (GOLD analysis project Ga0163152, IMG submission 148635) | Freshwater microbial mat bacterial communities from Lake Vanda, McMurdo Dry Valleys, Antarctica - Oligotrophic Lake LV.19.MP8.IB-2 | ecosystem: Environmental > Aquatic > Freshwater >...
GCCTCCCCCTCCTCGCCGCCTGACGGGCGGCGCGGCGCCTCCGGCGCCGGAGCTACGACATCCGCAAGAATCTGCGCTGCGCGCGCAGACTTTCGGAAGTAGTAGCTCAGCGCGGGCGATGCCTGCAACCCAACGCGTGAGGCTTTGGCCCGCGCTGAGTCCTTGTTGGCGGGGGGAGGCGGACCCTCCCCCGCGTCGGCCGCGACACGCGGCCTCCCCCTCCTCGCCGCCTGACGGGCGGCGCGGCGCCTCCGGCGCCGGAGCTACGACATCCGAAAGAATCTGCGCTGCGCGCGCAGACTTTCGGAAGTCGTAGCTCAGCGCGCCTCGGAGCCGGCACCGCGCTTGGAGCCCGGCTTCCCGGCCCAGCGCCGCCAGGCCTCTTCCAGCGCCTCCAGGGGTGTCCCGCCCACGTCCGCGAGGGCGGTGAGCTGCCGCTCGCGCAGGAACGCGGCCCGCTCCTCCTCGCCGAGCGCGGGCACCGGATCCGTGATCGCCATCAGGAACTTCCGCATCCGCTCCGGCCCGAACGTGGTCAGCATCCAGGTCGTCTTCGACCAGGCCGCCAGGTGCGCCGGCCCCGACAGCTCGTCCCAGCGACGCAACGCGGCCAGCTCCGGAAACGCGGGCGCGAAGGCGTTGCTGATCAGGCCCTGCACGCGCGCGTCCCACTTCCACCCGTCACGGCCTTCGCGGTCCGTGCCGCGCGCGTAGTGCGTCGAGCGCTCCTCGATGCGGCGCGACTGCACGTGCGACCAGCCGTACTCGAACCACACCGGCGCGCTCGTTCCGCGATCGCGGAAGCCGTTCACCAAGTTGAGCGCGACGTCCGCCGCGACCTGCGAGTGGAACGCGATGTCCGACTCGCGACCCCACGAGCGCACGGCCTCCGCGCTCAGCCCGAAGAACAGGCTCGCGCCGGGCAGCCGTTCGCGCATGGGATCGTGCCCGTCGCGGTTCCAGGCCAGTCGCACGAAGCGCGCCAGCGTCGAGCGCTTCTCGCACAGGAGCACGGTGAACTTCGACTCCATGCCCAGGTAGGGACCCGGGGCCAGCGTCGTCGGTGCGCCCGGCAGCGGCGTGCCGAAATCCGCGTCGCTCAAGTCGAACGCGCGCTGGAACTCGTCATACACGGCCTCGACGCGCCGCGCGTACAGGTGGAGCCGCAGCCAGGGATCGAGCTTCGTAAGCGAAGGCTTCGACTCCGGGAACATCGTCCGGATCGCCGCCAGCTCCGCGTCGAGACTCTTCTTCTCGACGCGGTCGCTGGGGACCTTGTAGGCCGAGAGCGTCGAGCCGATCCGGAAGTGCTCGGTCTCGACCCACAGGATCGGGATGCCGCCCAGCTCGCGCGCGAGGTCGTCGGTCGTCATCCCCTGGCACCAGGGGAAGGGCCCCAACGAGACGTAGCCGGCGCGGTCGAGCCGCTCGCGCTCGCCGCGTGAATACGGGTCGACCGCTTCGAACGGCTCGGGTTTGGAGTCCTCCTGGGCGCGCACCGGAGAGAGCAGCGGCGCGAGTCCCAGGAGGACGCGGAGGACGAGCCGGGGGAGGCTGCCCACCGCCAAGGCGATCATCGTAACCGGATCAGCGGGCAACGCCCGGAGCGGCGGCCTTCACCTCGACCTGGAAGAGCTTGTCGACGGCGGCGCGCTCCTCCTTGGCTTCCTTCTTCAGGTTCGCCAGGTCCGCCTCGAGCTTCCGGACCTTGGCCAGGTCGACGTGCGGCGTCTCCATGAGCTCGCCCTTGCGCAGCTCGAGCTCCGCGACCCTCGACTCGATCTGGTCGACGCGGTCGAGACCGGCCAGCACGGCGCGGACGTTCTTGGTGACGTCCATGCCATACGCGGCGGCCAGCGTCTTCTCCATCGCGTTCCACAGCTCGGAACGCGACGTGTCGGACTCCAGCGGCAGCTTGGACGAGCCGTCGAAGGACGACACGAACAGGTGCTCCGCGTCGTTCGTCGGGAACAGAGCGTTGAAGGGGTGATCCGGCTCGACGACGTCGACCGGCAGTTTGACGCAGTGGAACCAGCGCGCCAGCACGAGCGTGCGCTCGTTGCTCTCGCTGCGCGAGAGCAGCGCGTCGTCCGTCTTGTTGCACACGCTGCACTCGCGCACGACGAGCAGCGGGCGCGGATCGTTGCCCGCCAGGATCGTCAGGGCCTGCTCGCGCGGCAGCGCTTCGCGTTGCGGGGCGACGCTCGTACCGAACTCCGCGGCCTCGGGGGCGGCCAGCTTGTGGACGGGATAGGTCCACTTCAGATCCATCAGCTGTCGCGAGGTCACGCTGCGCGGCTGCGCCGTCGGAACCTTGCCGACATTCTTCGCCTTCACGCCACCGAAGTTCCCGCCCCCGGTGGTTGCGCCTCCGCCGCCGCCGCCACCTCCTCCTCCCGTACTCTTGCCTCCGGCCATCGGGCCGCGCGTATCACCCGGAGTCGTCGGCGAACTCGCCGACCGGCGCGGGCCTCAACAGCTGGGAGCGGCCTTCGCCGGCATCCAGGCGGCGCCCACGATGAGGGCGGCCAGGCCGGTCAAGATCGCGTGATTGGCTTGCATGGGAACGGAACTCCTGGAGATGAGGGGCGAGCGTGCCCCGTTGGCCAAGTCCTCTACACTTATACAGCGACGTGGGGATTGTTGCGTGGCACTCCGTCCGGCACCCAATCTCGCCGCCGAGTGCGATTTCGCGCGGCGGCTCCGAAGCCCTCTGGTCCTCGTCTCTCACCGCAGCCCGTGCGACTGGAGCAGCTTCCCGAGCTGCGTCCGCGCCCGGGTGTGCATCATCCGCGCCGCGTCGGGGCTGGCCGCGCCGACCGCGGTCGCGACCTCGTCCCAGGACGACCCGGCGTAGTCGCGCAGCAGGATCAGCTCGCGGTAGCTCTCGGGCAGCTCGTGCAGGCAGGATTCGACCAACCCCTGCTCCTCGGCGTTACGGACCTCGATCGAGGGGGAGTTCGTGCGCGCCGGCGGCTCGATCGAGCTCTCGTGCTCGTTCCCGAGGCCCTCCAGGCCGATCTCGCGCGCGGACGACCTGCGTTCGGCCGCGTAGTACTTGGCGCGCGCCGAGATCCGGTTCTGGACGATCGCCGCCAGCCAGCGGATCAGGCTCGATTCGCCGCGGTTCTCGAAGCGGTCGAGGCTCTGCAGCGCCTCGATCAGCGCTTCCTGCGCGATGTCGCCCGACTCGACGTTCTTCCGCAGCCTGGGGCCGATGCGCGCGCGCACGATGCCCAGCACGCGGTCCGAGTAGCGCGCGAAGAGCTCCTCGCGCGCTTCCGTGCCGCCTTTCTGCGCCTCGCGCACGAGGTCCAGGGTCGGGAGGTCCTTCCAGTCTCCGCCTTCGTCCATGCGCCTCATTCCTTCCTGCGCACGCGCAGGATCTGTTGGAACCACTTGATCCGACCGTCGCGCGAGAGGCCTTCGGTCGCCTGACCGGAGTCCGCGACTTTCATGTTCTTCAAGAGCTCGACCTCGGCCTCGATCGAGCCCGGGGCGCGCTGCGCCAGACCGCGCACGTTGATCTTGGCGACCTCCTCGAACTCGCGCATCGCCTGCGCGTACGGCACGGCCGCACCGCTCGAGCGCACGCTGCCGTCGAGCTGCGCGAGCCACGACTCCACGGCCGGCGAGGGCTCCTCGAGCGCCAGGACCAGCAGGCCCTCCTCAGGGTCCTTGCCATCGATCGGGTACGCCATGACCCGCGCCAACGCGTCGACGTCGACCTTGACCGCCCAGGGGGGGTCGTCCGACTCGGGCTGGCCGAACAGACGCGGCCGGAGCGGGTAGACGCCGCGCTCGCGGGCGGCATTGCCGGTGACGCCCAGCGTGTAGACCCAGCTCGGCGAGCGCGCCTCGACCTCGATCCCGAGCAGGTTTTCCTTGGCGTCGGGCGCGATCGAGAGCGTGTCCGCGTCCTTCGCGATCGCCACAGTGCTCGCGCCCGTCTCCGAGCGCGAATAGGCCGACATCGCGATCGACGGCGGCACCCAGATGCCCGCGGCTTCCGCGCGCATCCACGCTCCGACGCCCAGCGCGAGCATGCCCAGCACGAGCGCAGCGAAGGCCGGCCTGCGCAGCGTCCACACCGTCCGCTGCAGCGCCCCGTGCGCCCGACCGGTCCGCGCGTGCTGGTTCGGCAGCCCGGCGACGAAGCGCTCGAGGTCGCACGCCATCTCGCCCGCCGAGGCGTAGCGGTCGCCCGGCTTGGGCTCCAGCGCGCGCGCGCAGATCGCGCGCAGCGAACGCGGCACGCCGGCCGGCAGCGAAGCCAGGCGGTGGTGGACCCCCAGGCTGACGCGTGCCAGGAAACGGAAGATGTCCTCGCCCTTCTCGCGCGACTGCGCGCGCTCGAGCGCCAGCATCTCGTACGCGAGGAGCCCGAGCTGGTAGACGTCGGAGGCGACGTCCGAGCCCGTCTTCAGGTCACGCGCCTGTTCGGGCGCGAAGTACTCGGGGGTCCCGCGCAGGATGGCCGAGTCGTCCGCGCCCGGCCGCACGCGCGCCGAGAGACCGAAATCGAGCACGACCGGGTCGGCGCCGGCGCGCAGGAGCACGTTGTTCGGCTTCAGGTCGCGGTGCACGTGCCCCAAGCGGTGCGCGTGGTCCACGCCGGCCGCGACCGGCGCCAGGATGCGCGCGACGGTGCGCGGCCAGCTCTTCGAGTCGATGCGGTCGACGATCGCCCGCGCATCCTCGCGCTCCTCGTCCGGCCGCGTCGTGGCGAGCAGCTCGCGCAGCCGCTGCGACCGGCTGGCGGGGTTGGCTCCGGCCTTCGCCTCCTGGCGGCTCAGCTCGTCCAGCGCGCGCGCCAGGTCGATCCCGCGCACGCGGTCCATCACGATGTAGGTGTGGGCGCGGTCGCGGCGGATGTCGTGCACGCGCACGACGTTGGGGTGGTCGAGGCGCGCCAGTGCGGCCGCTTCGCTGTGCGCGATCTGCTCCCACTCCCCGGCGCTGCCGGCGTGGGCCAGCGCATTGAACACCTTGATCGCGACGTCGCGCTCGAGCTCCTGGTCGCCGGCCGAGAACACGACGCTCATCCCGCCGCGGCCCAGCACCGACCGGATGCGGTAGCGGTCGCCGAGCAGCGCACCGGGCGAGTACTGCGGCGGCAGCGCGGCCTGCGCGATGTGGCTTGCCTGCACGCTCGACAGGAACGCCTGGCGGTCCTCGTCGCGCGGCAGCCGCGCCGCGAAGGCTTCCAGCGCCGGAACCTCGCCGCCCGAGAGTCGCCAGTTGTATTCCGCCGCCAGCGCCTCGCGCCGGAAGCGCTCGCGCACGTCGCCGCGCGCGAGCTTCGCGGCCCACACGTCCAGGTCGGCGGTGCCGATGCGCGCCAGCTCGCCCAGGTACCCGTCCAGGACCTGGTCGACGTCGGTGTCCACTCGTTCGTGCTTGGCGCTTTCCATGGCTTTCCCAACCCCGGGAGAGCCGCGCGGCCACGTCACGAACGGTCTCGTTCGCCCCGGGGGGCGGGGGCTCTCGATATCGTACGACCTGCCATGGACCGGCACCCGCCCCACCGTCGACCGATACCCGTCCTCGCCGGTCTGGCCCTCGCGGCGTGCTCGAGCGCACCGCAGGAGCCGGCCCCGGGGCACGTCGCGCCCGCCGACGCGTCGGTCCACGTTGCCCAGCCCGTCGCCCAGCCCGCCGCCAAGGTCGCGCTGCTCGTCGGGATCGACGACTACCCGGACGATTCCGGCGTACCCGACCTGCGCGGCTGCGGCGGCGACGTCGAGCGGATGCGCGCGCTGCTCGTCGATCGTTTCGGCTTCGCGCCGGCCGACGTCCTTGTGCTGCGCGACGATCAAGCGACGCACGCCGCGATCGTGCAGGCCTTCCAGCACGCGCTGATCGAGCGCGCGGGTCCCGGCACGCAAGCGGTCTTCTTCTTCGCCGGCCACGGCTCGCGCGTGCCCGACGCCGACACGGGACCTTCGCGCGAGCCGGACGGGCTCGACTCGACGTACGTCGCCTGGGACAGCCGCTCGAACGGCGCCGAAGGCGAGCACGACCTCGTCGACGACGAGCTGCGCTCCCTGGTGGCCGCGGCCGGCCAGCGCGGCGCGTTCACGACCGTGCTGACCGACTCGTGCCATTCCGGCGGCGGTCTGCGCGGCGGCGGCGGTCTGCGCGTGCGAACGGTGCCGCAGGGACGGCGCGGGTACGACCGCGGGTACGGCCAGGGCTTCTGGCCCGTCGGCACGCCGTACTACGACGACTCGAACGTGGTGACGCTGGGCTCTTACGTGCACGTCGGCGCCTCGCGGCGCGACCAGTTCGCAGGCGAGATCGACGTCGAGACCGCCGTCGGCACGTTCGTGCCGTCCGGCGTCATGAGCTACCACCTGGGCCAGACGCTCGCCGGCGTGAACCCGGGCACTACGTGGGGCAGCGTCGTGGAGAGCGCTTCGCTGCAGGTCACGACCGCCGTGACCTCGCAGAGCCTCACGTGGTCGGGCGCCACGGACCAGGTCGTGTTCGGCTCGTCCTTCGCGCCCGTGGTGGCCGGCTGGCGCGCACGCCAGGTCGAGACCGCCTACGTCGAGGTCGACGCCGGCACCATGCACGGCCTGCGCCAGGGCTCCGAGCTCGACATCCGCACCGCCGACGGCCGGAGCAGCTACGGCCGCGCGGACGTCGAGAAGCTTTCGGGCGTGCAGGCGCGCGCCCGCTTCCGGACCTTGCCCCAGGTGGACTTGCGACCGACGGCCCTGCGCGCTGTCGAAGTCGGCCGTCCGGGTGGCGAGCCGCCGCTGAGCCTGTGGTGCGAGGTACCCGGGCTCGAGCCCTGGTTCGCCGGCTCCCCGTGGGTCGGGTTCGCGTCCAGCTACGACACGTGCGACTACGTCGTGCGCTCCGGCGTCGGCGGGTACCAGCTCTGGACGCCCGAGGGTCTGTGCCTCCCCGGCTATCTGCCGATCCTGCCTCCGACCGCCGGGGACCAGCTCGCGTGGCTCGGCGTGTGCGAGCCGTACCTGCGCCGCGAGGCGCTGTGGCGCTCGACTTCGCGCCTCGCGCTCGAGTCGGGCGGGCTACAGCTCGACGTGAACCTGGTCGCGGCCAGTCCCGACGACCTGCGCGCCGCCGCGCCGCAGGGCTGGTCGCGCTGGGTCGGGACGCCGATCCGCGACCGCCGGGTCGTCGGCGGCGTGCGCGGCGAGCTCCCGATGGGCGTCTTCCGCGTGCGCAACCCGGGGCGGACGGCAGTGCACCTGTCGGTCCTGAACCTGCCGGAGGACTCACGCGCGCGGCAGGTGATCGAGCCGGCGCAGGGCGCCGATCCGCGCGTCCTCCAGCCCGGGGAGACGTGCTCCCTGCGCGTCGGATTCCCCTGCCCGGATCCCTGGCCGCTCGATCGGGCCATGTGCGACCGGTACCTTTTCCTGGCGACGCTCGCGCCGTTCGACACGTGGGCGCTCTCGTCCGAGATCGAGATGCGCGGCGACGAAGCGCCGCTGCCGGGTGTGCTGCGCCAGGCCCAGAGCCGCTACGCGGTGCGCGGATCGGGACCGGTCGACCTCGATCGGTCGGGGTTCGGGATGGCGGCCTTCGACGTGTTCGTCGAACGTCCGCGCTGAGCGCCGCGTAGCGGCGCCACTGGGATCAGGGTCCGTACGATCGTTTTCTGTTCGGACCCCGACGAGCGGGCGAGGAAGCTACCAACCCGGAGGGAATGTCGGGCACAATCGACGGGTCACGTCATGCGCCGACTCCTCGCGCTCTTCCTGCTGGCTTCCGCTGCTGTCGCACAGAACGCCGACGATCGACCCTGCCGCGCGGACTACCGCATCCAGGCGCGCTACGAGGAGGAGGGCCGCCGGCTGCACGGCGAGCTGACGGTGACGTGGACGAACGAGAGCCGCGACGTCGTGCCGGACCTGTGGTTCCACGCGTACTGGAACGCGTTCGCGAACAGCGAGACGACGCATCTGACGGGCTCGGGCGGCTCGCTGCGCGGCGTCGCGGTCGGCGACGACGAGTGGGGCTGGCAGCAGATCCTGTCCGTGTCCGCCGACGGGGCGGACGTGACGCCCAGCCTCGAGTGGATGTCGCCCGACGACCAGCGCGCCGAGGACCGCACCGTGTTCCGCGTGCGTCTGCCGCGCGCGGCGCGGCCGGGCGAGATCGTCAAGGCGACCGTGAAGTGGGAAGCGCGCATCCCGCGCCTGCGCCGTCGCACGGGCTACAAGGACGACTTCCTGTTCATGGCGCAGTGGTTCCCGAAGCTCGGCGTGTACGAGACGGGGAACGGCTGGAACTGCCACCAGTTCCACGCGATGACCGAGTTCTTCTCGGACTACGGCACGTACGACGTCGAGCTCGACCTGCCGGCCGCGTACGCCGACCACACGGGCGCATCGGGAGTGCAGGACGGGCCCACGCAAGGCGGCAGCGGGCGCTTCGTCGTGCGCTACGCGGCGCCGTCGGACAAGGACCGCGAACGCGCGGGACGCGACGGACGCCGGCCGGTCGTGCACGACTTCGCGTGGACGGCCGACCGTCACTTCGTGAAGTACGAGGACACGTTCCACTTCGACGCGTGGGCGGCGCGCTATCCGGACGAGGTCGCGCGCGTCGCGCTGGCGCTCGACCGCACGGAAGCGGAGATGCGGTTGCGCGACGTCACGGTGACCGTGTTGTTGCAGCCGGAACACGCGGTGCAGGGCCGGCGGCACTTCGAAGCGACGTGCACGGCGCTCTTCTTCTACGGGCTGTGGTGGGGCGAGTACCCCTACGAGCACGTCACCTGCGTCGATCCGGCATGGGGTGGCGGCGCGGCCGGCGGGATGGAGTACCCGACGCTGTTCACGGCCGGCACGCGCATGTTCACGCGCACGGCGATGCACACGCCCGAGAGCGTGACCGTGCACGAGTGCGGCCACCAGTTCTGGTACGGGCTCGTCGGCAACAACGAGTTCGAGGCGGCCTGGCTCGACGAGGGCTTCAACACCTTCTCGCAGAGCGAGGCGCTGTGGTTGCGCTACGGCATGAGCATCGCGACGACGGATTTCGCGAGCCTGCCGTACGACGGCGTGGCCGTCGGGCGCAAGCCGGGCGGGAGCGCGGTGGCGGACGCGCTGGCCGGCAAGCGCTACCAGCTCCCGTGGATCGGCCCGATCGACGTGCGCGACTCGGGCCTCGTCGACTGGTGGCGCGACCAGCCGTTGCTCGCCTACGGCCGCCAGCGCTCCGATCCGCGCGAGAGCGATCGCGTCGGCTATCTGCAGGATCCCGACACGGATCCGGTCGATACGCCGGCCTGGCAGTACTGCGATCGCGAGAGCTACCGCGCGAACAGCTATCGCCGGACGGCGACGGCGCTGCGCTCGCTGCAAGGCCTCGTGGGCGACGCGCGTTTCCTGCGCGGGATGCGCACGTACTCGGAGCGCTGGCGTTTCCGCCATCCCTACCCGGTCGATTTCTTCGACGCGTTCCAGGAAGGCGCGAAGGCCGACATCGGCTGGTACTTCGAGCAGGTCTTCCGCAGCACGGCGACGGTCGACTGGCGCGTCGAGGTCGCGCAGGAACGCGCGAAGCCGCCGCGCGGCTGGTTCCCCGATGAGGAAGGTCGCTGGGTGAAGGCGTCGACCGGGGACAAGGAGAAGCCCGACGACGACGCGAACGACGCGAACGACGCGAACGACGCGAACGACGCGAACGACGAAGCGCCGGCCGCGGAGGCCCGGTCGCCGGGCGGCTGGAAGTCGCGCGTGGTCGTGGAGCGCAAGGGCGACCTGCTCCTGCCGCTGACGCTCGAGCTGAACTGGAGCGACGGCGCCAGCGAGCGCCTCGTGTGGGCGCGCGAGGACCAGGCGCACACGACGTGGTGGAAGCCGCTCGAGGGCCGTGCGCCGTCGAAGCGCAAGCTCGTCTCGGCGCGCATCGACCCCGATCGCCGCTACCAGTTCGACCGGAACCTCGCCGACAACGATTGGTACGACCAGGTCGACGTCGCCGCGCCGCTGCGCTGGTCCGAGCGCGTGTTCGCGCAGTACCTGCACGGCCTGCACGGGATCGGAGGCCTGGGTGGTTGAGGCCGAGAACGCCGACGGGCGCGTGGTTTCCCTCGACGCCCTGCGCGCGTCGCTGGGAAGGCCGGCGATCTGGCTCGTGATCACGCTGTTCGAGGCGATCCTCGCGCTCGCGCCGGCGCTGGCGTACCTGGCCTGGATGAGCACGACGACGGCGCACCGCTACGCGCCCGGGTCGCTCGTCTCGAACCTGGGCGCGAACTTCCGCTTCGACCACCGCGCGAATCTCGACGCGCTGGGCGACGCGATGGGGCAGGTCGGCGCGGCGCTGGCGCTCGTGGCGATGTTGTCCGGCTGCTTCTTCGCTGGCGGCTGGCTGCAGGTGTTCCTCGAGCGCACGCACGGCGAGTCGGTGCGGCGCTTCTTCCACGGCGGCGCGCGCTGGTTCTGGCGCTTCGCGCGCCTGCTCGTGTTGACGCTGCTGCTCATGGCGCTGTGCGGCTGGATCGTCTACGGCAAGCCCTGGAACCTGCTCGTGCTCGACCTGGGCATGGAGGTGCCGGCGACCGACTTCGAGCGCCTAGAGACGCTGTCCTCCGAGCGAACGGTGGTGACGCTGCGTTTCGCGCAGGCGATCCTGCATGCGCTGCTCGTGTGCCTCGTGCTCGTGTGGGGCGACTACACGCGCACGCGGCTCGCGCTGCACGACACGAACTCGGCCGTATGGGCCGGGTTCACGACCTTTTGGACGATCCTGCGACATCCGATCCGCACGCTGCGGCCGCACCTCGTCCTGTTCCTGCTCGAGCTGTTCCTCGTCACGGGCCTGGGCTTCTTCGCGCGCTCCGTCGAGGGCGACCTGGTCGAGACCGCAAGGCCCTGGGCCATCGCCGTCCTGTGCGCGACCGTGATCGCGGCGCTCGTGTGGCGCGTGATCCTGCGCGGCGCGCGCTACCACGCCGCCGTCCAGGTCAGCCGCGAGATCGTGCGCCCGATCGCGCGCCCCGACCCATGGAAGAAGACGATCGGCGGCCCCGGCGGCCCGCGCTACCCGATCGGCGGCGACGAGTACGCCGTGTCGATGTAGTCGATACGGTGCCAGGGACGACTCCGACAGGTTCGTCCGGCACCGTCCGTGCTGGGACCCATCGCGGCGAGGGTGTCGGAGTCGTCCCCGGCACCGAAGTCGTTCCAGGCAACGTACCGCGAAGGTGTCGGAGTCGTCCCTGGCACCGTACCGTCAACTTGTCGATGCAGATCGACGGTTCGCGGGGATCGGGCCGAGCTGCGCGTCGAGCTTGCGGTTCGCGGACGCGTGCAGGTCGAGGATGCGCCACCCGCGCGACTCGGCCATCGCGCGCAAGCGCGGATCCGGGCTGACTGCAACCGGGTGCGTGACGCGCTCGAGCAGCGGCAGGTCGTTGTGCGAGTCGCTGTAGAACCAGCTCTCGCGCACGTCGTCCCAGGCGCGCCCGCGAGCGGCGAGCCAGGCGTCCAGCTTCACGACCTTGCCGCCGCGGAAACAGGGCACGCCCGCGACGCGCCCGGTCCAGCGTCCTTCGATCCGCTCCGGCTCGGTCGCGATCAGGTGGGGGATGCCCAGCTCGCGCGCGATCGGCGTGGTGAGCCAGGAGTTCGTCGCGGTGATCAGCGCGACCTCGTGACCGCGCGCCGCGTGCTCGCGCACGAGCGCACGGCTGGTGCGCGAGATGCGCGGCAGGATCCGCGCCTGCAGCCACTCGGTGCGCCACGCGTAGAGTCGGGGCTCGTCCTCTTGGGCCAGCGGCGCGAGCTGCACGCGCAGGAATGCGTCGATGTCGAGCGTCCCGGCGTGGTAATCCGCGTGGAAGGCGCGCACCTGGTCCACCTGGATCGCGCCGGCCGCGCCCAGGACCTCGCTCCACTCCAGGTCGCTGTCGCCGTCGAGCAGCGTGCGGTCCAGGTCGAACAGCGCGAGGCGCAGGTTTGCCACCATCTGGAGCCTCGCTCGCGGCCCGCCGGAGGGCAAGGGTGCTCCCATGCGGTTTCGAGTAGGAAAAAGAGGGCATCGATCCTGAAGGACTGGTGCGGGGAGCCCCGAAAAGACTGCGCGGCGACTATCCTCCTGCCATGCCCAAGATCGTGTTCCTCCTCGCTGCCCTGCCCCTGGCAGGGGCCAGCGCCCACGTGCCCGACGTGGACCGCGCTGACGCGCGCGCCGATCGTCCCGTGGACGGGCAGGAACACGCGCGCAAGTGCGGGCTCGGCGCGCCGTTCCACGCCGGACGTCGCGCGGCCCTCGTGGCCGAGCTCGTGAAGGACACGCCCACCGGGCTCGTGCTCGTGCGCGGCCTGCCGTCGCAGCGCGACTACACGCGGTTCCAGCAGGACAAGACGTTCTGGTACCTGACCGGCGTCGAGAGCCCGAACGCGGCGCTGCTGATCGACCTGGGCACTCGGGACGAGATCCTGTTCCTGCCCAAGCCCAACGCGATGAAGGAGCGCTGGGACGGCGAGCAGTGGGACAGCGAGGACGGCTGGATCCGCGAGGTCACCGGATTCCGCGAAGTGCGCCCGGGCGGCGAGCTGATGGGCGTGCTCAAGGACCGTGCGCTCGGCGCCAAGACCGTCTGGATCAGCAAGGAGCCGTGGATCGCGCTCTCCGGCTGCCACGACCTGGCCGGTCCGCACGACTCAGCGATCGAGCACGATCCGCTGGACGGCCGCACGAGCCGCGAAAACGCGCTCGAGGACCGGCTCCGGGACAAGTTCGGCCTCGAGGTGCGCGACTGCTCTCCCGTGCTGGCCGAGATGCGTCGCGTGAAGACGCCCGAGGAGCTGGCCGCGCTGCGCCGCGCCGCCGACGTGGGCGCGAAGGCCATGGCCGAGGCGATCCGCTCGACGCGCGCCGGGCTGACCGAGCGCCACCTCGAGGCCGTGATGAGCTTCGTGCACCGCGCGGAAGGCGCCGCGGGTCCGGCCTACCACGGCATCGTCGGCTGCGGGCCGAACGCGCTCGTCCTGCACTACAGCCAGGTCGGCCGCGAGATGCGCGCCAACGAGATGGTCCTGCTCGACTACGCGCCCGAATTCGACCACTACGTGTCCGACATCACGCGCTCGTGGCCCGTCGACGGTCAGTTCACGCCGCGCATGCGCGAGATCTACGACGCCGTGCTGGCCTCGCAGGCGGCCGGGATCGCCGAGACGCGTCCGGGCAAGACCATGGCCGACGTCGAGCGCGCCTGCCGTCGCGTGCTGAGCGACCGCGGCCTGTCGAAGCTCCTGCCCCACGGAACCTGCCACTACGTCGGCATGGAAGTCCACGACGTGGGCGCGAACGGCAAGCCCTTCGTGCCGGGCGTCGTCTTCACGATCGAGCCCGGCGTGTACGAGCCGTCGACCGGCATCGGCGTGCGCATCGAGGACGTCGTCGTCGTGACCGAGTCGGGCTGCGAGGTGATCACGGCCGGCGTCACGAAGGACCGCCTCGAGCTGTCGCGCCTCGTGGCGGAAGAGGGGATCCTCGACCGCTGGGTGGCCGGCGATGCGCCGCTCCCGACGATCACCGGGACCACGGGCCCGCGCTAGGAACGAGCTTCCGTCGTTACGGTCCGCGGCACGTCCGGTCGAAACGGACTGCGCGACGGTGGCGGCGCGTCCGCCAGGGGCCCGCGAGGCCCTGCCCGGGTTCCGAAGCGACACCTTGGACACGACACCACGCCCGGGTCCGGCGCACGCGGGCTCTCCTCCGGGAGGGCCCGCGTCCTTTTGCGCGACGGGTCGAGACCCCAGCAGCCCGTTGAAAAAGTCTCTACTGCGGCTTCGCGGGCACGCGCGCTGCGGCGTCGGGCTCGTCGGGCCGTGCTCAGCGGCCAGGAAGGCCGCCTCCGCCGTCCCTCCGTCGCCCTCCTTGCATCGCACGCGCCCCCTTCGCCTCGCTACGGGACTTTCTCAGCGGGCTGCTAGGATCTCCGCCCCCATGGCTCAGCTGAAGGAATTGCAGGAACGGGCGGTCTCCCTGGAGCGGCGCTTCGAGCAGCTCAAGGAGAGCCTTTGACTACGCCACCAAGGAGCGTCGGTTCCGCGAGATCGAGGGGCTGCAGTCGAACCCCGACTTCTGGACGAACGCCGAGCGCGCGCAGAAGTTCGTGACCGAGATGAAGGAGGTGACCTCCGTCGTCGTGCCGGTGCGGCGCGTCGCGACCGCCTACGAGGAGCTGGCGATCCTGGCCGACATGGCCACGGACGGCGATGAGGCGGCCGTCGTCGAGGAGGCCGAGAAGGCCGTGCTCGCGATCGAGGAAGGCGTCCACGACCTCGACTTCCGCGTCATGCTCGGCGGTCCGAACGACCGGCTCGGCGCGTACGTGCAGTTCACGCCCGGCGCCGGCGGCGTCGACGCGGCCGACTGGGCCTCGATGCTCGTGCGCATGTACGTCCGCTGGGGCGAGAAGAAGGGCTACAAGGTCACCGAGCTCGACCGTCAGGACGAGGACGCGGGCGGAATCCGCACCGCGACGCTCGAGATCGAAGGCGAGTACGCCTTCGGGCGCCTGAAGGCCGAGACCGGCGTGCACCGCCTCGTGCGCATCAGCCCGTTCGACGCGCAGGCGCGCCGCCAGACGGCGTTCGCCAGCGTCGACGTGACGCCGCTGGTCGACGACTCGATCAAGATCGACATCAAGGACAGCGACATCGAGATCGAGACGATGCGCTCGGGCGGCGCGGGCGGCCAGAACGTGAACAAGGTCGAGACGGCCGTGCGCCTGCGGCACCTGCCGAGCGGCATCGTGATCCGTTGTCAGAGCCAGCGCAGCCAGCTCAAGAACCGCGAGATGGCGCACAACATGCTCAAAGCCAAGCTGATCCAGCAGGCCGAGCAGAAGCGCGACGCGGAGATCAACGCGCTGTACGGCGCGAAGAACGAGATCTCGTTCGGCTCGCAGATCCGCTCGTACGTGCTGCACCCCTACCAGATGGTCAAGGACCACCGCACGGAGGTCGAGACGGGGAACATCCAGGCCGTGCTCGACGGCGGGCTCGACGAGTTCATCGAGGGCTTCCTGCGTCAGCGCAGCAGCGGGGCTCCGAAGCCGGACTGATCGGCGATTCTCGAGGTGGTCACCGCGCGGTGAGCGGGCGCCGCTTGCGCTCCGCGCCGCGCGGTTCCGCGCGGCGCCACGAGGATCAGGGAGGCCGTACGATCGATTCTCTCTCGGCCTCCGCGCCGCGCGCGGTTTCGCGCGGCGGAGACTTTGCCCTGTTCCTGTCCCGCGACAATCTGGACCTGCTGGCCACCTACGCAGGCCAGTGAACGCGGCCGCCAGCTGCGCCCAGCCTCGAGCGCGACGGATGGCTCGAGCTCACGGACGAGGAGGCCGAGCGCGTGGGCGGGCTCGTTACCTGCGCGCTTCGCGAGGGTGAGCTGCGCCGTCCCGCGTCGAAAAGGCCACGGCCCGCTGGCAGACGCTCCCGGCGTGCGCGAAACTGCTCGGTCTGGACGGCCCCCGCCGATCCCGGCCATGCCCATGAACGCGCGACGCTCGCAAACGCCCGATCCCGACGAACCGCCGCCGGGCCGCCTCGTTCACAACCCGTTCGCGGCGTTGCGCGCGGACGGCAAGGCCGTGCCGCCGTCGGTGATCGCGCCGGCGCAAGCCGCTGCGGCCGGGCGTGAGTCGGCTGGCGACGAGCGCGACCGCATCGTCGTCCGACGCGAGAAGAAGGGACGCGGCGGGAAGGCCGTCACGATCGTGGAGGGTGCGGGGCTCGCGAGCACCGACCTCGAGGCGCTGGCGCGCGAAGCCGCCAAGGCGCTCGGCGCGGGAGCGCGGGTCGAAGAAGGCGCGCTCGTCGTCCAAGGCGAGCAGACGGACCGGTTGATCGCGTGGCTTTCTGGACGCGGCTTCACTGCCGTGACGCGGGGCAACTGACGCACACATGGCGTCTCTTGCAACCGAGATCGCTCGCCGGCGCACGCTGGCGATCATCAGCCACCCCGACGCCGGCAAGACGACGTTGACGGAGAAGCTCTTGCTGTACGGCGGGGCGCTGCAGATGGCCGGCTCCGTCCGCGCGCGCAAGGGACAGCGCTCGACCACGTCCGACTGGATGGAACTCGAGCGCCAGCGCGGGATCTCGATCAGCTCGACGCTCCTGCAGTTCGACTACGACGGGTACCGCATCAACCTGCTCGACACGCCTGGGCACAAGGACTTCAGCGAGGACACGTACCGCGTTCTGACCGCGGTCGATGCGGCCGTCATGGTCATCGACGGCGGCAAGGGCATCGAGAGCCAGACGCGCAAGCTGTTCGAGGTGTGCGCGCGGCGCGGGATCCCGATCTTCACGTTCATGAACAAATTCGACCGGCCGGCGAAGGATCCGCTGGAGCTCTTGGACGAGCTGGAGAACGTGCTCGGCATCGGCGCGTGCGCGATGAATTGGCCGTTGGGAGACGGGCCGGACTTCAAGGGCGTGTACGACCGGCAGACGCGCATGCTGCACCTGTTCGAGCGCGTGCCGAGCGGCAAATACGTCACGCCGGACGAGACCGCCGGCCTCGCCGATCCGTTAGTGCGCGCGAAGCTCGGCGATGCGCTGTTCGAGCGCGTGAAGGGCGAGATCGAGATGATCGAGGGCGCGGGGCACGCGTTCGATCCGGCCGCCGTGCTGGCCGGGAAGCAGACGCCGGTGTTCTTCGGCTCGGGCGTGAACAACTTCGGCGTGCAACTCCTCTTGGACAACTTCCTGCGCTACAGCTCGCCGCCCACGGCGCGCCAGAGTGGCGAGCGCCTCGTGCAGCCCGACGAGGAGACGTTCACGGCCTTCGTGTTCAAGATCCAGGCGAACATGGACCCGATGCACCGCGACCGCATCGCGTTCGCGCGCATCGTGTCGGGACGCTTCGAGCGGGACATGGCCGTCGTCCACGCCCAGTCGAAGAAGAAGGTGCGGATTTCCAGCGCGCACAAGCTGTTCGGCCGCGACCGCGAGACGATCGAGGAAGCGGTCGCCGGCGACGTGATCGGGATCGTGGGCGGCATGCAGTACGGGATCGGCGACACGCTGACGCAGGATCCGGCCATCAGCTACGCCGAGATCCCGCGCTTCGCGCCCGAGCGGTTCGCGCTGATCCACAACCCGCAGACGTCGAAGTTCAAGCAGTTCCGCGAGGGGTTGAAGCAGCTCCTGCAGGAAGGCGTCGTGCAGACGTTCGAGCTCGAGAACTCCACCGCGAAGGTGCCGCTCTTGGCCGCGGTCGGCGAGCTGCAGTTCGAGGTGCTCCAGTACCGCCTCGAGAGCGAATACAACGCCGAATCGCGGCTCGAAACACGGCCCTGGACGCTCGCCCGCTGGTGGCGCGCGAAGCCCGGCTCCGAGAGCGAGCCGATCGGGTGGCCGACGGGCTCGGCGCTGGCCGTCGACCCCGACGGCGGCCGCGTGATCCTGATGGAAGAAGCCTGGCAGCTCGCCTACTTCCAGGAACGCCACCCGCGCGTCGAGCTCTCGACGGCACCGTTCCGCGAGATGGGCGCCAGCCTCCCTGTTTCGGGACGTGGCTCGCCGTAGAAGGAAGCCACGCTTGACAACCGGCGACAGTGTGCCCAGGCTTAGAAACGCAGGCCTCCAGGTCCCGCATCCCACTCTTGAAAAGCGAACTAACCAAAGTGCCTCTTCAGGCGCGGCCTTTCCGTGCTGGAACGCTAGCGTTAGTGTGTGCGGCGCTAATTACGGCCGCTGCGGGACTGCTGTTCTACTTGAGAAGCAGGACGCTGGAAATAGTAGAGCCAGTGCCGGCAATGTTCTCGTCAGCTTCTTGGGTTACGAGGCGACCGATGACCGAATGTCGAGAGTGCTAGCGCAGTCGGATTGCACGGCATTACGAGGGCAACTAGAGAATCGATCGCGAGTGTTGGAAGAAAGAATCCAGGACGCGCTCTTATCCGAACGTCTAGTCATGGCTGCTGACCGTCCAACTGTACAACTTCATTCGCCACAAAGGAGGCGCTCACTTTCGCTCGTTGTTGCCTCACGAGCGCCTTTTGCGTCAACCCCCAGCATTCGCGTCATAAGCGAAGAACTGTACCCCGAGATATTCGTGCTTGGGGAAGAGATCGCTTGGTTGTCATGCCGCCTTCGCAATCGATGCGGCTACGGTCAGCTTGATTCCAATACAACGGTTTCCCTTCAACAGGACAATCCCCGCTAAGGAGGCCTCATGCGCCTGCTCATCTCGCTGCTGCTGCTTGCCGTAACCACGATACTGGTCTTGGCGCCTGCGGGCTCCAGTGCCTCACTGGCTCGGCCATCTCCTTTCATCATCGACAAATGCCCGGGCGGCAGAAGCTCAGTGATTTCGTGCAACTTCGGACTCTGTGGCGGCTGCATGATCACCGACACTTTAGTCGTCAATGACGCTCTGGACTGCGTAGCCTGCACTGTTACAGGCGGACTGTCTTGCGGAGGCCAAGCTGCAAGCGTCCCCATGGCATTCTTTTGTGAGTCACGGCATGCGGTTGGCGGAGTGTGCTCGGGCGGGCCGGGCTTTGGGTGCAGCCTCAATTGGTATGTCATGCTCTTCTGCAATGCGTGTGTTCATGAAGGATAATCACGCAGGGAAGGGCTCACTCGTACACCGTAGTGAAGCAATCTGACACATGGCCCAACGCACGATTGTCGTCTCGGCCTTCAGTGCTGTGGCGGTTCTTATTGGTATCGGCATCGCGATGAGCAAGAGTAAGGGCCCAACCCAAAGAACCGTCATAGACGAGAGGCCACGTGTCAATGCAGCCATTCTAGCGGACAAGCCGACACTTTCCGATCCGCGACCTGATTCACGCGCAGAAATGCCGTTGGAGTTCCCACCTCAAACTCGTGTTGTGCTCGAGCCGAAAGTGGCGGAAGAAATTCATTCCGAGACGTCGGCGTTCATTCCGTATCCAAACGGCGGAGTGGCCCCATTCGAGTTCAAATATGATGGGATGTCAGGTGAGGAACTGCAGAAGATCGGAACTGAGTTACAGCTGAGGCTCAATCAAGAGGTCAATGCCATCCTCGAGGACAGGCTTGCCAGAGGACTCTTCGATCACTCGGAGACGGTCACTGATACCCGAGGCGAGATCGTTGTCAATGCGGAGGAACCGACGGGAATGGGTAAAGTCTGGAGAACAGCGCGTCATGAACCGGGTCCGGACGGTTACTTGGTCAAGGTAGTATTCGTAACTGAAAGCGAGTACCCTGAGCTCTTTGATCACCGGGCGGAATATGAATGGGTTGCGAGTGCCTGGATCAAGACCACAAAGAACCCAACTCCAAAATAGGAACTTTGTGCAAATGGTGTAGCTAGTGGGGCGAGCCCGTAGATCGCAACATTAGTGCACCTCCGCTCGCCGTAATCGTTTCGTGCGCACGACGTTGGCCTTGGTGCAGTAGCGCTTCAGGCTGTCGAGGATCTGGTCCGCGGCCTCGTCCAGATGAAGGGTCTGGGGTCGTCGTTGTGAACCTGGAGGAAGGTCCGGATACGGCCTCCAAAGCTCGCGTGGAGCGGTGGACTCCGCGGCGCGTCACCCGTCGATCGACGTGCACCGGTCAACCTGGATTGACAAGTCTCTCAGCGCAGGAGTCCTACACGCAGGTCCGCGGCATGCGGGGCGCGCTCGGCCAGGTCGCGCAGTTGCGCTTGCCACTTCGTGCGGAAGTGGCCCTGCAGGGCGAACACGTTGTCCATCTCGAGCGTGTCACTCTTGACGTCGAACATCTCGAAGCGGTCCTCGCCGGCGGTGTAGACCAGCTTGTAGCGCGCGTCGCGCAGCGCCACGATCGTGCTGGGCGCCTGCGGCGGGTGGACCTCGGCCAGCGTCAGGCGGTCGGCGGTGCGCAGCAGCGACACGCCTTCGGCGCCCGGCAGCGGGTCCTCGCCGAGCATCTCGAGCAGCGTCGGCGCAAGGTCGACGACGCGCACGACGTCGAGCCGGCGGCGGCCGAGCTCGGCGCGGGCCTCGTCGTTCAGCGCCGGCTTGATCACGAGCGGCACGCGCAGGACGGCGTCGTGCAGCGCTCCGCCATGCCCGACCTGGCCGTGCTCGCCCAGCGATTCGCCGTGCGGCGCGACCAGGACGATGCAGGTGCGGTCGTACTGGCCGTTGCGCTCGAGCGCGGCGATCAGCTCGCCGATCGCGTGGTCGACGGCCTCGACCTCGAGGCGGTAGCGCGCGCGCAGCTCGGCCAGCTCGGGCACGTCGTGCACGAAGGCGGAGACGACGACTTCGGCCTCGATCGGACCGTCGACCTCGAAGGTTGCCGCGAAGCTGCGCGTCGACTCGCCGGTCTTGCCGCGCTGGTCCGTGCCCTCGAGGGGTGCCTCGCCGCGCGCGAAGTCCATGCGTGTCACGACGAACGACTCCTCGGCGCGCACCTCGATCAGGTGCTTGCCGGGCGCGACGTGCACTGTGCGCTTCCAGGCCACCGGGTCCGAGGTGCCGATCCGGTCGATCGCGCGGCCGTCGAGGTACACCTGCGCAAAGCGATCGGCCGTCCCGTGCGAAGCGTACGGCGCCGTCGGATCGGCGTAGTCGACGTACGCGAACCAGGGCGCGTCCTGACTCGCGCGCTGCAGCACGGGCAGGATCTCGGAGTTGATCTCTGCCGCACAAGCGGCATCGCGCGTGCGCGTACGGTCCAGGTGGAAGCCTCGATCGAGGCCTTCGCCGCGGTTCGCGCTGCGGATCTCGGGCGAGGCGAAGACGCCGAACGTCTGCCACCCGCTCGCGCGCAAGTGCTCCTGCAGCAGCGTCACGTCGGCGTCGACGACCTGGCCGTCCACGCGGACGCGGCTGGAGGAGGGGCTGCGCGCCGACAGGACAGCGGCGTTCGCCGGCAACGTGGCCGCGCTGTGCGCGAAGCACCACGCGAACTCGACGCCCGAGCCCGCGAGCCGCTGGATGTGCGGCGTGCGCGGCGAGCCCAGCGACGTGCGCAGCGCGTCGAGCCGGAGTCCGTCGACCGCGACGATCAGGAGGTTCCGGGGCGGTTCGGGTGCGAACAGGGAGCAGCTGGGTGCGAACCCCGCTGCTGCCAGCACGAACACGAGCCAGGGACCCAAGCGCACGATCCGATTTCCCCCACGATCCGGTCTATCCTTGTCTTCCCGGAAGCCTTGCCCAGCACCCGGTGTCTACGACGTGTCTACCTTGTCGCAATTCCGGTGCCCGGGTCTTGAGAAGGCTTTGTGCGTTCCCCGGCGAGCGGTCCTGGACGGCCGCCTGGGCGCGGTCAGAATCTCCGCCCCTCGCTTCCCCGACTCACACCGCCGACATGACCTCCAAGCGACCCCATCCCCACTTCGACGACCGCGGCACCTTGGACTGGCACACGCGCTGGAAGGACGCGCTGGCCCAGGCGCAGCGCGAGAAGAAGCGCGTCTTCGTGGAGCTGGGTCGTGAAGCCTGAGGCGGCTGTCGCTCCCTCGTGCAGGGAGTCGTGCCGCGGCCCGAGGTGGCGGCGATCCTCCAGGAGCATTTCGTGGCGCTGTCGGCCGACGCCGACGACACGGAAGTCGAGGTCGAGGACCTCGCGATGAACCTCGAGGACGCGATGATGCTGCCGTTCGTGCTGTTCGCCGACGCGGACGGAAACTTCCTGGAGGGCAGCTCCGGCGCCCAGAACCCCGTCGCCTTCGTCGCGGCGCTGAAGCGCGTCGCGGGCGCGGGCGGATCCACTCCATGAGCCATCGCATCCAGCGCGCGCTGATCAGCGTCTCGGACAAGACGGGCATCGAGAACTTCGCGCGCAACCTGGCGCAGATGGGCGTCGAGCTGCTCTCCACCGGCGGCACGTTCGCCGCGCTGAAGAAGGCCGGCGTGCCCGTGCGCGAGGTCAGCGAGCACACCGGCTTCCCGGAGATGATGGACGGGCGCGTGAAGACGCTGCACCCCAAGGTGCACGGCGGGATCCTCGCGCTGCGCGACCATCCCGGGCACACCGGCGCGATGTCCGAGCACGGGATCGCGCCGATCGACCTGGTCGTCGTGAACCTGTACCCGTTCGAGGCGACGGTCGCGAAGAGCGGCGTAACGCGCGCGGAGGCGATCGAGAACATCGACATCGGCGGACCGTCGATGGTGCGCTCGGCCGCGAAGAACCACCGGTTCGTGGCGATCGTGACGGATCCGGCCGACTACGGGCGCGTGCTGGACGAGATGCAGAAGGGCGCGGGCGCGCTGTCGGACGAGTTCCGGCGCGAGCTGGCGGCGCGCGCCTATGCGCTGACCGCGCGCTACGACGCGGCGATCGCGGGCTGGATGTTCGAGGAGGAGCGCGCGTCGGGCGCCGCGACGGCGCGCTTCCCCGAGACGTTCGCGCTGGCGGGCGTGAAGGTGGCGGACCTGCGCTACGGCGAGAACCCGCACCAATTGGCGGCGTTCTACCGCACGGTTTCTCCTGCTGGAGCGCGCGAGGCGTCGTTGGCGACCGCCGAGGTGCGCAACGGCAAACAGCTCTCCTACAACAACCTCGTCGACCTGGACGCCGCGCTGGCGCTCGCGCGCGAGTTCGAGGAGCCGTTCGTCGCCGTCTGCAAGCACAACAACCCGTGCGGCGCGGCAGCGGCGACGACGATCCACGAGGCGCTGACGCAGGCCTGGGAGGGCGACCCAGTCTCGGCTTTCGGCTCCGTCCTGTCGTTCACGCGCGCGCTCGACCTCACGTCCGCGGAGTTCCTCGTCTCGGGCAACCGCTTCGTCGAAGCGATCGTCGCGCCGTCGTTCGACGAGGACGCGTTCCGCCTGCTGGTCGAGAAGCCCAAGTGGGGCAAGAACGTGCGGCTGCTCGCGATCGGCGAGCTGTCGCGGCCGCGCGATCCGCGCGAAGTCGAGGTGAAGAAGCTCGTCGGCGGATTCCTGGTGCAGGAGCGCGATCTGTCCGCCCCCACGCCGGCCGAGTGCAAGACCGTCACGCGCCGCTCGCCAGACGCACAGGAGCTCTCCGGGATGCTCTTCGCCGAGCGCGTCGCGAAGCACGTGAAGTCGAACGCGATCGTGATCGCCAAGGGCACGCGCGTGCTGGGCGTCGGCGCGGGACAGATGTCGCGCGTGGACTCCGTGCACATGGCCGTGCGCAAGAGCGGCGACCGCGTGCGCGGGGCCGTTCTGGCCTCCGACGCGTTCTTCCCGTTCCCGGATGGGGCCGAGATGGCGATGGAGGCCGGAGTTACCGCGCTGCTCCAGCCGGGCGGTTCCCTGCGCGATCCGGAGGTGATCGCGACCTGCGATCGGCACGGCGCCGCGATGGTGTTCACCGGCGTGCGGCACTTCCGGCACTGATCTGCTAGGAAT
>Ga0163152_10002904_pt1 | contig 23253 bp, 18 predicted proteins | sample OliLakLV19MP8IB2_FD_148635 | JGI IMG/M metagenome (GOLD analysis project Ga0163152, IMG submission 148635) | Freshwater microbial mat bacterial communities from Lake Vanda, McMurdo Dry Valleys, Antarctica - Oligotrophic Lake LV.19.MP8.IB-2 | ecosystem: Environmental > Aquatic > Freshwater >...
GCGGATCTCTTTTCCGAGCGCGACCCAGAGCTCGCCGTTCGCGGCCACCGAGAGGTCTTCCACCTTCTTGGAGCCGACGGAGATGCTTGCGACCTGAACCGCCCCTTCGAAGCCCGCGAGGCCCTTTTCGTGGGCCACCCAGAGACGCGTGCCATGGACACCGGCCGCCACCGCGAGATGCGGCAGGACGATCTCTGATGTCACGTCGCCGGCCGAGCTCACCAGGAGGAGGTTGCGATCGCGAGCAACCGCGACGCCGCCGTCCGTAAGCACTTCGAGCGCTACGTGCTTGCCGGAATCGTCGTCGCTGTCATCGTCGCCAGCGTCGTCGTCTTCTTCGTCGTCGCTGTCCGCCGCCGGTAGCCGTGTATTCGAGAGAAGCGCACCGTCTCCCGCGAACGATCGGAGTCGTCGGCCTGCGAGCACCCACGTCGTGCCGTCGGGAGCTACCGCGATCGCGCTTGCACGCGCGACCGGAAGCTCGCCGAGCTCATCGAGCGCCAACGAGTAGACCTCGACCACTTCATCGGTCGCGACGAATGCGCCTTCCTGGAACATCGGCGCGGCGAACGCCACGGCTCCCGCCATCGCCAACGTCGCCCCGACCGCTGCCCATGCGGACATCCGATGCATGCGACCCCCACAACGCACAATGCGCGCGTCGCGTGGGCGATCGCCAGTGCTTCCACGAAAAGCATCGTTACTCATGCGTTTACTCCGGCGATCGCTGGCGATTTCGGACAGCCGTAGCCGGAGAATTGTGTGACGCGCTGCGCTACCGTGACTCGGACTCATTCCTTGAAAGACCCGACGACTTCCGAGGTCAGCGAACGCGCTTCAGGTATCCGTCGGGCGCGACCGTGACCAGGAGCTTGTTCTGGATGCTCTTGTCGATCTCGAACTCGGGGTGGCGCTTCAGGTAGTCCCACACGGCGGTCTTGGGACTGTTGCCCGGCGCCCAGGGCCGATCGCCGAACATCGCCGGCGGCATGTCTTCGATGATGGTGTCGAAGACCACGCAGTAGCTGCCCGCCGACGTCAGCGGCGCAAAGGCCTCGAGCTCGCCGAGCACGTGCGCGTGCGTGTGGTTGCTGTCGAGGAACACGAGCACGCGCTTGCCCGCGGCTTTCGCCACGACCTGCGCGACGACCTCGGGCGCGATGCTCGAGCCCTGGATCATCGAGATGCGCCGCGACATCGGATGCGCCTCGATGGCCGCGCGGTTGTGCGCGCGGATGTCGATGTCGATGCCGAGCACCGTCCCGTCCTTCGGGCCGCCGCACGCCGCGTTCAGCTCGAGCATCGACGCCGAGAAGATCAGCGAGCCGCCGTGCGCGATGCCCGTCTCGACGATGAGGTCGGGCTGCACGGACCAGATGATCTCCTGCATCGCGATCATGTCCTGCGGGTACTGGATGATCGGGCGACCGAGCCAGTCGAAGTGGTAGGAGTATTTCTTCGGGTTGACGAGGTTCACCCAGTCGCTCGTCGCGCGCGCGATCGCGGGATCCGCCCCCTGGATCGCGACTTCGTCCGAACACTCGCGCTTGAACTGCTCGTGGATTCCCATCGGCTCTCCTAACGACGTCGAATGATTTTCGCCGGGTTTCCGACGGCGACGACTCCCGCAGGAAGATCCCGCGTCACGACGGCGCCGGCACCGACGACGGTGTCCTCGCCGATCACCACACGCGGCAGCACGACCGCGCCCGCGCCGATCATCACGTTGTTGCCGAGCGTGACGAGGCCGCACAGGGTCGCACCCGGCGCGAGGTGCACGCCGTCTCCGATCACGCATTCGTGATCCGCCTGCGCGCCGTGGTTCACGATGCACGCTTCGCCCAGACGCGCCGCGGCCGCGACGATCCCGCGAGCCAGCACCTGCGTGCCGGCGCCGAGCGACGCCGTCGCGCACACGGACGCATCGGGATGCGTGAGCGGCTCGACGCGTAAGCCCTGCGAACGGAAGAGCTCGTGGATCTCGAGCCGAACGCGGCCGCGCTCGCCGCCGATCGCCGCGAGGCCGAAGATCTCGCGGCGCGCGGGCTCGGCCTCGCTCCAGCGGACGAAGCCCTCCTTGCCGATGTGCAGCGGCACGCCCGGCAGGGACGCGACCGCCGCGGAGTCGTTGTCGAAGAGCGCGACGACGCGCCCGTTGCGGAGCGCGATGAGGCTCGCGAGCACCTTCGCGTGGCCGGCGCTCCCCCACAACACGTAGCGCGCGGGCTCAGCCATTCGCGCACCGCCGAACGACGTCGACGATCCGATCCAGCTCGGTCGTCGTCATGTCGTGAAAGCTCGGGAGGTTCATCGAGCGGCCCGGGAGGTCGCGGGCGTGACGGTTCTGCGGCCGCTCCTCGAACATCGGGAGGCTCGAGAGCGGATGGAAGAACACGCGCGCGTCGATGTTCTCCTCCTTGAAGAGAGCCTGCATGCGCTCGCGGGTGACGCCCGTCGCGGCGTCGAAGACCACCGTCGGCATCCACGCGCCGTTCACCGTGCCGGCGGGCTCCGGGTTGATCGACACGCCGCGGAGGTCGCGCAGGCGATCGCGGTAGTACTGCAGGATCTCCGCTTTGCGCGCGATGAGCTCGGCGATCCGTTCCATCTGGCCGCACCCGAGCGCGGCCTGGATGTTCGACATCTTGTATTTGTAGCCGAGCACGTCGGGCCAGAACTGGCGCGTCTGTCCGCGAGCGCGGCCGTGATTGGAGAGCGTCAGCACGGATTCGTAGAGCGCGGCGTCGTCGGTGACGAACATGCCGCCCTCGCCCGTCGTGACGGTCTTCGTTCCGTGGAACGAGAAACCGCCGAACGAGCCCATGCTGCCGGCGCGCTTGCCGTGGTACTGCGAGCCGATCGCTTCCGCCGCGTCCTCGACCACAGGAATCCCGTGGCGCTTGCCGATCGCGAGCAGCGCGTCCATCTCGCACAGGTTTCCGTAGAGGTGCACGGCGAGGATCGCCTTCGTGCGCGGCGTGACGGCGGCCTCGACGAGCGCCGGGTCGAGGCACCAGCTGTCGGGGAGGATGTCGACGAACACCGGCTTCGCGCCGAGGTAGACGACGGGCGCCGCCGACGCGACCCAGTTGGTGTCCGCGAGGATGACCTCGGTCCCCGGCCCGACGCCCGACGCGGCGAGCCCCATGTGCAGCGCGCCCGTGCAGCTCGACGTCGCGATCGCGTATTTCACGCCGAGGTGTTCCTTGAAGGCCGCCTCGAAGCGCACCAGGTAGTCGTAGCAGCGCTCGCCCCACCCGGTGCGAGCCGCGTCCGTGGCGTAGGCCACTTCCCGCTCGGTGATGGAGGGCTTCGTGTAGGCGATGCGAGGTTTCATCCGACCTCCAGCTTCGGCACGGCGGTCACGAGCTTCCCGCCCCACTCTTTCACATACGCGAGCTGCGGCACGAGCTCCGTCCGAAGATTCCACGGGAACAGCACGACGTAGTCGGGCTTCGCGGCTTTCAGGTGGGCCTCGTCCACGATCGGGAGGCGGCTTCCCGGCAGGAACTTTCCCGCCTTCGCGGGATTGCGATCGACGACGAAGGCGATGAGGTCGCGGCGGATTCCGGCGTAGTTCAGGAGGGTGTTTCCCTTCGCGGCGGCGCCGTATCCGGCGACGGTCTTGCCCGATTTTTTCGCGTCGAGCAGGAAGGCGAGGAACTCGTTCTTCACACCGTCCGCCCTCGCCTGGAACGGGGCGTAGAGCGCCGCGGTCGCGACGCCGGCGACGGCCTCCGCGGCCAGCAGCGCCTGCACGTTCCCTCCCGCCCGCTGCGTCCCCGTATCCGCGCGCTGCGCATACACGCGCAGACTGCCTCCGTGCGTCGGGAGCTCGTCGACGTCGAAGATCGCGAGCCCGTTGCGCTCGAAGATCCGCCGGACCGCGGTGAGCGAGAGATACGAGAAATGCTCGTGATAGATCGTGTCGAACTGGTTCTGCTGCAGCAGCTTCAGCAGATGCGGAAACTCGAACGTCGCGACGCCGGCGGGCGCGAGCAGAGCCGCGAAGCCGGCGACGAAGTCGTTGATGTCCGGCACGTGCGCGAGCACGTTGTTCGCCGCGGTCCAGTCGGCGGACTTGCCCTGCCCTACCAGCTCGCGCGCGAGGCGCGTGCCGAAGAACTCCTCGACGATCTCGAGGCCACGCTGCCGCGCGACCGCGGCCGTGCCGGCGGTGGGCTCGATGCCGAGGCACGGGATTCCGCGCGCCTTCACATACTGGAGCAGATACCCGTCGTTCGCGGCGACCTCGATCACGTGCGACGACGCACCGAGACCGAAGCGCGCGGCCATGTCCGCGACGGTGCGCTCGGCGTGCGCGAGCCAGCTCGTGGAATAGGAGCTGAAGTAGGCGTAATCGGGCGCGAAGAGCTCGTCGGCGCCTGCGAAGTCCTCGGTCTGCACGAGCCAGCATTCCGTGCAGACGAGAACGCGCAGCGGGAACCATTTCTCTGGTGCGGCCAAAGCGCCCTCGGTGAGATACGCGTTCGACGGCGGCGCCGTGCCCAGATCGATCACGGGCATGCGGACGTCCGCCTGGCAGTGACGGCACTTCACAGGACGATCCCCTTGAACGCGGCGTCGACGAACGGATGCGCGCGATCGCGATCCGAGATCTCGCCGATCGGCAACGGCCACGCGATCTTCAGCCGCGGATCCGACACGTTGAGCGCGCCTTCCGCTTCGGCTTTGTACGCCGCGGTGTGCAGATAGATGAGCTCGCAGTTCGCGGTGAGCGCCTGGAAGCCGTGCGCGAACCCCTCGGGAATCAGAAGGCTCCGCCGGTTTGTCTCCGAGAGGATCGCGCCGTGCCATTGCAGGAAGGTCGGCGAGTCGCGCCGCACGTCGACCGCGACATCGAGGATCTCTCCCTTCACGCACGTCACCAGCTTCACTTCGGCGTGCGGCGGATTCTGGAAGTGCATCCCGCGCACGGCGCCGCTCGCGCGCGTCAGCGTGTGGTTCATCTGCGCGATCGGCTTCGCCACGCCGGCCGCGCGAAACTCCTCGGCGGAATAGAGCCTCGACAAGAAGCCGCGGTGGTCCGCGATGAGCTGGCGTTCCAGCACCATCAATCCGGCGAGCGGCGTCGGGAGGAAGTCGAACATGGTCACTCGAGCGGAGCGCTCGCCGAATGATGGTCGATCTGCGCGAGCGTGAAGGCTCGCATGTCGCCCGACGTGCGCCACGCGTCGTGCCACTCGAGGGTCTTCTGCAGCGCCGCCTTCAATCGCCAGCGCGGACGCCAGCCGAGCCGGCTGCGGGCCTTGCCGCTGTCGAGCTCGAGCACCACGGCTTCGTGCGGCTGCGGCGTCTCGACGGTCCGCCACTTCGCCTCGCGGCGCATCTCGACGAGAGCGTCGGCGATCCACTGCACCGGCTGGACGTCGTCTTTCACCGGGCCGAAGTTCCACGGCTCCGCGAACGCGGCGCCGTCGGCATGCAGCCGCTCCGCGAGCGTCACGTAGCCGGACAGCGGCTCGAGCACGTGCTGCCAGGGGCGCGTGGAACGGGGCGAGCGGATCTCCAGCGTCTCGCGCGCGTCCATCGCGCGCAGGAAATCCGGGACCAGTCGCTCCGCCGCCCAGTCGCCACCGCCGATGACGTTTCCCGCCCGCGCACTCGCGAGACCGATGCCCGCGGACTGCAGGAACGATCGCCGATAGGCCGAGGTCACGAGCTCCGCAGCGCCCTTGCTGCTCGAATACGGATCGAAGCCGCCCAGGGGATCGCTCTCGCGAAACGCGCGCGACGATCCGTCGTTCTCGTAGCACTTGTCGGAGGTCACGTTCACGACCGCCTTCACGCCGGGGGTGGCGCGCACGGCCTCGAGCAGGTTCACGGTTCCCATCACGTTGACGGCGTAGGTCTCCGCCGGATGGGTGTAGGAGTAGCGGACGAGCGGCTGTGCGGCCAGGTGAAACACGACGTCCGGACGCGCGGCGATCATCGCGTCTCGCAAGCGGACGGGATCACGCACATCCGCGAGGGTGCTGCTCGCCATCCCGGCCCGCACCTTCGCGACCGAGAAGAGATTCGGATCGGTGGGCGGGTCCAGCGCGTAGCCGTGCACCTCGGCGCCGAGGGATTGGAGCCACAACGACAGCCAGCCGCCCTTGAAACCCGTGTGGCCGGTGAGGAAGACGCGTTTGCCCGTCCAGAAGCTCCCGCTCACTTCCACACTTTCCAGGGAGCCTTGCCGGATTGCCAGAGCTCTTCGAGATGATTCTTCTCGCGCATCGTGTCCATCGGCTGCCAGAACCCGCTGTGCTCGTAGGCCATCAGCTCGCCCTGCGCCGCCAGCTGCGTCAGCGGCACGCCCTCCCAGGGCGACGAGTCGTCGGCGATCAGGTCGATGCAGCTCGGCGCCACGACGAAGAAGCCGCCGCTGATCCAGCCGCCGTCGCCCTGCGGCTTCTCGATGAAACCTCGCACGGTGCTGCCGTCCATCTTCAAGGCGCCGTAGCGTCCCGGAGGCTGCACGGCGGTCACGGTCGCGCGCTTGCCGTGTTTCTGATGGAAGGCGGTCAGCGCGCCGATGTCCACGTTCGCCACGCCGCCGCCGTACGTGAAGCAGAACGCCGTCTCGTCCTTGAGATAGCTCGCGACACGTTTCAGGCGGCCACCCGTCATCGTGCTTTCGCCCGTGTCGACGACCGTCACGCGCCACGGCTCCGCATGCCGCTCGTGCACCTCCATGCGGTTGTGCTGCATGTCGAAGGTCACGTCGGACATATGAAGGAAATAGTTCGCGAAGTATTCCTTGATGACGTAGCCCTTGTATCCGCAACACACGACGAAGTCGTTGATGCCGTGCGCGGAGTAGATCTTCATGATGTGCCAGAGAATGGGCCGGCCACCGATCTCGATCATCGGCTTCGGACGGAGCACGGCCTCCTCGCTGATCCGGGTTCCCATACCGCCTGCAAGAATGACTGCTTTCATGACGCACCCTGTTCGAGTCGGTCCCTGAACACGAAGCGACTCATCAAGACGAAGGAGAGGACGATGATAATCGGGACCAGCACGATGCCGGCGAGGTAGTCGCCGACGTGATCGCGCAGCAGGGCGATCAAGGCGACGTCGATTCCGTAGATCGCGAGCCACACGAGGACGTAGCGGAGGAAGCGGCCCTTCGCCTTGAAGACGAGCAGGCGGTGGCTGTTGAAGCTGAACGCCACCCCCAGGACGAGGGAGAGCCCCGCCGCCACCGGGTACGGAAGTCCGATCCAGAGGAACAGCCAATACGTCCCGAGACCGAAGGCCGTATTCATGGCGCCCACGGCCAGGAACCGGAGAATCACGGAGCGAGAGGAGTCCGAGGCGACCCATCCCCGGACGTGATCGAGATACAGGTAGAAGAAGAACTTGCTCGCTCTCATGAACCGCTCGTTCGCGGCCATGCGGAGCGCGTCGACGGCGCCAATGCGGATCCCGTGTTTCTCGGCGGTCTTCACGAGCTCCGAGCGGATCTTCGTGGAGTCCCGCATCGTGTTGTTGGCTGAGTGGAAGCGGATCGAGAAACACGGGCGATCGATGACGTAGATGCTCGCGCCCCGCCCGATCGCGATCGAGAAGTCGATGTCGACGGTCGCGTAGAACGCGCGGTCGAACCGCTTCCCGGCCGCCGCGGAATGCCGCACCAGAAGCGGGACGCCGTAGAGGTTTCGGCAGCTCACGATCGACCGTCTCGCCACGTCGTCGGACGCCACCTTGCCGGAATGCCCGAAGCGCCTCGTCGCGACCCGTCTCGACTTCGCATCGACCCAGTCGATGTGGGAGTAGACGGCACACACGTCCGGGTCGCGCTCGAGGATGGCAAAGCTCTCTTCCAACGCCTGGCGGGAGCTGAAGAAGTCGTCGTGGGAAACGATCGCGTAGTACTTCGTGTCGACGAGCTCAAGGGCCTTGTTGAAGTTGCCGAGGCCGCCGATGTCGGTTTCGTTGAGGACATACCGGATTCGCGGGTCCGACAGGTATCTCGCACACGTGGCGCCGGTGGCATCGGTCGATTGGTTGTCCAGGATGACGAGGCGCCAGTTCTGGAAGGTCTGCGAAAGGATCGACCCGATGCAGTCGTCGATGTACGGGAGCCCGTTCTTGACCGGAATGAAGAGAGTTACGTCCGCGCTATCCATCGGTCTTTCGCCTTCTGCAGCGTGTCTTGAAAGAGCACAGCCGTCCAGCCAGAAGGCGTAGTCGTGCTAGATTCCGCGGCCTCTCATGACCGTGTTCGAGCAAGCCTCGCGAGTTCCCAAGAAGCACCCCGTCCTCTTCGACGTGGGGGTGGCGCTGCTCGTCGTCGTCCTCTCGCTCGTGATCTACATGAGGACGTTCAGCTACTCGTACCTCGACTGGGACGACAACACGCTCGTCGAGCAGAACGTCTACGTCATGAGCCCGGACAAGTTCTCCACGGAGAACCTCTGGACTCCGGGACGCGCTCCCGGTCCGTATCTTCCGCTCCGCACGATCAGCTATGTCGTCGATCGCGAGTTCTTCGGCGCCGATGCGAAGACGCACGACGAAAAGGGCGGCTGGCACCACATCGTGAACACGTGGCTCTACATCCTGAACGGCCTCGTGCTCCTGCTCGCGTTCCGGAAGCTGCTCGATCCGTGGACCGCGGCAATCGCCACGCTCATCTGGGTCGTCCACCCGCTGCACGTCGAAGGCGTCGCATGGGTTTCGGGACGCAAGGAGATGCTCTCCGGCGTGCTGATGGTGGGCTCGTTCCTCTCCTACATCCTCGCGACGGAGAAGAAGGAGAAGGCGGCGCCCGGCATCCCCTACGTGCTCGTGGCGCTCCTGCTCTTCGGCGGCGGCGCGTATCTCCTCTTCAACTGGCTGCCGATCGCCGGTGCGCGCGGGATGGCGGAGAAGTCGTGGAAGGTGGGCCTCCTCGGCGCGTCGCTTCTCGCGGCGGGACTGGTGGTCCTCGGCTTCGAGGAAAAGAAACACCGGATCCGCGTGATCGGGTTCTCCGTGCTCGCGTTCGCGTGCGGCGTCGGCGCGCTCCTCTCCAAGCCGGTCGCGGTCATGCTTCCGTTCATCCTCCTCGCGTGGGAGATGGGCCACCGTCCGCTTCGCGAGAAGGTCACCGTGCTCACCGGCCGCCTCGGCACCATCGTGGTCTTCGGCATCCTGATCACGGCCGGCCTCTTCTTCGCGGAGCTTTTCGTCAGCCACAAGACGCCGTCGCACTCCGCGCAGCGCGCGCTCATGGCGGGAGGGCTCTACGCTGCCGTGGCGATTGCGTGCCGGTTCGTGTGGCCGAAGCTTCCGCCCAGGATCCTGACGCGGGTGAACGAGGAGTTCGACCGCGTCGTCCCGAAGACCGACGAAGCGATCGGCCTCGCCGTGCGCTCGATCCCCTTCCTCGTGATCGCGCTGTGGAGCATCAGCAGCATCATCACCATCGCGGTCGGCGGCTCCGTCATCAAGGAAGCGACATGGAACGCCGCGCCCAAGTCGAGGTCCGTGTCGGCGTTCCACGCGATCTGGCTCGACCTCTATCACCTGTTCGTGCCGCTGAACCTGGCGTCGCTCTACGACGTGCCGTCCACCGAGTGGCATTGGCAGGCCTACGCCGGCGTCGGGATCCTCGTCGCAGTGCCGTTCGCGATGCTCTGGATCTTCTTCCGCAGCCCCAAGTCGCTCGTGTGGCTCGCGTGGCTCGTGGCGCCGATCATCCCGGTCTCGGGCTTGATCCAGATCGCGGCGGCGCACGCCGATCGCTATCTCTACCTCCCCGCAATCGCGATCGCCGTTGCGCTCGGCTACCTGCTGGCGACCGCCGCCTTCGGAAACGACGAGGAGACCGGCGCGTGGGAGCGCTGGGTCGCCGCGGGACTCACCATCGCCATCATCGGCGGCTTCACGACGCTCTCGATCCAGCGCGCCGGCGTCTGGCGGAACGACGAGCAGCTCTGGGGCGACGCCGTACGGAAGAACCCGAAGCTGCCCTCGGCGCTCAACAACTACGGCGCCGCGCTCATGAACGCGCGGAAGGTCGAACAGGCGCTGGACCAGTATTACAAGGCCTACGCGGTGCTGCCGACGCTCGACGTCGCGCAGTTCAACATCGCGGCGACCGAGCTCAAGCTCGGACGCGCCGACAAGGCGCAGAAGTACGGCGAGGAGTTCGTCGCGCAGCACCCGGAGATGCCGACCGGCTGGATCCTGCTCGGGCAGATCTACCTCACCCAGCAGCGCGGCGCCGAGCAGATGGGCAACGCGATCCTGCGCCAGCAGAAGCTCGAGGCCGCGGCGGACGCCTACGTCAAAGGCTGCGACGTCTCGGTCGACGAGCGCGCGCAGCTTCAGATGCAGGACAAGGCGACGTCGTGCGCGCACCTCGGCACGGTGCTGCACACGCTCGGCAACAACACCGGCATGGACATCGCGTTCCAGAAGGGCTTCGCCTCTTCGCCGAACAACCGGATCGTCCTTCAGCTCTACATCCGCACGATGTCGGCGCAGAAGCGCTACGCCGACGTCGACAACGCGCTGCGCCGTGTCTACGCGGCGACGCCGTCGCCGAAGGTCCTCCGCCAGATCATCGTCAACCTGATCCAGATGGACGACAAAGTGCGGGCGCTCGATCTCGTCGACAAGCTGCTCAACAGCCGCGGCGCGGAAGCGAGCGACATCGAGCTCAAGCGGCGCATCCAGGAGGCGATCGACAAGAAGGTCCCCGTCGACCTCCGCGGCCCGTCGCAGCCGCAGCCCGACGTGAACCTGCCGCCGCCCGACGTGATCGACCTGCGCAAGGGCGGCAGCGAGTAGTCCAACTACTCGTCTTCGCCGCCGCCCGCGATGCCGTACTTCGCGAGGCGGTAGCGGATCGAACGGAACGACACGCGCAGCAACTTCGCGGCTTCCTTCTTCACGCCGCCGGAGCGCACGAGCGCCTTCTCGAGAATTTTGCGCTCGAACGCGCCCACGACCGCTTCGAGGTCCATGCCGTCTTCTGGAATCTCGATCTCGACGGTCGACACCTCGCCGGCGCCAGGGCCGCCTCTCGCGCGGCCGGCGAGCACGCCCGGCGGCAAGCTCTCGGGCAGCACGGCGTTCGTGGTTTCCAGCGCGACCGCGCGCTCGATCACGTTCTCGAGCTCGCGCACGTTGCCCGGCCACGGATACGCGAGCAGGCACTCCATCGCTTCGGTCGAGATCTTGCGGACGTGTTTCGCGAGCTCCGTCGAGTGCTTCTCGAGGAAGTGCTCCGCGAGCGAGCGGACGTCCTCACGCCGGTCGGCGAGCGGAGGCAGCCCGATGTTGATCACGTTCAGCCGGTAGAAGAGGTCCTCGCGGAACGCCCCCTTCTGCACCTCGGTCGCGAGTTCCTTGTTCGTCGCGGCCACGATGCGCACGTCGACCTTCACGTCGTCGACGCCTCCGATCATCTTGAAGCTTTTCTCCTGGATGGCGCGGAGGAGCTTCACCTGCATGGCCAGCGGGATTTCACCGATCTCGTCGAGAAAGAGCGTGCCGCCGTCCGCCGCCTGGAAGAGTCCGCTCTTCGTCGCGATCGCGCCGGTGAACGCGCCCTTCTTGTGGCCGAAGAGCTCGCTCTCCATCAGACTCTCGGGGATCGCGCCGCAGTTCACCGTGACGAACGGCTTCGAGGCGCGGATCGAGTTGAAGTGGATCGCCTTCGCGATCATCTCCTTGCCCGTTCCGCTTTCGCCGGTGATGAGCACGTTCGTCGAGGTGTCCTTGATGCGATCGACGAGCGCGTAGATCTCCAGCATCTTCGACGAGCCGCCGACGAGGCTCGCGAACTGGTAGCGCGTGCCGAGCGCCTTCTTGAGATGGACGTTCTCCTTCGCGAGGAGCTTCTTCTCGAGGCAGTGACGGACGACGATGAGCATCTCGTCCGTCTTGAACGGCTTGATGAGGTAGTCGAACGCGCCCTTCTTCATCGCCTCGACCGCGCTCTCGGTCGACGCGTACGCGGTCATGAGGATGACCTGCGTCTCGGGCGACTGGTCTTTCGCCCGGTCGAGCACCGCCATGCCGCCGCCGCCGGGCATGGCGAGATCGGTGATCACGAGGTCGTAGTTCGTGCGCTCGAGCGCGGCGAACGCGGCCTCGGGGCCGGGCGCGTCGTCCACCTCGAAGCCCGAGCGCTTCAAGAGGATCGACAGCATCTCGCGCATCGAGAGCTCGTCGTCGACGACCAGGATGCGAGGGCCCATTCGCCTTCGATTCTACTCGCGGCGCGGGAGCGTCACGCGGAATCGCGCGCCTGCGCCCGGCTCGCTCTCCACTTCGATGTGCCCGTGATGCGCCTCGACGATCTTGTGCACCATCGCGAGTCCCAGGCCGGTGCCGCGCTCCTTCGTGGTGAAGAACGGTTCGAACACGCGCGGCAGCGAGTCGGCCGGAATGCCCGGTCCGTCGTCGGCGACCTCCAGAATGAGCGAATCCTCCGAGCGCGGATCGACCTTCGTGACGACGGTCCCCTTTCCGCCCATCGCCTGCGTCGCGTTGAGGAAGAGGTTCCACACGACCTGCTTCAGGTGATCGCGATCGCCGCGTACGGTGCCGACGGCCGCTGGTGCCGGCAGCACGAAGGTCACGTCGCGTCCGAGCTCGGTGCGAGCCAGCGCCTCCGCCGTCTCCGAGAGGACGGAGTGTAGATCCACGTCCGACGAATTCCGCCGCAGAGGCTTCACGTAGTCGAGGAACTCGCCGATGAGCCCGTCGAGACGGTCGGTCTCCCGGAGAATGATCTCCATCAGACGCGCGTCGTCGGCCGACGGCGAGGCCGACGAACGAAGCATCTCGATCGATCCGGAGATCGCGCCGAGCGGGTTGCGAATCTCGTGCGCGATGCCCGCGGCGAGGCGGCCAACGGCGGCGAGGCGCTCCTCTCGCTTGAGGCGGGTCTCCATCTCACGCAGCTCGCTGAGATCCTGGAAGATCACGATGGTGCCGATCTCGGCGCCGTCGTCGTTGCGCAGCGGCGAATACGAAAACCCGAGGACGAGCCCCTTCCCGTCCGGGCGGGTGTAGCTCCCCTCGATGCGCCGCGCGCCGTCCGGCGCATCGCGCAGGATGCGACCGGCGATCGCCGGGAAGACCTGCTGGATCGGCGCGGCGAAAACCGCGGTGAGGGGACGGCCGGTGATCTCCTCGGCGCTGCGATTGAACGAGGTGATACGTCCGTCGCGGTCGACGGTGAGCAGCCCCGAGCCGATGTTCTCGACGATGTTCTTCGTGAGCGCCTGCAGCTGTCGCAAGTCGACGGACTTTTCGGCGAGCTCCTGGCCCGTGCGCCGGAGGAGGTCGGCGAGGTAGCTCGCGAGCACGCCCGTCATCAGGAAGCCGACGACGTGGCCGCTGACGCGATAGAGAGCCTCGCGGCTCGTGACATCGCCGCCGACGACGAGCGGCGCGAACGGCTCGATGAAGCCGTAATACGAGAGATCGATCAGCAATCCGTACGCGATCGAGCTCGCCGCCGCCGCGAGAAGCGCGCCGCGGCGGAAGAGCACCGCGGACGCGTTCAGGATCGTCAGCAGGTAGAGGAAGGTGAAGACGCTGTCGATGCCGCCCGTGAGGTGCACGAGCACCGTCGTGATCGCGATGTCGATGAGGAACTGCCCGGTCGCGAGACCCTCGAGCACCCGCATCCGCTGGACGCGCCGGATGCCCATCGCCACCGGGATCGACGTCGCGAACATGAACGCGGCGATCCAGTACATCGGCCGGAAGTCGTAGAGCCTCGAGAGGCCCGGACCGCCGCGCCAATGGAGCACCGCCGTCGTCGTGAGGATCGCGAACGCGACCGTCAGCCGAAAAGCGGTCTGGAGCCGGATGCGCGAAGCCAGTTGTTGCGAGAGGGCGGCCGGCCGCAACGCGGTGACGACCTCCGGCTCGGACATGTCGGCTTAGAGCGAGTTCGTGATCGTGAAGATCGGGAGATACATCGCGACGACGAGACCGCCGATGACGCCACCAAGACCGACCATGAGCAGCGGCTCGAGGAGCGAGGTCAGACCGGCGACGGCCGTGTCGACTTCTTCGTCGTAGAAGTCGGCGATCTTGCTGAGCATGGTGTCGAGTGCACCGGTCGCTTCACCGACCGAGATCATCTGCACGACCATCGGGGGGAAGACCTTCGTCTCCGCGAGCGGCTCGGCGATCGTGCGGCCTTCCGAGATCGAGGTGCGGACCTTGTAGATGGCCTTCTCGATGGTCCGGTTGCCGGCGGTCTTCGCGCAGATGTCGAGCGCGTCGAGGATCGGCACGCCGGACGTGATCATGGTGCCGAGCGTGCGGGTGAAGCGCGCCACGGCGACCTTGCGGATCAGCGGACCAAAGATCGGGAGCTTCAGGAAGAGGTCGTCGGCAATCTCACGACCGCGCGGCCAGCGGTAGAACTGCCGCGCCGCGAAGAAGGTCGCGGTGACGCCGGCAATCATCAGGAGGATGTATTTCTGGACAAAGTCCGACAGCGCCATGACGAAGATCGTCGGAGCCGGAAGAGACGCGCCGAAGTCCTGGAACATGGCCGCGAAGACCGGGATGACTTTCCAGAGGATGACGGTCACGACGATGACGGCGACGACGACGACGGACGACGGATACACCATCGCGCCCTTGACCTGCTTCTTCAGCTTCGCCGACTTCTCGATGTAGGCCGCGAGGCGGGAGAGGATCGTGTCGAGAATACCGCCGACCTCGCCGGCGGCGACGAGGTTGGTGTAGAGCTCGTCGAACGTGCGCGGGTACTTCTTGAGCGCGTCGGCGAACGTCGAACCGGCTTCGACGGTTCCCTTGATGTCGCGCAGCTGCTCGCGGAACGTCGGGTTCTCGGCCTGCTGCGACTGGATGTCGAGGCACTGCACGAGCGGCAGACCGGCGTCGATCATCGTGGCGAACTGCCGGGTGAAGAGCACGAGGTCGCGCTCCTTCACCTTCGGCTTGAACCACGGAATCTTGAGCTCCATGTTCAAGCCGCTGGTGGACTTCTCCTTCACCATCGTCGGCTTGATGTTCTGAGCCTTGAGCTTGCTCATCGCGGCCGACTGATTGGCCGCTTCGAACTCACCCTTGGTTTTGGCGCCGCTGGAGGTGACACCTTCGTACTGGAATTTGGGCATGGCTTAAGACTCGTTTCCCAGTTCGGTTTCGTAGCGGATCAACGGCCACCCGGAGTGTACTTCTGCGACGGAGGACCCGACGCGGGAGGACCACCGGGCTTCGCTCCGCCACCGGGACCGCTGCCGGGAGTGCCGGCCTGCGCGATCATGTTGCGGAACTCGTCCGCGTCGCCCGTCCGTCCCATCGCTTCGTCCTGAGTGATCAGGCGGCGCTGGTAGAGCCAGAGGAGCGACTGATTCATCGTCTGCATGCCGAACTTGCCCTGACCGACCTGCATCGACGAGTAGATCTGGTGGATCTTGTCCTCGCGGATCAGGTTTCGGATGGCGGCGTTCGGCACCATGACCTCGATCCCGAGACAGCGGCCGGAGCCGGACGCCTTCGGGATGAGCTGCTGCGAGCACACGCCCTCGAGCACGAACGAAATCTGCGCGCGCACCTGCGGCTGCTGATACGGCGGGAAGACGTCGATGATGCGGTTGATCGTCTGGACGGCGCCGTTCGTGTGGAGCGTCGCGAAGACCAAGTGGCCGGTTTCGGAGACGGTGAGCGCGGCCTCGATCGTCTCGAGGTCGCGCATCTCGCCGACGAGGACGATGTCGGGATCCTGGCGAAGGATGTATTTCAGCGCCCGCTTGAACGAGTCGGTGTCGGCGCCGACCTCGCGCTGGTTCACGACGCAGCTCTTGTGCGGGTGCAGGTACTCGATGGGATCTTCGATCGTCACGATGTGCTCGTGACGCTCGGTGTTGATCTTGTCGATGATCGACGCGAGCGTCGTCGACTTGCCGGAACCCGTCGGCCCCGTGACGAGCACGAGTCCGCGCGGCCGCTTCGCGAGCTCCGCGATGACGGGCGGCAGGCCGAGTTCCTGGAACGAGAGGATCTTGAAGGGGATCGTCCGGAACGCGCCCGAGACCGCGCCGCGCTGCAGGAAGATGTTCGCGCGGAACCGCGAGAGGCCCTTCACGCCGAAGGACAAGTCGAGCTCGTTGTCCTCCTCGAACTTGTGCTTCTGCGCGTCCGTGAGGATGGAGTAGCAGAGCTGCTTCGTATCGGTCGGCGTGAGCGGCGGCGTTTTCAGCGGCGCCAACGAGCCGTCAATACGAAGCTGGGGCGCAGAGCCCGTGGTGATGTGAAGGTCGCTCGCGCCCTTCTCGATCATCGCCTTCAGCAACTGGTGGAGATTGACCAAGCGTGGCTCCCTTTCCGATTCTACGCGGCACGATCATTGGATGCAAACTGTTACGTAATTATACTTCTCTGCCGGGCTAACTATCCGCCACTGTTACGCGACCGATCTCTTCGAGGGTCGATGTACCCTCCATGATCTTCTTGAGACCGGACATGCGGAGCGAGTCCATCCCGAGGCGGATCGCCTCGCGCTTGATCTCGGTCGAGGAGGCGCCCGCGAGGACGAGCTCACGGAGCTCGTCGCTCATCGGCATGATCTCGTAGAGCGCGATGCGTCCCTTGTAGCCGGTGTTCGCACACGTCTTACAGCCCGCGCCCTTCATGCTGCGGACGTTGCGGGCGTCTTCTTCCGTCATGCCGGCTTCGACGTACGCCGCGATCGGCACCTCGAACGGCGCCGCGCAGTCCTTGCAAATCTTCCGGGCGAGACGCTGGGCGCCGATGATGTTGACGGCGGACGCCACGAGGAACGGCTCGATACCCATGTTCAGGAGCCGGTTGACCGTCGAGGGCGCGTCGTTCGTGTGCAGCGTCGACACGACGAGGTGTCCCGTGAGCGCGGCCTTGACCGCGATTTCCGCCGTTTCGAAGTCGCGGATCTCGCCGACCATGATGATGTTCGGGTCCTGCCGCAGGAAGGCGCGGAGCGCCGCCGCGAAGTTCAGGCCGATGTCTTCGTGCATCTGCACCTGGTTGATGCCGTAGAGGTTGAACTCGACGGGATCCTCCGCGGTGGAGATGTTGGTCGTGATCTTGTTGAGTTCCTGAAGCGCCGAATAGAGCGTCGTCGTCTTGCCGGATCCGGTCGGACCCGTCACGAGGCACATGCCGTAGGGCTTCTTGATCGCGAACATGAAGTCCTTCAGCTGGCGCTCGGTGAAACCGAGCTTGGTCATGTCCAGCTGAAGGTTTCCCTTGTCGAGCAGTCGAAGAACGACCTTCTCGCCGAAGAGCGTCGGAAGCACCGAGACGCGGAAATCCATCTCCTTCTGCTTGCCGATCTTGAGCTTGATGCGACCGTCCTGCGGAAGGCGGCGCTCGGCGATGTCGAGGTCCGCCATGATCTTCAAGCGCGAGACGAGAGCGCTCTTCAGCTTGAACGGCGGCTTCATGACTTCGTAGAGCACGCCGTCGATGCGGTAGCGCACGCGAAGCGTCTTTTCATACGTCTCGACGTGGATGTCGGACGCGCCCTTCTTGATCGCCTCGACGAGCAGCAAGTTCACGAGCTTGATGACCGGCGCGTCGCCGGCGCTCTTCTCGAGGTCGACGACGTTGACGTCGTCCACTTCCTCGACGAGATCGACGTCCTCGTCGAACTCCTTGATGAGATCGTCGGCGGACGGACCGGCGTTGTAGTACCGCTCGATCGCGGCCGCGATGGCCGCCTCGCTCGCGACGACCGTCTCGATGTTGTAGCCCGTGAGGAACTTCAGGTCGTCGATCGCGAAGATGTTCGACGGATCCGCCATCGCCACGATGAGCGTGGAGCCCGCGCGGTTGACCGGGATGACCTGGTGCTTTTCCGAGACTTCCTTCGGAATGAGCTTGATGACCTCGGGATCGACGTCGAACTCCGCGAGGTTGATCGACGGGACGTTGTACTGCTTGGACAGGAAGTTCGTCAGATCCTGCTCGTTGATCGAGCCCTGACGGACGAGCTGAGCGCCCAGTCGGCCACCCTGGCTCTTCTGCGCTTCCTGTGCCTTCTGCAGCTGCTGCGTCGTGATGAGTTTCTCGCGAACGAGAAGCTCACCGAGTCGGCCTGGACCGGCTCCCGCCATTTGTCACCCCGTCAAAGTCAGTAGAAGCGTCTGCATGCGGTCAGAGAAAACGGCCGGCAAGCAAGGCGACACTGTACCACTGAGTACAGAGGGGGTAAAGCGGGTGGAGAGTCGCCATCGCGAGGAAAAGTGCTCTCCGTGCGCTCCGGCCCGCCCAGAGAAGCGCGCCGGTCCGGGTCAATCGCCGCTGGGCGGCGTGCGCTCCAGGTCGATCCCGCCTTCGGGCGTCCGCTCCCCGAGGAGGGACTCCTTCGCTGCATCCATTGGAAACACGCGGCCGGTCCATCGCTCGAACGACAGCGCGCCCTGGTGCAGCAACATGCTCATCCCGTTCATCGCGCGTGCGCCCTTCGTCATCGCCCAGCGCTCGGCCGGCGTGCCGCGCTCGTCGTAGGCGAGATCGACGATCCACGCATCCTGCGCGATCGCGGGCGGCGCCACATCGGGCCACGCGTCCGGGGGCACCGCGCTGATCACGAGGTCCGCCGACATCGCGGTGGATCGCGCACGCGAGAGACTCATCGGGAGGATCGCGGCGGCGCCGAGCTCGCTCGCGAGGAGCGTGCCTTCGGAATCGCGGCGTGCGCCGACGACGACGCGGCTCGCGCCCATGCGCAGGAGCGCGAGAACGGCGGCGCGGGCCGCACCGCCGGCTCCGAAGACGACCGCCATGCGGCCGGCGACGCCGATGCCCGCCTCTGCGAGCGCGCGGGAGAGTCCCGCGAGGTCGGTGTTGTGTCCGACGAGGCGGCCCCCTTCCATGCCGAGCCAGTTCACCGCTTGCACGGCCCTCGCTTCTTCCGTGAGCACGTCGACCAACGGAACCGCCGCGCGCTTGTGCGGAATCGTGACGTTCGCGCCGGCAAGGATCCCGCGGCGAATCCGCTCAATGGCGTCAGGGAGGTTCGCCGCCGTCGTCGGCAGCGGCACGTATTCGCCGGGCATGCCGGCGGCGCGGAACGCCGCGGTCTGGAAGATCGGCGACAGCGAGTGCGCGACCGGATCCCCGAGGATGGCGTAGGTCTTCACGCGGCGCCTCGCAGCTTCTCGAGAACGGGCTTCAGGATCGCGCGGCCCTGCTCCACATCGCGGCCGATCTGCGCCTTGAGCTCGTCGATGCCGGGGAACTTCATCTCTTCGCGGAGACGAGCGGCGAACTCCAGGTTCAGCGACGCGCCGTACGCATCGCCGTGGTAGTCGAGGAGGAACGCCTCGATCGTGAGCGCCTCCGTGCCGAAGGTCGGCTTCACACCGACGTTCGTCAGCGCCGAGTAGGGCTTGCGGTCGAGCCACGCGATGCACGCGTAGACGCCGCGCGCCGGGAGGAGGTCCTTGTCGGGCGCGAGGTTCGCCGTCGGAAACCCGAGCCCCGCTCCGCGCGACGCGCCGTGCACGACGGTACCGCGAAGTGCGAACGGACGGCCGAGGAGCCCGGCGGCCGCCGTCACGTCGCCGGCGGCGACCGCTTCGCGCACGCGTGTGGACGACGCGGGCACACCGCCGACCATCACCGGCTTCGTGAGCGTGACGGCGAAGCCGAGGCGCGTCCCGAATGTCTGGAGGTCGGTCGCCTTTCCCGCGCGCCCCTTGCCGAATCCGAAGTTCTCGCCGACGAACGCGTGGCCGAGGCCGAGCCGGCCGACGAGCACGTCGCGCACGAACGCCTCGGGCGTTTGCGCCGCGAAGTCGATGGTGAACGGCTCGACGACCATGTAGTCGAGACCGAGCGAGTCGACGATCTCGATTTTCTCCTCGAGCGTGGTGATCTTCGGCGGCGGCGTTCCGTGGCGCAGCACGACCGCCGGATGCGGGTCGTGCGTGTAGAGAACGGACGGCGCGCCGCGCTTTGCCGCGTCCGCTCTCACGGCGGCGAGAATCGCCTGGTGGCCGACGTGCACACCGTCGAAGTTGCCGAGGCCCACCGCGGGACGCTTGTCCTTGGCGTCGAAGTGCTGCGAGCCGTGCAGCAGCTTCACTTCTGGCACCGCATGACGTACGCGGGCGGCACGTTTTTCATCACCGCGATGCGGTCGACGCTCTTGAAGATCGTCTTGAGCTTCGCGCGGTAGCGATGCGTCGCGGGCACCACGCTCGAGTGGAAGTAGGTGAAGCCGAGGAAGTACCCGCCCGGCTTCAGCGAGGACGCGACGCCTTCGAGGATCGCGGTCTGCACCGGGACCGGAAAGTTCGCGAAGGGCAGTCCGGAGACGACCGCGTCGATCTCGGCGATCTTGTGCTCTTTGAGGTACGCGACCAGGTTCTCGGCGGATCCGCGCACGAGCTCCACGCCGGGGAACTCCTTCGCGCAGAAGTCGGCCATTTCGTCGTTGATCTCGAACGCGATGAGGCGTGTGTCCTTCTTCTTCCGCTCCAGCAGGACGCGCGTGAACGATCCCGTGCCCGGCCCGAATTCGACGATGACCTTCGCGTTTTCGAAGTCGATCGGCGCGGTGATCTGTTTCGAGAGGGCGACGCCCGACGGCAGGATGGCGCCGATTTGTTTCGGACTCGTGAGGAAGGTCTTGAAGAACCGGAGGCTGGCCAAGGCCGGGCATGTTACCCCTTCACCCTGAGCGGCGGCAGCTAAGTCGAAGGGCTCGTCGCGTTACCCTTCCACCATGTCAACCACGACCCCCTGGTGGCGCCAGATCGCCAACGTCGGCTGCCTCGCGTGTGTCCTGCCGTTCGGCGCGTATCTCGCGTTCAACTTCTTCTTCTTCGGCGCGTCGAAACCCATCCGCGACGCCGAGAACCAGACGCGAGGCGAAGCGGTCGCCGGAGCGGTCGAGCAGTACCGCGTCGCGAACGGCCGCTATCCCGAAAAGCTCGAGGACCTGTCCGTGCCGATACCGAGGACCCGGGGATCGAGCGGCGACGACCGCGCCTTCGACTACGCGGTGATCGCGTCCGGCGCGGGCTTCACGCTTTCGTTCAGCGAAGCGCCGATGATGTCGATGGACGACAGCGTCACGTCGTTCAAATGGAGCTCCCAGACGAAGAAGTGGGAGCACCAGTAGGGTCGTACGAACTCGCTTCGCTCGCTCAGATTGAAGACGCGCGACGGAGGACGGCGAGCGAATCCTTTCGCTCGCCGTTCGTGAGAGTGGCGCACACGAGCATCGCGAGCGCGGGAATCTTTCCGACACGCACCGTGAAGAACCCGGCCGGCGAGAGCGACGCGAGCCCGTTGGGCGGAATCCGCGGGTCGCTCTCGATCACGAACCGCTGCACGTCACGGATCACCTCGCCATCGGCGACCCAGCGATGCACGCTGATCCCCTCCACCTCTTTCGCCGCGCCGGCAACGGCCTCCGCCTCCCGCCATACGCGCTGCGAGGCGAGCGCGGCGCTCGTCGCGTCGGCGTGGCTCCAGTCGTCGAGGTGGTACGGCGTCCCATCGGTCTCGATGCGGAGCCGGCCTGCGTCCATCCACAGGATGAGCTCGCCCCCCGCGACGCTGCGCGACGGCAACTCGCGATCGACGCCGTCGATCCACGACAGCGCGTACCCGGGGGCGGCGTCGGCTTTCGCGAGCCAGCTCCATGTCCGCGCCACCGGATCGAAGACGAGCAGAAACGTGTCGTTCCCCCAGCCGCGATGATCGGAGAACGGGCTCCGGATCGACACGAGGAGCCCTTCCGGGAGGCGCGCGAGGATCGCGAGCCGGCGTTTCGCACCGCTGGCTCCCGTGCGCCGAACCGGGAGGTCGAGTGGCACGATCTCCTCGGTCACGATCGGCGAGTCATTCGACAGGTCGACGCGGAGGAGGCCGAGCCGATCGGCGTCGGTGTTCCAGGATTCGGGATCGGGTGGCGGCACCGAGTCCTGCCACGGAACGTAGAGCGTGCTCCCGTCCAGCCGCGGAGCGTCCGAGCGAACACCGGGAAGGGCGAAGAATCCGAGTGAGCGATCGGCCGCAGACTCGCCGGCCGGCGCCGGCACCGGCGCTCCGAGAACGGCGAGCGCATCGCGAAGGCGATCCTCCGCATCGGCGTCGCCCGTGATCTTCGCGAGGAGATTGCGGAGTCCCTGGCGTGTGTCCTCGCTCGTATCGCGAAGCCGTGTCAACGCCGCGGCCGCCGCGAGTGTAACGGAGCGCTCCTCATCGACAAGCCGCGCGCGGAGCGGGGCGAGGAGCGGCGAGCCGTCCCTCAGGAAGCCGGCGAGCTCCGCGCTTTCCCGCCGCATGCGCGGATCCGGGCTCCGAAGCAACACGCGGAGCGTGTCGTAACCGGCGCCCGCGAACGAGACGTGCGCCACGAACCGCGCGAGCGCAGGGGTGGGATCCTGATACGACGCCGTCCCTCCGTGGCCTGCGATCACGAGCTCACTGACGACGAGCGGAAACGCGACGCCGCCCTCAAAAAGCGCGTCGAGCACGTCGGGCTCGTGCAGACCCGTCGAGTTGACGACGAGAGCAAGAACCGCCGCGACACCGGCGTCCGACCGATCGAGCCGCGCCATCCCGCACGCAGCGGCAGTCCGCGATTTTTCGTCGGCGCGCGTCGAGCGGGCGGCCGCACGTAGCGCGGGCAGCGCGAGGTGCCGCGCGTCGTCCATCTTCCCGAGCGCTTCACACGCCGCATGGACGAGGCCGAAGCCGTCGTAGATCGCCCCTTCCTTGGCCCACTCCGGCGGAATCGGCGGCTCGCCGGGCGCCGCCCCCCGCTCTCTCCGGTAGGCCGCGAGGCCGTGGAACGAGGTGGTCTCGGGGAGGCACGCCTCGACGAACGCGGCCGTCTCGCGTGCTGCCGCCGCACCGCCGATCTTGCCGAGCGCGCGGAAGATCTCGACGACGAAGAGCCCGCGACCCTCGAGGTCCTCGCCTTCCAGCAGCTTCGCCAGGAGATCCGGCGCCGCCGCCGCCGCGGCGGCGTGGCGTCCGAGATCGCCGAGCGCCTCGACCGCGGCCTGCGAGACCAGGTCCTCCGCGTGATCGAGCTGGAGCCGCAGCGTGCCCACGGCTTTCTCGCGCGCAACCGTCGCGCGCCCGAGCTGCCGCGTGCACGCCATCACGGCTCGCCACTCCGCGCTCGAAAGTCCGGCGATCAGCGCGTCGACGGTCGCCTCGTCCTCGACGGGGATCGCTTCCATCTCGTCGTAGGCGAGGTTGTCGCGCGCGAACTCCTCGAGCACCGCGCGCACGCGCGCCGCT
>Ga0163152_10002905_pt1 | contig 23249 bp, 15 predicted proteins | sample OliLakLV19MP8IB2_FD_148635 | JGI IMG/M metagenome (GOLD analysis project Ga0163152, IMG submission 148635) | Freshwater microbial mat bacterial communities from Lake Vanda, McMurdo Dry Valleys, Antarctica - Oligotrophic Lake LV.19.MP8.IB-2 | ecosystem: Environmental > Aquatic > Freshwater >...
TCTTCGAGCAGCTCGCGAAACTCAAATCCGAGCAGAGCGAATAAGGCATCGCCTCAATCGGCGGCCGGTTTCCCGGCCGCCTTTTTCATGTCCTCCGCCTTCCAACCATCACCCTCAGAATCGAGCGAATGCTCGCTGCGCTCGAATTCTTCTAGCGACTGCCAGCCGCTGATTTTCTCATTCTACACCCGGTCAAGGTCGTATCGCTGCGCGATCTCCACCCCGCGCAAACGTTCCGCTTCCCCCTCGTTGGTCCCGCTGCGCAGGACACGGCCTCGGCGCTCCACCAGCGCTTTGACTTTCGGGTGTGGGGCGAAAATCGCCAATCGGCAGTGGGCGATCAGGTCACGAAACGTGACACACGCCCCACGGGCCGAACGGCACGAAACCATGTCCTGTGAAAACACGTTCGGTGAAACCATCTACTCCTACTCCCGCACCCAAGCCATCGAGGACGGCGTCCTCGTGGACCTGAGCCAGGCCGATTCCATCCGTCAGCACTGGAAGCATCCCTTCGCTTGCACGTCGGCGGTTTGGTCGATCATCGAGGAAGCTCTGGCGACGCCCGGTCAGGACGTATCCGGTATCTGCCACGACATCTCTACGATGTTATCCCAAGCTTGGGATAAAATCGTTTGAGCTAAACCGCTTCGCGGAGCCCGGAGGTTGATCGACGTGAGCGTGAGTGGAGTGCGGTGGAAGTAACGACTGCGAACGCAGATCTTCCCGGGGACAAGCAAAGAGCCGGCGACGAGTGGTTATCACCGCGCCGCCGGCCCAGAGTGGAGGGTGTTATGAATTTCCTCCGTCAAAACTCATCGACGAGATTGAAGTTCGCGGCCTGTCCCGCAATACGAAAAAGTCCTACATCGGTTTCGTTTCCCGGCTGTCCCGGCACTACCACCGGCCCCCCGATCTGATCTGCGACGCAGAGCCGCGCGCCTACCTCTTGCATCTACTGCGGGAAAGGAAGAACGAGGTCGGCAGTCCAATCGAGGCGATTGAGACCGCGCTGCCGCGCATGAAGAAGCCGATCCTGCAGCCACGCGTTTACAGCCCGGAGCAAGTCGCCAAGCTGCTGCAGGTTGACGGTCTCAACCTCAAACATCGCACCTTGCTGATAACCCGACGTATGCCGCCGGTCTGCGCGGGAGCGAGGTAGTTCCCGTGAAATCTATGATCGATCTTGTCAGGGGGCGGAAAACACAGTCGAACTTCATCAATCCCACCTTTTCCCCGCGTGGCGTACCCTTCTCCCGTCTCAGTCCCTGCCCTTGCGTCTACTACGTGGCGGCCGGATGTCCGGCCTGACCTCGTCCTGCTCGCGGCGTCCTCGGCTGGATGTCCGACTGGGCTCGAGAGGGGCACCTTTCCGCTGATCGCTCGACCTGCCTTGCAGGAAATGCAGACCGGCGCTGGCTTCCGAACTCTCGCGAGTTATACAAGCGAGTATCTAAGCTAAGCACGGCCTCAACGATCGCGGAACAGAACGAATATTGTTTTGATCAGACTGCCGTGAACGCCGGCATCGGCTAGCACATCCATCCCCGCGCCCGGCTCTTCCTCGACGCAATCAATCTCTTCAACGAATCCATCAGCCGCTACAAACGCATCCCCGTTCCGATGTCCCTTCTCAAGCTCAGTGGCAGCGCAATCAATTCGAGCGTCAGCGGCCAGTTCTGAACCGCTTTCCGACGCCCACGCGTCTCCCGTATAGTATTCGTTAGCGTTTATTCCGGTTTGATCTAAAAGTTCCAGTCCCCCCATGAAGCGCCTCCTCAACCGCAAAGAATTCCTCGCCCTTTCCGCGCTCGGCGCACTTGGCGTCGCCGCTCACGGCGCCGCCCCGAGCCGGCGCCGTACCGCTCGTAACGGCATTCTCCGCCACGCGTGTATCGGTACGATTGGGATCGGCACGCAGGATTTCGCGCAGCTGACCGAGCACCCAAAACTCAAAGTTGTCGCGCTTTGCGACGTGGATTCGAATCATCTCGCCGAGGCGGCGACGAAGGCTCCCGAGGCGCGCCTGTATTCCGACTGGCGCGAGATGTTCGCGCGCGAAGGCGACAACATCGATTCGTGCAACATTTCCGTGCCCGACCACATGCACGCGATCATCACTCTCGAGGCCATTCGCGCCGGCATTCACGTCTACTGCCAAAAACCGCTCGCCCATGACGTAGTCGAGTGTCGCGCGATGACCATCGCGGCCCGTGGCGCCGGCATCGTTTCGCAGCTCGGCACGCAACACGCCTCCGGACCAGGCGATCGCCTCGCCGTGCACTTTCTTCGTGAGGGCGTATTGGGAAAGGTAAGCCGCGTAATCCTCTGTTCCAATCGCACAAGCGCGGTGCCGTTCCGCTTGGAAGGCCCGCGGCCGGTCCAGGGAGAAACGCCCCCCGCTTCCCTCAACTGGGACCTCTGGCTCGGCAACGCGCCCGAGCGGCCCTATGCTCCGGATATCTATCACACCAAGAAGTGGCGTTCATGGCAGGATTTCGGCACGGGCTGGTCTGGCGACATCGGCTGCCACATTTTCGACGCAGTCTGGAAAGGCCTCGGACTGACGGCGCCGGAGTCCGTGGTGGCGAACGTTCAACCCTCGTGGCGCGAGTCGCCGGCGAGGCGGGCCGACACGTGGCCACAGAGCAATCACATCACGTGGACGTTTCCCGGCAACGAGAAGACGGCGTCGCGCGAGTTGCAGGTCGAGTGGTTTGACGGCGACATCTTCCCGCCTGCGGAAGCACAGGAGATTTCGACGAGATTGGGCTTCGCCAAGTATCCCGAGGAGGCCGCGCTCGTCATCGGCACCGAAGGATCGCTCCTCCTCCCGCATCGCAGTGGACCGAGGCTCTACCCGCTGGAAAAATTCTCAAATCTATCAAAGCCCGACCTCTCGGGGCCGGATCACCACGCACGTTTCGTCGATGCCTGCCTCGGAGGCGCGCCGACCGACTCGCGTTTCGATCAAACCGGACCGATGTCGGAAGCCATCCTTCTCGGCACGGTGGCGGTACGGCTCCCGGGCCAGCGCCTCGATTGGGACGCCCGGGCCCTGAGAATTCCCAACTTCCCGTCAGCCGATAAACTCCTCCGGCGCAAGTACCGCAAAGGATGGGAAGTTGATCTCAGCGTGTGAAGCCACCTGCAAGTTCGCTCGGAAATACATACTCTGCCGCGCCGATGCACGGCAAAAACTTGGATGGGCAGCTGCCTGCCCGCACTTGAGCCGCAGCGCTCACGCAAACGCGTCTGCCGCGCTCAAAAGTGACCGTTGATTCCGAAGCTGATCGCCTGGTTTGGCAGGTTGACCTCAGCGATTCGCGACGACGTAAATCTATAAGCCTTACGACGTGCGGCGAAGAGGTTGGAAACATCCACCGAAAACGACATCCCCGGCTTCCAGCGAAACGAGACGCCCAACATCAAAGTCTCCAATTCCTTTGAATACAACTGAAGGGCCGGACTTGCGTTGAACGTGCGCAGATAGTCACTGGTATAGTTATAGGTCACCCGGGTTCCGATCCGACCGTAATTATAGGCCAGACTGACATTGCCGACCTTTGGAATAAATCCGGGCACCTCGTTGTTTCGACGAATATCTGTTCCACCAAAATCCCCTTGGGTGGTAAGATACGTGAAATTGGCGGAAAGCTCGAGGCCCTTGAGGGCGCCCGGGAGGAAGACGAACTGCTGGCGGTAGTTGAATTCCCATCCTTTTACCTCGGCTTCGCCCGCATTTGTCCTACTCAAGACCCGATATCCCGAATAGTCTCCTGCGTAGCCGTTGTTCGGCCCGCTGCCAACCATACCGACTTCGCCGATCAGAATATAGTCCACTATTGCTTTTTCGAAGTACCCCACCGTGAGCAAGCCGGCCGGCTTAAAGAAATACTCTAGGCTCAAGTCCAGGTTCTTTGCATATTGGGGACCAAGACCGGGATTAGCCTCGGTTACCGTTTGGGCAATGTCGTTGATGGTCGCGCTGGGGACCAGATTGTTGAACGGCGGCCGGCTGAAACTCGTCGACCCGCTCGCTCTCGCTTTTATATTCTGAGCGAGATCATAGGCTAGATGTAAGCTTGGAAAAGATCGCGTGTAGCTGCCCTTGTTGGTGACGCGAACACCCCAGTCGTACCGCGCGCGCGCAGCGGGATCTGGAATCTCCGCCGCGGTCGCCGGTCTCCTCCGGACATTGCCTTCCCCTTTCACCTGCGTGTCCTCGGTCCGGATGCCGCCGAGCACGCCGAGCCTACCCAGATTGCCGCGAGCCATGATATACCCCGCATAAACATCCTCGGTCGCAAACTTGGTCTGACTGAGCTTTTGCATTTCGTGATAGTAGCGATCCTCGTTCCAAAGTGCCGGATTTGATAATTCAGCCGCCGTGACCCGCGGGTTGATGGCGGGAATGCGGCCTCCGTTGTGCTCGTCGAACAGAGTCATGAAATAAGGGTCATTGGGAAGAGGGGGGGCGCCCGCCACCCGGGTCCATTGCTTGTCACCCCGCATGGTGCGGTTGTTCATCCGACGTTCGAAGAATACTCCGCTCTTAAACGTTAACGGAAACTGCAAACGCGGTCGGTAAGCACCATTGAGTTCTGTCGTGAGCGCCCAGGTCTGCTCGATTTGGTCGCGATTGGTATGCCGCACGGGTGTTGTATAGCTCGCCGGGAGGTAAATGTCAGGACCGCCTGTTTGGGTGACTATCGGGCTGGAGGGATTCGTACGATCAAGCGACCACCCAATGCCCCGGGCGTTCATCACGACCGTGCCGCCATCGCCCCTAGTCCCCACGCCGCGATCGAGATGGATCGAAGTATGCGCGATCTTGTAATCAAGGTCGAATCGCTCCGACGTGTGCTCGCCCCCAAAACTCACCGTCGGACTCCGGGCAATCAACGAAAGATGAGCGGTCGTGAGTTCGACGTTCGACGTCGGCAACGCCAGGACTTCCGTGCGCGTTCCGGTGAAATTGGGCAGGATCGCCCCATTCCCAGTCAGCTGGCCAGTGGGAGTCAGGGTGGCAATGCTCTGCGCGGTAAAGAAGCGTATCTGGCTGCGATCGATCGCAGGCTCGTCGCCTTGGTTATATATGAGTCCCAGGACGAGTTTGCTGGTCGGAGATGGCCGATATTCCAGCTTGATATTGGCCGTCGTAATATGCCGGTTATTCGTTTCGTTGATTGAGCGATAGTCGTAGATGTACGCCGGCGATGCCGTCGCGTTCTGGTAGTTGTAACTACTCAGGCTGCCGGAGTTGACGTTTTCACTATAGAAAAGGCCCACCGAAATGCCGAGGTTTCGCTCCCCGCCAAACAGATCGAGCGCGCGTTGATAGGATAAGTTCAGCAGTGGGTGTATGGGGTGCTCGCGCCGCTCATCCGGATGCACGAAAAACGGTGGAGCCCAGCGGGCGCTGAGGTTATAGGTTATCCTCTGTCGCTCCCTCATGCTCAGCGGCGAGCGGGTCTTGAGATTCACACTACCGCCGAGCGAATTGGCGGTTTGGTCGGGGGTGTGGCCTTTCGTGAGCTCCACTTGCTCGAAGATTGCACCAGTAAGTCCCAAGTATGATATCTGCCGGGCACCATTTCCCCGAAAGGTCGGCGTGCCGTCGATTGTCGTCGTCGTCGTCTCCGCTGGCATTCCGCGGACCGAGATCGAACCCACATTCCCTTCGTCGTCGTAGATCGGAGCAACCCCGGGCACTCTCATCATCAGTTCGCCCACTCCCATATTCGGCATATTGCCAAACGCGTCCAGTGCCACCGCATTCTTGATATTGGGCGCAGTGCGCTGGTTTGTAATGGCGAGAGCATTGCCCTCCCGCTCGCTTGCCACCGTGAATTTGGACAGCTGGATGATATTGGCGGCCCGAAGTTCGAAAGCGACCCGCGTCTGTCGCTCTCCCACGACCACTGTTTGGCGCTGTTCGGCGAATCCGGGATACGAGATGACAACATCGTACCCTCCTGGAGGCACCGCAGTCAGACTGAAATGACCGCCACTGTCAGTCAGCGCACTCTTTTTCAGTCGTGGAATTTCAACCGTCGCACCTTGCAGCATGTTGCCAGTATTCGCACTGCTCACGGAGCCTGAGATACTCCCCGCCGCGGCGACGGAGCCTGCGGCCCGAGCTGCTCCCAGCGCGAAAAATGCCGTAACAAACATGAACCTGGCAAGGAGCTGAACGAAAACGTGAGCGTGGTTGTTCATGGCGGGGTTCCTGTCGCGGGGTTGGACTTCTGTACGGATTCCGGGGATTGAGGGACGTCAGAAAGACCGTCTGACACAAGGTAGCCCACCAGATCGCGGATCTCATGGGGTGTAAGCGAATCCAGCAGACCCGTCGGCATGAGCGAGATTGGCAGCCGCTGAATATTCGCAATATCACGACGATCGACCGTGAGCCGTTCGGTGAGAGTCTGAATGAAGAGTGCGCTCTCTGTTTCGACCATCGTCCCCGAATGAACACGTCCGTCACGAATCGTAACGACGGACAGCTGATAATCCGCGGGAATTACCGCATTTGGATCGATGATATTGGGCAGCAGGTAATCGAGTTCCTTGCGCCCGGAGCCCGTCAAATCAGGTCCAATCTTGCCACCGCGGTCGAATAGCTGGTGACAGGTCGAGCAGCGCTGCTCGAACAGGGAGCGGCCGGCAACAAGATTTGCTTCGCTGATGGCTGCGGGAGTGACGATTGCCCGGACGCGCCGGATCGCAGCCTTGATGTCGCTCGACGATGATTTGATGCTTCCCCACACCGACTCGAGCTTCGCGGTTAAGTCTCGGTCTTGAAATTGCGCAATCTGACGCGCCTGCGATGCGCTGATGTCGGTGCGGCGCAGGCGACCTTGCGCGAGTTCATTTAACAGTAGCTGCGCGGTGTCGATCCGCGCGGCCAGGGCATCCACCGCAGCCGCGCGCGCCGATGGTGCAAGGGTTGGGAACTCGGCCAGCAATGCCGGCCCAATCCGTGCATCGGAAACGCCGGCGAGACCACGAAGGGCCGCCTCGGCCATCGCTGGCGTCCGCACCAGATGCAGGAGGTCGTCTATCAGCCACGGTGCCCGGATCCTCGCCAGAGCGTCGAGTGCAGCCAGTCGCGCCGGAACATCGTTGCGCGAATCGTTCATCTGTCGTCTCAGGGGGTCCGCGGTGGTCTTGTCTCCCATGAGGGCCGCCACCTGGAGCGCCAATTGACTCACAGCGGTGTTTTCCGACCGTATCCATCTTCCTAATGCTTGTTGTGCGCCGCCCGGAATCGGCACTTCACGCAGCCCCGCGAGGCCACGGAGAGCTCCTGCCAGGACATCGCGGGCCGCGGTCGAATCCGCGATTTGCTCTAGCGCGCTGATCAGCGCCTCACCCGCCGCCGGGTTCTGCTGCACTTCTTCCGCCAACCGCCGCGCGATAAATTGACGCAGTCGCGGAACCTTGGTGGACGCCGCGAGCAACGCAGCGTTGGCGGGGACAATTGTTACCATTGGTTCCAACCCATACCAGATCAGCCTGGCAAGATTCGGATCCGTGTCCGCCGCCGACGTACGAACGAGCGCTGCGGCTAGAACCATTCGCTCCTCTGACTCGATTCGACCCAACGCCGATGCGAGCCCCACTCGTACGAGCCATGAAGATTCCTTCAGCGCAAGAAGGCCGAGCCGTTCCGCGCCGGTTCGTCCGACCGTTCCTTCAGTCAACAGGCGCACAGACCACCAACGGATATGCTCGCTCTCATGTTCGAGCAGGCTCCACAACCACTTGGCATTGGCACCCCCGGTAACATGCAACGCCCAAAGCGCGCGGAGCTTCCGAGTGACGTCGCGTTGCTGGTCGAAGATTGTACGCAGCTCAGAGTGCGTCACCGTCATGTCTGCCCCAGCGGCCGCGCGCTCCTGTAGGATCCGACGGGCATGTCTCACATACCAATCATTTTGATGAAGCTGGCGCGCAACCAGTTCCTGATTGGACTCTGCCGAAAGATCAACCTCCACGCGGCGTGGCGGGCCCCAGCTGATCTTGTATATCCGGCCGCTCGAACGGTGAACCCCATCGCGATCATGACACTCGCCGGTATCTGACCAATCGGTCATCACGACATCGCCATCCGGGCCATACGCCAGCGACACGGCGCGAAACCATTTGTCGTCTGCAGTCAGAAAATCGGCCGCGTGTTGGGCCAGAAAGCGTCCATCGCCATTCTCTCGGTCGATTCGGTCGCGATTGATCCGGCGACCGTGGATATTGCTCAAAAAAACGGACCCTCTATATTCCACTGGCCAGCGATCACCGAGATATATCATCGCATCGGAATGAGAGTGGCCCCCGCCAAACGCGGCATTACCCTCCGCGACCCGCGCAGTCTTCTCAAAGCTGTTGCCACCCCAGTGGAGATGATCGACCGCCGTCTGCATCAGCTCGTAACTCCGCGGATTGGGATGGGTCGCCCGCCCGGGCCCTCGCTCGTAACGCGCACCGGGTGCGAGGTACCAAAGATGCTCGATGACACTCGTACTCAGAAAGCCTTGCCCATAGTCGTCAAAATCGAGTCCCCAAGGATTCACCGTCCCATCCGCAACCACCTCGAAGCGTCCATCAAGCGGATGATATCGCCAAATCGCGCAACTGAGCGGAATACGGAACTGCTCGGCCGCGCCCGGTTTGCCAACCAGCGACGGCTGCTTGTTACCATGCCTTCCATAAAGCCAGCCATCAGGACCCCAGCTCAATCCGTTTACGCTGTTATGCTCGGCCTTGAGCGTCCACCCGTCGAGCATGACCACAGGTTCACTGTCCGGCTGGTCATCCCGATCCCGGTCGGGGATAAAGGCGAAGTACGGCGGCGCCGTGATCCACACTCCGCCAAATCCAGGACTCAAACCAGTGAGTCGATTCAGCCGTTGATGAAATATTTTACGTGAATCAAATACCCCGTCTCCATCGGTGTCGTCGAATATGAGAATTCGATCATGCCGATCATCGGTGAAGTCCGATCCATTATAGGAATAGCTTTCAGCGACCCACAGCCGGCCGCGTTCGTCGTAAGCGATGGCGATCGGCTGTCGAACCCTTGGTTCAGCCGCAGCGAGCGTGACTTGGAATCCAGGTGGTACCTGAAGTTTTCGAATCGCCTCCGCGGGAGATAAAGGACGCTCCGCGGGATTGTGCGAATCGACCGGTGTCCAAACCTGGGCGGCCGAAAGCGGAATGAGCGAAAGCAGACTCGACACGCATGCCATCCACCGGAGCAACGAACGCCTCATCGGCCGGCCTAGCGGGAGCATCGCGTGTTCCGTGCGATCAAGCCGCTCATGTCCAGAGACAGTGTTTCAATCGGGCACGCGACGGGGCCGCCGATTTCATTTTGCGGGGAGGTGCTTTAGCCGGATGTCCTTGAACTCAGCCACGCATCCCCCGCCATGGTCCTGTAGTGCGACGACGCCCGATCGGCGGCTGCGCTTCCCGTCTTCGTCAACCAATTCCGAGAACACGACGCCATTGATAATTTGAACCAACTTGGGTCCCGTACCTATCACCGTGAGCTCGTTCCACTCGTTCTCCCTGAAGGCGGATTGAACCGTCGCCGCGTCACGGAACTGCTCAACCTTTCTCGTACCGTCAGCGTCGATCCAGACTTTCTGTCCGGCCGTGGCCAGAAACCGACGCTCTTGTTCAGACCAAAGCGACTCGTGCCAAAGTCCCATTGCCGATTTCGCAGCCACCTCCACTTGATAACCGTGCACTTGCCAATCCCCTTTGTCTTCGCTGCGCACTTGCACCCCTGAGTTGCCGCGCGTGTAACGAAAGCTGAGCCGCAGTTCGAAATCGCGGACTTCGCCACCCCGCCAGACGAGCCAGTTTTTCTTCGTCCCTCCGCTGATAATGGCGCCGTCTTTAATCCGCCATGAATTTGGCATGCTATCCCAGCCCGCGAGATCCTTTCCGTTAAAAATGCGAACAAACCCTTCCTCCCCTTCCATGGCGGCATCCGCCCTCGTTGGCGGAGTTCCTGCGGAGATGGACCAAATCACCAAGACAACAATACTCCGCAGTCGGGCGAAAAAACGCATACGAGAATGGGGTTGAGCGGAACTGAACGCCGCCGTTTTCCTCATGGGCGCAGGCGTCTTTGCTGTCAAGTGTTGATCGATCTTACCTAGCCCACGATTTCTGCCTGCCGGTATAACCCGAGTCACCCATTTCGCTGTGCAGAAATGACTGAAGCAGCGAGAAATCTTTCGTGTGTACAACGCTCAAGTCGATCGATCAGCGTCTTGACACCCCTGCCCTGCCTCATCAGACGTCGCTGCAAACTTGGGCGAGTCTCCGCGCTTCTCGCCCTTAGGCGCGTCTAATACTCCCCTGACTCTCACCCGCCGAAATTTCCGCTTATCGAGTGCTGGAGGCTTACTCGCACCTTTGGGAACGCAGCCGTCTATTGCACAATCAAATTCCACTCCCAGCAGCACACCTTCCAACCGCAGACTACGATGTCCTCGTGCTGATGACCGATCAGTGGAATCCCTGCAATCTCGGCTACGAACGCGACCCCGACGTCCACACGCCAAATCTGGACGCGCTCGCGAAACAGAGTCTGAAACTTCGCAGCCTGCTATTCCAATTGTCCGGTTTGCATGCCCGCGCGGACGGCGCTGATCACCGGATTATTTCCGCACAACACTGGACTCTGGGGCAACTCGACCGACTTCTACCTTCCGCCCGACATGATGCCGCTTTTCGCGGACGTCCGCCGTCAGGGCTACACCACGTCGCAAGTGGGCAAACTTCAATGGTGGGCCAGCCATCGGTACCGACGCGATTTTGACTCGCTCGAGAGTTATCTCAAGGGGCTCGGCATCGATCATCCCGACGATTTGGCGACACCGTTCAGCACCCGCAATCGCGACGGGCCCTATCAACAGCATCTGAAGAAAATCGGCAAGCACGACGAATACTGCGCCGACATGCTTGACCGTCTGACGACTGGACAATTTCGGCCGCGGCCGAGCGTCGTAAACCCCGAGGATCACAACGACTGGTTCGCCGCCGACCGCCGCCTCGAATTCCTGCGCCGCCAGCCAAAGGACACCCCCTACTTCATCGTCACAAGTTTCCCCGGTCTCCACACCCCGCCGGATGCCATGGGACGCTACCTCGCGCGCTATAACGCCCAGCGGATTCATCTCGCGGCCAACGTCCGCAGGATGAAGTACGACGGACACGACTACTCGCTCGACGATCTGCGCGCATGTCGGGCGAGCTATCTGGGAAAAATGACGATGATCGACGATTGCGTCGGTCGGATCATCGCCGCGGTGAAGGCGCGAGGCACATGGGAAAACACGCTCGTGGTTTTCACCAGTGATCACGGCGACATGATGGGGGCGCAGGGTCGCTTCGGCAAAAGCGTGTTCTGGGAAGAATCCGGGCGCGTGCCGCTGCTCGTCCGTTGTCCCGGCCAGACCAACGCCGGGACAAAGACCAACGCGCTTGTTCACCTGAACGACGTTCACGCCACGGTGGTCGACGCCGTGGGCGGCAAGCCGAGTAAACGCCACTTCTCCCGCTCCCTGATGCCGGTCGTTCGCGGCGACGCGTCCGCCTTTCAATCCGCCGCCTTCGGCGAAATTGCCCATCAGTCATCACTCACCTCCATGGTGCGCGATCCACGGTACAAGTGGTTCAACTACGCCGGCAGGGAATACCTCTACGATCTGCAGGAGGATTCGCTCGAGCAGCGCAATCTCTTCGGCTCCCCCACGCATCGCGACAGGATGATAAACCTGAAGGAACTGCAGCGCCAGTTCATCACCACGACTCAGGTCAATCTTTCGGCCGACTACAAATCGCTCGTCGCCCGCACCAGGGAAAAGGAGAACTGAGAAGGAACCCCCATCCGGAGTTTCGAGTAGAGGGCAGTCGCGCAAGGCTTTTGGGCGAGAGCCTGCTCGAACAAGTGATCGAGAATAGTGTTCTCGTACGCGACTCTCACGCCACCAATCCTGCAAGGAGATTTGGTAACGGCTCGGCTGCCGGGATCCGCGCACCCGAACGCTCAAGCCAGCGACTCGATCTCCCACCCTTTCCGATACGAACGCCGGACCAATGCGGTAGCCGCTGGGTCGTCGAATGCCAGCGCCGCCGCATTCCACCGCAGCAGACGTTCAGGCACCCGCTGTGCTATCGTGCCGAGCATCACGATCTCGGTCAGATGACCGGCGTACTCAAAAGGTGAATTCGCCGGCTTGCCCGTGAGGATTGCATCCGTCCACATCCGGTAGTGATCACGCTTTTCCGCGGCGAATCCAGCGAACATGGCCTTCAACACCGTCACGCTATAGTCGCGAAAGTCCGCCGACGGATACAACCGGGGAGCCGCGCCGGGAGAGACGATCATGCTGCCCTTTTCCCCAATGAGAAACGACGCGCTGCCGGGCAGCTTCAGGTCAGGGGGAACCAAGGCAGGGTCGACCGTTGGCATTCTTCCATCGCACCAGGTATAACGAAATCCTTCGACCGCGTATTTCGTCGCCGGAAACTCATAAGTCACGACGCTCGACTCTGGAAAAAGCTCCGGATGCTGGTCGCTCACCGTGGCGCGAACCGTCCGCGGTGCTCGCAGATCGAGGCTCCACACGACGGAATCCATTACGTGGCAGCCGAGGTCGCCGAGCATGCCGGTGCCGAATTCCTTCCAAGCGCGCCAGTTGAAATTGTGGTAGGCGTGATGCCGGTACGGCCGCGGTTTCGCGACGCCGATCCAAAGGTCCCAGTTCAAGCCCGGAGGCACGGGGTCTTGGGAACGCGGCTCACCGACATCGGTCGGCCAAACTGGCCGCGCACTGACCCACGAATACGCCTGCCGTATCCGACCGAGGACGCCCGATTGAATCACCTGCACCGCGCACCGATATCCCGCGCCGGAATGGTTTTGATTGCCCATCTGGGTCACCAGGCCGGTGCGGCGCGCCACATCTGCCATCACGCGCGCTTCATGGACGGTTTGCGTGAGCGGCTTCTGGACGAACACATGCTTGCCCAGCGCCATCGCGGATAACGCAACCGTCGCATGCATGTGGTCCGGCGTCGAAACTGTCACCGCATCGATGTCGCTCTGTTCAAGCATCCGGCGGAAATCCTGGTAGACTTTTGCGCCCGGGAATTGCCGCGCCGCTGCGGCGATCCCCAGTGGCCGCGCGAGTTGCACCGGCTTCAGGTTCCCCGGCTGCTCCCCACCGGCGCGGTGGTCGATATCGCAGATCGCGACGATATCGTGACGCGCTCCCTCCTCGCTTACACCCATCATGTCGTCCCAGCCCTTACCCGCCGCTCCAACACAAGCAATGCGCAATCGACGAGCGGTCGGTGTCGCGGCAGCAGCGGGTAAGCGTCCCACTAGCTGCGAAGCGATGACACCGGCGAATGCAGTTTTCGTGAAGTCACGGCGGCTGAGCGACGAGCGTTTGGAGTTACTCATGTGGGTATCAATTTTTCTGATCGATCAGTGTGGCGTGACCGGGCCGGTCGGACGAGCGATCATCAGGTAAGTATGTCTCTCACGACAGCGCCATGCACGTCGGTGAGCCGGAACTGCCGGCCTTGGAAGCGATACGTGAGACGCTCATGATCGATGCCGAGGCGGTTCAGAATCGTCGCTTGCAGGTCGTGAATATGCACGGGCTTTTCAATGATGTTGAAGCCGAATTCATCTGTCGCGCCGTAGGTGAGGCCTCCCTTTACGCCCGCGCCCGCGAGCCAGAGGGAAAACGCCCGGCCATGATGGTCGCGACCGTACTTCTGCCGATTGGCTTCGCCTTGCGCATACGGCGTCCGGCCGAATTCGCCGCCCCAGATCACCAGCGTGTCCTCCAGCAGACCGCGCTGCTTCAAATCGCTCACGAGCGCCGCGGTCGGCTGGTCTACGTCGCGTGCAATATGCGGCAGCTGCTCGTGCAATCCTCCGTGGTGGTCCCAGTCTCGATGATATAGCTGGATGAAACGCACCCCACGCTCCGCCAGTCGGCGTGCCAGCATGCAATTGCGGGCGTAGGAGCCGGGTGTATTCACCTCGGGTCCGTAGCTTTCCAACACGTGCGCCGGTTCGCCTCCCAATTCCATTAGTTCGGGGACGCTGGCTTGCATCCGATACGCCATCTCGAACTGGCTGATCCGTGTCTCGATTTCCGGGTCACCCGACCGGGCAAGTTGCAGGCGGTTCAGCTCCACGATTCCATCCAGCAGCGTTCGTCGCTGCTGGCGGGTGATCCCCGGCGCGTCGTTCAGGTAGAGCACCGGCTCGCCGGCGCTGCGGAACTGCACCCCCTGGTGGGCGCTCGGCAGGAAGCCGCTGCCCCACAAGCGCGAGAGCAATCCCTGTCCGGCTCGCTTCGCATTCACTGAAACCAGCACGACAAATGAAGGCAGGTTTTCGTTCAGGCGGCCCAACCCATAATCAATCCAGGCGCCCATGCTCGGCCTGCCCGCCAACTGGCTCCCGCTTTGGAAAAAAGTGATCGCCGGATCATGATTGATCGCCTCCGTGTGCATCGACCGGACCAGGCAGAGATCATCCGCGATGGCGCGCGTGTGCGGCAGCAGGTCGCTGATCTCCATCCCGCACTTGCCACCGCGCTGAAAGGCAAACTTGCTCGGCTGCAACACCAGACGCTTCTGGCCGGCGACCATGCCGGTGATCCGCTGTCCGCGACGGACCGAATCGGGCAAATCCTCGTTGAACCGCTCACTCAATACAGGCTTCGGATCAAAGAGGTCCAGGTGCGACGGACCACCCGACTGGAAAAGGCAGATGACGCGCTTTGCCTTCGCAGGGAAATGCAGCCCATCAACGGAAGATCGTGCGGCTGGCAATCCCGCACCGGCCGAGGCAGCCGCCAACGCCTCCCCGCGAAACAGGTGGGCCAACGCGGCGGCGCCGAAACCCAGGCCGGTGCGGCCGAGAAAATCGCGACGGGATTGAATGGGCTCAAACCGTTGGCAGCTCATGCGGTTCGTTGCGTCGGCATCAGTTCTTGGTGATCGTTTCGTCGAGACTCAGAATCGCGCTGGCCACTGCGGTCGCTGCCGCGAGTTCCGCGGGCGGGATGCTTTCATCAACCGCTGACGCGCCCACTCTGAGAAGCGGAGCGGGCTTCCCGGCAAACTCAGCGCGGAATTGATTCCACAGGCGCAAGAGCACCGCCGTCTCGGCCGGCTCCGGGCGCCGGCCCGTGGCCGCTTGGAAGCCCCAAGCTACCCGCTGCGAATCGTCACCGGGTGCCTCGCGCACGATCCGTGCGCCGAGGTGGCGCGCCGCCTCCACGAGCCCAGGCTCGTTCCAGAGCACCAATGCCTGAAGCGGCGTGTTGGTGCGCGATCGACGCACCGTGCAGAACTCGCGATCCGGGGCATCGAAGGTCGTCATGACCGGATGCGGCAACGTCCGTTTCCAGAACGTGTACATGCTGCGTCGATACAGGTCGGAATCGGCGCTCTTGCCCCAACTCGTGCCCGGATAGGCCACTCCCACCACCACGGCCTCGTAGAGCTTGTCGGGTTGATACGGATACACGCTAGGCCCGCCCACCCGGGGCGTAAGGAGCCCGGAGACAGCCAGTGCCTGATCGCGGATCAACTCCGCGGGCAGGCGCAGCCGGGGGCTGCGGGTCAGCAGCCGATTCTCGGGATCTCGTTCCAGCCCCTCCGGGGTGACGGTCGAACTCTGCCGGTAGGTGGCAGAGAGCACGATTTTTCGCACCAACGCCTTCACATTCCAGCCACTGTCGACGAAATCACGGGCAAGCCAGTCCAGCAGTTCTGGATGGCTCGGCCACTCTGACTGCGATCCGAAATCTTCGAGTGTCTTCACCAACCCCGTGCCGAAAAATTGCGCCCAGAAACGATTCACCACGACACGGCCTGTCAGCGGGTGACGAGGGTCGGTGAGCCATTGCGCAAGGCCGAGCCGATTGCGCGGCGCTCCCGCCGGCCACGGGACCCCGACGATCGCGGGCACGCCTGGCTCCACCGCTTCGCCCGGTGCATCGTAAAGGCCACGGTCGAGCACGAACGTGCCGCGGGGCACTGGCATCTCCTCCATCACCATCGTGCTGGGGAGACTGCGCTGCAGCATCAGATACTCGACCCAAAGTGCATCCCGGTCCGCGGCAGTTCCGCGCGACAGTGCATCAATTGACAGCCATGCGGCAGACAGCCACTCCCGGTGGCGCGCGCTTGCCCGGCCCTCGGTCATCGCGGCAATCGCATCCGGCAGAGCCTTCGCCCGGAACAAAGCCTGCACAACCTCGGCGCCCAGCACGCGTGGATACGTTCGCGCTTCTTCGAAAGAACCAGCCAGGCGCGGAGCGTCCGCGGAATTGTCCGTGCCGATCAGATAGTCGCGCTTGGCGGGCTCAGCGGAAAGGCCGTCGTGGCGCACCAAAAACGGCACTTCTGCACCGTCGATAAAGATGCGCACGGCCGAGGCCTTGCGCCCGCCCGCGTAGGTGAGCGCCACATGCCGCCACTCCTCCGCCCGGATACCAGCGCCGGCCGTTCGCACGACCAAGGCATACGCCGGAAAGCGCGCACTCAGCCTGAGTTCCAGTTCGCCCTCTACCAGACGAAGTTCGCGCCCACGACCATACCCCCCAGCCGCCTTGGATCCGGAGTAGTCGCTCGACGAGAACAGCGCGACGTCGGGCGGATTTTCGACCGAGGTCCGCAGCCAGAATGCAACGGTGATGCCCTCCTTTCCGCTGAAATCCATCCTGCTCGCCGCAACCTTGCGCCCGTGGTTGCGCTCCGCCGAGGATTCAATCGGCGCTTCCACCTCCTCCGCTTCGCCGACGTCCGAACGGGCAGCTGTCGGAGCCGGCTCGGCGACCGATGCTGCTTCGCCCTCGAGAAACTTCACGCCGTCCTTGTCGAATCCGCTCGCGCGCGCGGCCTTCGCGAGGGTTTCCATTTGAGCTTGGATGGCAGCATTCCATTCCCAACGAGCCGTGCTCGATGCGAGTCGTTCATCCAACCGGCCCAGCCGTTGTACCTGCGCGGTGAGTTCCGCCTGCTGCGCGGCGGTCGGAGCCGCCATGATGGGCGCCGCATTCGCCACGCGTCCGTCCTCTCCCACCTCATGCATGGTGTTGAAGAATGCGAAAAGCCGGTAATAGTCCTTTTGGGTGACCGGGTCGAACTTGTGGTCGTGACATCGTGCGCACTCCATCGTGAGCCCGAGCCAGACGGTGCTGAGCGTCTTCACCCGATCGGCGACGTACTCAACGCGGTATTCCTCATCGATAATGCCGCCCTCGCTGTTGATCACGTGATTCCGGCCGAAACCGGTTGCGATCCGCTGCTCCACCGTCGGCGACGGCAGCAGATCTCCGGCGAGCTGCTCGATGATGAACCGGTCGTAGGGGAGGTTGCGGTTGAAGGCCTGGATCGCCCAATCACGCCAGCGCCACATGCTGCGCGCCGAATCGTTGTTGAAACCGTGCGTGTCCGCATAGCGCGCCGCGTCGAGCCACTCCATCGCCATGCGTTCGCCGAAATGCGCGGAGGCGAGTAGCCGGTCCACGGTTTCCTCGTAGGCCTTCTCGCCCCGCGCCCGCACTTCGACGTCGAATCGGTTTAATTCTGCAACCGTAGGCGGTAGCCCCGCCAAGTCTAAGCTCACCCGCCGAAGCCAGACGCCAGGCTCGGCCGGCTCGGCGACCCTTAGCCCTTCCCGCTCGATCCGGGCACGAATGAAGTGATCAATTTCGCCTGCCGGGCCCTCGGTATGCAGCGTCGGCGCCGGCTCCCGCATCGGAATCTGAAACGCCCAGTGGCCCTGGTATTCGGCGCCCTCCGCGATCCAGCGCCGCAAGGTTTCGATCTGCGCCGCACTCAGCGTACGGTGCGATTCCGGAGGTGGCATGACTTCGCCGGGGGCCTTTGCCTCGATCCTCCGGATCAGTTCGCTGTCGTCGGGAACCCCGGGTACGATCGCCGCGATGCCGTCGCGCGATTTCACCGCATTCTCACGCTGGTCGAGTCGCAGCTTCGCTTCGCGACGGGCGGCGTCCTGGCCATGGCAATAAAAGCAGTTTTCGGAGAGGATCGGTCGCACATCGCGATTGAATTCCACGGACGCCGCAGCGGCGGACGTCGTCACCGCCGCAAAAAAGCCCACAAATCTCCTCCAATAAAACATGGTCTTTTACTACCCAATTAATCCGGCAGCTCCTCTATAAGGATGTTTCGGTACTCGATCCGCTTGCCGTGATACTGCAGGCCGATCTTGCCGGAGCGCGGGCGTTCTTTCGGCGCCGCCTTGGTCTTGTTGCGCGAGCCGTCGGGATTTTCCCCCGCCTTCTTCCAGTCGTCGAGCGACACATCGTTGATCAGCTCCGCATTCAGGAACACGCTGATCCGTGGTCCGCCGGCCTGGATGACCAACGTGTGCCAGCGATTCGACTCAACCGGATTTTTCACGCGCGACGCCGCGAGATCGTAAATTGCGCCGGTGAGAGTCCGGCGGTTCTCGGCGGTGCCTTGGAGAATCTGGATTTCAGTGGAGGTGCTGACCCACTTGGCGATATCGCCGACCCGAATGAAGACGCCTCCGTTCGCCGCGTCGGTGGCGCGAAACTCGAGACTCAGCGAGAAATTCCCGTAGCTCTCGCGCGTCCAGAGATTGCCCGTGCCGCCCGCCCACGGCTCGACCCCATAGCCTACAAGTACATCGCCTTCCCACTTCCATGCTCCCGCGGGAAATTCGGCGTTGCTAAGATCGGACTGCAAGAGAGGTTTCGGCGCGGGCCAGCGCGGCGCATCCAAGCCGCGGCCTCCCACCCACACGTCAGCTACGTTGCGCGTGAAGCCCGGCGGCAGCTCCGCCGTGGCAAATGCGACGCTGGCGATGCAAGCGGCCATGAAAAAGAATCGGTTCACGGGGTTCATATACGAAAGGCGGGCCGTCAGAAATGCCGGTATTTGGCGTGAATATAGGAGTTGGCTCGGGGAACGCCCACGCACGCCATGGCCACGGGATCCCACTGGATCGTTTGGCCGAGCCGGATCGCGAGGTTGCCGACGAGCACGATCTCTGTCAGGTCGGCAGCATGGTCCACGATGTTGGAACCGGGTAGCGGGCCCCCTTTGCAGGCCATAATCCATTCCCGATACGGGTCGTTTCCCGGAGCCCGCGGAATCACCTTCGGCGGACGTTCCACAAAGGCCTTCATCCGCGATTCCGGCAGCAACCGCACCGTTTGGTTGTAATCCCCCTCGGAAAGCAGCGCTCCTTTGTCGCCACGATAGAGCGTTGCCGTCTTCGGCATGGGCTGGTCGCCCAGCTCCTCGGGTTTCGGCGGCAACATGCCGCCGTCGTGCCATGTATATGTCACCGGGGGCAGCCCACCGCGCGCAGGAAACTCATAGGTGACGACGGAGGATTTTGGCACATTTGCCTCCGTGCAGCCTTCGCTCCGAGCCGAGACCTTCATCGGCCCGCGGAGGTTCAAGGTCCAGAACGGCGCATCCATTAGATGGCAGCCCAAGTCGCCGAGCCCGCCGGAACCATAATCCCACCACACGCGCCAGTTCCAAGGCGCGATTGCCGGCGAATACTCGCGGTATGGGCCGGTGCCGATCCACCGGTTCCAATCAAGTGTCGGCGGCACAGCATGCGGGACGGGGAGGAAGGCCTCCGCCGGCCACGTCGGGCGATCAGTCCACGTCAGAACTTCGCGCACCATACCGATCAGACCTGCATCGATCCATTCCTTGACCAGGCGAGCGCCTTCGAAAGCGTGGCCCTGATTGCCCATCTGCGTGACCACCCCGGCCTTCGCCGCGGCTGCTTTCAGCAGCCGGGCCTCGCCGATGGTGTGTGTAAGCGGCTTCTGCACATAAACGTGCTTCCCGCGCTCCAACGCCATCATCGCCACGGGAAAATGCGTGTGATCTGGGGTGGAGATCACGACGGCATCAATGCGATCGTCCATCTCGGTGAGCATCTGCCGGTAATCGCGGTAACGCGCTGCACCCAGCAGCACCTGAAATGCATTGAACCCGGCGCGGCCGACGCGCGCGGCGTCCACGTCGCACACGGCGACGATCTGCTCCCCCAGTGCCGCGCAGGCCATTACATCGACGTAACCTTTGTTACCGATCCCGATCTGCGCAATCCGCAGCCGGCGGCCAGTGACAATGTTCCGCGGCCGCACAGAAGCGCTGCTAAGGGCGACGTGAGGAGCCGCAAGCGCAAGGGTTGCGAGGGCCGACCCGCGGCGGATGAAATCGCGCCTGCCAATGTCCGTTACGGAGAGGGGGGACAAACTCATGCGTTGGGAAAGACCGGGTTAACGACGCTCAACAAGTGCGAACAGTTTAGGCGGGCGAAACGTCAAAGAGACATGGAGCTTGGAACTAACGATCTACGCCGGGAATAAACGTCCGCCCGAGGTGCTCGAGGATTTTTTCCCGCACCTGTTCTTCGTTAACGGCGCCATTGTGTCGCCACAAAACTTTGCCCTCGCCTGAAATTAGCACCGTGTGAGGGATGCCGCCTGGCCACTCGGGATCGACAGTACTGAGCAGCTCCGTCATCGGGCCTTGGTACAGGAAGGCGTTCGTGTGGCGGCCAGCCTTCTTTGCGGCCGCCTGCATTTTGGCCGGGAGTCCGATACCCTGTTTCTCCAGGAACCTCTTCGCTGCGGCGGCATGTTTCGGATCGTCGACACTGACTGTCACGAGATCGAAATGGCGCTGACTGAACCGGCGTTGGATCTTTACGAGACCAGGAAACTCTTCGACACACGGTCCGCACCAAGTGGCCCAAACGTTATAAAGCCGCATGCGGCCATCAGTTCGCGCCATGAGATCCTTGACTCCAGCTTGATCGATGCTCGCGAGCTCGACCGGGGTCGAATCCCACTGGTTGGTTTTCTTCGCGATGTTGGCTGATTTCGCGAGCCACTTGGTCGAGCATCCGTGCGGCTTAGTTTCAGCGAGGGCGACGAGCCGACCCGCGAGCAGGTCGTCAATCGCGTCTTTGGCTGCGATCCGCTTTACCGAGGCGGGATCGGCATAATTCGAGTCGTCGAATTCGCCCTTGTAGCGGAGTTTTCTCTGCGCATCGAAAACGAAAACGTGAGGTGTACAGAGGCACCCGTATGCCGCCGCCGTCTTCTGCGTATGACCGTCGTATAGATAGGGGAAAACAAAACCGAGATCGCTCGAGTAGCGTTTCATCTCCTCGAACCCGTCGCTATACGACGTGTAACCGAGTTCGTCGACGCTCACGGCGTCGGGGTTGTTCGGATTGATGGCCACGATCTGTACGCCCTTTTTGGCATACTCCTTCGCGAACTGGATCAGGCGCGGGGTCGTGGCGTTGGAGTCAGGACAATGATTCGAAAGGAAGGCGATCATGAGCACGCGCGCCGCGGCGTGGGTCGCGAGCGTGTGATCCTTCCCGTCAATGCCCGGTAGTTTGAAATCCGGGGCAGCGTCTCCGATCTTGAGTTCCGCTTGCAACGGCGCGTTGGCGTCGGGGGCGGTGCGGACGGCGGGCGCAGCGGGTACGGCCAACACGAGCAGGCAAAATGTGGTGATCCCGAGGACGGGATGCGCACCAAGGGGTGAGGGTCGCATCGCCGCTTTCTGGACAAGGAGAGTCATAAGTCAAACCTTTGATCGATCACGATCGGACGACGGGAACAAAAGCTTTTTTGGGGGGTGTTTCGGAGGTATCCATGGCCGGCGGCGCCGCGAGTCGGCTGAGTTTGCGATTGCAATCTTGATCGATCTTCCGGTAAGTACGGCGCACTTATTCCGATTCCGGATCTCGATGAATCGCTCTGCGTTTCCCAGCATGGAGCTGCCCCATCGATTAAGGCTCCAAATACCTGACCCCGAAAACAACCCTTGGATGAAACGCGTGTTTTGGCGGTATTGTGGCCGCGCGCTCTCTCTTGCCGGTTTCGGGTTCGCTTTGTTTGCCGTGCCGAGGGCGATCGGCGCGTAGGTGTCAGCAGCATTCGACATTCCTTGCGAGCTTGCCGCGAAATTCTGCGAGCTATTGCCGCCGCGCCTGCGCCGGCGATCGCGGCCGACCTGATGATCGGTGCGGAGGCCGGGCTGGGACGAAATTCCACGGTGGCGGCTGAGCTGCTGGCACCGTTGCGCACGCATTACCAATCCACGGAACAGCGCGCGGAACGCGCCGCGTTGCAGCTTGGCGCGCGACTTGGCGACAAACCGGCGCTGCAGCGGCTGCGCGAGGTAGCGGCCGACAGTCGCGCACCGGTGGCCTGGCGGCGGCAGGCCTTGCGCTCGCTTTCCGCGGCGAAACCGGTGTGGTGGTCAGAGCAGTTGATCCAGCTGATTTCGCAACGGGAAATCGCGGAGCAGGCGATTCGTGCGCTTGCATCGGCAGATGATCCCGCGGTCGCGCCGGCCCTTATAGGACGTTACGCGCAATTCAGCCGGGCGGAACGGTCAGCCGCGATCGACACCTTGATTGCGCGCCCCGCCTCCGCCGCTCTGCTCATCGATGCCGTGGCGGACGGACGCGTGGCGAAAACGGATCTAAATCGAGCGCAAATCCGACAGCTGTCCGCGATCAAGAATCTGGCGCTGCAAACGCGGGTGGAGCAGATTTTCGGGAGCACCATCTCCAGTTCCGAAGCGGTCAACGCGCGGATCAGGAAACTGCGTTACACGCTGAAAGATGCCTCCTATATGCACACTTCGGATACGACGGCTGGCCAGACGTTGTTCACTCAGCGCTGTGCGGCGTGTCACACCTTGTTCGGGCAGGGCGGTAAGATTGGCCCCGATCTCACCGGTTCCGGCCGCAAGGATCTCGATTATCTCCTCACGAACATCATTGACCCCAATGCCTCGATCTCCGCCGAATGGCGACTCGCCCTCGCCACCCTGCGGGACGGCGAGGTCGTTGCTGGCTCGGTGGTGGCAGAACACGAAAGTTCGCTGGTCCGGCAGACCACCAGCGGACCAGTGACCGTGGAGCGCGCGAACGTGCGCTCGTTGGAGCGCCTCGCCACGTCACTCATGCCGACCGGGTTGACCGACGACCTGAGCGTCGACCAGGTGCGCGACCTCTATGGCTTCCTCATGTCGGATGTCGGCTCAACTGCGCCGTGAGCCTGGCGGAAACTCCCGAACAGAGCGGAGCGTTGCTGGCGCGACTCAAACGTTCCGCCGGGCGCGGTGAGCTTTCGACAACACCT
>Ga0163152_10002918_pt1 | contig 23172 bp, 19 predicted proteins | sample OliLakLV19MP8IB2_FD_148635 | JGI IMG/M metagenome (GOLD analysis project Ga0163152, IMG submission 148635) | Freshwater microbial mat bacterial communities from Lake Vanda, McMurdo Dry Valleys, Antarctica - Oligotrophic Lake LV.19.MP8.IB-2 | ecosystem: Environmental > Aquatic > Freshwater >...
GGGTATGGGGGCGCGGATGGGGGGGTGATTTCGGCCAGCCAAGGACGGCTCGGGATGCTCACATGGGCTATGCACGCGTGCTGTGCGTTGTCGCTGGCCTGAACTTCGCCGCCGCAGCCGTGGGCCGAGGGGTGGCCGCGCCACCGGTGCATTCAGCACAGCCAATCTCCTGCAAGGTTCTGCACCTTCACATCAAGGGCGATCTCGACAGTCTGCGCCTGGCGCGCGAATTCGCCGATGCCCTCGGCGAAGCGAGGGCCGATGGCGTCGAGGCTGTCGTCCTGGAACTCTCGGGCAACCGGTGGCGGGCCGATGTCGTCCACGCAATGGCCAAAGCGCTCCGCGAGCCGGAGAGTGCGGGCAAAGGGACGAACGGTTCGCGCCCGCACGCGAGCCGTCGCATCGTGGCGCTCCTGGGCGATGATGCCGACCGGCGTGTCGGCTTCGGACAGGCGGCGTTGGCCCTGCTGGCCGATTCGTGCGCGCTCGCCGCTCGCAGCGAGATCGCCTTCGATGCCGCCGATGATCTGCGCGCCACCGCCGGCCCCGACACGGACTGGGAGCGCGTGGACCGGGAACTCCAAGGGCTGATCTATCTCGCGGCCAAGGACCGGCAGGCAGATGTCCTGCTCGGTGCGCTCCTGCCGCGTCCGACCGGCCCGCTGTGGGCCGCGCCGGGTGCCGACCTTGCCGCCCCGTGGCGGCTGGGCACCATGCGGCCTGCAAACGGCGCGGCAACACTCGTCGTCTCCTCCTCAGAGGAAGGTCGCGAAGCGCGGGTGCGCATCGACTCGGGCATGGGCCGGAACCTCGGCCTGCTCACCTGCCAGGCCCAGGACGCGGGGCAACTCCTCGCGGCCTCCGGCCTGCGCGCAAGGCCCGTGCTCCGCAAGGAACTCGTCAGCGGGCTTGGCGCAGCGCGGGAGCGGATCACCCGGCTGATGAGCCAACTCGATGACGCGGCTCGAGCGATCGAGATCGACACGGCGCAGGCCGCGAGGCGGCGCGGCTACGACGCGACGAGGCTCAAGCGGGAGGCGGGCGATCGCGCGCTCCGCACGCTTGAGGATGGCGAGCGACATCTGCTCGATGCGGAGGCCGTGATGACCGATTATCCCGAACTCCTGGCGGACCTTCCTCCCGGGCGTACGCCCGTCGGCCAGGATCCGGAGAAGCACCCGCTTCTGTGGCGGTGGCAGTTCCAGGACCTTCGGGACACCATCACCGCATTGCGCGCCAAAGCGGAGGAGTTGTCGCGCACGCCCTGACTTGGTCTTTTCCCCCCCCGGGGCCTGACGGGCGGAGCGCGCCGACAATACATCATGGACACGCCCGCGGGACACACGACGAGCGCCTGCGCCCCCGACCCTTTCAGCGCGGCGCAGACCCGCACGCTGTTCTGGCACAACGTGGTGCGGGAGATGCTCAATGATCTCTCGATCATGTGCCAGACGCGCCCGGACCTTTTCGACGGTCGCTTCGGCATCATCACGCACCACGGGGTACGCATCGGCATCAAGAGCATCTTCCCGCTGTTCGCGTGCAGCATCCCCGGCACCACCTGGGAGCGCGACGCGTCGGTGGCGGTGCAATGCACCGTCTTCCGCATCGCGACGCCCGATGGCGAGATCTACACGCTCCCGGTCCACGAGATCGCGGCGGTCCACTCGATGACGCCCGAACTCATCGAGCAGATGGCGCGTGCCGAGCAGGAGGCCGAAGGCAATCAGGATGAGGAGGTCGATCCCCGGCCCTTCGGACTCGCGGCGTTTACCGCGCTTCCCAAGCCACCTCCCACGAGCCTTGGCGCGGACTCGGCGATCTGACCCGCTCCCTGCATCCGACGCAATCCGTGTCGAGGAGTTCCCCCGACTCTCGTCCCTCTCATCCTGCTTTCATTCACCCCTTGGAGCGCCGGGCGAAACTGCCTTCTACGCTGCCGGTTCAACTTTCACCTCGGGGGCGATCCGATCATGCCGCAAGCCACGACGCTCATTGCCATTCCCGTCTACAACGAGGAGAAGTACGTCTGCCGCGTGCTGGCGCATGTACTCGAGTACGCCGACGATGTGCTGGTCATCGACGATGGCTCCTCTGACAAAACCACGACGCTGCTGCCCAAGTTCCCCGTGGATGTGATCCGGCACGCGGTGAACCGCGGCTACGGCCGCTCGATGCGCGACGCCTTTGATTGGGCACGCCTGAACAAGTACGACTGGGTCGTGACGATGGACTGCGATGAGCAGCACGAGCCCGCGGCGATCCCGGAGTTCGTGCGGGCAGCGCGTGAGAACCGGTGGGACATCATCTCAGGCTCGCGATACATGCGGCGCGACGACGCGATCGATTCGCCCCCGCCGGATCGCCGGAACATCAACCGGCTCATCACCGATGAGGTCAACCAGCGCCTCGACCTCCGTCTGACCGACTCGTTTTGCGGGTTCAAGGCGTATCGCGTCGAGGCTCTGAAGCGGCTGCGCCTCTCGGAGAATGGCTACGCGTTCCCCATGCAGTTCTGGGTGCAGGCCGCCGCGGCGGGCCTTCGCATCACCGAGACGCCCGTCAAGTTGATCTACAACGACCCCAACCGCACATTCGGCGGGCCGCTGAACGACGCGGACACGCGCCTGCGGCTCTACCGCCAGGTGCTGCACTGCGAACTGGAGCGCTGCGCTGCCCGCCTGCCCCCCACCGCCGTTGAGGGCATCAACGCGGGGTACCGCTACGGGTGATGCGCCCGGCCGGCGATAGGCAGCATTGGCTTCCACCTACGCTTAGCCATCGATGGCTCACGGAACCCATGCGTGCGACGCGACTGTAACGAGCGGGACACGCGCGGGTGACGGTGTGCCCGAGGTGGCTATCCGCCCCGCGCCCGAGACATGGCGCGGACTGATCGGCCGCGCTCGCGCTGACGAGACAGCCCGGCTCTTCCGACGCGAACTGGGGCTGCCCGAGGATCGGCCGGTCATCATGTCCGGCCACCAGGCGCAGGTATGGCACCCGGGCATCCTTGCCAAGTTGCTGGCGCTCGACGGCGCGGCGGGCTCGCTAAACGCTTGCGCTGCGTGGGTGGTCGTCGATCACGATGACAACGACTCGCTCGCTCTGCGGGCACCGTACATCACCTCGGAAGGCCGACTGGCGGTGCAGACACTTGGACCGACGGCACAGGCCGCACCGGATGTGCCCGCGTGCCGACAGCCGGCATGGGCTGCGGGAGGCACTTTCGCGTTCCCAGCCGGCGGAACGCCCGCAGCGCCCGGCGTGAACGCTGGTCTTGAGCACATCCGCGCGGCGCTCGCACGGAACGCCTCTTCGAGCGACGCGGCGTCGCAAGTCGCGGCGGCCACAATCGACCTTGCCCGGCCACTGGCCGCGACACCGGTGATGGTGCGTGCGACAGCACTCGCCCGCACCGAGCTCTTTGCCAATGTTGTGGCGCGGATGAGGCGCGACCCGCGCGCGTGCGCCGATGCGCACAACGCGGCGGTGCGAGCCTTCCCGCATGATCGCGTGGCACCGCTCGCCGTCGATACGGCAGGCGGGAACCACGAACTCCCGCTCTGGACGATCGGCACCGCTTCGGGATCGAAGCGCAATCGCGTTTATGCGAACGAACTGGAAACTGTTGATGTCCTCACGCTTGCGCCGCGGGCTCTGCTTCTCACAGGCCTCATGCGCCGCGCCGGGTGCGACCTGTTCATCCACGGGACCGGCGGCGAGCGCTACGACCGCATCACCGACCTGTGGCTCCGCACCTGGCTGGGTGAGTCGCTCGCGCCCACCGCGATGGTCACGGCCTCGCTGCGGCTCCGCGTCCCGGGGTGCTGGCCCTCGGCCGCGCACATCGCTCGCGCGGCGTGGACAGCGCACCGGGCTCTCCACGATCCGGCGCTCGTCGGCGATCCCGCGAGTGCGTCCGCAAAGAGGTCATTGGTCGAGCGGATCAGGGCTGCTCGCTACAAGAGCCGCGAGCGGTCGGACCTGTTCCTCTCGCTCCACGCCCTGCTGGACCGCTCGCGCCGCGAGCACGCGGACGCGCTGGCGGCACTCGCGCGCGACGCCGCGGCCATGCGGTCGCGTGCCGGCGAGGCGGGCATCGCCGCCGATCGCACCTGGCCCTTCCCGCTGTACGAGGCCGACCAACTGCTGGCGCTCCGAGACGCGGTGCGGGCACGGTTTGCCCAGGTGCCGTAGACGAGACCTTGGCCGACATGAACCAACGGTTCCGTGTACACCGAAGGGCTACGGCGGCCCTTTGTCGGCACGGAGTGCCGACCCACCCAAGGCGAATAGCGCGACAGCCGCGGCCACGGCGACATTGAGCGAATCCGCGGGCGCGTTGTTCGGGCCTGGAGGCATATCGATCCGCACCGTTTCATCCGCCCTTGCCATGGCCGCCGCGCTCAGGCCCGCGCCCTCGGTCCCGAACATCAGCGCGATGCGTGGGGTGGCTCCCCCGCTTACGCGGCCGGCGCGGCTTTCTTCCGCCACCGCGCGAACATCGCGCGAACCGGCACCCGGAGCCAGCGCTAGCAGCCCAACGCCCGCGTCCTTCAGGCGGTCCAGATCGGCCGGCCAACTTTCAAGGCGCGTCCACGGGACGAGGAGCGCGTGCCCGGTCGAGACGCGCAGGCACTTGCGGTACAGCGGGTCGGCGGTGCGCGGCGAGAGCAGCACCGTGACGCCCGCACCCCCCAAGGCGGCAGCGTTGCGGAAGATCGCGCCGATGTTGTCGTGGTTGCAGAGGTCCTCGAGCACGATGAAGGGACCGGCCCGGTCCAACAACGCTTCAAGGGGTGTCGGGACGGGGCGCACGCCCGCCGCGAGGACTCCCCGGTGGATGTTGAAGCCTACGACCTCGTTGACGATCCTCTGATCGGCGACGTACACCGGCACATCGTCGGGCAGCAGCGTCTCGATGGCATCGCGCAGTGCGTCGACGCGATTGGGCGTCAGGAGTAGCGAGCGCGTGCGGTAGGACGATTCGAGCAGGCGGCGGACTACCAGTTCGCCCTCGGCCATGAACAGGCCCCGATGCCCCTGCGGATCGAAGGGGTCGGCCCGCTGGAGCAACTCGTGGTCGCGCAGGTTGCGGTAGTCCGCGATGCGCGGGTCGTCGAGGGATTCGATGGCAACGAGTCGCACGCGACGAGCATACGCGCGGGAGTTGTCAGCCGAGTTTCTTGAGCCGCATCTGCAACTCGTCGACGTTGGGCGAGGACTCGATGGCGGTGCGGACGTGGATGTACTCGCCCTCGACCAGTTCGACCAGCGACTGGTTGAAGTCCTTCATGCCCGCCTGCTGGGCCTCGATCGAGTCGAAGTATTCGCGTAGGTCGCCCTCGCGCCCCTCCAAAATGTGCTTGCGCACCACGGAGTTGTTGATCAGGATTTCCAGCCCGGGGATGCGGTGGATCTCCGGTCTCAGCGTCGGCAGCAGTTTCTGATACACGAACGCCCGCATCTGGTACGCGAGGATCTTTCGGACCTGGTCCACTTCCTCCTGCTCGAACAGGCCGTAGATGCGGCTGAACGTCTGCGTCGTGCTCGACGCGTGGATGGTCCCGTACACCAGGTGGCCCGTTTCCGCGGCGTGCAACGCGGCCTCGAACGTCTCCTTGTCGCGCATCTCGCCGATGAGCACGACGTCCGGGTTCTCGCGGACCAGCGCGCGGAGCGCGATCTTGAAGTCCAGGCAGTCGATGCCGATCTCGCGCTGGTTGATCGTTGCCTTCTTGTCGTTGAAGATGTACTCGATCGGGTCTTCGATCGTCACGATGTGGACGGGCTTGCGCTCGTTCACATAGTCGAGCATCGCCGCGATAGTGGTGGACTTGCCCGAGCCGGTGACGCCGCACAGGAGCACGATGCCCTGGGGCTGCATGGCGATCTCTTCCATCGACTTGGGGAGGTAGAGGTCCTCGAAGCGGCGGATCTTGGACGTGATGAGACGGGCCGCAATCGCCAGTTTGCCTCGCGCCTGGAAGAGGTTCACGCGGAAGCGGTGGCCCTCGTCATAGTCGTAGGCAAAGTCGACCGACCCGAAGTGCCGGAGGTCCTTGAACTGTTCCTCATCGAGGATGTGCTTGGCGATCCCGAGGAACTCCTCGCCCGTGACGGGCGTGGTGTCCAGCGGCTTGAGCGCGCCGCGAAGCCGGATCTTGGGCTTCTGGCCCGACTTCATAATGAGGTCGGATGCCTCGAACTTGATCGCGGCCTTCAGGAAGTCGCCAAACCGCGTTTCGTGCGGGTCGTGCTTGGCATCGGGGTCGAGCGTGACGTGGGCCGCGTGGTGCGGCGCGCTCGAGACGGAATCGGATGAGAGTGGCATGGCGGACCCGTTCTTGTCGCTCTTCCCGGCTGCGCCATGGGCGGTGCCGGAACGCGAGGCGGTGGCTTGATCGTTGAGCACGGTTTTTTACAGCCCGCCCTCTGGGGGTGGGCCGCTCCTTGGAGTGTACACCAGACCGTCCCCATTTTGGAAGCCGCAGCCACCGCCCCCCCCATCGCACCCCGGCTAAGGCGGGCCGGAGGGGGCGGTTGACCAACACACGGGCCGGGCTATGGGTGGAGCCGGCAGACTCGATACGAGCGCGGGCAGCGGGCGGATTCGCGGACAATCAAGCTTCACATGCCGCCCACAAAGAAAAAGCCCCGTGCGTTGCACGGGGCCTTGTGGAGACTTTGGAATCGCGGACCGTAGGGATCAGTTCAGAGCGACCAACTGCTCAAACTTCCCCTCCGTGGGGCGCTGCCCGCTCGCCGCGGCAAGAGCAGCGGCTGCGGCTGCCTCCGCGGCGGCCTTCTCCTCCTCGGCCTTCTTGGTTCCGAGGAACTTGGCCTCGAGTTCAAGGCGGATCTTCTCCATGGCCTTGTTCTGTATCTGGCGGACCCGCTCCTTGGTGACGCCGATGATCTGCCCGACCTGCTCGAGGGTCATGGGCTTCTCCTCGTTGCCCGACTCAAGGCCGAAGCGGTGCTCGATCACCGTGCGCTCGACCTGCGTCAGGTCGGCCCGGTTCTCCAGCACGATCCGCTTGACCTCGTCGGCCGCATCGCGCTCAAAGTCCGCCCGCTTGGTCTCGAGGAAGTTGCTTCGCTCGAGTTTGGGGTCAAAGTCCGTCGGGAAGCGCTGGCGGTACTTGCTGAGTTTCATCCCCTGACGGCTGAAGGCCTTGAGGATGGCGCGGCAGGCATAGGTCGAGAACTTGTAGCCGCGACCGGCATCGAACTTGTCGACTGCGCGGAGGAGGGCCATGTTGCCCTCGGAAACGAGATCGGCGAAGTCCACCTCGCTCATGCGGGTGCGCTTGGCCATCGCCAGCACGAGGGCGAGGTTGGTCTCGGCGATCTGCTCGCGGGTCATCTCCGACTTGCGGTACCAGCGCAAGATCTCCTGCGCCTGCTCGGGCGTGGGCTTGCGGGTGTCGCTCGCCCAGATCGCTTCCTGGAAGCGGGCGACCTTGAAGCGGGCGAAGTTGAACTGGTGGAACAGGATTTTTTCCTGCGCACCGGTGAGGATGACCTGCTGCGTGCTCTTGACGGTGCGGCTGCGTCCCGGGGACAGGTCGTCCATCACCGGGTGGTACCAGGACGTATCGGGCTTGGCGATGTCGTCGCCCTTGCCGTAGATCGTCTCCTCCGCCTGCTTCTCAATGAACTCGGGGGAGTCGATGTAGTCCTGCGGATTGTCGGGGTTCAGCAGCGAGGCGAGGAGTTTCTCATCCTCCTTGCTCAGGGCGCGCTTGACGCCGCGGCCCGCGCCGAGGGCGCGGGCACCGGACTCCACGGTCGCATTGGAGAACTGCACTCGGGTCTTCCGACGGTGCTGTTCGAGGGGGCTTGGGGTAGACATGTTGACCACTCTTGCACAATCCTCGGGGCCGATCACCCCAACATAGCCGAATCGGTCGTGGACCGGCTCTCGGCCCGGGCGGCGGGGGGCGATGTTGATCGACCCGACACCCGGATTCCCCGCACACTTCCTTGTCGCGCCACCAGACCGAACCTAAACGGGCACTCCGTTGTACCGTTGCGGGCGGGTGACACCCAAGCAAGCGTGCTGTTTCAACTCTTTACGCTGCATCCTGTTGCAGCGTTCGAGTTCTGTCTCTGCAATACCTCGATCCGTTACTCCTAAAAGCCTTCAAGTGGTATACTTTACAAAACACATACAAAACACCATCCTGCATCTTTCGTTCAACTGCGTCTGGGTATATGGTCAGAACGCAGACCTGTTCCCGAAAACTGCTCACATACAAACAAAACCCCTTTTACAGGGGAATCTCTCCTGACATCCTTGCGAAAAACGCATCTTCAACAAACCCACCCGCTGCCTATTCCGTTGGGCGCGGGCCGAACGCTCACATCGGTTGACCGCTTTCGTGGCACCGCGTAGGCTCGCCCTATAACTTTCTGCCAGTGGCGACAGCCAGAGGGCTGATGTCGCTGACGGCCGCACTGTACACGATGCGCTTTGGTCCTGCAAGTGCGGTCGGGAAAACCTGTGGATTTCGTGAATTATCCTATCAAAGACCAAGCGTGAACCACGGCCGTTCCGCCTGCCAAAGGAGTTGCCCGATGCCGTTCACTCTGCCAAACCTGCCATACGCCGCGAACGCGCTTGAGCCGCACGTCGATGCCCGCACGATGGAAATCCATCACGGCAAGCATCACAAGGCATACGTTGACAACGCCAACAAGGTGCTCGAGGGCACGAAGTGGGCGGACATGCCCGTCGAGCAGGTGATCAAGCAACTCGCGGAGATCCCCGAGAACATCCGCACCACTGTCCGGAACAATGCAGGCGGGCACGCCAACCACTCGCTCTTCTGGAAGGTTATGGCCCCGGCCGGGAAGGGTGGGGGGGGTGAGCCGACGGGCGAGGTCGCCAAGGCGATCAACGCGGCCTTCGGGAACTTCGCGCACTTCAAGGAGGAGTTTGCCAAGGCCGCGACGACGCGCTTCGGCTCGGGCTGGGCATGGCTGTGCGCCAAGGCCGAGGGTGGCGGCGTGCAGATCTGCTCGACCCCCAACCAGGACAGCCCGCTGATGGGCCAAGCGATCGCCGGGTGCGGCGGAAGTCCGATCCTCGGGCTCGACGTGTGGGAACACGCGTACTACCTGAACTATCAGAACAAGCGCGCCGACTACATCGCCGCTTGGTGGAACATCGTGAACTGGTCCGAGGTTGAGAAGAACCTGAAGGGCTGATTGCACCCCCCCCCCGCGCGCAGTGGAGGCTTTGCTATGACCCGATCCTCCCGCGAAGACATAGAGGAATCACGCACAACTGTGAGTCCGGCGATGGCGGACCAGCCACGTCTGGGGCGGGCGGGCATGCTCATCTTCGTGGTCGTGCTGCCGGTGCTAATTGTGGGAGCGTTGTGGCTGACCATGGATCGCAGCCGCGGTACGCCGCGCCCGGACATGTCCGGGGCGCTCGGACCCGGCCAGCGGGCCCCTGTCGGGAGCGAGTTGCCTCCGGCTGTCCCGCCGGACCCAGCCCCTTCGGTCCAATAACGAACCAGCATTGGGTGGTGATTTGCTCACGAATCCGGGTGGTCCGAGCCGATGGGCAATGTCCGAGGTTCTCGGAACTGTCGGGAAATGCCCATGCGAAGCCCAGATGAACGCATCGAAACGATGGAGAGGCAGGTACGGACGTACCGGCTCCTGGTCACGCTGACGTTCGCGCTGCTGGTCCTTTCACACCGCCACACCGTTGTCAAATGGATCGACTCCATGGGCAACTGGTTCGGAGCGGTCGCCAGCGCGCGGGCCGGTCAGTAACAGGCGGAGCCTGAGCAGCAGGACCAGTTTCAGGCCGCGCTTCGCAGCGCGGCGTTGTCGTGCGCACCCCGCGCGAGCGAAGGGACGTGCGACAATACCGACTATCCTCGGACCATGACCTCCACCTGTCAGGCGGGCAGTATCCAGATTGGCTCCGGCCAGCCGCTGTGCATCATCGCCGGGCCGTGCGTGCTGGAAAGTCCCGAACTGGGAGTGCAGATCGGGCGCACCGTCCGCGACCTGTGCCGGACGCTGGGCCTGTCGTACATCTTCAAGGCGAGTTTCGACAAGGCCAACCGCACCAGCATCGACTCTCCACGCGGCCCGGGTCTTGCCCAAGGGCTTGACTGGATCGCACGGATCGGGCGCGAACTGGGTGTCCCGACCACGACCGACATCCACGAGGTTGGGCACGCCGAACCCGCCGCGGCTGTGATCGACCTCCTGCAAATCCCCGCCTTTTTGTGCCGGCAGACGGACCTGCTGATCGCGGCCGGCTCAGCCGCGGCGAAGCACGGTCGCGCGGTGAACGTGAAGAAGGGGCAGTTCGTGTCGCCCGGCGAGATGGCCGGTCCCCTGGGCAAACTGGCCGAGGCCGGATGCACGAATGTCATGCTGACGGAGCGCGGCACGTTCTTCGGCTATGGCCGCCTTGTCAACGACTTTCTGGGCGTCGCGGAGATGATGGAACTCGCTGCGCCGGCCCTCGCCGGTGCGAAGAGCGGCAATGTGCCCGTTTGCTTTGACTGCACGCACTCCACACAGCGTCCGGGCAGGGGCGAGGGTGGGAAGGTGACGGGGGGCGAGCCGCGGTTTGCCCCCTTGCTCGCCCGCGCAGCGACGGCGATCGGCGTCCACGCCCTGTTCATCGAGTGCCACCCGGAGCCAGCGAAGGCCCTTTCGGACGCGGCAACGATGCTGCGGCTGGCGGACATGCCGCGGGTGCTGGCGGAGGTCGCGGCGGTGAGGAAATCCCTTTCCTGAACGCCATTTGTTCACGGTCAACCTATGCTTGGGGCTTGCCGAGAGCCGCCTCAAAACCCAATCGCCACGAGACGCCTGAGGGCGTTTCGACGGTCGCGTTCGTCTCTCTGGGCTGCCCCAAGAACCTGGTGGACTCCGAGAAGATGCTCGGCCTGCTCGCCGAGGACGGCCTCGCGGTGGTCGCGGCGGATGCCGAGCATGGCGGGGCGGACGCGATCGTCATCAACACCTGCGGCTTCCTGGAGGCGAGCAAGGCCGAGTCGCTGGAAGTGATTCACGACGCCATACGCGCCAAGGCCGAGGGGCGCGTGCGTCGGGTCGTCGTCGCCGGGTGCCTGGTGCAGCGCCACCGCGCCAAGTTGCTCGAATGGGCACCGGGCATCGATGCGCTGGTGGGCGTGTTTGATCGCGACAAGATCGTGGAGGCCGTGCGCGGCGGGAGCGCGGGCGAGCGCACCAAACTCGATTCGGCGGATTCGCCCAAGTACTGGATCGCGGGCAACGCGCTCGTCGCCGCCAAGGCGCGCGGGCTCAACACCACGGGCCTGACCGTCAACGGCAAGGACGGGACGGGCATCGGCTACTTCGAGGACGACTCGGCAAGGCTCCGGATCACGCCGCGCCACTACGCGTACCTGCGCGTGAGCGAGGGGTGCAACCAGAACTGCGCGTTCTGCACGATCCCCTCGATCCGCGGCAAGATGCGCTCCAAGCCGCTGGACCGCGTGAGCGCGGAGGCGCGGGAGTTGCTGGCCGATGGCGCTTTCGAGTTGAACCTGATCGGTCAGGACACGACGAGTTACGGCGACGACATCGGCATGGGGATGAAGGCGGGCGGGACGGGTGGATTGCCGGCGATGCTGCGCGCAGTCTCGGGCGCGATCGACGATGCGGGTGGCGGCGGCTGGGCTCGCCTCATGTACGCGTACCCGTCGAACTTCTCGGATGCCTGCATCGACGCGATCGCGGAACTGAGTTGGCTGGAGCGCAAGGGGGGAAGGGGCGGATTTGTGCTGCCCTATATCGATATCCCGCTCCAACACGCCTCGGACAAGATGCTCACGGCGATGCGCCGCAACGTAACGGCGCGGCACCAGCGCGACCTGCTGCTGCGCCTGCGCGAGCGCATCCCCGGCATCGCGATCCGCACCACGTTCATCTCCGGCTTCCCAGGCGAGACCGAGGCCGACCACCGCCAACTCCTCGAGTTCGTGGGCGAGATGGGCTTTGAGAACATGGGCGTGTTCGAGTATTCCCACGAGGAGGGAACGGTTGCGGGCACGATGGAGGAGGATCCGAGCCTCGCCGTGAGCGCGGAGGACAAGTCGCGCCGCCGCTCGGAACTCATGGAACTCCAGCAGGGTGTAGCGTTTGCACGGAACGCTGCGATCGCCGCGGAGTTTGAAGAGGACCGCCCGGGCGAGGGTGGGCGGAAACTCGATGTGCTGATTGATCAGGTGACGAGGACCAAGGGGCGCAAGACCGCGGGCGTGACCCAGGGCGGCAACCTCTACATCGGCCGGACCTACTTCCAGGCCCCGCAGGTGGACGGCGTGACGTTCGTGCATTCCTCCAAGGACCACGCCCCCGGCGAACTTATCCGGTGCGTGGTCGTGGCCAGCGACGGGTACGACCTTGTGGCCCGGCCGGTGGATGAACTGGAGAAGCGGGTTGGGCTGAAGGTGCTCGCACGCCCGGGATGAGCGAAGCGAATCCCGTGGATTCGCCTTGTGCGTATCTCGACGCGGATCCCGCCCGCCACTACATCGTTCGCAACACTTGCCGCTGGTGGTCGCACCAAGTCGCCGCACCCTCGCGCTCATGATCCAGAATGTAGTTGAGAGCGCTCGCAAAATGCTCGGCGTCACGGATCAAGCGATGGCCACAGCGTGCCGCCCAGACGGCTCCTGGCAGTTCGGCGCGTAGCGCGTGGGAGGAATGACGCTTCAAGCGACCCACTTCCCTCCCGAGCCCTCTCAGAGAGGCCCGTATCAGAACATGCGTGTGGGTCCGACCGACCGCCATTGCCGCCGCCTCTATTCCAGACTATTCTGCTTTGAATTTTAGCGCGCCCAACGCTGCTCGCATCTGGCCCTTGAGGAGGTACACGGGCTGCTGCTTGACTATCCGTCGTGCGTGGAGCCAGAGTCCGGCGTGCTCGCCAGTTGGGGGAGGATCTTTGTAGTTGCCGGAAGAGTGGATTCTGTGGCCGCGGCTCCTAAACCCCCGCGGATCGCCGGGGAGCCAGACCCCGAACGTCGACCAATAGGCGTGGATCCATTTGTCGGTCGAGGCCATCGAGGGCAGTTTACCGCCTTTGTGCAGGTTTCGCTGCGCTCAGGCGGGGCGTAGGCACCTGTTCACAATCTACAGGATTCGCCTCGCTCCGCTCCGCTCATCCTGGGCGTGAAACCTTGCCGATAGACCCCGCGATGCTGCGCCATGGACAGGTCGTCGTGCTGTGCGTGCTCGCCCTGCTCACCCTCGGCGTGGTCATGGTCAACTCCGCCGGGATGAGCGTGGACCCCCAGGAGGCCGTCACGCTCGAGTCCATCCTTTTCTCGCGTTCCACGGTCTATATGGCCTTGGCGGTGCTTGCGATGGGTCTGTGCGCGGCCTTCCCGATTCGCCGCGTCTTGCCCGGGTCATGGCTGGCCGAGGCCGGCAGCACCCCCGTCGAGAATGGCCCGGAGGGCCTTCTGGTCTCGGGCGAGTTCGCCAAGCGGCTCGTCCGGACGATCCTGGGCCTGTGGCCGATGTGGCTGGTCGTCCTGGCGGTGCTCGGGACGCTCGCGACGGTGTATCTCCCGGGCATCGGACGGACGGTCAACGGCTCGGCAAGGTGGATCAGCCTTCCCGCGCCGGGCCTCGAGTCGATCCAGCCGAGCGAACTGGCGAAGTGGGCGATGGTGGCGATCCTCGCTTGGTACGGCGCGGCCTCGATGCACCGGATGCACCGCTTCTGGCGGGGCCTGCTGCCGGGGCTGGCCGCGGCGGGCGCGCTGGCGGGTTTCATCGTCGTAGAGGACCTGGGCACGGGCGTTCTGCTGGGGATGGTGGCGTGCGTGATGCTGGTCGCGGCGGGCGCGAAGGTGTGGCAGATCGCGGTGCTCGCGCCCGCGCCGCTGACGCTCGTGGCGCTTGCGATCTCGTCGAGCCAGTACCGGCGTGACCGGCTGCTGGCGTTCCTGGACCCCTACGCCGATGCCGACGGGATCGGCTATCACATGATCCAGTCGATGGTCGCGGTCGCCAACGGCGACCTCGCGGGGCGTGGCCTGGGGCACGGCCTCCAGAAGTTCGGATACCTCCCGGAGGACCGGACGGACTTTCTGTTCGCGATCATCTGTGAGGAGTTAGGGGTTGCGGGCGCGCTGATGGTGGTGGCGCTCTACGGCGGAATGCTGTTCTCGTGCTGGACGATCATCAGCCGCGAGCGGGCGGCGATGCTGAAACTGCTGGGGCTGGGCGTGGTGGCGACGGTGGGCATCCAGGCGCTCATCAACCTCGCGGTGGTGACGGGGCTTGGCCCGACCAAGGGGATCGCCCTGCCGCTGCTGTCCAGCGGCGGGACGGGGTGGATTCTCACGGCCGCTTCGCTGGGGCTGATCGTGGCGATGGATCGGACGCAGGACGGCTGGAAGCCGGTGGGAAGGCGGATGTCGGAAGCGGGATGTCGGATCGCGGATGTGGGATGTGGGATGTCGGAAGCAGGCTCACCCTCTCAACTCATCACCGTTGCACCCGCGCACGTCCCGATGAAACCCGATGACCACACAAGGTGGGCTCCGCCGAGCCTGTTTGCGGCGATACCTCTGGTGCAAACGATCGAACAGGTTTGCGCCGGATCGGAGGCAACGGCCGATGCGAGCCCGAGCGGCAGCACTCCGTTTGAGGTTGATGAGAACCAGGGCTTGCTCTTCGCAGGCGAGCCATCGGCAGAGGTTTACGTCCCCGCTCCAAGCGTCAGAGCCCCGAGCGCGAGCGAGTGGGTTCAAGGTTGCGCGTGACACTCGCGGCTTTGCCGCGGCGCCCTCCCTGACGGTCGGGCTGCTTACATGTCCACACACTCCTTCATCTTCGCGGGTGGCGGCACGGGGGGGCACTTGTACCCCGGCCTTGCAATCGGCGCGGAGTTGCAAGCGCTCGCAGCGGCGGATGGGGGCGGCACGGCGGGATGCCTGTACGTCTGCTCGAATCGTCCGCTTGACGCCAAGATTCTGGCCGCGGCGGGCGTCGCGTTCGTCCCAAGCCCGTCAAGCCCTTTGGCGTTGCGGCCGCGCGGGATCGTCAGATTTCTGCGGACGTGGGGGCGGAGCGTGCGAGAGGCGCGTGCGGTGATCCGGGGCGAGCGCGAGAAACACGGAACAGTGACGGTCGTGGCGATGGGCGGGTTTGTCGCCGCGCCGGTGGTGCAGGCGGCGCGGGCCGAGCGCGTGCGCATCCTGCTGGTAAACCTCGATGCCGTTCCGGGCAAGGCCAACCGGCTCATCGCGCGCCACGCGCTGCGCAAGCCCCTGGGCCTTGGCGCGTTCAGCGCCGCGAGTGTGGACGCTCGCTTCGCGCGTGGTTGGATTACGATTCCGCCGATCGTACGGCGCGAGGTCTTGAGGCCGCGGGATCGCGCGGCGTGCTGTACACGGCTTGGGCTTGACCCGTCCCGCCCCGTGCTGTTGGTCACCGGTGGGAGCCAGGGCGCACGGTCGCTCAACGAGTTTGTGACGGGCTTTGCGCGATCCGAGTCGGGCAATGCGGTTCTGCGTGCCGGGGGTTGGCAGGTGCTGCACCAGACGGGCAAGGACGCGGACGGTGAGGCCGCGGCGGTGTATCGCGATTCCGGGATCGGCGCGGTAACCCGCGCATTCACTGAGCAGATGGGGGACTGGTGGGGCGCGGCGGGCAAGGGAGGGGGCGGTGGACTCGCGATCGCGCGATCGGGTGCGGGCAATGTCGCCGAGGTCTGGGCGACAAGCACGCCGACGCTCTTTCTGCCCTACCCGTTCCACAAAGACGACCACCAGAAGCACAACGCGCGGCCGCTGGTCGATGCGGGCGGGGCAATAGTCTGCACCGACCATGTGTCATCGGCAGCCAACCTGCGGGAACACTCGGGCACACTGGCCGAACTGCTGGGCGATCCCGCCCGGCGCGAGTCGATGCGGAACGCACTCGCAGCCCTTGGCCCGGCGGACGGGGCAGCGCGGGTGGCGAGGGTGTTATGGGATGCACGGGAGGTGTGAGAAGGGGATTTTGGATGGGGGATGTTGGATTTTGGATCGGGGGGCAGGTCATGGTTTAGACTTGTGGCATGACCGCACGCGGGCAGAACGACACACCGGCATCGAACGCGCAGGCGGGCGCGGGGAAGGCCCGTCAGGACTGCGTCCTTCTGCACGCGAGCGGGGGCGCGACGGTGCCGACGGACCTGCTGGCGTCGCTGGCCAAGCGAATCCCGCACATCACGACGCATTCCGACTCGTACCGTGCTTTCGCGGAGGTGTGCGCTCTGGCAAAAGGTCGGGGCGGGGAGCTTGTCTCAACTGTCGTGCTGGTGCTGGTCGACCCGGTCGCGATCGGCGATGCCGAGGAACTTGTCGATGAACTGCGGATGCACGCCCCGACGGTCGCGGTGTGGTGGTACGCGCAGAAGGACGGACGTTCCCTCCGCAAACTTGGTCCCGGGGAGCGTGCGCCATGGACGGCCCAACGCCCTGCGGACAACCCACTCGCCCCGCCTGTGATTGCCGAGCGGCGTGCCACGCCGGGGATATCCGGTATCACGGGCAGGATGCCCGTGCCACAGGTGCCATTCCGCGCGTCCAGCAAACCCGTTGCGCGCGCGAACGAGCCACCCCGCGTCGTCGTACGGCCCAATGGGCCAAGCCGCGGCCTGCGGCTGGTGGGGAAGGAGCAGGTTGAACGAGAAGGGGCATCGGCGCATCTCAGTCCCGAGCGAATGCGGGTGGGCGTCGCGTGCGAACCCGTCGCTGGCGCTCCGGGCTCTGAAGAGGCGGATCAGAGGCGTGTGCCGCTGTTGACGGAAGAGGAACTGCGGATGTTGCTGTCGGACGATGTGATCCCCCCCGCTCCTGCAACCCCGATTCTGCCGGCAAGCGGCGGTGACCGGAGCCGGAGTTGATGATCCCTTCCGTCCCAACCAACACGAGCGACTCCGAGGGAGCCTCGCCGAGCGTGCGCGTGGTGCTGGTCGGACGGAGCGAGTTGGAGCGGCCGCTGCGCCGGCTGAGGGAGGTGGAACTGATCCGCGCCCGGAGCGCCTTGGGCGCGATCGGTGAGGTTGCCAACCCGATTGATTTGGAATCGGAGGGTGGGCCTGCGCGCACGGTGGTGCTGGTCGCGCCGGGTGTTGTGGCTGCTCAACGCGAACAGGCGTTCGCCGATAGTGTGAAGCGGGTTGATCGAGCGGCCCGCATCTTCGCGATTGGTGATGCGCCTCAGAACGGCGCCCCGCCCCCTCACCACGCGCCGTACGACGGCACGGTGGCCGCGGATGCCGCCGATACCCGGGACCTGCTCTCGCGGCTGCTCTCCGAGGTGGCCCCGCTCTCCGAGGTGGCCCCGCTCTCCGAGGTGGCCCCGCTCTCCGAGGTGGCCCCGCTCTCCAGAGCGGGGTCTGAGATTGCTGTTCCCAACCCGCAAGTTTCTCATGAAATCGTGATCGCCATGCTGCGCGGCACCGATCCCATCGAGATCGCGATGGTCGGCGTGCGGAAACGGCTGGGAGTCGCCAACGCGGCGTTCGTGAAGGCCGCGCGGTCCCACGGGCAGGGTGCGTCTGCCACGCTAGCACCGCCCACCGGCGGCGTGCCCGTGAAGATGGATGACAGGCTCCTGGGCTACCTGGTCGCGCCGCGCGCGGAGCGGGCGGCGGTCGAGGCAGAGGCCGCAGCGCTCGCCCTGTGGGTCGCGCTCGCTGCCCAGCAGGACCAACTCAAGCGCGCGGCGTTCACCGACGAGTTGACGGGCGCGTGGAACCGGCGCTACTTCAGCCGCTTCCTTGGCGCGGCGATCGAGAAGGCCCGCGCAGCGCGCCACTCCGTCGCGGTGTTGTACTTCGACCTCGACAACTTCAAGACCTACAACGACCGGTATGGGCACTCCGCCGGCGATGAGATTCTCGTCGAGACCGTCAAACTGCTCAGCAGCGTTATCCGTCCGTCGGATCGTGTGTGCCGGATCGGCGGCGATGAGTTCGCCGTGATCTTCTATGACCCCACCGGCCCGCGCGACCACATGCCACCCGGTCAGGGGCAGGCGCCATCAGAGATCGGGCCGATCGCGCTTCGGTTCCAGCGCCAGATCTGCGAGCACCGTTTCCCCAAGCTCGCCGGCGGCGCGGGCGGCGCTCCGGGCACGCTCACCATCTCGGCGGGGATGGCCGCGTTCCCGTGGGACGGCGCCACCGCGCAGTCCCTGCTCGACAAGGCCGACGAGCTCGCCCTCCGCAGCAAGCAGCAGGGTAAGAATGCCATGACCCTCGGGCCCGGCGCGGAGCGTGTGTGCAGGATCAGCCCCGAGGCCTGAGCGGCAACGGCCTTGTCAAAGGTCGCACGCGCCGATCGTCACGGCGGTGGTTCAGGCTCGCGGCTCATCCCCGGGCGGGCAGCACCTCTTCCCGGAACTGGTATTCGACGCCGCGGCGTTTGTGCTCGTCGAGCACCCGCCCCACGAGGGCTTCATCGGGGCCGAGCAGCTCGGGCACGATCACGCCCGTCTGGCGGATCTCACCTGCCGCGAGCATTCTCGCGACGATCGTGCAGGGGAAGGCGGTCGTCCTCGCCATGCTCGTGCAGCGGCTCGCTTTGTCGTAGCGGTCAGACAGGTCCCACCGCATCCGCACGCGCTTGCCATGCTTCACACCGTCGGCGATCACGCGCATCACCGTCAGGTCCTCCTCACCCGGCGCGTACGTCCACATTGGGAAGAGCAGCCTGGCCATGAGGTCGCGCGGGCGAACCTTGCCGGTGCCGCCGCCGGCCAACCCCACCTCAACCGCTTCCTCCGAGAACAGCCCGGTCTCGCGCAGCACCCGCATCAACTCAATGTGCCCCGGATACCGGAGCGTCTTCTCCTTCATCATGGGCACGCGGCCCAAGTGCGTCGCCGCGAGGCTCCGAAGGCCGTCGGTATTGAACGCCTCCAGAGTTCCCACGCCGTCAAACTCCATGAGTTCCGGCTCGCTCAGCGCGGTGCGCACAACCACATCGCCGTGCTCGACCAGGCGCGCCGGGCGCGTGTACTCCTCCACCACATCCGCAGGGCTGAACGCGGCCTTGTACTGATACGGCCAGCGCCGCTCGACTGGCAGGCCGCCCACATAGATCTCGATGCTCTCGCACGGGTGGAGCATCGCCGCGGCGTGCCCGGCCAGCAGGTGGCTCATCCCCGGGGCGACGCCCATGTCCACAACCGCTGTCACCCCCCGCTCCTTCGCGAGCGAGTCGAGGTCGAGCGCGTCCTCGCCCATGAACGAGATGTCGGCGTAAGGCTTGTTGGCTTCGATGACGGCGCGAAGGGCGCTGAACGCGATGCGCGAGGCCAGAGCGCCCAGGACAATGTCAAACGGTGCGACCAGACCCTTGATCGTCGCGGGGTCTGAGAGATCGGCCGTCAGCGTGCGGACGGTGAGGCCGTCGTGTTTGCACCGCTCCGCCACGCGGGACAGGGCGTCGGCGCGCGAGTCGGCGATGGTGACGGCAAAGTCGGGCGCGAGGTCGAGGGCCATGACGGATCCGACCATGCCGGCGCCGAGAACGATCGCTGAGGGAAGAGGCATGGGGGGAGTTTAGGGGATGCCGGAAGTCGGAAGTCGGAAGTAAACATGATCTAAGCCCGGAGCGCCCCTCATACGCGAGGGGCTGGCCGGGCCTGCGCCCAAGGGACTCAAGGAGGTGCCGGAAGGGGGCCCATCGTCTGGCTTCATCGATCAGCAAGGGCGCAACCCGTCGTTTGCGCTCCGGGCTCTGATAGGTCGCGCTTCATTTCTGATTCGCTCCGATCCCCGCCTCCCCAATCCCCGTGCCCACAAACTCGAACCAGTTGACATTGAAGAGCGAGCCCTTGCCCGCGCCGCGAAAGACCAGGAACAGGTCCATGGTCCCGCCGGCCCGCGCGTCCTCGCCGATCGGTGCCTCGATGGTCGTCCACTCCTGCCATCCACCCGTGTTGGCGACGGGCACCGCGGCGATCAGCGTGCCGTCCGGGGCGCCGAGCCGAACCTCAATGCTGCCACCCGCGGTGTCCGATGCCACGCGGAAGCGGAGCGCGTCGATGTTCAGCAGATTCACCGGCGCGTAACTCGCCCAGTCGCCGTCTTCAATGAACGCGCACGCGGCACCCTTTCCACCGCCGGCCGCGTCCTCGCACTTCTCGATCACGATGCCTCGGTGGGTGGAGAAGTGTTCCGCCTGCTTGCGGCGGGGCTGGAGGACCACCTGCGCCCGGGCGGTAAGAGCCGATACTCCGGGACCGCCGAGGTCCGTGTATGTGGCGCTGATCACCGTGAAGATGTTGGCCCCTGCGGTGTGCCCCCCACCTCCTACCCCGTTCCCCACCCCGCTCTGGAGAGCGGGGCCACCCTCCTGATGCTCGGGCGCTTCCGATGCGTCAACTACGAGCCGCACGACCCCGACGGGTTCGTGCAACTGGAGCGCCGGGTGCGCGTGTGTGTCGTGCCCCAGGAGCGGCTGAAGCACCAGCCTCTCGCCGTCGCGCGACGGATCGAATGCGCCGTCCTCTTCGTCCTCGATGTTGACGCGAAACCCCACGCTCTCGCCGATGTCGGCAATACCACCATCGGGAGGCCAAGTGAACCGGAGGATGGGCGCGGAGTTGCCGGCGACGATGGGGATGTTGGCGACTGAGGCGCTGGCCAGGCCACGCCGGCGATCGGTCACGGTGAGGCGCGCGGTGCGGTCGCCAGGCTTCGGGTACACGAACTCGGCATCGCGCTCGCGCGAGTCGATCACTCCGTCGCCGTCAAAGTCCCAGGCAAGATCAATCTCCGATCCCGCGTTGCGAGATCCTGAGCCCGCGCCGGAGAACCCCACACGCAGCGGCACCGGGCCGTCGGTGCGCGAGGCCGTCGCTCTCGCGACCGGCGGACGCACGCCGTCGCGGTAATGCTCGATGCGGAAGATCGTCGAGTCCGGGTTCCCACCGCCAAAGCCCGTGCCCCACTCGATGCCGTAGAGGCAGCCGTCTGGGCCGAGCTCCAGGTCCATCGGGCGCGTGAACGTCGTGCCGCTCATAAACGGCTCGACGCAGAGGATTTCCCCATCGTCATCGAAGCGAACGACCTTGATCCAGTTGCGCGTCCACTCGTAGATGAACAGCGCGCCATCGAAGGAGGCGGGCAAGCGGAAGGGGCTGCCGGCGGCAGCGCGGTAGGCGTACATCGGGCCGGCCATCGCGGTGCGCCCGCCCTCGCCGATCCATGGGAACTCCTTGGATTCGGCGTAGGGGTACGAGATCCACGCGGGCTTGGCGGGCGGCAACTCGCGCGAGCCGGTGTTGTGCGGCGAGTCGTTCACGGGCGCGGCCGGATCGAACGCTGCTCCGCTGGTCGAAGTCTCAAAGTCAATCTCGCTGTAGGGCTTGTTGTCCGCGATCAGCAGCGGCCAGCCGAAGTTCCCGGGTTGACTGGTGCGGTTGAACTCGTCGTGCCCCGCCGGGCCGCGCCCATCCTTTGGCTCGCTCGCATCGGGCCCGACATCGCCCCAGTACAGCACGCCGTTGCGGTCGATGCTGATCCGAAAGGGGTTGCGGCAGCCCATCGCGTAGATTTCCGGTCTGCCTGCGCTCCCGTCGCGCGGGAACAGGTTGCCATCGGGGAGGTCGTAACCCCCATCCGCACGCGGGCGGATGCGGAGGACTTTGCCGCGGAGATCGTGGGTATTTGCGGACGTGGCGCGGGCGTCCCACGGCGCACGCCCCGGCCGCCCGTCGATGGGCGCGTAGCCGTCGGAGGCGAAGGGGTTCACGTTGTCGCCGGTGGAGATGTACAGGCAGCCATCGGGTCCGAAGGCGAGCGACCCGCCGGAGTGGCAGCACTCCAGGCGCTGCGTCGGCACGGTGAGCAGGACGCGCTCGCTCGCCGGGTCAAGCGCATCGCCCCTGAGCGTGAAGCGCGACAACCGCTGGACGGGCTCGCTCCCGCGCGGGGAGTAGAACACATACACCCAGTTGTTGTGCGCGAACCCCGGATCGTGCGTCACGCCCAGCAGGCCGTCCTCGATCTCGGTGGAGACCTCGACAAACCCGGCGGTTACGGTCGCTCGCGTGTCGGGCTTCCAGACCTTGATCGTTCCGGCGCGCTCGACGAACAGCACGCGCAGGTCGGGCAGCACGGTCAACTCCATCGGGTCGGATACATGCTCATCGAGGATGATTTTCTCGAAGCAAGACTCGACCGTGCCCGAGGCATCGCCGGGCAGCAGACCCGCGGCCCAGAGAATCCCGCCCCTGAGATGCTCGAGGAACGCCGGCTCGGCGAACGACCCGGACGTGTGTCCCAGACCGGTGTAGAACGAGCGCCCGCCGTCAAACTCGTGGCACCACGCGATCGGGTGGTCGAGCCTGCCGCCTTCCATCGCCGCGCCCTGGTACGACGGCTCATCGAGGCTCATCAGGACGTGGACCTTGCCGCGGGGGCTGGCGGTGTAGTCGTACCACTCGTCGGTGCGGGTCCAGCGCGCGGGCAGGTGCGATGTCGCGGGGTGGACGCGGTCTGAGACAAGAATCATCGCTTCCTGAACCGCGGGATGCGACTTGAAGTACGCCCCGACCAACCGGCCGTACCACGGCCAGTCGTACTCGGTGTCGGCCGCGGCGTGAACGCCGACAAATCCGCCGCCGGCGCGGATGAAGGACTCCATCGCTGCCTGCTGGGCATCGTCCAGGATGTCGCCTGTGGTGCTGAGGAAGACGATGGCGCGGTAGTTTTTCAGGTTGTCGGCGGTGAAGGCCGACGGGTCGTCGGTGGGGTCAACGCCGAATGCGCCGTGTTCTCCCAGTTTCACAATCGCCTGAGCCCCGGCGATGATCGAGTCGTGCCGGTAGCCCGTGGTGCGTGTGAAGAGCAGGATGCGCGGCTCGTCGGCGGCGGCGAGGCGCGAAAATTCACAGGCCAAACAGCCGCAGGCGAATACGAGCCAGATTCGGTTCATGCGTTTGGCGTTGATAAAGCGCGTTATGGTGAAGGGCAACCTTGCAGTTGACAAGCCCGTCGGGGCACAGTAGACTCGAAGACGAACCGGTCCAGCGAACCGGTCCAGCGAACCGGTCCAGCGAACCGGTCCAGCGAACCGGTCCAGCGAACCGGTCCAGCGAACCGGTCCAGCGAACCGGTCCAGCGAACCGGTCCAGCGA
>Ga0163152_10002919_pt1 | contig 23171 bp, 13 predicted proteins | sample OliLakLV19MP8IB2_FD_148635 | JGI IMG/M metagenome (GOLD analysis project Ga0163152, IMG submission 148635) | Freshwater microbial mat bacterial communities from Lake Vanda, McMurdo Dry Valleys, Antarctica - Oligotrophic Lake LV.19.MP8.IB-2 | ecosystem: Environmental > Aquatic > Freshwater >...
GATGGCGTAGCTCCGGCGCCGGAGGCGCCGCGCCGCCCGTCAGGCGGCGAGGAGGGGGAGGCCGCGTGTCGCGGCCGACGCGGGGGAGGGTCCGCCTCCCCCGCCAACAAGGACTCAGCGCGGGCCAAGCCTCACGCGTCGGGTTGCGGGCATCGCCCGCGCTGAGAGACCGAGAAAACATCGATCATACGGTCTCTCCTACCTCGTTGGCGCCGCGCGAAACTGCGCGCGGCGCGCAGAGGGGTCGAATTCTTCTCACCCTCTGAGCGCTGCCTGGCGCGGCGTCTCGATCGCCAGCGTGCGGTCGCCGAATAGCATGAGGTCGAGAACCAGTCCTGCTGCGATCAAAGCCCAGGTCCGGCTGTGCTCTTCCCTTGGGACATCGCAATCCCTCGGGAGATTCCTACTCCCGGACTCACTACGAGCGCTCAGGCGCGCGCGAGCGCCGGCAGCGGATCTCGCAACCGACGCAGCCCGGTCACGATCAAGTACGCTGCGAGCACGAGGAGCATCAGGGCCGCGACGCCGTTCGCCAGCTTGACGTCGAAGCCCTGGCACTCGCGCAGGTTCACCACGGCCAGCGCTCCCAGCGCCCAGATCGTGATCGTGAACAGGAACGCGGCCGGCCACACCACGAAGCTCGTGCGCTTGCCTTCCTGTCGCAGCCACACGACGATCGAGACGAGCGACAGCGCGGCGAGCAACTGGTTGCTGGCGCCGAACAGCGCCCAGTAGCGCACGTAGCTGCCCTCGCCGCTGTATGCGATGAACAGGGCAGCAGGCAGGATCGTCAGTACCGTCCCCGTGATCGCTCCGGCCACCCCCTTCCAGCCGGTCAGCTCCTGGATCAGGTAGCGGCCCAGCCGCGTGGCGACGTCGAGCGTGTCGAACACGAACGTCGAGAACGCCATCGCGCCGAACGTGATCGCGAACGCGAGGTTCTCGGGGCCGACGATCAGGGTCAGGAACTGGCCGATCCCGTTGCCGTAGATCGTGCCCGGCTTCAGCGGGCGCCCGCTGGCGTCCACCAACTGGTCCTGCGCGAAGATCACGACGGTGACGACGGCGATCAGCGCCACGAACGCCTCGGCCAGCATCGCGCCGAAGCCGACGGCGCGCGTGTGCGATTCGCGGTCGATCTGCTTGCTGGTCGTGCCGCTGCACACGAGACCGTGGAAACCGGAACACGCTCCGCACGCGATCGTCACGAACAGGAACGGGAACAGCGTCCCGGCCGGTTTGCCCGTGTCCCAGGTCTTGAACGCCGGTTGCTGGATCTCGTAGCCGCCGAAGAGGATCCCGATCACACCCAGCGCGAGCGCCGAGTAGAGGATGAATCCGCCCAGGTACCCGCGCGGCTGCAGCAGCGCCCATACGGGCACGACGGACGCGACACCGCAGTAGGCCAGGATCAAAAGGCCCCATTCGACCGGCCCGAGCACGAACCAGTGCGATGCGTGCGTGCCGAACCAGGCCAGCGCAAAGGCCGCCGGCACGAAGGTGACCGTGACGAGCCACAGCGGCGGCTTCAGGAAGCGCTGCACGAGACCGAGCAGCAGGGAGAGACCCAGGTAGAAGATGCTCGCCGCCGCGACGGCGCCGCCCGGGTCGAACCGCACGCCGGTGCCTTCGAGCTCGCCAGTGCCGAGCGAGGAGCCTGCAAGCAGCTCCCGGGTTCCGTGCGAGGAGCCTGCAAGCAGCTCCTCCGTCCCTCTTGCGAAGCTGCCGGCGGTGATGTCGGTGAACGCGACGATCACGTAGATCAGCGCGAGCCAGATGAACGCCATCATCGCTCGGCCGGCGGGCGAGCCGAGCCGTTCGCGCGCGATCTCGGCGATCGAGCAGCCGCCGTGGCGCACGCTCGCGACGAGCGTCGTGAAGTCGTGCATCGCGCCGATGAAGACGACGCCCAGGCCGATCCACAGGAGCGACGGGAGCCAGCCGAAGGCCTGGCAGGCCAGGATCGGGCCGGCGATCGGCCCGGCCGCCGCGATCGCCGAGAAGTGCTGCGCGAACAGGTAGAAGCGCGGCGTCGGCTCGTAATCGCGACCGTCGCGCTTCTCGTGCGCGGGAGTGCGGCGCGCGTCGTCCAGGCCGAGCTGCCGCGCGACGTAACGCCCGTAAAGGCGATAACCGAGGGCGAGAAGAACCAGGAACGCGAGCGCGAGGACCGTCAGGTTCATCCGGTTCAGCGCTCGATCGGCACCACCACCACGTTGCAGGGACCGTGGACGATCACGTCACGCGACACCGAGCCGTTCCAGAGGCGCTCGAGACCCTGACGCTGGTGCGTGCCGACGACGATCACGTCGCTCTGCTCCTCGACCGCGACCTGCGTCAGGTGCGGAGCGACCTTGCCCAGGCCGCCGACGATGCGCAGCTTCACGTCGAGGTCGGGTGCCACGGAGGCGATGTGCGCGCGCAGCTCGCTGTCCAGGACGCGCGCCACGTCCTCGTCGGCCGTGCCGATCGACATGCCCTTCTGCTTGAAGCGTTCGCGCGCTTCGGGCGGCCAGAAGACGTGGCAGGCCGTGACCTCGACCGGCGCCACGCTCGCAAAGCCGCGGATCCACTCGAGCGCCGCGTCGGAGGTCGGCGACTGGTCGACGCCGGCCAGGATGCGCAGCGGCCGCTCGCCCGAGCTCCAGGCGCGGAACGGATCCGCTTGCCGCACGACCAGCACGGGGTGCCTCGCCATGCGCGCGACCTGGTCGGCCGTGCGGCCCAGTCGGATGCGGCTTTCCCCGCGTTTTCCCAGGGCGGTCACGACGATCAGCTCGGCGAAGGCCGACTCGGCGCTCTCGACGAGCGTCTCGGCCGGACGGCCCGCGATGACGATGCACTCGATCGGCGCGAGCGCGCGCAAGGGCGCCGCTTCCGCTTCCAGTTGCGCGAGCAGGCGGCGCTCCTCGGCCTCGAAGAACGCGGTCACGCGCGCAGCCGGGCGGTGCGTCAGCACTGCGTCCGCGCCGGGGATGTCGAGCACGTGCACGAACCGCACGGACGTGCGCCGCACGCGCGCGACGTGCGCCGCCGCGAAGAGGGCGGACCGCGACGCGGGCGAGAGATCGGTTCCGCACAGGATCGTCATGGCTACTTGGTTCCCGGACCTTCCGGTTTCGGACCGTCACCAGGGGGCGGCCGCATGACGCGGGCTCGGATCACGGACGCTACCACGGCCACGAGCAGGATCCCGCCGACGACGCCCAGCGCGACCGCGATCGGGATCTTGTGCTCCTCGGGCAGCAGCATCTTGACCCCGACGAAGATCAGGATCCCGGACAGCCCCGTTTTCAGGTAGTGCAGGTACTTGAGCAGGCCGCCGACCGCGAAGAACAGACTGCGCAGGCCCAGGATTGCGAAGATGTTCGAGGTGTAGACCACGAACAAGTTCTGCGAGATGCCCAGCGCCGCCGGGACGGAATCGAGCGCGAACAGGACGTCGGTCGTCTCGACCACGAGCAGCGCCAGGAAGAGCGGCGTGGCAAAGGTCCGCGCGCCGATGCGCACGAGGAACTGTGAGCCGTGGAACTCGTTCGTGACCGGCAGGAAGCGACGCGCCAGCCGCAGCACGATGTTGCGCTCGGGGTCGAGCTCGTCGTCGTCCTTCTGGAACATCAGCTTGATGCCCGTGAGGATCAGGAGCCCGCCCAAGAGCCAGATCACCCAGTGGAAGCGCTGGATCGCCTCGATCCCCACCAGGAGGAACAGGGCGCGCATGATCATCGCGCCGAAGATGCCCCAGAAGAGCACGCGGTGCTGGCTCGCCGCCGGGATGGCGAAGTACCGGAAGATGACCAGGAAGACGAAGATGTTGTCGACCGAGAGCGCGTACTCGGTCAGGTAGCAGGTCAGGTACTCGAGCGACGGCAGGTGCTCGGCCGTGTTCGCCGGGTCGGCGCGGTAGACCGGATCGACCCAGATGCGGATCGCCACCGCGAACCCGAGGCCGAGGGCGATCCAGATCGACGTCCAGATCAGCGCCTCCTTGACGCTGACGACGTGCTGCTTCTTGTGGAAGACCCCCAGGTCGAGGGCCATCATGATCAGCACGACCGCCCCGAAGACGATCCACAGCGTTGCGTTCTCGAAGCCCATCCGTCCTCGTCAGCTATAGATGAGAAGCCGGATGCCGGGCGGCAGCCGCTTGGTCAGTCCCGCCAGGACGTGCCCGCGCAGGAGATGGTAGACGGCGCTGCGCTGCGTCGCGCCGATCATGATCGCCGTCACGCCCAACGCCTCCGCCGCGCGCAGGATGCCCTCGACCGCGTTGTAGGACACCGTCCAAACCGGAATCAACGTCATGCCCTCGATCTCGGCCGCCTGGGCCGCGCTGCGCAGGGCTTCGACGCCTTCCGATTTGGGCTGCCAGGCCCAGTCGCGCACGAAGAGGCCGGTCCGCTCTTCGACGTAGATCGCGTAGAGCGCCTTCCCTCCCCGACCCTTCTCGCGCGCGATGGCCTCGGAGATCAGGCCCGGGTTGGCCGAGCGCATCGCGATCATCGTGCTGGAGGGGTAGAGCTTCGCGATCGACTCGGCCTGCGTCAGGCTCAAGATTTCGAGCTCGTCGACCTGCTCGACCTCCTCCTCGGCACGCTCGACGCGCTGCGGGAAGATCTTGGCCAGCAGCGGGATCAGATACAGCCAGCTCGCGAACCACTTGCGGCGGGTCCCCACGGCCATGACGAGCCCGATGCCGACGAGGGTCGAGCCGTAGAGCGTGGCCTGGCCCTCGATGCGCAGCGTGACGATCCAGGCCACGAGCACGAGCGCCGTCGTGAACGCGCCGAGCCAGAACCGCGACCCGCGGTCGGCCGCCCTCCAGCGCACGACGTCCAGCCCCGCGGACGAGAGAAGGAACGCTCCCAGGAGACCGAATGCATACAGACCGGCGAGGGTCTGCATGTTCCCGTCGGAGAGCATGATGATGACGATCGGCACGACCGTCGCGACGAGGATCGCGAGCTGCGGCGTGCCGAACTTGCGGTTCCGCGCCGCGATCGCGGAGGGCATGAAGTTCTTCTCCGCCAGCGACAGGAACACGTGGTAGCAGCCGATGATCGCCGTGTTCGACGCCAGCAGCAGCAGCGACGAGCCCGTCAACACCACCGCGATCTTGAGCGGCAACCCGCCGTAGAGGCTGCCGATCTCGGAGATGAAGCGTTCCGAGTTCAGCGCCTTGAGCTCGACCGGCAGGAGCGCGATCGCGAGCAGGGTCAGCACCGGCGACGTCAGCAGCATCGACCCTACGACCAGCTTCATGCCGCGTCCCGCGGTCGCACGGATCGGTGTGCGCATCGCCGGGCTGAGCTGGCTGATGCTCTCCAACCCCGAGAACGCGAGCCACGCGGTCGAGAAGCCGATCAGGAACGTCTTGCCGTCCAGGTCCTTGGCCAACGCCACGGTCGACTGGATGAGCTCTGCCTCGCCGTCCCCCATCCGCCACAGGACCACGACCACGACCGCCAGGTTCACGCCGAACGCGGCGATCGCCATGAAGAGCGCCAGCGTCGCGCTCTCGCGGATCCCGATCGTGTTGACGATCGCCAGGACGAGAAGCGTCGCCGACGACATGGCCACGACGTGCTCGTCGAAAAACGGCCAGAGCGACGCCAGGTAGTGGATGCCCGAGACCGACGAGATCGCCGACGTCAGGAAGTACCCGATCGAGATCAAGAGACCACCGATCGCGCCCGCCATCGGCGTGAACGCCTGCGTGGCGATGCTGACCACGCCGCCGCCGTCGGGCGTGCGCCAGCAGATCTCGATGTACTTGAGGGCCAGCAGGATGAAGCCGGCCAAGCCGATCCACACGAAGAACGGCGCGACGTCCCCGACGCGCTCGTAGAGGATGCCGGGGACGTAGTAGACGGACGTCCCGATGTCGCAGAAGACGACGGCCCACACCAGGAGCGGCGTCAGCTGCCGCAGGCTGTGCTCGGCCGCGCCCGACGGCGGGGGTGTTTGCCCCGTGGGGAGGGCGGTGCTCACGCGAGGAGGCGCCTCGCGACCGCGACGTGGGAGCGCGGCGAGCCCTGCTCTGGCGGGCAAGGGGACATGGCTGGAAGCCGGGACGATAGCATCCGGAGCAGCCCGTCGAGGAACGCGAGCAAGTGGTGGGCCCCGCAGGACTCGAACCTGCGACCGAGCGATTATGAGTCGCCTGCTCTAACCGACTGAGCTAGGGGCCCGCGCGCTCCCGCGCGCGCCGGGCGCGCGCTTGAACCGCGCGCCCGATCTTACCGGGCGCGCGGGCGCGCGCCGAGCGCGCGCTCCGCGCGCGCGGGGGGGCTGTGCCCCGCTTCGGTGTGACGGGGGGGCGGCTAGACTGCGCGACCCGCCTTGGCCCTGATCCTGTGCGCATGCCCCCCACCGCTTTCCGAGTCGTTCCTTTTTTCCTCGTCGCTGCGTGCTCGAGCCCTGCGCGGGAGGCGGGGACGCGTCCGGATGACGTGCGGTTGCCGCCGCCGCTGGCGCGAGATCGCAGCGACGCTGTGGTCAGCAGCGGGGTGCAGCCTGCGGCGCAGAGTGCCGCACGGGTCATCGCGTTCGGGGACGAGCGGGCGGTCGAGGAGCTGCCGCGGTTCTTTCCGGAGACGACGTATGACGCGCGCGTGCCGAATCCGGATCGGTTGCTGCGGCAGCCGTTAGGGACGTTCACGGCGCATCACCATGAGATCTTGGGGGCGTTGCGCGCGATCGCGGCGGCGGCGCCGGATCGGGTGCGTGTTGTGCCGTTCGGGCATACGCATGAGGGGCGGGAGCTGGTGCAGGTCATCATTGCGTCGCCGGAGAACTTGCGGCGCATCGACGCGATCCGGGCGGACATGGCGAAGCTTGCGGATCCGCGCGGGAGCGATGCGGCGGCGATCGACGCGATCGTCGCGCGCACGCCGGCGATCGCGTGGCTCGGGTACAGCATCCACGGCGACGAGACGTCGGGCACGGATGCGTCGCTGGCGGTTGCGTACCACTTGGCGGCGGGCACGAGCGAGGATGTGACGGCGATCCTGCGCGACGCGGTCGTCGTGATCGATCCGTGCCAGAACCCGGATGGGCGTGAGCGCATTTTGGGGCTTTTCGAGCAGGGCTCGGGGTATGTGGCCGACCTGGATGCGTCCAGCATGCGGCGAGGGCGCTGGCCGTACGGGCGCGGGAACCACTACCTGTTCGACATGAACCGCGACTGGATGTGGGGCACGCAGCCGGAGACGCGCGCGCGGTGGGCGGCGATCCATGCGTGGCACCCGCAGCTGCTCGTCGACGTGCACGAGATGGGGTCGGGCGACACGTTCTTGTTCTATCCGGCGACGGATCCGCTCACGCCGCACTTCCCGGAGTTCACGAGGAAGTGGTGGCGGTCGTTCGGCGACGATCAGGCGGCGACGTTCGACCAGCACGGTTGGAGCTACTACACGCGCGAGTGGGCCGACTCGTGGTATCCGGGCTACACGGATTCGTGGGGCACGTTCCAAGGTGCGGTCGGGATCCTGTACGAGCAGGCGCGTTACGCCGGCGGCGCCGTGCGCCGGCCGTCGGGTGAGATCGCGACGTACCGCGAGGCCGTGAAGCGGCAGGCGACGGGCTCGCTCGCGAACGTCACGACGCTGGCGCGGAACCGCTCGGCGATCCTGCGCGACTACGTCGCCGCGAAGCAGCGCAACGTCGCGGCCGATGCGCCCGGCAACGACCGCGCGTTCGTGCTGCTGCCGGGTCGCCAGCCCGATCGCGAGCGCGATCTGGTCGACGCGCTCGTGACGCAGGGCGTCGAGGTGTTCCGCGCGCAGGCCGGGTGGAAGGCGAGCGAGGCGGAGACGACCGGCGGCGCGCGCGAGGAGCGCGAGATCCCCGCCGGCGCGATCGTCGTGCCGGCGCGGCAGCCCCTGTCGCCGCTCGTCCTGGCCTTCCTGGCGTTCGATCCGCGCTACGACGAGGCGGCGTTGAAGCGCGAGCGCAAGGAGCTCGAGCGCAAGGGTCGCTCGAAGGCCTATGACGTCTCGGCCTGGTCGCCGGCGCACACGTACGACCTCGACGCGCTGTGGTGCGCGATGCCGGCCGTCGAGCTCGCGCCCGTCACTGCGATGCCGGCCCAGCCGGCCGGCGTCGTGGCGCTGACGGACGCGAGCGCGCCGGTGTACGGCTGGATCGTCGACGGCGAGGCCGACGCGGCCGTCGCGTTCGCCGCGCACGCGCTCGAGTCGGGCCTCGTCGTGCAGATGTCCGACGAGCCGTTCCGCGCAGCGGGCCGCTCGTTCGCGCGCGGCTCCCTGCTCATGCGGCGCGTCGAGAACGGGCCCGACGTCGCGCAGAAAGTGGCCCAGGCCGCCGCGTCGAGCGGCGTGCAGGCGTTCGCCAGCGGCACGGCGCGCAGCGCCGACGAGGGGCCCGACCTGGGCGGACAGCATTTCACGCTGCTCGAGCGCCCGCGCGTCGCGCTGCTCTCGAACTCGCCGGTCGACACCGACGCGTTCGGGCACGTGTGGCACCTGCTCGACGCGCGGATCGGCGTCCCCTGCTCGCTCATCGACGCGCAGGGCTTCGGCTACGCCGACATGCGCCGCTACAACGTTCTCGTCGTCCCCGACGGCGGCGGCGACGTGCTGCGCGAGAATGCCGAGGACGTGCGCACGTGGGTGCGCGGCGGCGGGACGCTGATCACGTTCGGAGGCGCATCGGAGACGCTGTGCGATCCGGAGCTGAAGCTGTCGTCGGTGCGCCAGCGCTCGGCCGTGCTGGACGACCTGGGCGCGTACCGCCGCGCCGTGAAGCGCGAGCGCGAAGCCGGCACGACCGCGATCGACGAGGTCGCGCTGTGGGAAGGCCGCCCGCCGCCGAAGTCGTCCGGGGCCGAGCCGGACGAATCCAAGGAATCCAAGGAGCCGAAGGACCTGAAGGGCGACGAGGCCAAGGAGCACGATCGCTTCGCGTCGACGTTCTCGCCGCAGGGCGTGATCCTGCGCGGCGAAGTGAACCTCGACCCGTGGATCACTGTCGGCTGTCGCGCCGAATTGCCCGTGTTCCAGGAAGGCCGCGGCGTGCTGATGTCGTTGCCGCCGGCGCGCACCGCCGTGCGCCTCGCGGCGCCCGAGCGCGTGCGCCTGTCGGGCCTCTTGTGGCCCGAAGCGCGCGCGCGTCTGGCCGACTCCGCCTGGCTGACGGTCGAGCGCCAGGGCTCCGGCCAGGTGATCCTGTTCGCGTCCTCGCCCGTGTTCCGCGGCTGGTTTCGCGGCACGGAGCGCCTGCTCGCCAACGCCGTGGTCTACGGTCCCGGGGCCGGCGCCGACTTGCCGCGCCCGCGTTGAGAGGCCGAGTAGAAATCGATCGTGCGGCCTCTCTGATGCTGGTGGCACCGCGCGCAAGCGCGCGGCAAGAGGCCGACAGAAATCGATCCTACGGCCTCTCCGAGCCTGGTGGCGCCGGCCGAATCCCGCAGAACCGTGCCTGGCACCATTCTGCGGGATTCGCGCGTGCCAATCTCAGGCCTTGCTTGCCTTGCTGTCCTTCGCCTTGTTCTTGGTGGCCTTCGGCGCGGCGCCCTGCGTCACGTGCGCGGCGTGGTCGGCGACGATCTGCGCGACGGCGGCCGTCAGACGCTTGCCGGTCGGGATGTGCAGGAACTCGTTCGGTCCGTGCGCGTTGCTGTGCGGCCCGAGCACGCCGGTGATGCAGAACTGCGCTTTCGGGAACTTCTTCCCGAGCATGCCCATGAACGGGATCGAGCCGCCTTCGCCCATGTAGGCGGCCGGCTTGCCGAAGTGCGCCTGGCTCGCGCGCGCGAGCGACGCCTCGAGCCACGGTGCCAGCTCCGGCGCGTTCCAGCCCTCGCTCGTCTTGTCGCCGTCGAAGCGCACCTTGGCGCCGTACGGCGGGTTCTTCTCGAGGATCTTCTTGAGCTTCTTCGAGGCCGTCTTCGTGTCGAGCGTCGGCGGCACGCGCAGCGAGATCTTCACGCTCGTCATCGGCCGCAGCACGTTGCCCGCGCTGTCGAGGTCCGGCAGCCCGCGCGCGCCCGTGATCGAGAGCGCCGGCCGCCACGTGCGGTTCAGCATGAGCTCGACCGGATCCTTGGCCATCGGCTTCACGCCGTCGATCCAGGGGAACTTGGAGAAGACGGCCTTCCGGAGGACCTTGGCCGTCGCCTTCGCCTGCTGCTGGCGCTGCTTCGGGATCTTGACCCACAGCTGCTTCGGCAGGATGCGGCCCGTCTTCTCGTCTTCGAGGCGCGAGAGCACGGTGCGCAGCACGCGGAACGTCGAGGGCACGATGCCGCTCGCGTCGCCCGAGTGCACGCCTTCCTTGAGCGTCTCGACGGTCAGGTTGCCGCCCACGATCCCGCGCAGGCTCGTCGTGCTCCACAGCCGCTCGTAGTCGCCGCAGCCCGAGTCGAGGCACACGACCAGCGAGACGTCGCCGATGCGCGGAGCGAGGTGGTCGATGTACGCCGGGAGGTCGTAGCTGCCGCTCTCCTCGCAGGCCTCGATCAGGACGACGCAACGCGCGTGCGGCGCGTTCTGCTTCTTCAGGGCCTCGATCGCGGTCAGCGACGCGAACGCCGCGTAGCCGTCGTCCGCGCCGCCGCGGCCGTAGAGCTTGTCGCCGCGCAGGACGGGCGACCACGGACCCAGGCCGTCGCTCCAACCCGAGAACTCCGGCTGCTTGTCGAGGTGCCCGTAGAGCAGCACGGTCTCCGTGGTCGGCGCCGTGGCCGGGATCTCCATCAGGATGACCGGCGTGCGCTCCTTGCCGTCGTCGCCCTTCAGGCGCACGACCTCGAGCTTCATGCCCGGGATGTCGCGCGCCTTGCACCAGGCGGAGATCAGGTCGACCGCGCGCTGCATGTGGCCCGACTCGCGCCACTGCGGGTCGAAGGACGGGGACTTGTTCGGGATGCGGATGTACTCGGTCAGGGCCGGCACGATCGAGCGATCCCAGGTTGTGTCGACGAACTGACTGATGCCGCGCAGATCCATGAGCTCCTCCAGGGTTGGGCGGAGCAGGATACCGGCGCCCCCGCACTCCCAGGGCGGGCGGGTGCGATTTCAGCTCAGGCCGTCTGGAGCTCCGGCGGCGCGCCCCTGCGCCGGTACCAGCGCACGAGCAGCACCACGGTCAGCACGAGGGCCACCACGATCAGGATCGGCGCGACGAAGGCCAGGAACGTCGTGAACGAAGCCCCGGCCAGCTCGGCCGTCGCGACGACCGGGTTGCCCAGCCCGAACGTGAGCGCACCCGACGCGGTGCGCGCCGCGACCGTCGCGGTCTGCACGATCGCCGCCGCGCCGCCGCCCGCGATCGCGGCCAGCGTCCAGCGGAACCAGGGGTCGACGTCGGTCACGAAGCTGGCCGCGACCACGGTGCCGGCCACGACGGCGGCCGGGCTCGCGAGGCCGTCGAGCAGGTGGTCGAGGCCCGGGACGTAGTACGCGACGATCTCCACGACGGTCGCGACGGACAGCGCGACGAGGGCGGGCGTCGAGCCCAGCCACTGGAAGCCGTCGGCCACGTCGAGGGCACCGGCGCGAATGCCGATCGCGACCACGAGCATGGGGACGAACACGCGAAAACCGCATGCGGCGGCCAGGCCGATGCCGGCCAGGACGCCGAGGACCTGCTGGAGCTCTGCTTGATTCATCACCGGGATCCCGCGGGAAGGCCCGGGCCCTCGCCGCGGCGCATCTTACGCCAGTTCGACCCGGACATTTCACCTGGCTGCGCGCCGCGCGCGGTTCCGCGCGGCGCCAACAGGATCAAAGAGGCCGTACGATCGATTTCTTGACGGCCTCCCCGCGCGCGGTTCCGCGCGGCGCCAACAGGATCAAAGAGGCCGTACGATCGGTTTCTTGACGGCCTCGCCGCGCGCGGTTCCGCGCGGCGCCAACAGGATGAGAGAGGCCGTACGATCGGTTCTTTCTCGGCCTCCCCGCGCCGCGCGGTTCCGCGCGGCGCCAACAGGATCAGAGAGGCCGTACGATCGATTTCTTCTCGGCCTCTCAGCTGGCGCGGGCACGCGCGCAGAGCGTCTCAAGCGAATCCAGCTCGGTCGCGATCGCCTCGGAACGCTCGCCCAGGCTGGCGACCTTCTCGAGGAGCCCGGCCTGCTTCGTGATCTCCGGGAAACCGTAGCTCCCGGCCGCGCCCTTGAGGCGGTGGGCCAGCATCGAGAGGCGCGCGTTGTCGCCGGACTGCAGCGCGCCGCGCATCTCGGCCACGTCGCAGTGCATGTCCTCGACGAAGAGGCGCACGAGTTCGAGCAGCGCCGCGTCGGGTTCGCCGTCGAGCGCGATCCCGGACTTGGACTTCAGGATGGACGGCTCCCCCGGAGCGCCGCCGGCCCGCCAGCGCCCGACCGTCTCCAGGAGAACGGAGCGCCGCATCGGCTTCGTGCAGTAGTCGTCGCACCCGGCCGCGAGGCAGTTCTCGCGGTCGGCGGCCATGGCGTGCGCGGTCAGCGCCACGATCGGCAGCTTGTAACCCGCTGCGCGCAGGCGGCGGGTGGCTTCGAACCCGTCGACGCGCGGCATCTGCATGTCCATCAGCACGGCGTCGAACGGGCAGCCGTGCGCTTGCGCGGTCAGCGCCAGGTGCACGGCCTCCTCGCCGTCGACGGCCACGGACACGGTGGCTCCGGCGCCGCCCAGCAGGTGGCGCAGGAGGCGCAGGTTGTCGTCGCCGTCCTCGGCCACCAGCACGCGCATCCCGCCCAGCGAAGGCGCAGCCGTCGCCGACGCGACGCCCGGGGCGGGCACCGTCGCACCCGGGACGAGCGGCGTGTCGAGCGGACCGATGTCGAGGCGGAATGCGAACCGGCTGCCCTCCCCCGGCTGGCTGGTCACGGTGATCGAGCCGCCCAGCTCCCCCGCCAGGTGACGGCAGATCGAGAGGCCCAGGCCCGTGCCGCCGAAGCGACGCGACGTCGACGACTCGCCCTGCGTGAACGGACGGAACAGGCGCGCCATCGTCGTCTCGTCCATCCCGATCCCCGTGTCCTCCACCGTGAACGCGAGCTGGCTCGCGGCGCCGACCTCGGCCGGCGGCTGGTAGCCCACGCGCAGTACGACCCGACCGCGCTCGGTGAACTTGATCGCGTTGCCGACCAGGTTGAAGAGCACCTGCTTCACGCGCAGCGGGTCGGTGCGGACGACTTCGGGCACGGGACCGTCCCAGGCGACGATGAACTCGAGCGACTTGTCGTGCGCGCGCTGGGCCAGCTCTTCCTGCATCTCCGCCACGATCTTGCGCGGCGAGCAGGCGACGCGCTCGATCGTCAGCTTGCCGGCCTCGACCTTCGACAGGTCCAGCACGTCGCTGACGAGCTGCAGCAGGTGCTCGCCGTTGCGCCGGATCGTCGCGATCGCATCCAGGCGCTCGGCTTCGGAGATGTCCTCGTCCACCAGGCGCTCCGAGAAGCCCAGGATCGACGTCATGGGCGCGCGGATCTCATGGCTCATGTTCGCCAGGAACGAGCTCTTCGTCTGGCTGGCCGTCTCGGCCGTCTCGCGTGCGGCGCGCGCGTCGCGCTCGGCGCAGCGCGCCTCGGAGATCGCCGCCTCCAGCGCGCGGTTCGTGCTCGAGAGCGTGCGCGTGCGCTCCTCGACGCGCTCCTCCAGCGTGTGGTTCACCGTGCGGAGCTCGTTCGTGCGCAGCTGCAGCGTGCGCATGCTCTGCACCAGGCGCACGAGCAAGAGGCCAGTGATCAGGTACAGGCACAGCCTGTACGTCTCGGCCACGTCCATGAGATCCGCGAAGGACCGCTCGTAGCTGGAGAGCACGGCCTCCGACCGCCGTGGCAGCTCGGCTGCGTCGATCGAGGCCAGCGCGACCTCGAGCTCGGTCGCGACCTGAGCGACACGCTGGGCGCGCTCCGATTCGGCGTGGGCCGTCGTGACGTCGCCCCCGCTCGCGGTGCCGATCGCCTGCGCGCGCTCGTCGTGCCACAAATCGGCCAGCGCCGCGGCCCGTCCGACGTGCTCGCGAACGGCGCGCAGTCCGTCCATGTACTCCCCCAACGGGCCCGCCACCGCGCCGTGACGGTCGAGGTCGATGGAATCCGGCAGTGCGCTCGTGCCTTCTTCGAGCCGGGCCAGCGCCGGCGTCAAGTCGGAGGTGCCGGCCTCGGCCTCGAACCGCAGATGGTGAAGCTTATCGTCGAGCTGCGTCTGCTGGTCGCGCAGCTCCAGGATCGCGCGCACCGCGCGCGCGTGGTCCTCGCCGTCGATGCCGCGGGCACCCAGGAACACGATCGCCACGAGCGCGCTCCAGGCGATGAAGTAGGCGAAGAGGTGAGGTCGCTCCAAGCGCTGATCCCGGGCCTATGCGCTCTCGGGGAAGTACCGCGGCGATCGGCAAACGGCGTTGCGGCCCGCGGCCTTGGCCGCGTACACCGCTTCGTCCGCGGCCTTGAGCAGCTCGTGGACCGTCGTCACGCCCTCTCCGCGCGTCGCCAGGCCGAGGCTGATCGTCACGCGGCCTTCGAACGCGCGCGCGCGGATCACGTTCTCCTCGACGGAACGGCGCAGGCGCTCGGCGCACATCGACGCGCCGAACACGTCGCTGTTCACGTTGATGACCAGGAACTCCTCGCCGCCCAGGCGGCAGACCACGTCCGCGCGCCGCGTGCGCGCGCGCAGGACGCCGGCCGTCGAGCGCAGGACCTCGTCGCCCACGTCGTGCCCGTGACGGTCGTTGACGAGCTTGAAGTGGTCGATGTCGACGACGAGCACCGACAGAGGGCGGTCCATCTGCTCGGCGTACGTCCACTCCTGATCGAGGCGCTTCATCGCGTAGCGGCGGTTGGGCAACTCCGTCAGGACGTCGGTGTGCGCGGCGGAGTGCAGCTTGCGCGTCAGGAGCCCCATCTCCGCGACCTGCATCGAGCGGCGCTCGCGGTCCACGCGCACCTGGCGCTGCAGCTCGACCATGCGGTGCCCGGCCGCGACGCGCGCCAGGAGGACGCGCGAGTTGTAGGGTTTCGCGACGAAGTCGTCAGCGCCCGCGTCGAACGCGGCGACGACCTGATCGTCCTCGTCGCGCGACGTCAGGATCAGCGCGTAGACCTGCTGACCGGCTTCCGTGCCGCGCAGGGCGCGGACCAGCTCTCCGCCGGTCATCCCCGGCATCAGCCAGTCGGAGACAAGGATGTGCGGCGGGCGCTCGCCTACGATCGCGAGCGCCGATGGCCCGTCGACCGCCGTCATCACGTCGTAGCCGGCAGCGCGCAGGTGGTGCTCGAGCAGCCGCAACATGCGCGGATCGTCGTCGACGACCAGCACGCGCAACTCGCTGGAGGCCAGCGTCACCGCGCCGTTCACCACATCCTCGACGGCGGAGTCCGGCGCCAAGAGTCCGTTCAACGTGCCGTCGAAGGCGCCGTCGCCGTCCGGTCGCGACTCGAGCTCGTCCTCGCCCAGCGGGGCCGTCGGCAGGCGCAGGCGCTGGCACCACCCGCGCCAGGCCGGTGCGACGCGCGCGCACAAGGACACCAGGCGATCGTGGTCGATCAACCCGCTGCCCACCGGGCCGAGCAGGTCGAGCCAGCCTTCTCCGAGCGCGCCCTGCGTCGCCACGCCGTCGAGGAGACGGTGCGCGACGAGCGCGGCGGAACGCAGGACCTGCGCCAGCGGCTCGCTGACGGGATCCTCGAGGCCCGGGTCGCGCTTGGGCTGACCCAGCGACATCACCGCGCCCACGAAGGAGTCGGGCAGGCTCCACTCCGCGAGCATCGCGGCGGACACTTCCCAATGCTGGATGTCGAAGTGGCGCAGCTCGTCGAGCAACAGCATCTCGGGCGCGCGCCCGCGGGCGCCGGCCAGGACGCGGTCGTAGGTCTCGGCGTGGACGGTCGCGAGCGCGAGCATCCCGATCCGGCCCAGGAGCCCGCACGTGAACGCTTCGCCCGGATCGACCGCGCCGCCGCCCTCGCGCCCCCGATCCGCGCGGGCTTCCGTCGCGATCGCCTCGGCCGCCAGCGCGCACGCGATCCCGTACGACCAGAACGCGTCGTGGTCGAAGTTCCCGCAGGCTCCCGAGCGGCCGGCGGGGAGCAGCGTGAAACCGAGCGCCGCGTTGCGCACGGTCGACGATCCCAATCGCCGCAGCGCGACCTCGACGCTGCCGACCGGCGTGGCCCCGGCCGCGCGCGCCAGGTTCGCGAGCCGCATCAGCTTGCCGGTCAACGCCGGGTCGAACCGCAGCACGGCAGCCAGATCGTCGAGCGACTGCTCGTCGCGCTGCGTCAGGCGCAGGATCGCCAGACCCACGCCCGAGGACGAGGGCAGGTTGCCGCAGTAATGCAGCTCTTCGAAGCGCTTCTGGATCATCGGCGCATCGAGTCCGAGCAGAAACCGATGGTACGGACTCTGATCCTGGTGGCGCCGCTCCGCGGCGCGGAGCGGGTGTGGGTATCACACCCGCTCGCGCCGCGGAGCGGCGCACACATGGACTCGAGAGCTCGTAGGATCGGCTTCTTCACGAGCTCTCACGCAGACTTCGAGACCGGGCTCACGGCGCTCGCAGCCAGGACGCAGTTGCGCCCTTCCGCCTTGGCCGCGTACACGGCGTGGTCGGCCGCCTTGATCAGCGCGTCGTGGCTGGCCATCCCGGGCAGGCGCTGGGCGACGCCGACGCTGATCGTCACGCTGCCCTGGAAGCCCATGCCGTTGATCACGTGGCGTGCGACGGCGGCACGCAGGCGCTCGGCGGCGACGAGCGCTTGCGTTTCCGTGGTGTTCGAGCACGTCACGAAGAACTCCTCGCCACCCAAACGCGCGGCCTCCTCGCCCTGACGCGTGTTCGCGCGCAGCACGACGGCCACCTCGCGCAGCACGAAGTCGCCGACGTCGTGGCCGTAGGTATCGTTGACCTTCTTGAAGTGGTCGATGTCGATCAGGATCGCCGACAGCGGGCGCGTGGCGGAGTCGGACGACTCCCACTCGGACTCGAGGCGGCCGATCGCGTGGCGCCGGTTGGGCAGATCCGTGAGGGCATCCGTGTGCGCCGCGTTGCGCAGCTTGCGCGTCAAGAGGCCCATCTCCGCGACCTGCTTGAGCACGACGCGCCGGTTGGCTTCGACGCGCTCCTGCAGCTCGATCACGCGCTGGCCGCCCTTCAAGCGCGCGAGCAGGACCTTGGGGTTGAACGGCTTGGTGACGTAGTCGTCGACGCCGGCGTCGAAGGCCTCGACGATGCGCTCCTCCTCGCCGCGACCCGTGAGCAGCAGGAAGAACACGCTGCGGCCCAGCTCGCTGCGGCGCAGCGCCTTGCACAGGTCGATGCCGTCCATCTCGGGCATCATCCAGTCGGCGATCACGGCGTGCGGATGCTGTTCGAGCGCGATGCGCAGCGCCTCGCTGCCGTTCACGGCGGTGATCGTCTCGTGCCCGGCGTTGCGCAGCGCGCGCTCGAGCAGCTTGAGCGAGATCGGCTCGTCGTCGACGGCCAGGATGCGCAAGCCCTTCAGCGTCGCCGTGGATCCGGCTTCGAGCGCGCGCACGACCTCGTCGTCGGCCGGGATCGCGCCCGCGCGGCGGTGGACCTCGTCCAGCGTCGGCACGGGCTGCGCGGCCAGGCCCAGACGGGCTTGCCACTCGGACCATTCGCGCCCGATGCGCTCGAACAGCACGGCGAACGCGGCGCGGTCGAGCTCGAGGATCTCGCGCATCGACTCGAGGCCGCTCGAGGCGCGCGCCCAGTCGATGCCGCTGCGGCTCGGGTCGCCGCACAGGGAGTCGGCCAAGAGCGAGGCCTGGCCCAGGATCCGCGCGAGGTCGACCGACTCGTCCTCGTTCGGGTCGAAGCCGCGCTCGCGCCCGGGCGGGGTCACCGCCTGTACGAGCCGCGCGGGGAACTTCCAGCGCATCAGCGTGGCGGGCCCGAAGCCCTGCACGAGACCGACCGTGAACGCCTCGACGGGCAGGCCCACGCCGAGCTGACGGCACAGCGCGCGCGCCGCGAAGGCCTGAGCCAGCGGGCGCGACCAGCGGCGCGTCTCCACGCTCGAGCGGCATTCGCCGACGCACAGGTCGAGCGCGATCGTGAGGGCGCGCACGGCCGGCACGCCGAGCCGCGCGATCGCCTCGCCGATCGTGATCGCCGGCGCCGTCCCGCCGTCGCTGCCGACGAGCGCGAGGACGAGCGCGCTCGTGCGCTGCTCCGCGGCCAGGGCGGAAGCGAGCGCGGCCGACGCGCCTTCCTGACCCGGCTCGACCGCAGCCGCGAGCGCGGCGCAGCCGACCAGTCGCTCGCCCGGCGGGGGTTGGGTGTTCGTGTGCACGTGGGGGGCCTGGTACCGCGTGGGACAGCCCGTCAGCCCCGGATCGATCGCAGGGCCGCTTCGACCTCGGTCCAGACGCGGGTCGATTCGGTCAGCAGCTCGGCAATTCCCTCACTTCGGCGTTGGCGGGCGCTCTCCTCCATCCGTTTGCACAGGTCGGACAGGCCGGTGGCGCCGACGTTCGCGCTGGCGGACTTCAGGGAGTGGGCGGCGCGCTCGAGCAGGCGGATGTCCTTGGTCTCGAACCCCATCTGGAGCTCGCGCAGGCGTGCGGGGGCGTCCTCCAGAAACATCCCGATGACCTCCACCAGGAGGCCGGGGTCCTCAGTGCCGCCCAGCTCGCGCAAGCCCTCGATGACGCGCATGTCGAGGACGTTCGGGGCATCCCCGCCAGGATGGTTGGAAGCGTTCAAGGGCTCGTCCTCGTGTAGTCCACGCGCTGCCCCGTCCCGCGCCGACGGGACGGCGGAGCCGGGAACCTTCGTGACGGGGACTTCATCGGAAGAATCAGCCGGGACCTTCTGGACCAAGCGAAAAAAGTGCAGCAGGCGCGCGGATCGGATCCGCGCGCCCGCTGAGAGGCCGAGAAAGAATCGATCGTACGGCCTCTCTCATCCTGTTGGCGCCGCGCGGAACCGCGCGCGGGGGAGGCCGTCAAGAAATCGATCGTACGGCCTCTCTCATCCTGTTGGCGCCGCGCGGAACCGCGCGCGGGGGAGGCCGTCAAGAAACCGATCGTACGGCCTCTCTCATCCTGTTGGCGCCGCGCGGAACCGCGCGCGGCGCGCAGGCGGGAAAACCTTCCGGTGGCGCGGCTCAGGTGCCCGCGCCGGTGATCTCGTCCGCGAGCTTCTCCATGCCGTAGACGGTCCGCAGGGCCTCGATCATGACGCGCGAGTCCACCGACACCGAGCGGTTGGCGGACTCGTCGTACATCAGGTTCCCGACCAGGCTCTGGATGTTGCCGTCGAAGATCAGTCCGACGACCTCGCCCGCGCGGTTGATCGAGGGCGATCCGGAGTTGCCGCCGATGATGTCGCACGCGGCCACGAAGTTCATGGGCGTGTTCGGGTTCAGCTTGCCCTTGGCCGCCACCCAGCGCTCGGGCAGGTGCCAGGGGTAGGTGTTCTGGCGCTCGGTCGAGCGGCGGTAGAGCCCCTCGACGTTCGTGAACGGCGAGACGGCCTTGCCCGTCGTATCCGCGAAGCCCTTCACGGCGCCGTACGACAGACGCAGCGTGAACGTCGCGTCCGGGTACTGGTCCTCGCCGTCGCGCGCGAACTTCGCCGCCGCGATCTTGGCGTAGGCGGCCTTCTCGCGCGCGTCGACCTCCTCCTCGTAGCGCTTGCGTAGCGTGCGGCTCTCGCCGTCGAGCGTGCGCGCGAGCTGGATCAGCGGATCCTGCGAGGCCGTGACCGCGTCCTTGCCGCCGGCCGCGACGCGCTTGCGCACGGCGACGTCAGCCAGACCGGAGCCCTTGATCAGCTCGGCGGCGCGCACCGCCGGCTGCTTGCCGTCCAGGACCTTGACGACCAGCGGGTCCTTCCCGCCCAAGAGCTCGACCATCAGTTGGATGCTGGCGGCCAGCTTCTCGGTCTCGAACTCGGGGTAGATCGGCGCGGGCGAGTAGAGCCCCAGCTCGAACGACGCGCGGTTCGAATCGCGGTACTCGCGCAGGCGCTCGCCGTCCGGCTTGGCCTGCTCGTCGGCCAGGCGCACGAGGTCCTTGGCCGCGGCGAACATCGTGCTGCCCATCGAGAGGCCGGGCCCGCCCAGCGCGGTCAGGCGCACGAGCATGTCGCCGTGCACGCGCTTGGCCTCCTCGACCATGCTCCAGGCGTCCCCCCACTGGCCCTTCCACTCGGGGTTGCCGTCCACGGCCGAGCGCAGCGCCGTTTCGTACGCCAATTTGTTGGCCATCAGCGTCGGATCCTGCAGGCCGGCCAGGATGCCCGTGCGCGCCTTGCGCGAGTTCTGCACGCCGAAGAAATCGCCCTCGGCGATGCGTCGGAATTCCTCGTTGCGGCCGGAAAACGTGCCCAGTTGGACCTCGCGCCGCCACAGGCTACGCATCTGCAGCGGGTACTGCTGGTCGCGCATGAACTCGAGGTGCGCATGCGTGTTGAGCCGCTCCGTGCGCCCCGGATGGCCGGCCACGAAGACCAGCTCGCCGTCGGTCGCGCCGTTGCGGCTCCACTTCAGGAAGTGCTCGGACTGCAGCGGCTTCCCGTCCTCGTAGATGCGGAAGAAGCACATGTCGAGGTCGTAGCGCGGGAACTCGAAGTTGTCGGTGTCCCCACCGAAGAAGGCGATGTCCTTCTCGGGCGCCATCACGAGCCGCACGTCCTCGTAGCGCTTGTAGCGGTACAGGTGGTACCGGCCGCCCTGCCACAGCGTCACGGCCTCACTCTTCAGGTCCGTCTTCTCCAGCGATTCACTCTCGATCGCACTCAGCACCTTGCGGCGCGCGGCGTTCTGCTCGGCCATCGATCCGGTCGCGGGAACCGCCGTGTTCACGCGCTCCGTGACGTCCTCGATCGACCACAGGACGTTGATCTCCATGTCGGGGCAGCGCACCTCCTCGGCCGCCGATCGCGCGTAGAACCCGTCCTTGAGCAGGTCGTGCTCGGCCGTGGACAGCTTCTCGAGCATGTCCGACCCGACATGGTGGTTCGTCATCACCAAGCCGTTCGGGCTGACGATCGAGCCCGAGCCGCCCGTGCTGATGCGCACGCACGACTTCTGGACGTGCTCGAGCCAGGCCGGCGTCAGCTCGAAGCCGTAGCGCGCCTTGATCTGCTTCGCGGGCGGCTTGTTGAAGAGCCACATGCCCTCGTCGGCGCGGGTCGCGGGGGCGAGGAAGCACAGGGCGGCGATCGCCGCGGAGAGATTCGTGTGTCGCATTGGGTTCTCTGGCGCGGCGGGGAGGCACGCGCGACCGGGCAGGATACGGCCGGCGGAGAGGCTCGCGATAGCGGCGTTCCGGCTCGTTGACGAGAGGTTGACAGCTCGTGGCCCGCGCCGGCGGAGCTACCGCGGCTCGCCAAGCTCCTCCAGGATCCGGATGGCACCGTCCGCGAGGCGGCGCAGCGCGCTCTCGAGGTTCTCAACTCCTCGACCGGCACGCCGCGTTGAGTACAGTGCGGACCCTGGGAGGCTTCCCGATGTCCCGCCTGCTCTTCCTCGCCGCGATCTTCACCGTCTCGGTCCTGGCCGCCTGCCGCTCGAAGCCGACCGGTGGCGAGGGCTTCCGCACGCTCGCCAAGGGCTACACGACCGGACTCGGCGACAAGACCACGTCGCGCATCGCGCGCAACGCCGAAGAGTGGCGCCAACTCTGGAACGAGCACACGAGCACGCAGATGCCGCGCCCGCCCGCGCCCGAAGTCGATTTCTCGCGCGAGATGGTCGTCGCGGTGCTCTCCGAGCAGCGGCCCAGCGGCGGCTACGGGATCGAGGTCGTGGGCACGCGCTGGACGGACGAGCAGCTCGTCATCGTCATCCACACGACCGAGCCGGCGCCGGACGCGGTGGTGCCCATGGTGATCACGCGGCCGTACCACATGGTCGCGACGCCGCGCACGACCGCTCCCGTGCGCTTCGAGAATCCCTGACGGACGCCGGGCCCGGAGGCTCGAGCCCGGCGCCGACGTTTCGGGTCAGCGTCCCAGGCGCCGGAAGCCGTGCGTCGCGCCGGTCGTCGACTGCGGGCTCGTCTCGGATTCTGGGGCGACCACGAAGCTGATGCCGCGCACCTCGCCGTTCACGAAGACCAGCTCGGGCTCGTTCAGCGTCGGGTAGAGGCCGCAGTAGATGTCGCCGTCGCCGCAGATGATGAAGTCGCCGTTGTCGTCGGAGCCGCAGGCGATCAGGTAGAAGCCCGGCGGGATCGGCAGCCCGTCGGCGGTGTTCATCTCGTTCAGCACGAAACCCAGGTCGACCGTCGGGTTCACGACCGCCTCGGCCACCGTGACAGGCACCGGGCCGGAGAGGTCGACGGCCAGCACGAACAGGTCGACGTCGGGCGGCGCGATCGTGCCCACCACGACCACGACCGGGACCTGGATGTCGATCTGGTCCGTGTCGATCGAGATCACTGCGTTGTGCGTGCCGACCGCCGCCAGCCCGGGATCGGATCGATCGATCGTCACCGTCAGGCTGCCGATGTCGATCCCGTTGCCCGCACCGCCGTTGATCAGCGTCAACCAGGGCTGGTCGTCGGTGAACGAGAGCACGTCGACCTGACCTCCGCCCAGGTTGAGCAGCGACAGCGGCAACTGCGTCAGCTCGGACCCGAAGTTGAGGATCGTCGGGTTCACCGCGAACAATGGCGTCGCGGAACCGCCCGTGCCAGCCTGCTGCACCGCGAGCAACGCGTTGATCAGCCCCTCGCCGTACAGGTTGTCGCGGCCCGGCGCCCCCAGGTCCGTGGCCGAGTCCATCAGCTTCGTCTCGACCTCGGCCGGGCTCAGCGTCGGCGTCACGATCTTCATCAGCGCGGCCAGCGCAGCCGCGTGCGGGCAGGCCATCGACGTGCCCTGGTAGAACACGTACGCCTCGCCGAACGTGGCCGCGTCGACGAGCGTCGAGAGGACGCCGTCGACGTACCCGTCGCCGTCCGTGTCGATCGACGTGTCGCCGCCCGGAGCGCACAGGTCGACGCTCGCGCCGAAGTTCGAGTACGGCGAGCGCACGGAGTTGTGGTCGACGGCGGCGACCGAGACGACGTCGGCGTACGCCGCGGGGAACGAAGCCGTGCCCGAGTTCTCGTTGCCGGCCGCGGCGAACACCGTGATGCCGTTGTTGCGCGCCGCGGTCACGGCGTTCTGCATGGTCTGGTTGAAGCCCGGTCCGCCCAGACTCATGTTGATCACCTCGACCGAGTCCGGGATGAGCGGCAGAC